>Ga0068859_100000038_pt1 | contig 165071 bp, 125 predicted proteins | sample KBSSwiS22_FD_66585 | JGI IMG/M metagenome (GOLD analysis project Ga0068859, IMG submission 66585) | Switchgrass rhizosphere microbial communities from Kellogg Biological Station, Michigan, USA - KBS Switchgrass S2-2 | ecosystem: Host-associated > Plants > Roots > Rhizosphere > Soil ...
ATTCCCACCGCTCCCACAGCCCTGTTGCGACTGCCGTTTCTGGCATTCGCGGCCCTCCCCGCAGCCCAAGGTCCCTCGGGAGAGCAGCTTACGACTACCCACGAATCTGTCATGAGAGCCTATTTTCACCGCGCCACACCGTTTCACGCTTGACGATGGGCCTCGGATGGTTGTCCGGGTTGAAGTCCAGGCGGTAGGCCCACTTCGTATCGGAGACGTCCAACGCGACCTCGATGACGACATTCGAGTAGTGCCAGGCATGAAGCGATCTGAGCTAGCGGACGCCCCGCCGCTCCGGGCTGATCGGTCGCTGAATGCCCTTCTACGGATCGGCGATGTCGCGATGGAAACGGAAACGTCGAGCAAGGACGACGCGTCTCTCCAGATCGACGCTGACTTTGAGGAAGGCGCGCAGTGTTCCAACTCCAGATGCGTGAACCTGCACGTGATCGGGCCGTTCGAAAAGTGGCTCTTCGCCAGAATTCGTAATGTGACGAGGAACGGCGCGGGTATGAAGTCAAAGGGCACCGCCCCATCGTAGGCTCTCCCTCTCGACGGCAATCGGGAAAGGAGGGTTACGTGGGCGATGCCCGAGTCAATCATAGGGCGAATCCTGAAGCTGCCCGGCTACGGCGCATAACGCTGGGTGTTCGACGAGAGGTCCTGCAAGCTTACGCTCTGGCTGAGGGCCAACGGTCCAGATCGGCTGTTCGATACCTGTGGTGGGTATGGAGTGGCGGTGAAGGGCATCCAGGACGTGAGAGAGCGCCGAGTCCGAGACCTGTCGTGGGGCACATGGACGATGGTCTTGGTCTTGGAGATCCACCGAGTCCGGTGCAAACGGTGTGGAGTGAAGGCTGAGCGATTCGAGTTCGTGGAGGGCAAGCACCCTTTACGCGCCGGTTCGCGCAGGCTGTTGGCCGGGCCTGCGAGGACGCCCCTGTGACGCGAGTGGCGTCCACGGTGGGGTTTGGCAACTACGACCGCCGGCCGGATCGATAAGCGCTACCTGGAGACCTGGAGCCGAGCCCGACGACGTCAGCCCCTGCGCCACATCGGTGTAGACGAGGTGTTCTGGAAGGAGGGTAAATGCCTGACGGTGGTATCGGACCTGGAGCGCGGAGAGCCCATCTGGGCCGCTCCCGACCGAAGGACGGCCACCCTAGACCAGATCTTCCTTGAGCTGCGACGAGCTGCGACCCTTCCAGCGCACGAGGATCCGCGTAGGTTGGCGTTGATCGCCTCAACGAGGCCGAAGCGACTTGACCAGAATTCGTAGCGGAATTGATTCATGCAGCGGTAGTTCGTGAGATGAAGGTGGCTCGGAGAGAGCTGACGGATCGATTCCTCGCGCTGGTGAGCCACTACCTTTTCGAGCCGTGCTTCGCGGGCGAAGGGCACGACAAGGGCGGAGTGGAGGCGCGAGGCCGAGCGATCTGGTTTCAGGAACTGGTGCCGATCCCGCGTGGGGAGAGCCTGGAGGCGATCTCGGAGGAGCTTGGGCGCCGGCTTGTAGAGCAGGCCGCGGGTGCGCGAAAGGGGCGTAGTCGAAGCGATCCTTGGCATAGGACGACCAGGCGCCGATGGTCTCCTTACTTGCGGGTGGGCGAACCATGGATGGGTGGGGTCGGCTCGCAGTCACCAAAACCCGCCCCATACAAATGGTGGGTCCCGCCCGACCTCTGGGGTCGGGCGGGTGATTGCGGCGGTGGGTGTTTTTTGAAGTGAGGATTAGGTTTGGTGGGGCTTTGAATGGTGGGTCCGGTGAGATGAACTCGCCGGATGACCTTTAGGATGGTTCTGAAGACCTTCCTTCATCTCGTATTGCACTCGATGTCGGTGCGATCTCCTTGTCTGAGTATACGCAAGAGGAGTGCCCCGGGTTTACACCGCGCGCAAAAAAGGTTTAAGGTGCGTAGGCAGAATGACTTTGGCAGAAAGAGTGGCAGTGGCGCTGACTTTCTATCGGTAAACAGAGTCTAGAAAAGGGTTCAAAGGACACCCCAAAACGGCAAGAAGGGTGTCATCGCGACGCCGTCAGGACAACGGAAGCAGCGTCGAGTCCTTCTTGACCGAGAGCGCGATCTCCACCCTCGTGCGGACCACGCCCCGGATCGTCTGGAGCCTCTCCCGGAGGACGCTCTCGAAATGCTCCATGTCCCTGGCCCGGACCTTCAGCCGGTAGCCGAAGTCGCCGGAGATGGCGTGGCACTCCTGGACCTCCAGGAGCTGCTCGAGCTCCTCGAGGAAGCCGCGCTCGAAGCGGGGGTGCTCCAGCATGACGTCCACGTGCGCCACCACCGGCACGCCGACGAGTCGGGGATCCACCAGCGCCGTGAAGCGGCGAATGAAGCCCTTTGTTTCCAGCTTCTTGATACGCTCGTTGACGGACGGGGTGGTCAGCCCCACCGATTCCGCGATCCTCGCCTGCGAGATCCGGCCGTCCCGCTGCAGCATGTCTAGGATGCGGCGATCGATGTCGTCCATATGAAATTCGGCTCAGGCGCTCTTGAGTCGAATTTTATTAGGACTTCCCAGGAAATCAAGCCAGGACCGGGACTTTCCGCGCCTCTTCCTGGATCTCGACCCCCTTCGGCAGCACCACCACGCCCCCTTCGGAGACGTGGAAGCGGCGGCGATCGGCCTCCGGGTCGAAGCCGATCTCGAGCCGCGGCGGAATCTTCACGCCCTTGTCGGCGATCACCTTGCGCAGCCGCGCGTGCCGCCCCACCTCGACGCCGTCCATCAGCACGCACTCCTCGATCAGCGAGAAGGAGTTCACCCGGACTCGCGAGAAGAGGATGGAGCGGTGGATCGTGCCGCCGGAGATGATGCTCCCCGACGTGACCATCGAGTCGGTGGCGATGCCCATGCGCTGCGAGACGCGGTCGGCGAAGACGAACTTGGCGGGCGGCAGCTGCGGGCTGTGGCTCTTCATCGGCCACTTCATGTTGTAGAGGTTGAGGGGAGGCGTCACCGAGATGAGGTCCATCGACGCTTCCCAGTAGGAGTCGACCGTCCCGACGTCGCGCCAGTAGGGGAGCTCCTCGGCGCCCGGCACGCGGTTCGTGGAGAAGTCGTAGGCGTAGACGCGGGCGCCGCCGTGCAGGAGCGAGGGGATGATCTCCTTGCCGAAGTCGTGCGACGTGTCCTGCAGCGCGTCGTGCTCCAGCGTGTCGATCAGCGTCTTGGGCTTGAAGATGTAGTTGCCCATCGAGGCCAGCGCGAAGCCCGGCACGCCTGGCATCTCCTGCGGCTCCTTGGGCTTCTCCTTGAAGGCGGTGACCCGCCCGGAGGCGTCCACCTCCAGCACGCCGAAGCGGGTGGCCTCGTCCACCGGCACCGGAATGGCGGCGATCGTCAGGTCGGCGCCGGCGTCCTCGTGGAACGCCAGCATCGGGTCGATGTCCATCAGGTAGATGTGGTCGCCGCCGAAGACACAGACCTGCGAGGGCTGCTCGTCGAAGATCAGGTCGAGGTTCTGGTAGACGGCGTCGGCGGTGCCGCGGAACCAGTGCGGGCCGCGGCGCATCTGCGCCGGCACCGGGTCCACGAACTCGCCGATGTCGAAGGGCAGCCGCCAGGTGCGGGTGATGTGCTCGATGAGCGAGTTCGACTTGAACTGGGTGAGGACCTTGATCTTCTTCAGGCCCGAGTTCACGAAGTTGTTGAGGACGAAGTCGATGATGCGGTAGCGCCCGCCGAACGGCACCGCCGGCTTGGCGCGGTCGCGGGTGAGGGGGAAGAGCCGCTCGCCCATGCCACCCGCCAGCACGATGCTCAGGACATCCCGGTGCTGGAGGATCTTCACGCGTAAGGAATTCTAGGCGGTATCGTTGCAGCATGGCGATCGACCCTTACGAGGTGCTGGGGATCCCGCGCAGCGCGAGCGAGGCCGAGGTCAAGAAGGCCTATCGGCGTCTGGCGCGCAAGCACCACCCCGACGTGAACTCCACCGATCCGAACGCGGCCAAGAAGTTCCAGGAGATCGCGGGCGCGTACGAGATCCTCAAGGACCCGCAGAAGCGCGCGCGCTTCGATCGCACCGGTTCCGTCGACGAGGTGCCGGAGATGCCCTTCGGCGCCGGCGGGCCGTTCGGCGTCGGTGGGCCCTTCGGCGCCGGCGGGTTCCGCGGCGGGCGCCGGCCGCCCGCGCAGAAGACGACGGTCCACTGGCAGGGGGACATCGGCGACTTCTTCTCCGAGATCTTCTCCGGCGGCCAGCCTGTCGAGGGGATGCAGGCCGAGGACGAGGACGACGACGCCGCGGTCCCGCTGGCGATCTCGTTCCGCGACGCCGTCCTGGGCGGCACCGTCAGCGTGCGCGCGCGCATCCCGCGGAGGTGCTCGCGCTGCGGCGGCACCGGCCGCAGCGGGCGGGCGGCCTGCCCGGCCTGCCACGGCAACCGGGTGGTGGTGGAGACCGAGAAGATCTCGGTGCGCATCCCCGCCGGGGTGACCACCGGCTCCAAGGTGCGCGTCCCCGGCAAGGGGCGGACCGAGCAGGGGGATCTCTATCTGGCGCTGACGGTGGAGACGCATCCCTACTTCCGCCGCGAGGCCGACGACATCCACGCCGAGGTGCCGGTCACGATCGCCGAGGCCTACCTGGGGGCCGAGATCGACGTCCCGACCGTGCAGGGGCCGGTGCGCGCCCGGATCCCCGCCGGCACGGCCGACGGCCAGAAGTTCCGTCTCAAGGGGCGCGGCGTGGCGAACGCCCGCACCAACCTGACCGGGGACCACTACTACACGGTGCGGGTGTCGATGCCGCCCGGCGTCTCCGACGAGGGACGCGAGCTCGCCGAGCGCTTCGCGGCGCTCTACAACCGCAGCCCGCGAGCGGATCTCCCGAAGGGCTTGTAGCTAGTCTTTCTCCACCATGTCGCGCAGGACACCCAGGGCCCGCTCCACGCCGAAATCCTTGCGCAGCGGGACGGCCACCGGGGCCGAGCCCTCGGCGGCGTCGCCGCGGAGGAACTTGAGGGCGCCGAGCTCGACGTCCTCCCAGTAGAAGACCGGGACGCCCTGCGGCGAGATGAACGTGCCCACGGACGCGTTGGTGTCGATCTGCCGCGGGATCGCGCCCTCGCGCATGCGCCCGCCGATCGGCGTGTGGCGGCGCGGACCGCCAGGGGTGGCGTTTCCGCCGTTCCCGCCCTGCGCCGACTTCGTCTCGTCGTCGGGGAAGGTGACGCGCAGGACCATGCTCTTGCCGGACGCCAGGTTGACGAACGAGACCAGCACGCCGCCGTTGGTCGTGGGGTCGCGCTGCAGCGAGGGGAACTCGTAGGCAGAGAACGGCAGGTTCTGGATGGGCGTCGAACCGGTGGCGCCGGAGAGCTCGTTCAGGTCGACCACGGTGAAGGTGTCGAGGTCGAGCGTGCCGTCCTCGACGAAGGCGGCGGCGTAGCGCGCCTGCGAGAGCCGGCTCTCCTCCCACCAGACCAGCGAGAGGATGGAGCGCCAGCGCGACACGCTCTTGCCGTCGTCGCCGTTCGCCGTGTACTTCTGCCGGGTCACCAGCAGGCGCGGGTTGAGCGACAGGTAGAGGCCGATGTTGGGGTCGATGTTCTTCTCGATCCAGCGGTTGCCGCGGCGGATCGCGAAGTGGACGTCGGACATGAGGCCGCTGTACTGGGTGTAGACCACGAACGCGGTGCGCGTCGTCTCGTCGTATTCGATGGCCGCCGAGTCCTCGGGGTTCTGGTCCCACGTCCCCTGCACCATCTCCACCGACGGCGTCTCGCCGGCGCGGGAGATGCGCATCGCCAGCACCGGGTAGCGCCCCTCCGGCTTGCCGGCGGCGTCGCGGTCGAGCTCGGCGTAGGTGGTGCGGTAGACCTCGTAGAGCGTCCCCTCCCGTGTCAGGACGGCGCTCGAGGCATAGGCGCCGGCGGCGCCGACCAGCAGCGTCAGGCCGAGCAGGACGGCGCCGACGGACTTGCGGGAGATGGGGTTCACGGCGTCAGGCCCTCAGGTTGATGACGTTCCGGAAGTCGAAGACCTCCAGGTACGCCCGCAGGTTCTTGAATTCAGGGTAATGAGATGCCAGCCGGTCGAAGTAATCCTCGGCGGACTCCTGGTCGCCGGCCAGGTGGCAGGTCTCGCCCAGGAGGTACAGGAAGTTCTTCTCGACCGCCGCCTCCTCGCCTTCGACGGCCCGCTCCAGGCCGAGCTCGCCGAACGTGCGGGCCTCGGCGAAGCGGTCGAGCTTCAGATAGCCGAAGCAGAGGTCGAGGAGCGGGTAGACGGTAAGAGCGGTGAGGCCGAGCTCCTCGAAGTGGTCGAACGCCTCGGTCACCAGCTTCAGGCCTTCGTCGACGCGCTCGAGGTTCAGCAGGCAGTAGCCGAGGTTGTCCTTCCACTGGGCCGCGAAGGTGCCTTCGGCCGCGCTGCCGTCGGCGGAGGCGAGGGCCTCCTGGAAGGCTTCGGCGGCCTCCTCGAAGCGGCTGTCGGCCATGAGCAGCGAGCCCTGCTGGTTGCGCGTAGCCCCGAGAAGGCGCGCCTCACCCAGCAGCTCGGCCCGCTCGCGGGCGATGCGGCTGTAGAAGAGCGCTTTCTTGTAGTCGCGCCGGATCTCGTAGATGCGCGCGCCGGTGTAGGCGCAGCGGAAGGCCGTCTCGGTGTCGGCGGCGCGCAGCAGGATGCGCTTCAGCTGGACGAGCTCGTCGTCCGCGGACCCGGCCTCCGCCGCCGCCGCGGCGCGGCAGGCGTAGATCCAGTCGACGAACGTCTCGTCCTCGGTGGCGCGGGCGCTGAGGAGCGCCCGGTCGTAGGCCGCCAGCGAGGCCGCGAACTCGCCGCGCTCGAGCAGCGCGCGTCCCTCCTCGCGGAGGGTCTCGGCGAGGGTCCGAGGCTCGGGGGCGGGCCCTAGGACGTCAACCACTCGTCTCCCCGGAAGGATCGTCGTCGAGCGGCGGCTTGCGCCGGCGGGCCTGGGCTTGCGCCTTCTTGAACGCGATGAACTCCCTGACCTCGCGGCGCGACTCCTCGGAGAGCTCCGTGAAATCGCGGAGCAGCTCGACCCGCTCCTGCTTGGACTCCGGCAGGGACTCCTTCTCGGTCTCCTCGGTCACCTCGGTCGCTTCGGCCGGAGAGTTCTCCTCGAAGAAGCGGCTCATCGAGAGCTCGAAGACCTGCAGGATGCGGAACAGCGTGTCGAGGCCGACCTTGTACTCGCCGCTCTCCATCCGGGAGAGGTCGGACTGCGTGATGCCGATGCGCGAAGCGAGATCCGCCTGAGTGAGATGGCGGCTCTTCCTCAGCTGGCGGATTCGCTGGCCGACCAGGAGGATCTGGGAAGCGCGAGGCAGGGCACTCATGATGAAGGCAGTCCGACGTGGAGCAAGATACTCTCGTATGAGCATCTGTCAAGTTCGAGGTGACGCACCCCGTTGAGAAAAAACGCCTTCCTCCTCTCCGAGCTGGTCCGCCGCGAGCTCACAGCCCGCTTCGCCGGAAGCCTGGGGGGGCCGCTCTGGATGATCCTCAATCCGCTGGTCTACGCCGTGATCTTCGGCTACGTCTTCTCCGTGGTCTTGAAGACGTCCCCGCCCCCCGGGTTCCCGGCGGGCTATGCGGAGTTCCTGCTGGCGGGACTGCTGCCCTGGATCGGCGTCCAGGAGGCGGTGAGCCGCGGGGGAGCCGCGGTGCTGGAGCAGGGGCATCTCGTCAAGAAGCTGCGCTTTCCGAGCGAGCTGCTGGTCGCCGCGGCCGTCGGTACCGCCCTCCTGACGGAAGCGGTCGCCGTCGCGCTGCTGACCGCCTATGCCGCCGCCTCGGGGGCCGACGTGCGTCCCGGCGCGCTGGCCGCCGCGTTCCTGCTGCAGGCGCTCGCCCTGGCGGGCCCGGTGCTGCTGCTGGCCGCGCTGGAGGTCTACGTCCGGGACGCCGCGCAGCTGGTGGCGCCCGCGCTCATGATCCTCTTCTACCTCACGCCGATCGTCTACCCGGAGACGATGGTGCCGGCGGGGTTGCGTCCCTGGCTGCAGCTCAACCCGTTGAAGGACATCGTGGCGCTCTTCCGCGCCGGGATCTTCGGATCGCCCTGGCCGGACGCGGTGCATCTGGCGGGTTGGAGCGCGTTCTTCCTCGTGCTAGCCTTCGCGGCCCGTAAGGTCTTTCGCCGAGCCAGCCGGTCTTTCGCGGACCTGCTGTGAGGCGATGTTCTCCGTGCGTTTCCCCGCCGGGCCGAGGTCCGCGGGTTCCGTGTGTCGCCTAGGAGTCAGATTGAAGGTTCCCCCGATGACCATCCTCGCCTCCGCCGCGCTGGGGCTCGCCTTGGCCGCGGTGCCGGGCGCGCCGGCGCGCGCCGGCGATCCTCCCCCCACCATGACGCCGGTGCCCGCGGCTCCCCGGAGCGCGCCCACCGACCCGGAGCAGCTCATCGACGCCCTGCGGTCGCGCGCCGTCGAAGAGCAGTCGCCCGCCGGGCCGGACATCGTGGTGAACCCGGCGACCGGCAAGCGAGAGCAGCGGATTCCCAAGGCGCCGCAGTACTACGTGGTGCGCGACCGCCTCTACAACGCGGTGCTGCCGACGAAGCTCTCCGGCGGCGGCGTCCCGATCCTGCATCAGGACGACAAGTACTACTACGTCGCGGCGCCGGCCGATCCCGGCGCCAAGCCGCCGGTGGAGAAGGATCCCAAGGACGAAGCGAAGCTTTCCGAGCCCAGCCCCGAGGAGGGGCTGAGCTACCTCATCGAGCTGGCGGCGCAGGAGGCTGAGGTCGTCACGCCTCCCCAGAGCGCGTCCCCGCGACTGCGGCTGGAGGAGGAATCGGACGGGCTTCCGCAGACTGGGATGTGGCGCGAGAACTTCACTTTGGGAGACCTGGACGGGGACGGCAGGCCCGAGATCATCGCGCCGCCGCCGCGGCTCTCCGGCCTCCAGCTCCAGGTCTTCAAGCGGACGGCCAAGGGCTGGCAGCAGGTCGAGCCCACCTTCGAGAGCCCCGAGCAGATCGGCTTCGAGTACGGAGGCGTCGCCGCCGGTGACATGGACGGCGACAAGCGGGTCGACCTCGTGTTCGGGCACCACGGCGGCGGACCAGCCATCGCCTACAACAAGGGGGGGCTGAAGTTTCGCATCGAATCCCGGGGGTTGCCGCGAGCCATGTCCACGCGGTCGATCGTGCTCGACGACCTCGACCACGACGGGCGGCTGGACATCATGGCCCTCTCCGACGTGCCGGAGTTCATGGAGGTGCGCCGCCGCGAGACGGAGGGGGACACGATGGCTCGCCAGCCGCGGCAGGACGGCTACGTGCCTGGCTACGACCTGCGCGCGTTCTTCAACCGCGGCGACCACTTCGAGGAGAGCCGCGAAGGGCTGGACGGGGCCTGCTTCGGCTACTCCATGTCTCTGGCGGCCGCCCCGGTGGACAAGGGCGCGCCCCTGGCGGTGACGAGCTGCCGCTACCGCTTCCTGGACAAGTACCTCTGGGAGTACGACCGCACCGAGAAGACCTTCAAGTCCGTGGCCGGCGAGCTCACCGAGAAGTGGGCCTATCCGATCGGCACGGCGGTCGGCGTCTACCAACGGCATCCGGCCGCGGTGATCAGCTACATCAAGACGGGACCGCAGGGGGGGACCCGTGAGATCTCGGGGCACGGAATCACACTCTTCTATCGTGACGGCGGGGCGTGGAAGAGCCGGCGGATCTGGAAGGCCGTCGAGACGGCGGTCTCCAGCTCAGGCCTCGCGATGGCCGACATGGACGGAGACGGACTCGACGACGTGGTCTTCGCCGACGACAAGGTGCAGAAGGTGCGGATCTTTTTTCAAAGGAAGGACGGTTCTTTCGAGGAGATGGCCGCCGACCAGCTCGCGAGCTACGCCAATCACGCGACGTCCGTGCGCCTCGCGGACGTCGACGGCGACGGCCGGAAGGACGTCGTGGTGATGAGCCAGTTCCTCACCGGCGACGCCAGCAGGTCAGGCGGAATCAAGGTCTTCCGCAACCTGCCCGCCTCCTCTCGCACCACCGCCCGCCAGCCCAAGAAGAGCGACGCCGATCCTATGGTGCGAAAGCATAATGTCTCAAAAAAGCCTTGACATCCAGGAATGCGCCGCCTACCCTTCCTCGAAGGTACATCGTTTTCATACGAGCTTTCTCTCGATGCTTTCGAGACCAAAACCGCGAGAAACTCCCGGAAGCGGGACGCAAGAAATTTGAAAGCGCGGAGGTGATTCGATATCGCGGGTGAGACCATGCGGGAACACACGTACCATCTAGTAGATCCGGGTTCTGAATCAAAATCGGTAGGAGGAAAAATGAGGAAATTCTCGGGCTTGATTGCCTTGGCGCTCCTGGCGGTAGCCGGGACCGGCTATGCAGTGACCTGCGCGTACGACAACGTACCCGCGGCCACGCTGCTGGTTCCCTACTTCCGGGTGTCGCGCAATGGCGCCACCAGCGTTGCGTCGAATCTGCCGGACCTTCCGAATCAGATCGACACGCTCGTGGCCGTTACCAACGTGTCCAACACGGGCGTCATCGTCCACGTGACGGTGTGGAACAAGTACTCGGTGCCCGTGCTCGACTTCAACGTGCCCCTCACGGCGTTCGACGTCGCGTTCTGGCGCATGAGGGACATCCTCAACGGCTCGCTGAACGTCAACCCGCTCACCCAGAGCGGCTCGATCTCCGGCGACCCGTGCGGCATCAACCAGTCGAACGGCATCTACAGCCCGTCGACCGGCTTCGGCCGCGCCACGTTCATCCGCTTCTCGAACCCCAACACGACCGACGCCCGCGCGTCCATCTCCCGTTACGGCACGCCGGCCTTCACCGGCAACTTCCGCCGCAACGTGTGGGATGCGCTCGACGAGTCCGGTGACGTGACCAACTTCGCTTCGCCCGGCGCGAACGTCCTCGACGACGACACCGCCTGCGGCGACGGCGTGGACGGCTCCTTCTCCGGCGACTTCTCGGGCTACGTGACGATCGACGTCGTCAACTACTGCACGAACTTCTTCCCGGACCAGGCCGAGTACTACACCAACGACGCGATCGCGACCCGCGGCTGGGCCGTCTCCGGCTACACCCCGAACGCGATCATCGGCGACGTCTTCTACGTCGACTCCAACACGGCGAACAACAACATCTCCGGCGATCAGGCCGTGCCTCTCGAGTTCGACGGCCGCCTGAACTGGCTCGCCGACAAGACCTTCTACGGGCGCTACAACGACATCCTCGACACGGCCGTTAACGCGGCGGTTCCGGAGCGCTGGCGCTTCATCGGCGACGGCCGCGAGCCTCTCGGCAACCGTTACGGCTTCCGCTACCTCTCCGACTCGACCCTGGGGCTCCGCTCCTGGGCGATCGTGTGGCGCGGCGACCGTTACGAGCAGTCGACGACCACCACCCTGTGTGACTTCTGGGCCACCGGCGGCGAGTTCGGTACCGGCCTCTATGACACGCTCCACGCGCTCCAGGCTCGTACGTTCGACAACGACGAGAACGAGTTCGTGACCGGCGGCGGACCGTCCCCCGGCCCGGGCAGCTTCGCCATCTACGTCTTCCTGGAGACGCAGCGGATCGACCTGCTCAACAACGGCGACATCAACCCGGGTGCCTTCAAGGGTGGTTACATGGACATCACCTTCCCCGGCACCGTCCAGTTCAATCAGACTTACGTCGGCATCCAGCACTCCGGCTCCAGCAACAACCTTCTCAGCGTCGGTCACTCGGCGACCCTGCTGACGAACCAGTTCATCTGCGTGCCGGACGACAACTACGGCGGGATCCCGGGCAACATCGTCCCGTAAGTCCCGTCCTCTTCTGGTTAACCCCGAACGGGCGGCTCCGGCCGCCCGTTCTTCTTTTTCTGGCGACTTTCGACGAAAGATCCAGGGCTCTCCCAGCACTACCGACGAGACGAGACATTTCCTTGCTTGACACGCTGCGGGCTGGTTCCGTAGCATTCGGTCCGCACTAGGGTTTTCTGGGTTTGTCTCGTTTCTCTGGGTTGGGTGACTTTTAGGCCAGGGTGGCCACCCTCCCAGATTCTTATTTTGATGGGGTGAAGGGGAGTCAACATGGTCCATCTTCCGAAGCTGCGCGCGGCGTCCGCTCGCGTGACTCGAGTCACGTCCGTCCTCCTTGTAGGCCTCGTCTTGCTCGACATTTGTGCGCAGCGCGCGCTGGCCCAGTGCACGTTGAGCGGCGGTCCCAGCCAGTTCGAGCCCAACGGTGGAGACAAGCCGCCGCGGCTGGTTTCCGGCTTCACCGATGGCGTCAGCTATTTCGAGCAAGCTGGCAAGAAGAAGCTCCTCGTGATGCAGAACTTCGGCTACGAGGTGATGGAGCTGACCACACCGCTGGCGCCGAGCCCGCTCGCCTTCCAGGACATGATCAGCTCGATTCCTCTTCAAGGAGACGGCCAGTCGACCGTAACCGCACTCACGGCGGCGCGCGATGGGTCACGCATCCTGGTGGCCTGGAAGCAGAGTCCGTACGGCACGTTCCTGATGAAGCCGAACGTAAACCTCTTTGCCTTCGGCGGTTGCTATGGGCCTTCACGCGGCACGAACGTGGCGGTGCAGCAGAAGGCGAACCGGTACCTCGGGTACACGATCGCGGGCGGGAAGCTCACGGTCGCGGATGTCACCACCCCCCTCTCCACCGGCGCCACCACGGGGAACTCGATCGGGAGCGAAACCGTCGCCAACTCCCTCTCGAACTACGCGGGAGATCTCCAGATCGCCGGTAACTACGTCGTCCTCGGCAACGGCAGTGAGCTGATGGTGATCGACGCGTCGGACCCTGGTCCGGTAGGGAGCATCGCACCTTCACTGCCGATCCGTACGTACTCCAACAGCGAGTTCGGTCTTCCCGCGGCCGACTCGATGTCCACCGTCGCCGCGGCCATTCATCCTGCGAACGGGGACCTCTATGTCCTTGCCGAGACGGCGTCGGGAGCCTTTGGGACCACGGGCGTGGCGCTCGCGCGCATCTCTGGATCTGGGGCGCTCACCAGAATTGGGGCTCCCTATCTGCCACCGGCTCCCTACAGCGCGGTCTCCGGCGGCTCTTCTGCCGGCTCCGGCTTCGCGGTTACGACGGGCGACGACATTCAGTTCTACATTTGGGAGCTTGGGGGCACGGTCTGGAAGCTCTTCACGTTCTCGGCGAACGGCTGGGGCCAGGACCTCTCCCCCACGGTGAAAGTGGACTCCGCCTCTCTTCCAGGGTTTGCCAGCGTCCGCGCCCAGGACGGCTTCTACTCCGGCGGTACGACCTACCTCTACGTCGCCGCCAAACAGGCCGGCTACGCGCTGGCGCTCAACTGCGTTGCGTCCAACTCCCCGGCCACGTCGGACCTGAAGGTCGAGCCGGACCCGTGCCCGTCAGGCACCTCCTGCCCGCTGTCCGACGGAGGGACGGTGTTCGTGGGCGACAAGCTGAAGATCAGCCCGACCGTGAACCCGCCGACCAGCTCGGTGCCGCTCACGACCTGGAGGTTCGACTACAACTTCCACACCTCCGAGGACGCGGGCAGCGGCTCTTCGCGCATCACGTTCCCGGACCTCTCCGGCGGGGCCGGCAGCACGCCCCCGGCGACCATCTCCTACGTCGGTCCCTGCGACCCCGCCTTCGGCACCACCGACGCGGCGACCGGGGCCGGGTGCTGGCCCTCGGTGACGTCGAACACCGCGACCGGCGGCCCCGACTTCAGCGCCAGCCCGGCGGAAGGCGCCACGAAGTCGCTGCGAATCGCCCTGCAATCTCAGAACTCGTTCGGCAGCGCAAACCTGAAGACGATCTCGCTGAACTGGAAGGTGCCGGCGATCCGCGTCAAGAGCACGGCGGTCTTGCTGGGAGCGGCGCTCCGCGACGGCTCGGAAGGACATCCTCTGTCCTCGGGCTTCAAGTGGTACTTCAGCACCCAGCCGAACCTCTCCGGTGACGTGCTCGAACAGGACACCAGCTGCACGACCGCCACCTGCAACCACTCGTTTCCGGCCAAGGGGAGCTACCGCTACTGGATGACAGTGCCCTACGCCAACGGTTACACCAGCCCCGATTGCTCGCTGCCGTGCACGCAGGCGAAGGGGACGATCAACGTCACCGACGTGGTCATCAACTTCACCGCGCCCTCCACGGCCCTCCTCGGCAGCGGCACCTTCGCGGTGAGCGACAGCTCCACCAAGGCGGGCAGCGTCACGTCGTGCCCCTCTGGCAGCAACGGCTACGAGTACAACATCTGCGACGCCTCCGGCGGCGGCTGCGGAGTGGACCAGTGGCACAGCTTCAACGGCTCGTCGATCCCGACGCCGAGCGGCGCCGGGTCGTACTGGCTGCGCATCCGCTACAACTACTCCACCACCGGCACCGGCGGCTGCGGTTCGCCTCTCCAGGCCAACTGGACGCCGACGACGATCTCCGACCCGACGGTCTGGCCCGTCAACGTCGCCAACGTCGTGCCCTCGCTGGTCATCTCGGTGAACGGCTCCAACCCCTGCGCGCCCGGCCCGGGCGGCGGCGGCAGCACCTGCGGCGGCGACTTCAGCGCCAGCGTGGGCGACAACCTGACCGCCTACGCCTACGTCAACGGCTTCCCCGACGCCAACCCGCCCGCGCTCTCCTGGACGTTCGGCGCCAACTCGAACCCCTCCACGGGGCAGGGACAGGCGGTGGGCTTCAAGTACACGGCGGCGGGCAACGTCACCGTCACCATGAACGGCTACGGCGCGCCGCTCTCGGTGAGCGGCACCATCAGCGCGGTGGTGCAGCCGCCTCCGCCCCCGCCGCAGGGGCTTACCGTGAACCGGGTCAACGCCCCCGGCGCGGCCACGGTCAACGAGTCGGTGCAGTTCTCGGCGAGCGTGAGCGGCGGCACCGGCGGCAACACCTACGTCTGGCAGTTCGGCGACAACACCTCCTCGAGCTCCGTGGCTCCTTCCCACTCGTTCACCTCGGCGGGCGTCTACACCGTGCGGGTGACGGTGCGCGACAACTCCAACAACCAGGCCTCCGGCCAGGCCACGATCAGCATCACCGGCGGCCAGACGCAGCCGCAGCCGCTGGACTGGGCGATCTACGACGTCCTCACCGGATCGCCGGCCCTCTTCCAGAGCTCGTTCGGCGAGTTCTTCGTGCTCAGCGGGCAGGCCCTCCGGTTCCAGGCCGTGAACGTGACCTCCTCGGTCTCCTGGAACTTCGGGGACGGCGTCACGCTCGGCACCAACCCGGCGGACCACACCTACAACACGGCGGTCGACAAGACTTACACCGTGACGCTCTCCAGCGGCGGGCAGACGAAGTCCTACAAGGTCGACGTGACCGGCGGCGGCGGCCTGACTGCGGTGTACACCTATGCCTACGCCGACGGCACCACCGTCAAGCGCACCGAGGTGCCTTACGGCAAGTCCATCATCTTCACCGCGACCGACGTCGCCGACACCTACGACTGGAACTTCAGCGACGGCACACCGCACGGCACCGGCAAGACCGTGGAGCACCCGTTCACCAAGGCCGGCGCCTTCTCGGTCATCCTGACGGTCGGCAAGAGCGGCAGCCAGCCGGTCGCCACGCCCAGCCCGCTGTCCTTCACGGTCCTCGCTCCGCCGGCGCCGCCGCTCTGGCTGCTGGGTGGCATGGCCTTCACCGATGGGGCGGGTGGCTCCACCTGGCTGTCCGACATGACGATCTTCAACCCCGACGGCACCCGCGGGCAGGCGCTTTCCATCGCCTTCCTGGACGGGCAGAAGAACGTCGACCCCACGCAGCTCAAGTGGAACCAGGTGATCCTGAGCCCGCTGCAGACGGTCAGCTACCGCAACATCCTCAACGCCGCTCCCTTCAGCCTCGCCAAGGGGAACTTCGGGGCGATCCTGGTGCGCGGCGACGACGTCTCCACCTTCCCGGTCATCACCGGCCGCACCTACAACACCGGCGGCGGTAACGGGACCTTCGGTCTCTCGGTGCCGGCGGTACCGGCCTCGGGCGGCGTCCGCGCCCAGGCGTCGACCGGCTCCAACCTCCTGATCGGTCTCAAGGAGAAGGGGGACCGCTACCGCACGAACCTCACCCTGGTGAACCTGAAGGACGACTTCGCCACGACCGAGGTGCGGTTCTACGACCGCCTCGGCGCCCAGCTCGGCGGGGTGGCGCGGATCGACCTGGCGCCTTACAGCGTCCATCAGATCAACCGTGTGCTGATCGCGCCGAACGGCGCCGCCTACGACGGCGAGTCGGACTCCTTCGTGGCCGAGGTGAAGGTCGTCACCGGCACCGCGGTCTATCCCTACGCGACGGTGATCGACGCCATCTCCGGAGACCCGATCGTCATCACGACGCCGCCGAAGGCGACCGCCACCTACCGGCTGCCCGGGGTGGTGCGCACCAAGGGGCGCAACGACACGCTGTTCCAGAGCGACGTCACCATCTACAACCCCACCGCCAGCCAGCGCCGCGTCAGCGTCCGCTACTGGTACCAGTCGTTCCGCACCGGCGAGTCCCCGTCCGGCTTCCAGTCGGCGGTGCGCGAGCTGACGATGGCGCCGCACGAGGTGCTCAACTTCGAGGACTTCGTGAAGTCCTGGCTCCCGGCCGGCCTCGACGTCGCGAACACGAACTACGCCAATTCCTACGTCGACATCTCCCCGGGCGCCGGCGATCCGGTGACCGATCCGCTGCTGGTCCTCGGCAAGACCTACAACGTGCAGCCCAGCGGCAACGCCGGCTTCCAGGTGCCCGGGTTCACCGGCGACGACGGCGCCTCGGCGACCGGTGCCAACAAGCGCCTCATCATGACGGGCCTCGGCAGCAACACCAGCGTCCGCACCAACGTGGCCTTCTTCATCACCAACCCGGCTCCCAACGTCTACGCCAGCGGCACGGTGAAGGTGGTCGGCGCCGACGGCACGGTGCTGCGCAGCCAGACGATCTTCCTCTCCGACGTGCAGAGCTTCACCCAGATCAACGACGGCGCCCTCTTCGAGGGGCTCACCGGCGATCTTTCCAACGTGACCGTCATTCTCGATGGCGTGGCCGGCACCTCCCCCATCGCGTCGTACGCGACCGCGATCGACGGCTTCTCAGGTGACGCCGTCCTCATTCCGGGGCTGCCGACCCCTTAATCAGCGTCCCCAGCCCGAATTCGTCGGGCTCATCCCTCATTTCGGCCCGGGTTCCCCAACCCGGGCCCTTTTTTTTGTCTCGTAAGATTGCCACCGCATGTCCGCCGTCTCGTTCACCGCCCTGTCGAAGGTCTATCGCCACTACGCCTCCCCGCGGGACCGGCTGTGGGAGCTCTTCGGGCGCTCGCCGCGGCACGTCCCGGTCTGGGCGCTGCGCGACGTGACCGGCGAGGTCGAGAAGGGCGCCGCGCTCGGTCTGGTGGGGGAGAACGGCTCCGGCAAGAGCACGCTGCTGAAGATCCTGGCCGGCACCACGTCGCCGACCTCCGGGGAGGCGCGCATCACCGGGCGAGTGGCCTCGATCCTGGAGCTCGGGTCGGCCTTCCACCCCGAGGTCAGCGGGCGCCGGAACGCCGTGCTGCAGGCCGCGCTCTCCGGCCTCTCGGCGTCGGAGATCGACGCCGCGCTGCCGGAGATCGAAGCCTTCGCCGAGCTGGGGGACTTCTTCGACCGTCCGGTGAAGACCTACTCCTCGGGCATGTCGATGCGCCTGGCGTTTGCGGTGGCGACCACGGTCCTGCCGGACGTGGTGCTGCTGGACGAGGCGCTGGCGGTGGGGGACGGCCGCTTCCAGAAGAAGTGCGTGGACCGCATCTTCGAGCTGAAGAGCTCCGGGCGCACGATCGTCTTCTGCAGCCACGCGATGTACTACGTGTCGACGCTCTGCGACCGCGCGCTCTGGCTGTCCGGCGGCACGCTCATGGCGCTGGGTGACGCGCAGGCGGTGGTGCTGGAGTACGAGAGCTTCCTGGCCCGCAAGGGACGGTCCGATCCGGCGCCCGAGGTGAGGCCGGACAGCCACGGCCGACTGACCGCGGTGCGGGTGCTGGACGCCGAGGGCCGCCCGCGCGAGCAGTTCGTTCCCGGCGAGCCCTGGTGCGCCGAGCTGGAGCTGGCCGTGGACAGCCGCGATCGCCCGGTGCAGGTCCACCTGGCGGTGTCGACCCCCGACAACGTCGTCTGCTTCTCCGCCGACACGCGGCTCTCCGGCTTCGGCCCGCTGGTGGGGCGGGAGCGCTACCGCGTGCGCGTGTCGGTCGGCGCGCTGCCGCTGGCCAAGGGGGAGTTCGTGGTGCACGCCTACGTCGGCGACGAGAACAGCCTGGCGCTCTACGACGCGCGCAGCGACACCACGTTCCGCGTGGAGGCTGACCGCTGGGTGAGCGGGCTGATGGCCGTTCCGTCGAGCTGGGAGCGTCTCGAGTGATCGTGCTGGTGGAGCCGGCCGGCGCCGAGTCTCCGGCCGCCGATACCCGTCGCGCGGCGTCCCGCGGCCTGGACGGCTGGCTGGCCGGCGGGGACGACGGCGTCAAGGCGGTGCTTCCCGGGGATGCCCTGGCGCCGGCCGCCGAGGCGCGTCTCCTGCTGCGGGAGCCGGAGAGCGCCGTGCCCACCGGCGCGCTCAGGCGGGCGGTGGACGCGCTGCTCGGCTCGGGGGCGGACGCGGTCGTGCCCGCCGGCTTTTACGCCGGCGCGCCGAGCGCGCCCGAGCCCTACGTCACGCTCTGGGAGCTGGACGAGCTGGCCGGCTCGTCGGCCGGGGGGGTGCTGGAACCGGTGTCGGCGCCGGCGCCGGTCGAGCTGCGGCGGATGGTGGGGAACGGCGCCGCACCGGTCGCGGCCAGCGGTTTCTTCGCCCACTCGTTCGCCGGCCGGCGGGCGCATCCGCGCTCCGACGTCGCCGCGCTGGTGCCGCAGCGCGCGCGCCGCGTGCTCGACGTCGGCTGCGCCGACGGCGTGCTGGGAGAGATCCTGGAGGAGCGCGGCGCCGACGTGCTGGGCATCGAGCCGGACCGGCTGGCCGCGGCCGGAGCCGCGCGCCGCATCGCGCGCGTGCTGCCGCTGCCGCTGGAGGCGGCGCTGGAGGAGCTGCGCGGGGAGCGCTTCGACGCCATCGTCATGGCCGACGTGCTGGAGCACCTGTCGCGGCCGCTGGAGGCCCTGCGGCAGCTGGCCGCCCGCGCCGCTCCCGACGCCGTTCTGGTGCTCTCGCTCCCCAACGCCTCTCACGCGGCGGTGCTCGCCGGCGCCCTGATGGGGCGCTGGGACCCGGCGCTCGAGGGAATCGTCGCCGACGACCACCGCACCTACGCCGGACGGCCCGGCTGGGAGCGCGTGCTGCGCACCGGCGGTTGGGCGCCGGACAGCTGGAGGCCGGTGCCTTCGCTGCGCGCCCGCCTGGTGCCGTGGCTGGAGCCGCTCGCCGCCATGGGCCTCGAGCTGGAGGACCTCACCGCCGTCCAGTGGCTGGTGACCGCGCGCCTGGCGCCGCGCTCCGGCTCGGTGGTGCTCGATGATGCCGAGGCCGACGACCCGCTGGACGGCGTCCGCGAGCGGCTGGCGCGCGACGGGGCGTTCAGCGCGGTGCTGCCGAACGCCGTCTCGGCGGCCGCGCTGGCGCCGCTCCTGCGCGGGGACGTCGTCGAGCAGCCGGCCCGCCAGGCGCTGATCGGCGCGGTGACGGCCCGCGGGATGGCCCGCCGCTTCGCGGGGTCGGACGTGCGGGTCGAGCTGGCTGCCGCCGAGAGCGCCTCGCCCGGGCCGGCCCTCGAGGCCGTGATCGCCGCGGCGCGCGCCGAAGGCCTGCCTGTCGACGACGCCGCGCTGGCGACCGTCTCCTACCAGGTGCGTTTCTCGCCGTGCTGAAGATCGTCTACGTCGTCGAGTCGCTGGAGATCAGCGGCGGCGTGAAGGTCATCGTCGAGCACGCCGACGGCCTGCTGGCGCGCGGGCACGACGTTTCCATCGTGACCCGCGACCCGCGCCACGACTGGATCCGGATCGAGACGCCGATCCTGTCGGTGCCGGCGTTCGACGCCGGCACGTTGCCGCGAGCCGACGTCCACGTGGCCACCTGGTTCCCGACGGTGGTTCCGACGGTGCGGGCCGCGCAGGCGGAGCGGATCTTTCACTTCAGCCAGGGCTACGAGGCGATCTACCCCTACCTGGCCCCGCGCCGCGAGGAGATCGACGAGGCCTACTCCCAGCCGGTCCCGAAGCTGCTCATCTCGGCCCACCTCGAGACGCTGTTCCGGGGGCGCTTCCCGGGCCCGTTCCACGTGCTGCCGCAGGCGATCCGGGTGGCCGACTACCGGCCGACGGAACCGCGTTCCGCGCCACGCCCGACGCCGGCCATCGGCGTGGTGGGGCCCTTCGAGGCGGTCAACAAGGGGATCCCGGTAGCGCTGGCGGCGCTCCGGAGGCTCCGGCGCCAGCGTCCGCTGCGGATCCACCGGGCCAGCCAGCTCCCGCTCTCGGCCGAGGAGGCCGGCCGCTGGCCGTCCGAGAGCTACCGGCAGGGGGCCTCGGTAGAAGAGATGATCTCGTTCTACAAAACTCTCGATCTACTGATCCACCCTTCGTTCGAGGCCGAGGGCTTCCCGCTCCCGCCGCTCGAGGCGATGGCCTCCGGCGTGCCGGTGGTGGTGACCGACATCCCTTCCTACGGGCCCATCCCTGACGACTCGGTGAGCCGGGTGGCGCCGGGAGACGAGGAAGCGATGGCGCGCGAGGCCGAGCGGCTGCTGGGAGACCCGCCGCTCTGGGCGGCCCGGCGCGCCCGCGGACTGGAGGTCGCCGCCGGCTTCGACCTGCCGCGGGTGCTGGACGTGCTCGAGTCGGTCCTCGTTCAGAAGACGTCGTGATCGAGGTAGCGGTAGTCGAAGGCGCGGGCGGCCGCCCCCAGGTCGAAGGCGGGGTCGAGCGGGCGCACCGTGAACGAGGTGTCGGAGTCCTCGTCCACGAAGCCGAGCTCCTCGCGCAGGCGCCGCGCCAGGAGGCCGGTGCGCGGCAGCCGGATGTCGAGCCGCGAGGCCCCCATGGGCGCGGCGACCGTGGCGACGTTGGCCAGGAGCTCGGGCAGCGGACCGTTCTCCTCGTCGGCGATCTGGAGGTCCACCAGCAGGGCGCGCTCCATCACCAGGCGGAGCGCCGCATAGCCGAGAGAGCGGGCGCGCGGGTCGTGCAGCTCGACCACCCGGTAGCGCACCCCGGGGCGGGCCAGGCGCCAGGCGAGCGCGGCTCGCGAGCGGTCGGTGCGCCAGCCGGCCCGGGCGTGCAGCGCCTCGGCCAGCGCGTCGTGGGCGGGGGTGACCTGGCCGGCCAGGCCGAGCGCGTGGGTGCGCCGCGGCGCGCCGGTGCCGGCGATCGGCCGGGTGAGGCGGCCGGCGCGCTCCACCGGGACGTACCCCAGCAACCCCTCGCCGACGCGCGCGGCCTTGTCGTTCGGGAAGCCGAAGACGAACGGCACGCCTCCCGCGGCGTTCTCGCGGAAGAAGGCCTCACCGGCGGCGGCGTAGAGGCGGCCCTTGGCCAGATGGCCGGCGGCCCGGGCGGTCATCACGTCGACGGCGGCCGTGCCCGGAAGGTCGCCGGCAGCGCCGCGATAGCGCGTTCCCCAGCCGCCGAAGTGGACCAGGAGTCGCCCCTCCTCCTCCACCACGACCGAGGCGGTGCGATGCGGGCAGGCATCGTACTTCCACGTCCAATCCTCGAGGTCGGGCGGCGCTCCGAAGCGCTCGGCCGAGAGCGAGAGGAGCGCGCCGCGGTCTTCGGGCGACACGAGCCGGGCTGTCGGCACGGAGGCGGCGAGGATAGCCGATGCTGACGGCATGCTGATCTCCGCGGTGGTGGTGAGCTACCGGAGCGCGGCTCTGGCAGTCGCGGCCATCGCCGACCTGCGCCGTGAGGCGGCCGCCGGCTCTCTGGAGATCGAGGTGGTCACGGTGGTCAACTCGGGGGACGCGTCCGAGGCCGCCGACCTGCGCGGGGCGGCCGACGTCGTGCTCGAGCCGGGGCGCAACCTCGGCTTCGCCGGAGGGTTGAACCGCGGGACGGCCGCCGCGCGAGGCGAGCTGCTGCTGCTGGCGAATCCCGACATCGCGCTCGCGCCCGGCGCGCTGACGGCGCTGCTGTCGCCGCTGCTGGCCGATCCCGCAGCGCTCCTGGCGGTGGGCCCGGCCTACTTCTGGGACGACGCGCAGACGCTGCAGCTCCCGCCGGCCGAGGAGCCGCGCCCCGCCGACCTGCTGCGCCGCGCCGCGCTGGCCCGGAGCAGCAAGAGGCCGCGCCTCTTCGCCCGCGGCGTGCGCCGGGCGCGTCGCGAGCACGACCGCGTCGAGCGAGGGGAGACGTACCCGGTCAGCGCGCTCTGGGGAGCGCTGGTGGCGACGTCGCGGCGCACGCTGCGGATCGTCGGCGCCTTCGACGAGGGCTACGCGCTCTACTACGAGGAGCACGACTGGCAGCGGCGCCTCCGAGCCATGAGAGGGACGCTCCTCCGCGCCGGCGGCTCGCGGGTGATCCATCGCTTCAACCAGAGCGCCCGTCTGGAGCCGAAGGCAGCGGGGTGGTTCGCCTCCTCGGAGCGGCGCTACTTCACGTCCCACTTCGGCGAGCGCGGGGTGAAGGCGCTGGCGGCGCTGTCGGAGTCCTCCGGGGCCGCGCCGGGCGCTCTGCCCTCCGCGCCCGCGCTGCAGTGGCGTTCGAGCGCACGCGCGGCGGTGGCCGTCTCACCCTTCGACCACTTCCACCCCTTCGCCTACGCGCGCCTCCACCCGGACACGCGGACCTGGGCGCTGCCGGAGGGCGTCCGCAGTGGCCTTGCCGGCGCGCTCCACGCGCGGGTCTTCGACGAGGAGACGCTGGAGACGCTGGCCGAGGCGCGGATCGCGTGAGAGCGCTGCCCTGGCCGATGGCCGAAGGGGCGCGCCGCGGCCTCAGCCGCGAGGTGGAGGCCGTAGACGACCTCGGCGAGGCGCTTCACCGCACGCTCGCCCCGATGCCCGCCAGGCAGCAGGTGGAGCTGGCCTTCGCCTGGCTGCTCGGCCGGGCGCCGGATTCCGGCGCGCTCGACTACCACGCTGCCGAGATGAGCCGGCAGCCGGACGGCACGCGCTGGCTGCTCGACTGCCTGGCGCTCGCCGAGGACGTGGACGCGGCCGCCCCAGGCGAGGCCGAGCTCGCGCGTCCTCTGCTCGACGACGGTGAGATGCTCGACGACGCTGCTTTCTTGGAGCTCGCCTACCAGCGGCTCTTCGGCAGGACCGCCGACGCGGCCGGGCGGACGGCCTACCTCGAACGGCTCTCGTCGGGCGCCACGAACCGCCCTCGCCTGTTGAGTGGCCTGCTGCGGAGCGAGGAGGCGCGGCGGACCGGCGAGGCGGCCTCCATGGCTTCCGACTGGGACGCGCGTGCCAGAGAGAACCCGCTCTTCTTCATCGCCTCGGGCGCGTCCGCCAGCGAGGAGGAGTTCCGTCGTTCCGGCGAGAAGGACGTCGCCGAGATGGTGCTCGCCGGGCTGGCGGTGGATCCTTCGGCGCGGGCCGTCGAGATCGGCTGCGGCATCGGGCGCCTCCTGGTGCCGCTCGCGGCGCGGCTCGCGGAGGTCCACGGCGTCGACATCTCGGCGGCGATGATCGAGCGCGCGCGGGAGTACTGCGCCGGCCTTGCGAACGTGACGACCAGCGTCACCGACGGGACGCTGCGGCAGCTCGCCGACGGGTCGGCCGATCTGGTCGTCTCCTACCTCGTCTTCCAGCACATGCCGGGCGAGGGGGCTATCCAGACCTACCTCGACGAGTCGGCGCGGGTGCTGGCCGAGGGCGGCCTCCTGCGGTTCCAGGTGGACGGGCGCTCTCATCTCTCGCGATCCGCCGGCACCTACGACGGCGTGAAGCTGAGCGGCGAGCGCGTCCGCGCCCTGCTGCGGCGGGCGGGGCTGGTCCCGCAGGCCGAGTGGGGGGAGGGGACTCACTACTACTGGCTGGACGCGCGCCGGGGAGGGGCGGTGGACGGCGCGCCGGTCCGCCTGCTCCGCCGGCAGCTGCACCGCGACCTTCTGGCCCGCCTGCTCGCCGAGGGCGGGGTGGAGGGCGCCGGCAGCGTCGCCGCCGACGTCATCGCCGGCCGCATCGCTCTTCGCACGGCGCTCGGGATGGCGCTCCCGAGACTTCCTCTCGAGCCGCTCTCCTTCGTGCAGGAGACCTTCCGGCTGCTCCTGGCGCGGGACCCGCGCCCGGACGAGGAGGTCTTTCACACGCGGGCGCTGCGCAACGGCTGGGCCGACCGCGAGGCGCTGTTCGATTCGCTGGCGACCTGCGGCCCGTTCCGCGACCGGATCGAGCCGGTCGTTCCCGTTTGACTACCTGAGCCTCGCCTTCATCCGCCAGTAGCGTGACGCGACCTTCCAGACCGTCGAGCGGTAGATGGTGTGCAGCCGCTCGGAGAGCGCGGCCACCTCGGTGCGCAGCGCGTGGACCTCGCCACCTACGCGCGCCCGGCAGGTCTCCTCCCAGAGCAGCTCCAGCGCCGCCCGCTCCGAGGAGGAGACCGGTGCCGGCGGGGGCAGCCGCCGCGCGAAGTCCAGGAACGTGCGGGCGGCGCGCTGCCAGGTGAACGCGCGGGCGGTCTCCACACCGGCGGCGGCGAGGCGGTCCAGGAGCGCACGGTCGTCCACCAGCCGCAGGATCGCCGCGGCCAGCGCGTCGCTGTCGCGCGGAGGCACGATCAGCGCGTTCCCGCCGTCGACCGCGTACTCGGAGACGCCGCCGCTGTCGGTCAGCACGCAGGCGGCGCCGCTGGCCATCCCCTCCAGCCCGACCAGGCCGAAGCCCTGGAAGAGCGAGGGGTCGACCACGATGTGCGCCGTGGAGAGGAGCCCAGCCACCTCGTCGCGCGAGAGGAGGCCGCGGTGGACGTGCGGAAAGGGGCCCATCTCCGGCGGCACCGGCTGGGTGCCGAAGAACACCACCTCCACGCCGGGGCGGCGGCTGACCGCCTGCAGCGCCGGCAGCAGGTAGCGCGCGCCGCGCCGCTCGTCGGGCCGCAGCATGGCCACGATGCGCACCGGGCCGTGCGCGGAGCGGTCGCCGCGCGGGTAGAAGAGCTCGGGGTCCCCGCTCATAGGCACCACCGTGGCGCGGTGCCCGTGCCGCTTCTCGATCTCCCCGGCCAGCCAGCTGGAGATGGCGGTCATGCGCGGGATCAGCTCGTAGGTGCGGGCGACGTGCTCCGGCCCGTGGCCGCCGAACCAGCCCTCGTAGTCCTGGACGAAGTAGGCGGTCTGCATCTCCGGGCGGCGCGCCGCGGCGGCGGCCACCGGCGCGGCGGTCTGGTAGGAGGTCGCCACCAGCAGCCGTGCCGCAGGGACGTCGTCCAGGAAGCGCCCCGGCGGGATGGAGAGCGGCCGCAGGAAGAGCTCCATGCTCATCTTGTGCGGCACGTCCTCCAGCACCGCCACGCCGGCGTTCACCCCCTCGAGGATGAGCGCGTTGGCGAGCTCCAGCACGTCGCCGACGCCGCCGAAGACCCCGAGCATCGGCAGCACGAAGAGGACGTCCAGCGGCCGCGGTGCCCGCGGGTCGGGCAGCGTCCATTCGTAGGTGTCGCGGTCGCGCACCGCCCCCAGCTCGTTGCGCTCGTCGAAGCGCGCGATCTCGGCCTGGTGCACGGCGCGCCAGCGGCTCATGACGATCTCCAGGTTTGCCCGCATGCGGGCGTTGCTGTCGGCGAAGCTGGCTCCCTGCTTGTGGTAGACGAACGTGTCGTCGGCCACCACGCAGCGCCAGCCGGCGCTGCGGGCGCGGTAGTGGTAGTCGGTCTCCTCGCCGTAGCCGCGGCCGAACGCCTCGTCGAAGACGCCCAGCGTCTCCAGGACGCTGCGGCGGAAGAGCAGGCAGAAGCCGACGACCGTCACCGCGTCGGGGTAGCGCGCCGGGCTGGTGCGGGCCACGCGCTCGGCGAACGAGAAGACGTTCTGGCCCGGCGGGATCTGCACCGAGAGGTTCACCGCCGAGTTCGAGAGCGGGCAGCAGAGCGCGATGGAAGGGTCGCGCTCCAGGCGGTCGACCATCCGCTCCAGCGCGCCCGGCGTGAGCAGGGTGTCGCTGTTGAGGAGGCAGACGTAGGGCGCGTCGGAGAACAGGAGGCCGCGGTTGGCGCTCTTCACGAAGCCCAGGTTGACCGGGTTCTCCAGCAGCACGATGCCGTCCTGCTGGCGCAGCCACTCGGTGGTGCGCCCGTCGGAGCCGTCGTTCACCACCACGATTCGCGCCCAGCCGGGCGCGTGCCGCCGGACGCTCTCCAGGCAGTTGCGTGTCGAGCGCAGCGCGTTGAAAACCGGGATGACCAGGTCGCAGCGGACCGTGGGGGAGGGCTCGGTCATCGCGAGAGGCGCGCCTTCAGCTTCCACCAGGGGGTGAAGAGCCGCCAGGCGAACGAGCGGTTCACGGCGTCGAGCCGCTGGCCGAGCTCATTGCGCTCCCGGGTGAGGCGCGTCTCCCGCTCGCCGGCCGCCTGCACCACCCGCGCGGCGTCGGCGCGCACCGACTTCAGCTCGGAGCCGAGCCTCTCGGCCAGCTGGCTCTTCGCGGCCAGCTCCTCGGACAGGCGGCGCTCGGCCTCGGCGGCGCGGCGCGTCTCCTCGTCCAGCATCCGGCGCGCCTCGCGGGTCTCGTGCTGCAGGCCGTCCAGCAGGGCCATCTCCCCTTCGGCCGTGCGCAGCGGCCAGTGCTTGCGGGCCACCCGCCCCCGGGCCTCCTGCGCCCGGGCGCCCAGCCAGGGCGCCTCGGTCGTCGCGTTGGTGCCGTCGTCGCGCACGCGGTAGAGGGCGGTCTCGCGGCGCAGGTGGTGCACGCGGGCGACCCGCGAGACGCGGATCAGGTACTCCCAGTCCTCGTAGAGGTCGAACGACTCGTCGAAGGGGCCGACCTCGGCGGCCAGGCTGCGCTCCAGCATCACGCAGATGAGCGGCACGTGGTTGAAGTAGAGGAGCCGCGCCGGGTCGAAGTCGCGGCTCTCGGCCGGCTCGCGCCGCACCTCGGTGTACCGGCCGTCCTCGCCGAGCCGCTCGAAGACGCGCATGGCGTCGGTGTAGGCGCCCCGGTAGAGGTCGGTCCCCTCCAGGAAACGCAGCAGCGTCTCCAGGTGGTCCTCCTGCCAGAGGTCGTCGTCGTCCAGGAACGCCAGGTAGCGGCCGCGCGCCGCCGCCACTCCGGTGTTCAGCGCGCGGGTGCGGCCGTGCGGCGGCTCGCTGCTGAGCAGCGTGAGCCCCCGCCCCGGCGGCGGGTCGAGCAGCTCCCGGGGCGGCTCCTTGCCGCCGTCGTTCACCACCAGCGTCTCGAAGTCCTGCATCCGCTGCGAGCGCAGGGCCGAGAGCGCCTCGCCAAGCAGGCCGAAGCGGTCCCTGGTGCGGACGATGACCGAGACCTTGGGGTCCACCTGCCCTTTATACGACGCGGCTCGTCGATAATCGAAGAGGCCCATGACCGAGACGTCCTTCCCGGAGCGGGAGCTCATCCCGTACGAGGCGACGACGTTCTCGGCCGGGAGAGCCGCGGTGCTGGCCGCGCATCCCGACGACGAGGTGCTCGGCTGCGGGGCCGCGCTGGCGAGCCTGGCCGCGTCGGGCGCGGAGCTGCACGTGCTGCTGCTCACCGACGGCGCCGGCCTGGAGTCCGATCCGGAGGCGCGGCGCCGCGTGGCCGGGCAGCGCCGCGAGGAGTCCCGGCGGGCGCTGGAGATCCTGGGGGGCGCGCGCATCCACACGGCCGAGATCCCGGACCGCGAGGTGGGCCGCCGCCGCCCCGAGGTGGAGGCCGAGCTGGGGCGTTTCCTGCAGGAGGTGCGGCCGGAGCTCGTCTTCGCGCCGTCGCCGGTGGAAATCCACCCCGATCACAGCGCGCTGGCGGCGGCGTTCCTGGCTCTGCTCCGGGACGGAGCGGTCTCGATCGAGACCGTGGCCTTCTACGAGATCTCCCAGGCGATCCGGCCGAACTTCCTGCTGGACGCCACGCCCTACCGCGCGCTCAAGAACGCGGCCATGGACGCCTTCGTCTCGCAGAACGCCACGCGCGACTACGCCGGCTTCATTCGCGGGCTGAACGCCTACCGCCGCATGACGTTGCCGCCGTCGGTGGAGGCCGCCGAGGGGTTCTACGTGCTCCCCGGCGCCGCGCTGCGGCGGCTGGACACGACGGCGCTGGCGCGGGCGATGGGGCCCAGCCCGCCGGCGCCGCGCCGCTCCTGGAGCGCGCTGGCGGCCAGCCTGATGGGGAAGCCGCGATGACCCGCGCCCTGGTCCTCTCGCCGGAGCCGGTGCGCGACCGGATGGCCGGCATGGGCATCCGCGCCCTGAAGGTCGCCGAGACTCTGCGGGCGCACGGGCACGAGGTGACGCTCGCCGCCGCCGGCGGAGTGGACGGGCAGTCCGCCGGAGACCTGCGCGCGCTCGACCTGCACGGGCCGGGCTTCGCCGGGGCGGCCCGGGGCGCCGAGCTCGCCGTCGCCTCGGGCCATACGGCCGAGCGGCTCTACGGGGCCGGCTTCGAGGGCGCGCTGGTCGCCGACCTCTACGACCCGTTCCTGGTGGAGAACCTCTCCTACGCGGGGACCCTCGGACCAGGTGTGCTGGTGAACGATCGGCGCGCGCTCTTCCTGCTCTGCGACCGCGCCGACCTGGTCCTGGCCGCCTCCGAGGAGCAGCGCCTCTTCTACCTGGGCCTGCTGCTCGGCCGGCGGCGCCTGGACGCGGCGACGCTCGGCGCCGATCCGGAGCTGCGGCGCACCGTTGCGGTGGCGCCCTTCGGGGTGTCCGAGGCGGCGCCGGGCCCTGCCCGCCCTCATCCCACGCTGGGTGCGGGCGGCCACGACGTCCTCTTCGGAGGCGTCTACGACTGGTACGACCCCGACCTGGTGCTGGAGGCGTGGCCGCGGGTCGTCGCCTCGGTGCCGGACGCGCGCCTGGTCTTCTCGACGAGCCCGAACCCCGCCAGCACGCCGCAGGAGCGGCTGGCCGCGGCCCGCCAGCGCGCCGGGGAGGCGGGCCTGCTGGGGCGCAGCGTCTTCGTGGTCGAGTGGGTGCCGTATGCCGAGCGAGGCGGCTTCTACCGCTCGTTCCGGGCCGCGGTGCTCGTCCACCGTCCGTCGCTGGAGGCGGCGCTCTCGTTCCGCACCCGGGTGCTCGACTACCTCTGGGCCGGGCTGCCGGCGGTCGCCACCGAGGGAGGGGCGGCCTCGCGGCTCCTCCAGAGCTCCGGCGCGGGTCTGGTGGTGCCCCCGCGGCCCGAGGACCTGGCGCGGGCGCTGGTGGCCCTGCTCACCGACGACGAGCTCCACAGGTCGCTCTCCGGGCGCGCGACCGAGGCGGCTCGCGACCTCACCTGGAGCCGCACGCTCGCCCCCCTGCTGGAGTTCGCCTCGGCGCCGGTGCGGAGGAAGCGCCCCTCGCGGCTGGCCTCGGCGGTCTCCGGCGTCGCCCGGCGGCTCGCCCGATGAGCGCGAGGACGACCGTGGTCGTCCTCACCAAGGACGGCGGCGACCACCTGGAGCGCGGGCTGGCCGCCCTCTTCGCCGCGCGCCCCACGCGCGGCGGCGCCGAGGTGCTGCTGGTCGACAACGCCTCGAGCGACGGCGCGCCGGAACGCGCGACGCGCCGCTTCCCGGGGCTCCGGCTGCTCCGGAGCGAGCGCAACCTCGGCTTCGCCGGGGGTGTGATGCTGGGGGCGTCCTCCTCGTCGTCGGAGCTGCTGGTGCTGGTGAACGACGACGCGGTCGTCGAGGAGGACGCGTTGGCCAGCCTGGTGGAGGCGCTCGACGAGGCCGGCTCGGACGTGATCGCCGCGGCCGGGGTGCTGACCGACCCCGGTGGGGATCGCGTGGACTTCGTGGACGGGCTGGTCACGTTCGACGGCCACGCCCTGCAGCGCTGGGTGGGCCAACGCCTGGCGGAGATCGCGCTGCCACCGCGCGGAGAGCCGCGCCTCTTCCCGTGCGGCGGCCTCTGCGCGGTGCGGCGGCGCCCGTTCGAGGCGCTGGGGGGCTTCGACACCGACTTCTTCGCCTACCTGGAGGACGTGGACTTCGGCTGGCGCGCCGCGCTGGCGGGCTTCGGCACCGTCTTCGTACCCGAGGCCCGGGCGCGGCATCTCTCCGGGGCGACCGGCCAGCGGCTCGGTCTGGCGATGCGCGGCGTCCTCTTCGAGGCGAACGCGCTCGCGGTGGTGGTGAAGAACCTCGGCGACGACGCGCTGGCCGCGCTGCTGCCGGCGATCCTCTTCACCCGTGAGCACCGCACGATGTGGGGGCTGCTGGAGCGGCAGGAGGGGGCGCGGGAGGCGCTGGGGGACGCCTTCTCGCCGCTGCGGCTGCCGGTGAGGCTGGCCAGCGAGCTGCAGGCGTCGCCGCCCACCTCGCGGCGGCAGCGCGTCACCTCGGGGCTGGCGCGGCTGACCGGCGCCGTGGAGGCCGGCCCGCCGCCGCGCGTCCACGGTCCCGGCCAGCCGCTCCTCCTGTCGGACGAGTACGCGCGCATGTGGCTGGTGGCGTCGCACCGCATCCTGGCGCACTGGCCCCGGCTCTGGGACAAGCGGCGTCGTGTCCAGGGACTGCGGCGGGTGAGCGATGACGAGCTGCTGGGGCGATGGCCGCTGCACCTGGTGCCGACCTATCCGGGGGACGAGGAGCTCTTCGCGTCTCCGTCGTTCGCCGGACTCCTCCCACAGTCGCCGCAGCTGGTGAGGACGACCCTGGCCGAGATCGCCGCGGTCGGAGGCGGGGTGTGAGGCTCTCGGTCGTCATCCCGACACGCGACCGGCGCGAGAAGCTGGAGCGGGTCCTCCAGGCCCTCCGTCCCCAGCTCGACGAGGTGCCGGGCGGGGCCGAGGTGCTCGTGGTGGACGACGGCTCCAGCGACGGGACGGGCGCCTGGCTGGCGACGGCCGGGGGGCTACGTGCCTTTCGCCTGGAGGGCACGGGGCCGGCCCGGGCCCGCAACCTGGGCGCGCGCGAAGCGGCCGGGGAGCTCCTCCTGTTCCTGGGCGACGACACCGTCCCGGAGCCGCGCCTGCTGGCGCTCCACGACGCCGCCCACCGCGAGCCTCATCACGGGCCGCGCGCCGTCCTCGGCCTGACCGACTGGGACAGGCAACGGATGCGCGTCACGCCGCTCCTGGCGCACCTCAACGCGAAGGGCGCCCAGTTCGGCTTCGCCCTGATCCGGGACGCCGAGGATGTGCCCTTCAACTTCTTCTACACCTCGAACGTCTCGCTGCCGCGCGACACCTTCCTGGGACTGGGGGGATTCGACGAGGCGTTCCCATCGGCCGCCTGGGAGGACGTCGAGCTCGCATACAGGGCGACGCGAACTGTCCCGCCTCTGCGCATCGTCTACCGGCCGCAGGCCCGGGTGCGGCACGACCACCCCACGACGCTCGCCGCGGCGCGAGCCCGCCAGGCGCACGTGGGCCGGGCGGCGCACACGCTGCTGCGGAAGTGGCCGGAGCTCGCTGACTGGGTAGGAGCGGGCCGGGCCAGAGGCTTGCCGCGGCACCGCCCGGTCGCGGTGTCGCTCCTGGAGCGGCTGATCGCCGCCTGTGACGGGCGCGGCCTCCGGCTGCCGGCGGCCGTCTACGACCGTGTCCTGCGCTGGGATTACCTGGACGGGCTGCGCTCCGCTCTGGAGGACGAACCGAGGGCAAGCGGCTTGCATTTCGAGTCGTAGGGGGACTCTCGCGAGGCCCTTTTCTGTGACAGACGTTGGCAGACAGTCAGAAGGAGACAGGAACATGAGGTTCTCGCTGCAGTCGAACGGGATCGGCAGGCTGCTCGGGGCAGCCGCCCTCGCCGTGGCGCTACTTCCCGCAGTCCCCGCAGCCGCGCAGCACCGGGGCGGAGGCGGATCCCACGGAGGCGGCGGGTCCCGTGGCGGAGGCGGAACGCACTCCGGCGGAGGCGGCTCGCGCGGAGGCGGCTCCCACAGCTGGGGCGGCGGCTCTCACCGCGGCGGTGGCGGCACGTACCGCTACGGCGGCGGGTCCCGCTACGGCGGCGGATACCGATACGGCGGTCACTCTTACCGCCCCTATCGCTACGGCTTCGGCTACTACAGCCCCTACTACTGGTCGCTGGGCTGGGGCTGGCCGTACTACTACTACGGCCCGTGGTCGGCCTGGAACTCGATGTACATCTACGACGGCCGCGGCTACGGCGGTGGCGGGCGCTATGCGGTGGTCGACACCGACATCTCGCCCGAGGAGTCGGAGGTCATCCTCAACGGCCAGTTCATCGGTACCGCTGACGACTTCGACGGCCATCCGGACTTCCTCTACCTGGAGCCCGGCAAGTACCGCATCGAGTTCCGCGCGCCCGGCTACCGGCCGATGTCGATGGAGCTCAACGTCCGCCGCGGCGAGCGCGTGCCGCTGAACCGCACGCTGGCGCGGGAAGCGGGGCACAGCAAGCTGGAGTTCGACAAGCACGGCCAGACCGGCATGCCCTACGGGCGCGTCTTCGGCCAGGACGGCAAGCCGGTGACCTCGCAGCGCCGCGGCCGCGATCCGGAACGCTACGACCGGCGCGACAACCGGCACGAGGTCGAGCTCGGCGACGACGATGACGACGACATGGACGAGCCCGGGGAGATGGAGGACTCGCACGGCGCGGTCGAGCGCCGTGAGGTCCAGCGCGAGGAGATCCGGATCGAGGCCCCGCCCAAGGACGGCGCCAGGAAGTCCGACCGCTCGCGCCTGAAGTTCCGTGTCTCCCCGGACGACGCGGCGGTCTACCTCGACGACCGTTATCTGGGCGCTGCCGAGGAGCTCGGCTCCAGCCGTGGCATCGCCGCCGACTCCGGCCGCCACACGGTCACTGTGGTGCGCCCCGGTTTCAAGACGAAGACCGTGGAGATCGACCTCGAGGCCAGCAAGTCCCAGGACGTGGTGGTCGAGCTCGAGAAGTAGCTCCGACTTCGATCACGCTTCTACCCGGGGGGGGCGAAAGCCCCCCCTTTTCATTGCTCTTCGAGGAGCGCGAGCGCGAAGCCCTCGGCCGCCAGGCGCGCGTTGCGCGGGCTCTCCCCGAGGCTGGCCGAGAGCTCCAGCGCCTGCAGGGAGGCGTTCAGGAGGCGCGCGCCGCCGGCGGCGGAGAGCCGCTCCAGGTCGCGGAAGCGCTCCCGGTGCACCACCGAGGCGCCGGCCGGATCGGCGCCGGCGGCCACCGCGTCCCTCAGGAGCTGCGCCGCAAGGCCGAGCCGCTCCCCGGCCTCGTCGCCGGAGAGCGCCTCGCCGAGCGCCAGCGCCCAGCAGACGGAGTTGTTGAGGAGGGTGCCGGAGAGAGAGGCCAGCACGGCGTCTCGGAGGGCACGCGTCTCGGCGAGGTCGAGTGCGGCGGCGTCCTCGGGATCTCCCGGCGCGAAGGCGGCGCGCGCCTCCGCTTCCTCCTCGGAGAGGCCCCGCGCCCGCAGGGCGGCGGCGGTGTCGGCGCGGCTCAGCACCGGCACGCTCGTCGACACGACCCGCGACAGGATCGTCATGGGCAGCTTCATGGGGCGGCTGGCGGTCAGGAGGAAGCGGGAGAGCCTCGGCGGCTCCTCCAGCACCTTCAGGAGCGCGTTGAGCGCCTGCGCCTCGGTGCGGTCCACGTCCAGCAGCACCAGGGCGCGGCAGGCCCCCTCGTAGGGGTGCCGCGACGCCTCCGAGGCCAGGGCCCGGATCAGGGCGGTCGGGATCGTCGTCTCCTTGCCGCCGCTCCCTTCCTCGAAGCTCGGCACGTTCGCCCGACGGCGGGACTCCGGCGCCGCGATCAGGAGGTCGGGGTGCTGGCGAGCGAGCGTCCGGCGGCAATCGGGACAGGTCTCCTGCTCTCCTCCGCAGCCGCGGCGGCAGAGGAGCCGTGCCGCCAGCTCGAGCGCCGCCTTCTCGAGCCGCTTGCTCGGCGCCCCGGAGAGGAGGATCGGAGCCGCGCTCACCGGTACCTCGCGGTCCGTGCCTCGAGGTCCGCGATCAGCCGCTCGGCGACCTCTCCTTCGCTGCGTCGGGTGTCCAGCACCAGGAAGCGTCCGGGCTCGCGGGCCGCCCGGTCGAGGTAGGCACGCCGCACGCGCCGGTGAAAGGCGAGCGCCTCCTTCTCGATCTTGTCGGGGCCGTCCCTGCGGGCGGAGAGCCGGGCCAGCGCCCGCGGCACCGGGCAGTCGAACAGGTAGGTCCTGTCCGGATCGCGCCCGCAGAAACGCCGGTGCAGCTCGTCCACGGCGTCCTCGCCCAGGCGGCGCCCGGCGCCCTGGTAGGCGCGCGAGGCGTCGGTGTAGCGGTCACAGAGCACGACCTGGCCGCGCGCCAGCGCCGGCTCGATCTCCTCTACCAGGTGCTGGCGGCGGTCGGCGAAGAGGAGGAGCAGCTCGGCCGCCGGGTCGACCACCGAGCGCGCGTGGAGGATCAGCCGCCTCAGCTCCACGCCGATCGCCGTGCCGCCCGGCTCCCGGGTGACGAGATGCGGCACGCCCAGGCGCCGCAGCGCCTCGGCGGCGCGTTTCAGCTGAGTGCTCTTGCCGGAGCCCTCGATGCCTTCGAAGGTGATGAAGAGACCGCGCACGGGGCGCGGATTCTGACACGCCGTAAGGCGCGCCGAGACTGTGGCATGCGACTGGTATGCTGCGACCGCGAATGCCGAATTCGCGTACGGTGGGGGTCGTGACGGGCTCGTCTCAATCGCCTGCTCGCTGGCGCGCCATCCTCGCCGTGGGCATCCTGGGCTGTCTCCTGGCCGGGATGTCGGTCGTGGACATGTTCGTGCCGAAGGCGTACGACGGCGTGGTGCCCGACCCCTACATGGTGCCGGGCATCGCGGTGCGCGACCTGGTCCCCAACGGCGCCGCCGAGCGCGCCGGCATCCACGCCGGAGACACGATCCTGGGCATCGGCCACAAGATGCTCTCGGGCCCGGGGGACGCCCCCCCGGAGCTGCGCCGCCACAACATCGGCGAGGCGGTCGACTACCTGGTGAGGCGTGGCGACAAGCTGTTCGAGGCCAAGGTCGTGCTCACGCCATTCCGGCTCGGCTCCTACAGCTACCTCTACTACGTCCTCCTCGGGGCGCTCTTCTTCGCGCTGGGCGTCTTCGTGGTGACCCACCGGCCGAACGACCCGGCGGTGGTCGTCTTCTACGTGCTCTGCACGCTCTTCATGCTCTTCTTCGTCTGCCGCCTGCGGCCGTCCAGCTACTACTGGATCGACTACTTCGTGCAGGTGGCCGGCACCCTGGCGCTCTTCCTGCTGCCGGCGGTCTTCCTCCACTTCTTCCTGCTCTTCCCCAAGCAGAAGGTGTTCCGCTTCGCCGCGCCGGAGGCGCCCCGCTGGCTGCACGGCCTGCAGCGCTTCGTGAACGGCTCGCCGGCCTTCTACACGATCCTCTACACGCTTCCGCCGGCCTTCTTCGTGGTGCAGATGCTCCTCTACTCGCACGGCTCGGGGAGCCGGACGCTGCACCACGGGGCGCCGCGCGCGAACTGGCTGCTGCTGGCATACTACCTGATCCTGGGTCTCCTGGCCCTGGCCCACACCTGGTGGACGAACGAGGACCCGACGAGCCGGCGGCCGATCCTGGTGCTGCTCCTGGGAACCCTGATCGGGACCCTGCCGTTCGTGATCTTCGGCGTCTACTTCATGGCTCTCTTCGACAACGAGCGCTACTTCGCGATCGCGGTGGTGCCGATGGCGCTGGTGCCGCTCACGTTCGCCTACGCGATCGTCCGGTTCCGCCTCTTCGCGGTCCAGGTCATCTTCCGCAAGTCGCTGGTCTACGCGGTCCTCACCGCGGTCGTCACCGGCGTCTACGCGCTGGCCATCGTGGCCGGGAACGCGCTGGTCTCGTCCTCGGCGATGTTCTCGTCACCGATCTTCGCCTTCACCTTCGGCCTGGTCGTCGTCCTCTTCTTCGACCCGCTGCGGCGGCGGCTGCAGGCCTTCGTGGACCGGGTCTTCTTCCGCGACCGCGCCGATTTCCAGCACGCCTTCCTGGAAATGAGCCGCGAGGTCGTCTCCCAGCTCGAGCGCCCGAAGATCGCCGAGATCCTCACCAAGCGCACCGCCGAGCTGCTGCGCGTCGAGCGCCAGGAGCTCTACACGCCCCGTCCCGAGGACGGCGTGCTGGCCGAGGCGGCGACCCGCGCGCGCAGCCTGCCGGCGCACGGTAACGGTCCCGAAGGAGATGTGGCCGCGCCGCCGGTGCTGCCGGTCGGCAGCGTCCTGGGGCGCCTGCTGGTGGACCGCGGCACGCCGGTGCGGCTGACCGAGCTCGACACCTGGCAGCTCGACGAGGTCTCGCGCCGCTTCCGCGAGGCGCAGCTGGCGCGCGGGATCAAGGTGCTCGTTCCGGTGGCGACGCGCGGCAAGCTGCTGGGCCTCCTGGCGGTGGGCAAGAAGCGCTCGGAGGAGGAGCTCGGCCGGGAGGACCTCGACCACCTGATGACGATCGCGAACCAGGGCGCCCTGGCGCTCGAGGCGGCCGGGCTCCACGAGGAGCTCACCCGCCGGGCGGAGGTCGCCCGTGACCTGGAGATCGCCCGCGACATCCAGACCAGCCTCTTCCCGCGCGAGCTGCCGCGCATCCCCGGCTTCGAGTTCTTCGGCGTCAGCCGCCCGGCTCGGGTGGTCGGCGGCGACTTCTACGACTTCCTGGACGTGGACGGGACCGGCACCGGGCGGCTGGCGCTGGTGCTGGGAGACGTCTCCGGCAAGTCGATCCCGGCCTCGCTCCTGATGGTGGCCGCCAAGGAGATCGTCTACGCCCGCGCCATGGCCGACCCCGACCCGGCGGTGGTCTTCCGGGAGTCCAACAAGCGCGTGTACGACATCAAGCGGAAGATGTTCGTGGCGCTGTCCTATTTCCTGCTGGACGCCGAGGCGCTGAGCCTCACTTACGCGGTGGGCGGGCAGCCGATGCCGCTCCTCCTCCGGACCGGCTCCTCGGCGGCCGAGGAGCTGCCCCCCCCGCTCGCCCGGCTGCCGCTCGGGGCCCTGCGGAACGTCCAGTACGACTCCAAGACCGTCTACCTGCGCCCGGGCGACCTGCTGCTCTTCTATACCGACGGCCTGAACGAGGCCATGTCGACCGACATGACCCCCTACGGCGACGAGCGGCTCAAGGCCTCCTTCGTACGCCATGCCGCCGAGCCCCTGCCGGAGCTGTCCGACGAGCTGCTGGAGGACATCCGGCAGTTCACCTTCGGGGCCGAGCAGTACGACGACCAGACCTTCGTGCTGATGCGAGTCCGGAAACCCGGTGCGGAGCCGCGCGTATAGTTCAGGGGGAAGAGATGTCGAAGCTCCGCCGGGTAGCCCTGGTCCTCGCGCTGGCGGTCGTCGCGCTGGGCGCGACCGGAGCGGTCTACCTGCTGCGGGCCCAGCGCGACGTCACGACCTCCTCCGCCGAGGCCTACCGCTACTACCGGCTGGGCGTCGAGAACGACCTAAAGCTCTACAGCCGCGAGGCTTTGGAGTCCTACGCCGAGGCGCTCAAGCACGATCCGAACTTCGTCATGGCCACCGTCCGGCTGGCCGGCAAGCTCTACGGGCGGGACCGCGAGCGGGCACAGAGCCTGATCCAGAGTGCCCGCCGCATGCGGGACCAGGTCACCCGCAAAGAGCAGCTCCTGCTGGAGCTCGCCGAGGCGCAGGTCCAGCGTAAGCCGGACGACGCCAAGGTGGACGCGCTGGTCGCCGAGTTCGGCCGCCGCTACCCGAACGATCCGGAGGCCTACCAGCTGCGCTGCGAGCGCCTGATGAAGAAGGGGAAGACCGAAGAGGTCGTCCAGGAGTTCCAGGAGCTCATCAAGGCGAACCCGAACTACGCCATCGCCTACAACTACCTGGGTTACTACGCCGCGCGCGCCGGCGACTTCGCCAAGGCGGAGGACTACCTCAAGCGCTACCGCTTCCTGGCGCCGGAGCAGGCCAACCCCTACGACTCGCTCGGCGAGATCTACATCCACTTCGGCCGCTACGACGAGGCCGAGCAGAGCTTCAAGAAGGCGCTCTCCATCAAGCCCGACTTCTGGCCCTCGGTGGCTCATCTGGGCACGCTGGAGGTGGCCCGCGGCAACTACCTGGCCGCCGCCGAGCACTACCGCCGCTCCGCGGAGAACACGGTCGGCGACTCCGAGCGGTTCGACATGCTGGTGCCGGCGTTCTACTGCCTGACGCTGGCCGGCAAGGGTGAGGAGGCGCTCGCCGAGTTCCAGAAGCTCGCCTCCGAGATCCGGGTCGGCGGCACCGAGGCCGAGCGCCAGGCCTTCGATCGCAGGACCTCCTACGCCAAGGTCGCGCTGCTGGCTCGGGCGGGCCATGTGCAGGAGGCGCGTGCCGCCGTGGACGACGTCCTCAAGGCCGCAAGGGTCGCGGTCCCGCCCTCGGACAAGGAGAAGGTCATCGCGGTGGAGCGCGAGGAGACCAACATCCTCGGAATCCTCGAATTCTTCGAGGGGCGCTTCGAGGACGCGGCCGCGCACATCGCCAAGGGGCTCGAGCTCACGCCACCGGGCAGCGTCGGCTTCTCCTACTTCCCCGGACACGAGCTGCGCCGCGTCTACCTCGCCAAGGCGCTCCGGCAGCTCGGCAAGCCGGCCGAGGCGGAAGAGGCGCTCAAGCCGGTGCTGTCGCACAACCCGCGGTTCGCGGCGGCCGCCCAGGAGCTGTCCGCCATCCGAGGGGAGCAACCTCCGGAAGCGGTCGCGAGGGCCGGCGCCGGCTCCTGAGGTCCCGCGCCCGATGGCCTCACCCCGGACCTCGGCCCCGCACGCGCAAGAGATCTTCGACCTCAAGAAGAAGGTGCTGCGGCTGGAGACGCTGAACGACGTCTCCCGCAGCCTGGCCTCGGCGCGCGACGAGGAGACGCTGCTGGAGGAGATGGTGACTCGGGCGGTCGCGGTCCTCGACGCCGAGCGCGGCTTCGCGGCCACCTTCGCCGACGGCGGGCGCGCCGGCTCGGCGTTCGCGGTGGGGTACCCCGCGCCGCCGGACGCCCTGGCGGTGGCCTCGGATCCCTTCGTCCTCGACCTCTGCCGCGCCCGGGCTCCGCTCTCGCGGGAGGACGAGACCGTGCTCGATCAGCCGGCCCGCAGCGTGGCCGGGGCGCCGCTCCTGGCACGCGGGCACGCGCTCGGAGTGCTGGTGCTGATGAACCGCGAAGCCCGCCAGGAGACGATGCGCTTCGACGAGGAGGACCGCCGCTTCCTGGGCTCCCTGGCGGCGCTGGCCTCACCGGCGCTGGACGCCAGCCGGCAGCTCCGCGCCCTGACCGCCGACGTCGACCGCCTGCGTGAAGAGAACCGCGCCCTGAAGGGGGACCTCGACGTGGAGGAGGTCCTGATCGGCGACTCGGCGGCGATGCGGCGTGCCAAGGAGCTCATCGTCCGCGCCGCCGCCTCGAGGGTGAACGTGCTGGTGCGGGGCGAGACCGGCACCGGCAAGGAGCTGGTCGCCAAGCTCCTCCATGCCGGCTCTCCGAGGCGGGACGCCCCGTTCCTGGCGCTGAACTGCGCCGCGGTACCGGAGACGCTGCTGGAGAGCGAGCTCTTCGGCATCGAGCGCGGGGTCGCCACCGGCGTCGACGCGCGGCTCGGCAAGTTCGAGCTGGCCGACGGAGGCACGATCTTCCTGGACGAGATCGCCGACGCGCCGCTGGCCATCCAGACGAAGCTGCTGCGCGTGCTGCAGGAGCGCGAGATCGAGCGGATCGGCGGCCGCACCCGGATCCCGGTCGACGTGCGGGTCGTCTCGGCCACGCACCAGGACCTTGGCGATTTGATCCGCCACCGCCGGTTCCGGGAGGACCTCTACTACCGCCTCCGGGTCGTCGAGGTGGTGATGCCGCCGCTCCGGGAGCGCCGCGAAGACATCCCGCGCCTGGCGGCGCACATCCTGGCGCGGATCGTCGCCCGCGACCCCCGCCCTTCGCTCACCCTCTCCAGGGACGCGGTGGCGGCGCTCCTGCGGCACCCGTTCCCGGGCAACGTGCGCGAGCTCGAGAACCTGCTCGAGGGGGCGGCGGCGCTGGTCCGCGGCGACGTCATCGAGGCCGCCGACCTCCAGCTCGGCTCCACGTCGGGCCCCGTGCCGCTGGTCGAGGCTCAGGACCTGGACAGCCTGGAGCGCGCCCACATCCGTCGGGTGCTCGAGGCGGTGCGCGGCAACAAGTCGCAGGCGGCCCGAATCCTGGGCATCAACAGGCGCACGCTTTATCGCAAGTCAGATGTGTCATAGTGTCGCTATGGGACATAAAGTGCCGTTACTCGATGATCTCGTTCTGGCACTGGGGTTTTCTCCGGTGCGACCTTCTGCGACATCCTGTGGTGTGCCATCCTGTCACATATGGGCATTTCGTCCAGAACACCTCGTCCTGACCGCCTAACTAGCTACCATATAGATACTTAGGTACGCCATATCCGATTGGTCGGCCCATGGCCCAGCGGTTGCACAACTGCGCACCGGGAGGGGCCATGGGAGAGGGGAACGGCGTCATCTCGGTTCAAGGCGCGGCGCGGCGCGACAGGATGATCGGTGCCGCCAACGCGTCTGCCTTGGAGGCGCGCCTTTTACCCCTCGTTCTCTCGCTGCTGGGCGCCCAGGCGTTCGCATTCTGGGCGCTCGCCGTGTCGGGTAAGATCCCCCCCGCCGTCTTGACCCTGTTCCGCGCGCTCCTGACTCTGTAGAAAGGAAGGGTCCTCTTTGGCGATGCCTCCCGTCGAGACGCGCGAAGTGCACCTGACGATCCCGGTGGCCCACGAGATGGAGATCGCGGCCACGGCGCTCGTCGCCGCCCTGGGTGAATGGATGGAGCTCTCGCGCGACAAGGTCGATGAAGTGAAGATGGCGGTGGTCGAGGCCTGCATCAACGCCTTCGAGCACAGCCAGACACCCGACCACCGGGTGGATCTAGACTTCCGCATCGGCTCGGCAGGAGAGGACAATCGGGCGTACCTGGAAGTGGATGTCTCGGACAACGGCAGGGGGTTCAATCCCCACGCGGTCCCGCGTCCGGAGATCCAGTCGAAGCTGAAGTCGCCGCGCAAGCGCGGCTGGGGCATCAAGATCATCGAGAGCCTCATGGACGACGCCCGCATCGTGAGCAGCGAGAACGGAACGCGCATCATCATGAGAAAGTATCGGTAGAAGGCCCAAACGTAATGAGCGAGACGCTGAAGGTGGCCGTGGAGCGGCCCGACGACACCACGGCAGTCCTCAAGACAGACGGCTACATCAACAACGCCGGTGGGGAGGAGATCGCCAAGGCCGCTTACGCGCTCCTGGGCGGCGGAGTGAACCGCCTGCTGCTCGACCTCGAGAAGACCAAGATCGTCAACTCCATCGGGATCTCCATCCTCATCGAGATCCTCGAGAAGGTGCTCGACCAGGGCGGGCGCCTGGCGTTCTGCCGCCTCACCCCGACGATCGAGAAGACCTTCCAGATCATGGGGCTGGCCCAGTACGCCCGGATCTTCCCGTCGCCCGATCCCGCCCTGGCCTGGCTCCGCGGCGAAGCGGAGTAGCGTGTCCGCGGTCCTCGTCCCCGCCGACGTGCTCCGGGCGCACGGCCATCTGGCCGCCATCGACGCCCAGACAGCGGACGAGGGCCTGCTCCGGCAGGTGCTCTCGGCGCTGATGACCGGCGCCGGCGCCGCCCGCGGCGTGGCCATCGACCCGGCGCATCCCGGCGCCGCGGTGACCGTCGGCTTCGAGCCGCGGGTCAGCGCCCTTGCCGAGGTGGCCAGCTGCCTGGTGCGCTCCCGGGGGGACGCGCTGCCGGCGGACCTGGTCCGGACCGTCTTCGAGGACGCCGGCGATCCGCGGGCGATCCCGCTGACCGCCGACGACGAGACGCTGGCGGTCATGCTCCTCGACGTCCCTCCCGCCGACCCGCTGGGCTTCGCCTCGGTGACCGCGCACGCCGCGGCGCTGCTGGACCGGGTGCGGATGTCGCAGCGCGTCCGCGAGGCGGACTTCGAGCTGAAGTACCGGGTCTGGGAGCTGGAGAGCCTCTACGACGTGGGTCTCTCGATCGCCGGCACGCTCGACCTCGAGTCGCTGGCCGACGACGTCCTCTTCAAGTCGGTCTCGCTCCTGAACGCCCGCAAGGGGACGCTGCTGGTGCGCGACGCCTCGCACGACCGGATCCTCATCAAGGCGTTCGGCGAGCAGCTGGTCACCGGGGACATGGAGTTCGAGCTCCCGGCGCAGATCATCGTGGCCAACTGCCGGGCCGACCGCCCGCCGCTGCTGAAGGACTCGCCGGCCGAGAAGCTGCTGGCCACCTCGATCGTGTCCGACGGCAAGCCGCTCGGCATCCTGGTGGTGGCCGACAAGGAGAACCGCGCCGGTGGCATCGACGACTGGTGTGAGGCCGACAAGCGGATCATCTCCCTCTTCGGCAACCAGGCGGCGATCGCCCTGGAGAACGCGCGCCTGCACCGCGACGCGCTCGAGAAGGAGAGGATCGAGCGCGAGATCGAGCTGGCCGCCTCCATCCAGAAGACGATCCTTCCCGCCGGCCTGCCCAGCGTGCCCGGCCTCGAGCTGGCCGGCGGCAACCGGCCCACCCGGCAGGTGGGAGGCGACTACTACGACGTCTTCCCCCTTCCCAACGGCAAGACGGCGCTGTGCGTGGCCGACGTCTCCGGCAAGGGCGTTCCGGCGGCGCTCCTGGTGTCGACCCTGCACGCCTGCCTCTACCTGTCGGTCGCCGATCTCAGCCACGACCTGCCCCGTCTGGTGGCCCGCATCAACCGGCACCTCTCCCGCTTCAGCAGCACCCGCAAGTTCGTGACGCTCTTCTTCGCGGTCTACGACGCCAACGAGCGCACCCTCGAATACGTGAATGCCGGCCACAACCCGGGGCTGGTGCTGCGCGAGTCGGGCGTCTCGGAGCTGCCCAGCAGCGGCATGCCGATCGGGATGTTCGCCAAGGCGGTGCACACGGCCGCCACGATCTCGCTGGTTCCGGGGGACATCCTGGCCCTCTACTCCGACGGCATCACCGAGGCGATGGACGCCCAGGACGAGGAGTTCGGCATGCAGCGCCTGACCCAGCTCCTGGTGGACGGCCGCTACCTGACGCCGGCCACGGTCTCGGGAAACATCTTCTCGGCGGTCGACGTATTCACCCGCGGCGTGGCGCAGTACGACGACCAGACCGTGCTCGTGGCGAAGGTCGTGTGAGACCCCGGAGACCTGCGTCACGGGTGGTGACCCTCGTGACGCCGGCGCTCCTCCTGGCCGCCGCGGCCTGTACCTTCTCCCACGACACCCTGGTGCGCGGCCACACGTTGCTGAAGCCGCTGCCCCAGGGTTTCGTCAACCTCTTCAACCTGGAGGAGCAGCTCAAGCTCGGCTATGTGCCCGAGGTGCTGGAGTTCTTCCGCAACGCCTCCGCCCGTCGCTCGCTCGACTCCACCCGCGGCTCCCGCATCCTGGGGCAGGCGCTCCTGGAGTCGGGACAGTTCAGCGCCGCGCTGCCGTACCTGGAGCGCGCCCACGCCGAGGAGGGGCGCATCGCCAGCCGCGCCGAGTCCGCCTGGATGCTCTCGCAGTCCCACTACCTGCTGGGAGACTTCACCTCGTCGGCGCGCTGGGGGCGCATCGCGCACTCGGAGGGGCACGGCGTGCCGGAGGGCTGGATCCTGTTCCTGGACTCGCTGGGGCCCAGGCGGCCGTACGGCGGCGTGCCTCCCGGCAGCCCGCTGGTGGCCACAGCCCGTTTCGGACGCCCCGACCTGCTGCGTATCCCGGTACGGGTGAACGCCGGCAGCTCCGACGACTTCGTGCTCGATTCCGGCGCGTCGCTCTCGCTGCTGACCGAGACGGCCGCCAAGCGGTTCCAGGTGGAGCGCGTGCCGGACGCGGTGGCCGCGGCCTACGGCCTCCACCGCGTCGAGCTGCGGATGACGTTTGCCTGGGCCAAGACCCTGCAGATCGGCGGGCTGGTCCTGCAGGACGTGCCGTTCGGCATCCTGCCGGACGACGCCCTGGCGTTCCAGACCCAGCACACCGGCGAGTTCCACTTCGACGGCGTCCTGGGCGCGCACCTCATGAAGGAATTCGACTGGCAGCTCGACTACCGGACCAAGCGGATCCGGGCGATCCGCCTCGACCCGGTGGCGCCGCGCGGCGGCAAGGGGCAGAACGTCTTCTTCCGCCGCCTCAAGCCGATGGTGCGCGCCTCCTTCAACCAGGAGCCCTGGTTTCTATTCCTGCTCGACACCGGCTCGGAGCCGACGATGGTCACCCGGGGCGGCCTGCGCCGTTCCAACACCCGCGAGCTGGAGGGGAACTACCCGATGACCATCGAGGGCATCGGCAAGAGCCGCGTCTCCTGGGCGAAGCTTTCCAATGCCAGCGTCGGCGTGGAGCGTTACATGGTGCTCTTCAAGGACATCGTGGTGCGCGAGGAGAGCGAGGGGATCGAGGACGGCGTCCTCGGCTCCTCGTTCCTGGCGAACTTCGACGCCGAGCTCCGCTTCTCGGCGATGACGCTGAAGCTGGAGCGCCCCCAGGAGCGCTACCTACGCGAGAAAGAGGCGATCGACGCGGCTGCGCCGCGTTGACGGCATGGCGATCGCTAGAATGACGGTGTGGCGTCTCCCCGAAGAGACGTATCCTTGTCCGCGCGTCAGTTTTCGCCTCTCCTGGTCGGGCTAGCTGTCGTCGCCGTCATGGCCGTCGGCTTTTTCGCCTCGCGGTGCTCGCAGCCTTCCGACCCCGCCGTCCGCTTGCGGGGAGAGATGGTCGAGCGCCAGATCGCCGCCCGCGGCGTCAAGGACGCCCGGCTGCTGGAGGCGATGCGGCAGCTCCCGCGGCACACGTTCGTGCCTACCTCCGAGGCGGCGCACGCTTACGAGGACCGTCCGTTGCCGATCGGCAGCGGGCAGACGATCTCGCAGCCGTACATCGCCGCCTTCATGACCGAGCAGCTCCACCTGAAGGGAACCGAGAAGGTGCTGGAGATCGGCACCGGCTCCGGCTATCAGGCGGCGCTCCTGGGCGCGCTCGCCAAGGAGGTCTACTCCATCGAGATCCGCCCCGAGCTCGCCGAGATCGCGCGCCAGCGGCTGGCGGCCCTCGGCATCAAGAACGTCGAGGTGCGGGTGGCCGACGGCTACCGCGGCTGGCCCGAAGTGGCGCCCTTCGACGGGATCCTGGTGACCGCCGCGCCCGAGCGCGTGCCACCGCCCCTCCTCGACCAGCTCGCGGTCGGCGGGCGGATGATCATCCCGGTGGGCGGCTTCTACCAGGAGCTGAAGGTCATCCAGCGCACGCCGACCGGCTTCAAGGAAGAGAGCGTCCTTCCGGTCCGCTTTGTCCCCTTCGTGGGAGAAGCCGAGACCGCCCACCAGTAACGGCAGGCTGCTAGTCCGGCAGAACCTCGCGGGTCAGGTTGCGGTTCGCGCCCGCGCCCACGTAGACGTCGTCCTCCACACGGATCCCGCCGAACGGCGTCAGCGCGTCGACCAGCTCCCAGTCGAAGGCGCCGGCGTCGGCTCCGGTGCGGTAGGGCTCCAGGAGCATCGGGATGAAGTAGAGGCCCGGCTCGATCGTGAAGAGCTGGCGCTCCTCGATGACCCGCGTGGTGCGCAGGTACGGGTGCGTTTCGGGAGGCGGCGCCGGCGTGCCTTCGCGGTCCGCCTGCTTGCCGGCCACGTCATGTACCTGGATGCCGAGGAAGTGACCGAGGCCGTGCGGGAAGAAGGGGCGGGTCAGGCCGCGCTCGTACGCCTGGTCGGCGGGCACCCGCAGGATGGCGCACTCCACCAGCAGCTCGGCGATGTATCGGTGCGCTTTCAGGTGCAGGTCGAGGTAGGGGAGCCCGGGGCGCGCGTCGGCAGCCAGGCGCCGCTGCAGCGCGTCCACGCCGGCGAGGAGGCGCAGGAAGATCGGGTGCGCCGTCTCGCGCGCGTAGGTGCGGGTGATGTCCGAGCCGTAGCCGCGCACGGTGGCGCCGGCGTCGATCAGCATGACGTGCCCCGGCGACGCCTGCTGCCCTCGCTTGCCGTGGTAGTGGAGCGTGGAGGCGCGCTCGTCCAGGCCGATGATCGTCGGGTAGGGAAGCCCCTCCTCCATCCCGCCGATGGCGGTGAGGTAGGCGTGGTGCGCCTCGATCTCCGAGGCGCCGCCGCGGAACGCCTCGCGGGCGGCGATGTGTCCGGCCGCCGCCCGCGAGGACGCCTCGGCCATGCTCCGCAGCTCGTATTCGCTCTTGTAGGAGCGCTCCCAGTCCAGCCGCGCCACCAGCGGCTTGGGGTTGACGTCCTCGGGCGAGAGGCCGGCCGCCTTCGCGTCCTCGCCGTTGCCTCCCAGGAACGCGGTCCTGCCGTTCGGCGAGATCTCCTTCCAGGCCGCCTCCGGGGAGTCGACGTCGATCACGTCGAAGAGCTCGCGCACGAACTCCGGCGCCGGCGAGGGAGGCTCGTACCAGTAGTCGCGCGGCACGACCCGCACGACGCGCGGGCGGCGGTCGGGGACGACCTCCAGCACGTGCCCCGGGCCGTCCAGCGGCGTCCAGTGGGCGAAGTGCGGCGTCGGGTGGAAGGGCGCGTCGTTGTCGTCGGCGAAGTACGTGAACGGACGGCCGGAGCCGACGAGGAGGCGGTCGTAGCCGGTCTCGGCGAGCGCGCGGGCGGTGGTGGCGCGCCGCTCCTCGACGTGCTGGCCGTAGAGAGTCTTCAGCGTCTCGGACATGCGCCGGATGCTACCAGCCACGCGCCCGCGCCCAGCTCCGGCTTCTCCTCGAGCACCCACGCCGGCACCCGGTGCATGTCGCGCACGATGCCGGCGCGCTCCAGCAGCCAGAGCGCGTAGTAGCTGGCGTCCAGCTGCCACCAGCGGAAGCCCTGCGCGGCGGCTCCCGGGTAGTAGTGGTGGTTGTTGTGCCACCCCTCGCCCAGCGTGATCAGCGCGAAGAGGAAGCTGTTGCGGCTCTGGTCGGACGTCGGGTAGGCGCGCCGACCGAAGACGTGCATCACGCTGTTGATCGAGAAGGTGCCGTGCCAGAGCAGCACGGTGGAGAGGAAGTAGCCCCAGAAGAGGCCGGTCCAGGAGAACGCCAGCCAGAGCGCCACCCCGTACAGGATGGTCGGCAGGTACTGGTTGCGGTCCAGCCAGCGCAGCTCGGGGAACCTTGCCAGGTCGGGCACCGCCGCCAGGTCGGTCGGCGCGTTCTCCGGCGCCAGGATCCAGCCCATGTGGCTCCACCAGAAGCCTTCCAGCACCGGGCTGTGAAGGTCTCCCGGACGGTCGGAAAAGCGGTGGTGCCGGCGGTGGTGCGCCGCCCACCAGAGGACGCCCTTCTGCGCGGAGGTCTGGCCCAGGAGCGCCATCAGGAACTGCGGCAGGCGCGCCAGCCGGTAGGTGCGGTGGCTGAAGTAGCGGTGGAAACCGGCGGTGATGGCGAACATCCGCACCAGGTAGGACGCGAGGCACAGGAGGACGCCCAGCCAGGAGAAGCCGACCACGACCACGCCCAGCGCCAGCAGGTGCACCAGGACGAAGCCGGAGGCGGCCCCCAACTTCAGCCGCCGCGAGCTTCCCACAGGGCGGTCGCCGGAGACTTGGCGGAGGCGATCCTTGCGGTGCCGGAGGTACCGCAAAATGACCCGCTACTTCTTGTCGACCGGACGCATCGAGTCGATCATGTTCGGGTAACGGGCCCGCATCTCCTCGTGGATCGAGAGCGGCTTGTCGTTGACCCCCTGCTCCCAGAGCGCGTCGCGGAACAGGTACTCGTCGTCGCCGGTCGTGCGCAGGCCCCACTCGAAGCACTCGTTGCCGCCCGGCTTCTTCAGGCAGACGAGGAACTGCTCGGCGATGGAGCGCTCGGGGATCAGCAGGTTCTTGGTGGAGTCGCGCGCGTCCAGCCAGCGGAGCTGGCCGTCGGCCAGGGTCAGGGCGCCGATCTCCCAGCGTCCCTTGAGCGTCACGATCGCCTTGTTGCGGCGCATCACGCCTTCCCACTTCACCGGCGGCGGGGGCATGGAGGGCCGCGAGTAATCGTCGCGGCGCACGCCCGGAGGCGGCGCCTGCGGCGGGGCCTGGGTCGCCACGTACTCGGGCGCCGGCGGCCGGCTGGTGGCGAGCATCGCGTCGATGACCCGCTCGGAGACACCCGAGCTGCGCAGCTCGATGATCTGGTCGGCGCCGAGGTTGTAGGGGAGACCGTCCTTGCGGATGCGGTCGAGGATGAAGTCCTCGGACAGGTTCGCCCGGTAGAGCTTGATCACCTCGCGGTAGTCCGCCACCGGCGAGGAGGGCTCGGTCGGAGGCGGCGGCGCTTCCTGCGGCGGCGGTGGCGGAGGCGGAGCCTCGGTGGTGCGTTCGACGGTGCGTGTGGTCGTGGTCTGCGTGACCGTCCGGTTGGAGGACGCACACGCCTGCACGAGCGTGACCGACGCCAGGACCAGAAGGGCGGCGTTTCGAGTCATAGTCGGCTCCTTCGTTGTTCACCCCTTACACTCGCGTGAAAGAGGGGGAGAGATTCTATGCCAGAGCAACTGCCGCAGACCTATGCGAATCATCGGCGGTTCGATCCGCCCTTCCATTTCTTCGCGTTCGGGGTGTTCGTCCTCTCCTTCCTCTACGCACTCTGGATCGCGATCCGCAACCCGGCGGTCGGCACGTTCCTGAACCTCCTCTTCATGGCGGCGATACTCGTCCTGATCTTCCGGGTGCGCGTCTATTCGCTGAAGGTGCAGGACCGCGTCATCCGGCTGGAAGAGCGCCTGCGCCTGGCGTCGGTCCTGCCGGACGCGCTTCGTCCGCGCATCGGCGAGCTCAGCGAGCGTCAGCTCATCGCGCTGCGCTTCGCCTCCGACGGCGAGCTGTCGGGGCTGACCCTCGCGGCGCTCGACGAGCGCCTCGGGGGGGAGGAGATCAAGAAGCGGATCCAGAGCTGGCGCGCCGACACGTTTCGCGTCTAGGCTATCGGCGTCCGCGCGTCGCGGGCCAGCTCGTCGCGCGCCCCCTGCATCGCCTGCCGGACCTCGTCGATCAGAGCGTCGACGTCCGCCTCGGTGCGCCCCGCCGTCGGGATCGGCGGCAGGACGCGGAAGCGGAGACGCCCCGGACGGACCAGCAGGCGCCGGGCGTCGAGGACGCCGGAGATCGGCTCCTGAACCACCACCACGACCGGTACCTGGGCGGCGATGGCCAGATGGAAGGCCCCCTTCTTGAAGGGGAGCAGCTCGGGCTTCTGGTTGCGATGCCCCTCGGGGAACATCCAGACGTTCAGCCGCTCCTCGCGCACGCGCCGGGCCGCCTCCCCGATCGCGTCGAAGGCCCGGCGCCGGTTGCCGCGGTCGAGGAGGATGTTTCCGGTCTCGCGGAAGAACCAGCCGAAGAGCGGGATCTTCTCGAGCTCCTTCTTGCCGACCGCCTTGGTGGACGCCGGGTAGATGCCGCCATAGGTGACGATGTCGAGGTTCGACTGGTGGTTGCCGACGATCACCGCCGGCTTGGCGCTCTGGAAGATCTCCAGCCCCTGGGCCCGCAGGCGCCAGCCGAGCATCACCTGCATGAAGCGGCTGTAGGCGTGGGCGAAGACGTGCGGGGCGCGGTCCGCCAGCGATCGGAAGAGCGCCACCGCCAGGATGCCGGCCAGCGACAGCGCCAAAAACGCGACCACTCCGAGGAGGCCGGCCAGGACGAAATGGACCCTGTAGACGAGCCGCCTCGCCACCCCGGCCACCGCTCGCAGCATCCGTGCATTATCGGGCCGTGAAAAAGCGCGCGGCGGCGCTCCTGCTGGTGCTGCTTGCCGTGCTGCGCGCGGCGGTGACGACCCGGGACGACGGCTTCACCATCGACGAGCCGTTCCACATCGCCGCCGGCGTCGGCTACTGGGACGGCGACTACCGGTTGAACCCGGAGCACCCGCCGCTGGTCAAGCTCTGGGCGGGCGCCTTCGCGCGCGGGGTCCTGAGGCTGCCGCCGCTCCCGGCGCTCTCCGACAAGCCGGCCGAGCGCGCTTTCCTGGAGCAGGCCGTCTATGGATGCGAGCGCTTCGAGGAGCTGCGGACCCGCGTGCGGGCGGCGATGCTGCTGCTGAACGCCCTGCTGCTCCTCGCCTTCGCGGCCGCCGTGCGCCGCGCGGCGGGCTGGACGGCGGCGCTCGCCGCGCTGGCGTTCCTGGCCGTCGATCCCACGATCGCCGCGCACCTTCCGGTGGTCATGACCGACCTGCCGGTGGCGCTCCTGGCCTCCACCGCCGTACTGCTGGCGGGGTCGGCCTTCGGCTCGCTGCGCATGCCGGCGCTGGCGCTCTCGGCGCTGGCGCTCGGGGGGGCGCTGGGCGCGAAGCACTCCGGCCTGGTGGCGGCGGCCGCGGTGGCGCTTGTGGGCGCCGTCGCCGTCGCGCGCGGCCAGGCGCGGGCCAGGCGCGCCGCGTGCGTGGCCGCGGTCTTCGCGGCAGCGCTCCTCTTCCTTTGGTCGCTCTACGGCTTCCGTTACCGCGAGGCCGATCTGGAAGGCGACGCCTTCAACCGGCCGCTGGCCACCAAGGTCGCCGACGTGCGGAGCCCGCTGGTGCGCGGCGGGCTGCGTGCCGCCGAGGGGGGGCGCCTCCTGCCGCGCGCCTACCTCTGGGGCCTCGCCGACGTCACCCGTGCCTCGCTCGAGGGGCGCGGCTACGCGATCACCTTCTTCGGGCGGCCCTACACCGAGACGCCTCCGCTCTTCTTCCCGGGCGCGCTGCTGGTGAAGGTGCCGCTCGGTCTCCTGGCGCTGTCGTTGCTGGGAGCGCTAGGGTGGCGGCGCAGCGGCCTGCCGGCCGCTCCGCTCCGGCAGACCGCGCTGCTGGCAGGTCTGCTGCTGGCGGCGCTCGTCTCCTCGGGCTCGGGCTACGCCGGCGTCCGGCACGCGCTGCCGCTCTACCCGTTCCTGGCGCTCCTGGCCGGGGCGACCTGTGCCGGCGATCGGCCGCGGTGGTGGACGGGGACCGTGGTCGCGGCGGCGCTGGCGGCGCTCGCCTCCACGTTCACGGCGGCGCGCCCCTGGGAGTACTTCAACGAGCTGGCCGGTGGCGCGCGCGGCGCGCACCGGCTCTTCAACGACGAGGGGGTCGACCTGGGGCAGCGCTCGCGCGAGCTGATCCGGCTCTACGACGAGAGGCTGCGCCCGGCGGGCGAGCTGCCGTTCGTGGACTACCCGCTCTCCTCGGCCGAAGCGGTGCGAAAGCAGATCCGGACCAGGCCGTGGCTCGGCCCTGCCGCGCAGCCGGACCTGGTGAGCGGGACCTTCCTGCTCTCGGCGGCGCGCCTCTCACCGTCACCGTGGTACGACTACGCCCCGTTTCGCGAGGCCACCCCGGAGACGCGGCTCGGCAACCTGCTGCTCTTCCGCGGCACGTTCCGCCTCCCGTGGCTCCCGGCGCGCAGGCTCTACGCGCAGGCGCTGCAGCTCCTCTACGGCCGCCGCGATCCCACCTCCGCCGAGCCGCTGCTGCGCAGGGCCGCCGAGCTCTACCCGCAGGCCTATACCGCGGCGCTGGAGCTCGGCAACGTGCTGCTGGCGCGCGGCGACGGCCCCGGGGCGGCCGAGGCGTATCAGCGGGCGGCGCGCCACGCCCCGCCCGGAAGCGCGGTGGCGCGTGCGCTTGCGAGCCAGGCGGAGCTGGCCACCCGTGGGATCGGGGCGTCGCCGCTGCGCAACCCCTGGATCGAATAGCGGCGCCCCGCCTCCCTAAACCTCGAAGGCGCCGGGCCGCGGGAGCAGGTTTCTCTCCGGCCGGCGCGGGTCGAAGAGCACCGGCACCGCGGCCCCCTCCGGCGGAGCCACGCTGTCTTCGGTGATCCCTTCGCGCTCGGTCCCGCCTGCCTCGAAGCTGTAGTGCGTGCGGATCGGCTCGTCTCCGAAGCGGCTGTGGCGCGGCGCCACCAGCGTCACCCGCCCCAGCGTCTCCTGCCCCCAGACGTAGAGCCAGCGGCGGCGGAGGATGCGGCGGAGCGCCATTGCGGCAAGGGCGATCGACGCGGCCGTTGCCAGCAGCGGCGCCAGCGCCAGGTATCCGTACGGGGAGACGCGCATTCCGTCGATGCGGGCGCGCTTCGGGTCCGAGGGGTCGTAGTGGACGCCCAGATTGGCGGCGCCCTTCAGTCCGATCGCCAGGTGCTCGTCGTGCGTGCGGCAGGAGGCCTGATGCTCGCGGCCCGCCTTGTCACGGTAGCGGAAACGCACCTCGTAGACGGGACGCCCCTTCACCGTCAGGTCGGTCGGCAGGTTGCCGACGTGCGCGCCGATCGCCGGCAGGCCGCGGATGCCGAGGATCACGTCGTCCCAGAAGCGGACGCCGGCGAACGAGAAGGCTGCCAGGGCGGCCAGGCCGATCGCGCTGCCGAGGAGGCCGATGGCGCAGAAGAGCCCCTCGGCGCCCGTGTAGGCGGAGATCTTCACGCGCCGCGGCGGGGCGACCGGCACCCGCCAGGGAGACGCGCTCACGGGAGAGGGTGGGCTAGCTGCCCCACCACGGTGAGAGCCTCTTCGAAGGCGGCGCCGGCGCGCCGAACGGCGGCGGCGCGTAGTGCGAGATGTCGTTGAAGAGCGTCAGGCGCGCGCGGCCCGGCTCCTTGAAGTCGAGGACGTTCAGGCAGGCCGGGCTCTGGTCCAGGCGGTCGCGGTAGGTGCGCGGGTCGAAGCCGAGCAGTGAGCTGAGGAGCAGCCGGATGGTGGCCTTGTGGGAGACGACCAGCACGGTGTGCCCCGGGTGGGCGCTCACGATCGACAGGATCGCCGGCAGGGCGCGGGCCGTCACCGAGAGGCCGGTCTCGCCCCCCTCGGGCGCGAACGTGTAGGGATCGGCCTCCCAGCTGGTGTACTCCTCGGGGTAGAGCTTCTCGACCTCGGCGCGGGTGCGCTCCTCCCAGCGGCCGTGGTCGATCTCGCGTAGCGCCTCCACCGGCTGGATGCTCAGGCGGTGCGGCTCGGCCAGGAGGCGCGCGGTCTCCATGGTGCGCGTCAACGGGCTGGCGTAGACGGCGGCGATCGCCTCGCCGTGCAGCCGCTCCCCGAGCCTCCGTGCCTGCTCGCGCCCCTCGTCGGAGAGCAGCACGTTGGTGGAGCCGGCGAAGCGGTCCTCGGCGGTCAGCACCGTCGCCCCGTGTCGTACCAGGAAGAGCCGGGTCGTCATTTCGTCTGTCCCTTCACCGCGAAGCCGCGCGAGGAGAGGAGCGCCGCCACCTGCCCGCGCTTGTCCCCCTGCAATTCCACGCACCCTTCACGGACGGTGCCGCCGGTGCCGCAGGCCTTCTTCAGCGCCTGCGCCAGCTCCTCGAGGAACGCGGAGTTCTTCGGCAGCCCGTCGACCACGGTCACCGCCTTGCCGCCGCGCCCCTTGGTCTCCAGACGCAGCTTGGCGGTCGGCTTGGCCGGCACCGCCTCCTCCGCTCGCAGATGGCAGCGGCAGGTGCCCCGCGGCCACCCGCAGGTGGCGCAGGTGCGGCCGTGCTCCGTGGAGTAGACGACGCGGGCCACTCCGTCGAGATTACCGCGGCGGCGGTTCAAAATGCGGGCGTGGAGCCGATCGAGGTCGCCCCCGGCGTCCGCGTCCCCGTGGCCGCGCTGGAGATGCGCTCGGTGCGCGCCTCCGGACCGGGCGGGCAGAACGTCAACAAGGTCGCCTCGCGGGTGGAGCTGCTGGTGGACGCCACGCAGATCGAGGGGCTGCCGGAGGGCGCGCTGGAGCGCCTCTACCGGCTGGCCGGGCGGCGCCGCCTCGCCGACGGGCGGCTGAAGCTGAGCTCGCAGGAGAGCCGCGACCGCCATCGCAACCTGGAGCTCACCCGCGAACGCCTCGCCCAGATGGTGACCGCCTCGCTCACCGTGCCGAAGAAGCGCCGCCCCACCGGACCGAGCCGTGCGGCGCGGGAGAGGCGCCTGACCGCCAAGAAGCGCGAGGGGCGGGTCAAGGCACTGCGCAAGTCCCCGCCACCGGAAACCTGAGCTCGCGCCTGGCGTCAGCTCTTCGGCAGCGCGCAGGTCACGACGGTCCCGCCGCCAGGGCGCGACTTCAGGCTGAGCCGCCCGCCGTGCGCGGCGACGATCTCGTTGCAGAGCGGTAGGCCCAGCCCGGTGCCGGACTGCTTGGACGAGTAGAACGGCAGGAGCGCCTTCTTCATCGTCTCCTCGTCCATCCCCTTCCCCCGGTCGAGCACCTGGAGGAGCGTGGCGTGCGGGAGCTCCTCGAAGCTCACCGCGATCCCCTCGGCGGGGCTGCCCGACTCGACCGCGTTCTTCAGGAGGTTGATGAGCACCTGCTGCATCTGCGCCCGGTCCAGCTGTCCCGGCTCCGAGGGCACCGATCCCTCGATGCGGAACGGGTAGATCGCGCCGACCGCCGAGAGGAGCTCGCCCCAGGAGACCTCTTCCTTGCGCGGCTTCGGCAGTCGCGCGAACTGCGCGTAGCCCTCCAGGAACCCCGCCAGGTGCCGCACCCGCTCCTCGGCCGCGGTGAGGATCTCGTTCAGGCGGTGCGCGTGCTCGGGGCGGCTGGCGGCGGCGCGGGCCGAGTGCAGCAGCGAGCTGACCGGCGCCAGCGAGTTGTTGAGCTCGTGGCTCATGACGCGGATGACGCGCTTCCAGGTCTCCAGCTCCTGGCGCTTCAGCTCGGGAGTGATCCGCTCCACCACGACCAGCCGGTGGCGCTGCGTCGAGAGCAGGAAGTCGCGCAGCACCACGCGGTAGATCTCTTCCTCGCCGCCGTCGCCGGACGTCGACGCCGCCGTGAAGATGCCGTCCTCGCCGGCCTCCAGCGCGCGGCGCACGTCGGACGGGTTGGCCTCCAGCACTTCCGCGAACGAGCGCCCCTGCAGGCGGCTCCCGCCGCCCAGCAGGACCCGCGCGCTGCGGTTGGCGTAGACGACCCGCGAGAGCTCGTTGAGGAGCAGGATCGCCATCGGCGCGCCCTGCAGCAGCGTGTCCAGCAGCAGCTCGCGCTGGAAGACGTCGTTTCGCGAGGTGCGCAGCGCGTCGGCAACTTCGTTGTAGAGGTGCACCAGCTCGCCGACCTCGTCGGTGCGCACCTCAGCCAGGCGCAGGCTGAAGTCGTTCTCGTGGAAGCTGCGGACGCCGTCGGCGAGCGCGCGCAGCGTCTCGTGCATCGGCCCGAAGACCGAGCGGAGCCCGAGGAGGACCATGGGCACGCCGGTGAGGATCCCCGCCGCCAGCACCAGCGCCGGGCCGGCCTCCAGCGACGAGGCGATCGTCGCCGCCGCCGCGGCCAGCACGACGCCCGGCACCGCGGCGATCGCCAGCCGCCGCGTCAACGGTGGATCACCTGGGGCGCCGCTCGAGCACGATGCCGAGCCGCTCCATGCGCCGGTAGAGCGCCTGGCGGCTGATGCCGAGCTCGGCGGCGGCGTGCGCCACGCTGCCGTCGTGGGTGGTCAGCACCCGCTCCAGCTCGGCCCGCTCCATCTCGTCCCCCCGTGAGAGTCTCTCGCGCGGCGGCTCGGCGGCGCCGGCGAGCCCGAGGTCTTCCGGCGTGAGCGCCTCCCCCTGCGCCACCAGCACGGCGCGCTGCAGGCGGTTCAGCAGCTCCCTCACGTTGCCGGGCCAGGGGTACGCCAGCAGCGCCCGCTCCGCCGCCGGGCTCAGCGCCTTCTCGGTCTGGTGCGAGGCGAGCGCGAAGCGCGCCAGCGGCAGGATGTCCTCGGTGCGCTCCCTCAGCGCGGGGACCGCGAGCTCGATGACGTTCAGCCGGAAGTAGAGGTCCTCGCGGAAGCGCCCCTCGGCGATCGCCTTCGGCAGGTCGGCGTTCGTGGCGCAGAGGACGCGCACGTCGGCGCGCAGCGTCTCGCTGGAGCCGAGACGCTCGAAGTCGTGCGTCTGCAGGACGCGCAGCAGCTTGACCTGGCCGGCGGGCGAGAGCGTCCCGATCTCGTCCAGGAAGAGCGTCCCGCCGTCGGCGGCCTCGAAGCGGCCGATCCTGCGCTTGGTGGCGCCGGTGTAGGCGCCGGCCTCGGCCCCGAAGAGCTCCGCCTGCAGCAGCTCGTCCGGCAGCGCTCCGGCGTTCACCTTCAGGAACGGCCGGTCTTTGCGGCGGGAGGCGGCCTGGATGATCTCGGCGATCTTCTCCTTGCCGGCGCCGTTGGGGCCGGTGATCAGGACAGGCACGTCGGCCGGAGCGATCTGGGCCGCCAGCGAGACCATCCGGTGCATCGCCTCGCTCTCGTAGACGAGGCCGCACAGGTCGTGCTTCCTCGCCAGCGCCTGGCGCGACTCGGCGCGGGCGCGCCGCCAGCGCTCGTTCTCGGCCGACAGCGATCGGAGCGTCAGGAGGTTCCGCACGCTGGCCAGCAGCTTGGCGTCGTCCCAGGGCTTGGCCAGGTAGTCGTTGGCCCCCTCGCGCACCAGCTGCACCGCGGTCTCCAGCGACGTCCAGGCGGTCATCAGGATGACCGGCATCGAAGGATCCAGAGCGCGGATCGCCCGGAAGAGCGTGACCCCCTCCTCGCCGGAGGTCGCCGAAGGGGAGAAGTTCATGTCCTGCACCACCACGCCGAAGTCGCCGCCGGGCAGGAGACGGAGCGCCTCGTCCGGCCCGCTCGCCACCGCGCAGGGGATGTCGTGCACGTCGAAGAGGACGTTGAGCGCGCGGGCAACGGCCGTCTGGTCCTCGACGATCAGGACCCTGGACAAGGCCTTCCTCGCTCCGCCGTTTCGCGGCATCCAAGACTAAGACGCCCCGCCCCGCGGAACGTTCCGCTGGGCGGGGCGCCGGGATGCACGCCGATCACCTGATCAATGTCTCACATCCGGAGCTGGGGCGTTGACGGCCAGCTCCTCGGGGAAGAGGAGCTCTCCGCCGCGGTAGGCGCCTCCGCGCAGGGCCAGCGCCAGCGCGTCCCCCAGCTCCTCGACGAAGGAGACGTGAATGAGGTCGCGCACCTCGCCCGGCAGGTCGTCGAGGTCGGCCTCGTTCTCCTTGGGCAGGATGAAGTTGGTGATGCCCGCCCGCACCGCGCCCAGGAACTTCTCCTTGAGCCCGCCGACCGGGAGCACGCGGCCGGAGATGGTGACCTCCCCGGTCATGGCCATGTCGTGGCGGACCGGCCTCTTGGACAGCGCCGAGACCACCGCCGCCGCCATCGCGATGCCGGCCGACGGGCCGTCCTTGGGCACCGCCCCCGCCGGCACGTGGATGTGGAGGTCGCGCTCGAAGGACTCCTCCTCGATGTGCAGCGACCCGGCGTGGGAGCGCGCGAACGACCAGGCGGCCTGCGCGGACTCCTTCATGACGTCGCCGAGCTGCCCGGTGAGGATGAGCGCGCCCTTGCCCCTCATCAGCGCCGCCTCGACGAACATGATGTCGCCGCCCACCGGCGTGTAATACATGCCGGTGGAGATGCCGACGCGGTCCTCGCGCTCGGCCTTCTCGGGATGGACCTTGCTGCGCCCCAGGAGGCGCCGGATGTCGGCGGCCTCCAGCGTGGCGCTCTCGACCTCCTTGGCGGCGATCTTCCGCGCGATCTTGCGGGCGAGCTTGCCGAGCTCGCGCTCGAGCTGCCGCACGCCGGCCTCGCGGGTGTAGCGGGCGATGACCTCGGTCAGCGCGCCGTCGGAGAAGGAAAGCTGCTCCGCGGAGAGGGCGTTCTCCTTGAGCTGGCGCGGCACCAGGTAGGCGCGCGCGATCTCCAGCTTCTCTCGCTCGGTGTAGCCCGAGAACTCCACGAGCTCCAGGCGGTCCAGGAGCGGCCCCGGGATGTTCTGCACCGCGTTGGCGGTGGCGATGAAGAAGACCTCGGAGAGGTCGAACGGGACGCCGAGGTAGTGGTCGGTGAAGCTGTCGTTCTGCGCCGGGTCGAGCACCTCGAGGAGCGCCGACGACGGGTCCCCCTGGAACGAGACGCCGAGCTTGTCGATCTCGTCCAGCAGGAAGACCGGGTTCTTGGTGCCGGCCTGCTTCATCCCCTGGATGAGGCGCCCCGGCATGGCGCCGACGTAGGTGCGCCGGTGGCCGCGGATGTCGGCCTCGTCGCGCGCGCCGCCGAGGGAGATGCGCACGTACTTGCGCCCCATCGAGCGGGCGATGGACTGGGCGATCGAGGTCTTGCCGACGCCCGGAGGTCCGGCGAAGAGCAGGATCTTCCCCTTCGAGGAGCCGGTCTTCTCGGTGGCGAGCTGGCGCACCGCCAGGAGCTCCACGATGCGGTCCTTCACGTCGGCGAGGCCGTAGTGGTCCTCGTCGAGGATGCGCGACGCCTCGGAGATGTCGAGGTGGTCGTCGGAGCGGTTCCCCCAGGGCAGCTCGGCGACGGTCTCCAGATAGGTCCGGATGACCTGCGACTCCAGCGAGTCGCGACCCAGGCGGCTGAGGCGGCCCCACTCGCGGTCCACCTCCTTGCGGGTGACCTCGGCCAGCGGGAGCGCGTCCAGCTTGGCCTTCAGCTCCTTCAGGCTCTCGTCGGCGCCTTCGCCCTCGCCGAGCTCCTTCTGGATGGCCTTCATCTGCTCGCGCAGCAGCATCTCGCGCTGGCGGTCGCCGATCTCCTCCTGCACCTTCGACTTGATGTCCTCCTGCACCTCGATCACGTTGATCTGGCGCTGCAGGTGGACGAGCGTGCGGCGCAGGCGCTCTTCCACCGAGAGGGTCTCCAGCAGGATTTGCCGTTCCTGCACCGGGATGTCCAGGAAGGCGGCCATCAGGTCGGCGAGCGCGCCCGGATCGGCGGCTTCGTTGACGACCTGCTCCACGACCTCGTCCGGCAGCCCGACCTTCTGCCCCAGCTCGACCGCCCGCTCGCGGGCCTCCTTGTGGAGCCCCTCGAAGGCGGGGTCCTTGACGTCGAGCGGCGCCATCTCCAGAGCCGGGAGGACCGTCGCCTCCAGCATGCCGCTCTTGTTCGTGTATCTCACGGCGATGCCGCGCCGGCGCCCCTGGAGGAGGAGACGCGCGCCGCCGATTCCCCGCTGGACCGCCCCGAGGTCGGCGATCGTCCCGATCGTGAAGAGCCCTTCCGGCGTCACGGCGTCGGTGTCCTGCTTCTGGGCCACCGCGAAGACGGTCGGCTTGGACTCCTTCAAGGCGACCTCGATCGCCTTGAGGGTGCCGCTCCGGCCGGCCGAGATCGGAAACGTGACACCCGGGAACAGGACGAGGTTGCGGAGGGGGACCACGGGGAGGGTCAGCGTCTCGCTCATGGCCCCTTGCAACGCACATCGGGTGCCATCCATTCCCGCTGTAAATCGTAATATGAGTGGGACGCTGTCAGGCTTGTCGGCGCCCCACGCCGACCGCGTCCGAATGTGGCCAGCGTCGCGGCCGCGAGGCGCCCAGAATGGCCGGCGATAAGGAGCTCCCATGACGTCTTCCCGCACCGACTCCGCCCTTCAGTTCCGTCGCCTTCACCAGGACGGGCTCCTCGTCCTTCCGAATGCCTGGGACGCCGGAAGCGCGCGCCTCTTCGAGAGCCTGGGCGCGGTGGCCGTCGCCACCACCAGCGCCGGAGTGGCCTGGTCCCACGGCTACCCGGACGGCGACGCTCTCCCGGTGCGTTCGCTGGCGGCGGCGGTGGCCGAGATCACCAGGGTCGTGACGGTGCCGGTCAGCATCGACGTCGAGGGCGGCTACGCGAGCGATCCGGTCGCGGTGGGCGAGGCCGTGGGCGCGGTGGTCGACGCCGGAGCCGTAGGGATCAACATCGAGGATGGTGCGAGCGACCCCGACCTGCTCTGCGCGAAGATCGCGGCCGCCAAGGAGGCGGGCGTCCGCCGCGGCCTGGATCTCTTCGTCAACGCGCGCACGGATGTCTACCTGCGTGGTCTGGCGCCCGAGGACCGGCGGGTCGAGGCGACGCTCGCGCGCGCGGAGCGGTACCGCGCCGCCGGCGCCGACGGGGTCTTCGTGCCCGGAGTCGTCGACGCGAACGAGATCCGCTCCCTGGTCGGCGGCCTCGGCCTGCCGCTGAACGTCATGGCGCGGCCCGGTGTCCCGCCGGCCGGAGAGCTCGCCGCGCTCGGCGTGCGCCGGCTGAGCGCCGGCGCCTGGATCGCGGAGACCCTGTTCGCGACCGCGGCGGAGCTGGCCTCCGGGTTCCTCCGGACGGGGCAGTCCGAGCCTCTCACGAAGGGGGCGATGGCCTATTCCGCGATCAACGCGTTGATGGTCCGCCGGCCTGGGGCGTGAGATGCTCGCCGGGCCGGTCACTTCTCCAAGGAGGATCTCCATGAACTCTACGAAGAGGCTCCTGATCGCTGCCGGAGCGGTCGCGGTGGTCGTGGCCGTGGTGGCAACAGTCACCGGGGCGAGCGAGCTCGGCCTGTCTCCCGACACGCTGGTCAAGAGCGACTCCCAGACGACGGTGGAAGGCACCGTTTCGGGTATCGAAGGCACGGTCCTCCGGCTGCTCGGCGGCAACGTGGCGATCGACATCGCGTCGGCGCGCATCGTGGGGGACGGCTCGCTCCCCCCGGCGACCGAAGGGGCCGCGGTCCACATCAGCGTCGGCGACCGCGTCTCGGCACAGGTGGATCTGCCCTCCGAGACGGGCCGGCCGCTCATCGGCCGCTTCCTGACCGTCTCCCACCCGCGTGACGGGTCGCTCTCCGGCGTCGTGCAGCACGTCGACCTGGGTGCCCGGACGCTCACCGTCGCGAACCAGCTCGTGGGCGTGAACGACCAGACGACCTACGGCGGCGCCACCGCGCGCGGCCGGCTCACGAAGCTGGAGGACCTGTCAGCCGGAGACAAGGTCTTCCTGGCGCTGTCTCTCCCCGGCGGCCGCCTGGTCGCGGTCCGCGTCGAGGCATTCGCGCCGCCGGTCCCGCTGGTCACGTTCACCGGCCCGGTGGAGTCGATCGGTTCGACCTCCTGGACGATCGGCGGCCGCATCGTGCTGGTGACCGGCGAGACCAAGATCGCCGACGGCCCGCAGGTCGGCGATCAAGTGCAGGTCGTGGGCAAGGTGAACGAGCTCGGCGTGCTGGTGGCGCTCTCCATCGTGAGGGTTTCACCGCGCCCGACCTCGCCTCCTCCGACGACCCGCACGCCCGAGCCCCCGAAGTCGCCGACGCCGACGCGCACGCCCGATCCCAACGGCACGCGGATCGAGTTCAAGGGGATCGTGGAGGCCATTCCCGAGGGGCGCATCGGGACCTGGGTGGTCTCCGGGCGGAAGGTCGAGGTGAGCCCGGCCACCGTGATCAGCGGTGAGCCGCGCCTCCGCGACACCGTGGTGGTGAACGGCTACGTGGGGTTCGTCTCCATCGCCGCCACCAAGATCGCCAAGGTGGACGTCGTCATCGCGACCCCCCGATAGAGAGTCACTCGGCGCGCAGCGCCTGGGCGGGCGAGACCCGCGTGGCGGTGCGCGCCGGCAGCGCGGTGGCGGCCAGGACGACGAGTCCCAGCGCCGCCGCCACCGCCGCCAGCGTGAGCGGATCGGCGGGCACGACCTGGAAGAGGAGCCCCTCGATGGCGCGGGCGCCGGCGACCGAGAGCGCCAGGCCGAGCGCCGCGCCCCAGGCGGTCAGCCGCCCCGACTCCAGCAGCACCAGCCGCAAGACGTCCGCGGCGCGCGCCCCGAGCGCCTGCCGCACGCCGATCTCGTGGGCGCGCCGCTTTACCAGGTAGGCCAGCAGCCCGTAGAGCCCGGTCGCCGCCAGCACCGCCGCCACGCTGGAGAGAAGCCCGAAGAGCGCCACGAAGAAGCGCTCCGGAGCCACCGAGTCCCCCAGCAGCTCGTCCATCGTCACGATGCTGTGGACCGGCTGCGACGGGTCGACCTCCCTCACCGCGCGCCGCGCCGCCTCGGCCAGCCGCCGCGGCGCCTGGCTGGTGCGGATCACGATGTTGAGGTCGAGGTAGGGGTTCTGGAGGTGCGGCAGGAAGACCTCCGGCACCGGCTCGCTCTTCAGGCCGCCGAAGCGCGCGTCGGCCACCAGCGCCACCACCTCGTAGGGATAGGCGCCCTTCTGGTAGTCGATCACCAGCCGTTGGCCGACCGGGTCCTCGCCGGCGAAGGCGCGGCGCGCCAGCGTCTCGTTGATGGCGATGACCATCGGTGCACCGCGCCGGTCGGCGGGGGTGAAGGCGCGCCCGCGCAGGACCGGCATGCGCATCGTCTCGAAGTAGCGCGGCGTCGCCATCCGGATCTGGGCGCGCGCCGCCTGCCCGCCGGGGTCCCCCTCCCCCTCCCGCCAGTAGGGCCGCGCGAAGTCGATGCCGACCTTGCTCATCGGTAGCGCGGTCGTTCCGGCGGCCGACACCACGCCCGGCAGCGCCTCCAGCTTGGCGGTGAGCGCCTGGTAGAAGTCGGCGGAGCGGGTGCCGGTCAGGTAGGTGGACTTGTCGAGCGAGATCCGCATCACCAGGAGCCCGCTGCCGTCGAAGCCGGGGCGCATCGCCCGCGCCTTGGCGAAGCTGCGCGCGAAGAGCCCGGCCGCGGTCAAGAGGACGAGCGAGACGGCGATCTGCAGCGCCACCAGCGTGCGGCGCAGGCGCTGCCGCTCGCGCCCCGGCGTGCTGCGCGCCCCCAGCGCGGCGAGGCTGGCGACGCGGCGCCCGGCGAGCGGCGCCGCTCCGAAGACGACCGCGGTGACGACCGCCGCCGCCAGCGCGCCGGCGAGCACGGTCGCGTCCAGCGTGATCTGGGAGGCGCCCGGCAGCTGCCATGGGGAGAGCGCCAGGAGGAGCTTCAGGCCGGTGTACGCGAAGAGGAGGCCGGCCGCCGTCCCGGCTCCGGCCAGCAGCAGTCCCTCGAGGAGCGCGGAGCGGAAGAGCGCCAGGCGTGAGGCACCCAGCGCGGAGCGCACCGCCAGATCGCGGGCGCGCGCGGCCGCCCTGGCCGTCTGCAGGGTGGCGACGTCCAGGCAGGCCACCAGCAGCACCGTGCAGGTGGCCCCCAGGAGCAGCAGCAGCGGCCCGCGAACCGGCCCGCGCACTTCCTCGGCGAGCGGCACCAGCTCCACGCTCCAGCCGCGGTTCTCCTTGGGATGCTCCGCCGCCAGCGTGCCGGCCAGGGCGCGCATCCGATCGCGCGCGCTCTCCAGCGTCGCCCCGCCGGCCAACCGGGCCACCACGTGCACGAAGCGGAAGTCGCGCGGCGTGCCGGGCAGGTGCACGTACGAGGCGGGGACGTCCCAGGGAACGTAGAGGTCCGCCTCCGGGGAGAGCAGCGAGGCCTGCTCCGGCACCACTCCTTCCACGATCCATTCCGCGCCGTCCAGCGAGAGCGTGCGGCCGGCGATCGCCGGATCGGCCGCCAGGCGCCGCCGCCAGAACCGCTCGGAGACCACGAGGCGACGATCGCCGCCGAAGTTCCGTTCGGCGACGTTGTAGAGCGCGCCCTGCAGCTCGCCGCGGTGGAACACCCGCCCGGCGAGCGGGGCCACGCCCAGCACGTCGAAGAAGCCGGGCGTGACCTTCACCAGCTGGACGACCTCCGCCCCCTCGCGGTCGCGCAGCGTGCCGCGGCCGACGTACCAGATGGCCATGCCGGAGAAGTGCCCGGTCTCCCGCTCCCAGTCGAGGAAGTTGCCGGGGGAGGGCGGGACGTGCGACTGCGCGCGCTGGGCGTTGGTGTCCCAGAGCGTGACCAGGCGATCGGGGTCGGCGAAGGGGAGCGGGCGCAGCAGCACCGCCTGGACGACGCTGAAGACTGCGGTGTTCAGGCCGACGCCGAGCGCCAGCGCCAGGAGCGCCGCGCCCACCAGGAGCGGTTCCCGGGAGAGGCTGCGCAGCGCGTGGCGGAGGTCGCCGAGGAGGGTCTGCATGCCGGCAACGTGGGCTCCGGCGGCGCCCCGCTCAATGGTTGCCAGATGAGATCGCGATGAGCGCGCAAGGCACACCAGCGCCGCGTGTTGCGGTTGCGTCTCAGGAGAACCCCGGGCGCCTCTCTCCGTATGATGAGGCGTGCTCCTGCGCTTCGCGGTCTTCGAGCTCGACCTGGAGAAGGGGGAGCTGCGAAGGGACGGCGCCCTCATCCGCCTCCAGCCGCAGCCGTTCAAGGTGCTGGCGCTCCTGGCCGGGCGCGCCGGCGAGGTCGTCACCCGGGAGGAGCTGGAGCGCGAGCTCTGGGGGGACGGCACGTTCGTGGACTTCGAGCGCGGCCTGAACTCCTGCATGCTGCTGGTGCGCGGCGCGCTGGGGGACGACGCCCAGAGCCCGAGGTTCGTGCGCACCGTGCCGAAGCGCGGCTACCAGTTCGTGGCGCCGGTGGAGCGGGTCGGCGTCGTGCCGCCGGAGCCGGTCTTCAACGGCCGCCCTTCACGCCTGCGGACCGCCGCGGCCGTGGCCGCGTCGTTCCTCGCGCTGGCGGCGATCGTCGCCGCGGTCCAGGCCACCAGGCGGAACGCGTCGCCGCCCCGATCGGTCCTCGCCGTGCTGCCGTTCGAGAGCCTCGGCCCGGCCGGCGAAGAGGGGGACTACTTCGCGGACGGCCTCACCGAGGAGCTCATCACCCGGCTCGGCAGCCGCGACCCGGCCGCGCTCGGGGTCATCGCCCGGACCAGCGTGATGCGCTTCAAAGGGAAGCGGCAGCCGGTGAAGGAGGTCGGACGCGAGCTGGGCGCCGACCTGGTGCTGGAGGGGAGCGTGCGCAGGGCGGGGGACCGCCTGCGCGTCACCGCGCAGCTGATCCGCGCCCGGGACGAGACGCACCTCTGGGCGCAGACCTACGACCGCGCCCCGGGGGACGCGATCGCCGTGCAGGAGGACGTGGCCAACGCCGTGGCGGCAGCGCTGTCTTCGCTGCCTGAAGGCGGCGTCTGGCGACGCCGCGGAGATCGCCTCCGCCAAGTCTCCGGCGACCTCTCCCGGCTGCCGCACCGCCAACCGCCGTCCGCCGACGCGCACGACGCTTACTTGAAGGGGCGCTACCTCGTCGCCAAGGGGAGCGTCGAGACGCTGCGCCAGGCGATCACCGCCTACGAGTCGGCGGTGGCGCTCGACCCCGCCTACGCCGAGGCCTACGCGTCGCTGGCCGAGGCCTACCACCTGCTGCGGATGCGCGCCTCGCTGCCGCCGCGCGAGGTCTACCCCAAGGCCGAGGCCGCGGCGCGCCGCGCGGTCGCGCTCGACGACTCCCTGGCCGAGGCGCACACCGCGCTGGCGGCGGTGCTGCTCTGGTACCGCTGGGACGCGGCGGGAGCCCGTACCCACCTCGAGCGCGCGATCGCGCTCAACCCGAGCTATGCGCCGGCGCATCACGACTACGCGTTCCTGGTGTCCGCCGAGGCGCCGGAAGAGGCCGTGCGCGCCATCCGGCGCGCCAGCGAGCTGGATCCGCTCTCGCCGCGCGCCAACGTGGACGTGGGCTGGGTCTACCTGAGGACTCGGAAGTTCGAGGCAGCGCTGGCGCAGTGCCGGCGGACGCTGGAGCTCGAGCCCGGCTACGCGGGAGCCGAGGCCTGCGTCGAGCAGTCGTACGCGGCGCTGGGGCGGCCGGCCGAGGCGCTGCGTTTCGCCCGCGGTCTGCTGGCGCGCGGCGTCGCCAGCGCCGAGGAGCTTGCCTCGCTGGACGGCATCCCTCCCGAGGAGGCGCTGCGCCGCGTGCGCACCATCCGCCTGCGGCGGCTGCGCGAGCGGGCGCGCACGTCGTACGTGAGCGGCTACAGCCTGGCGGTGGAGGAGGCGGCTCTCGGCGAGCGCGAGGCCGCGCTGTCGTCACTCGATGCCGCCTTCCGCGAGCGCGAGTCGATGCTCTACCGCATCGGCAGCGACCCGGCGTTCGACAGCCTGCACGCCGACGCGCGCTTCGTGGCGCTGGAACGGCGAGTGCGCGAGTCGGCCGGCGCCGCGACGAACTAGCGGTCGCGTCCTATGGAACCGCGCTCGTCATCTGGGGTCTGCTGAGCCCCGGTAAGATCCGCGCGCCATGAGCAAGCTCGTCCTGCTGCGCCACGGGGAAAGCACCTGGAACCTCGAGAACCGCTTCACCGGGTGGACCGACGTGGACCTCACACCGAAGGGCACCAAGGAGGCACAGGAGGCGGGGCGCCTCCTCAAGGAGGGCGGCTACACCTTCGACGTCGCCTACACCTCGGTGCTCAAGCGGGCCATCCGCACCCTCTGGATCGCCCTGGACGGCATGGACCTGATGTGGATCCCGGTGATCCGCAGCTGGCGCCTCAATGAGCGGCACTACGGCGCGCTGCAGGGCCTGAACAAGGCGGAGATGGCCGAGAAGTTCGGCGAGAAGCAGGTCCTGATCTGGCGCCGCAGCTACGACGTGCCGCCGCCGGCGCTCACCCCCGACGACGAGCGTTACCCGGGGCGCGATCCCCGCTACGCGTCGTTGCCGGCCTCCGACCTGCCGCTCACCGAGTCGCTGAAGGACACGGTCGGCCGCTTCGTCCCCTACTGGCGCGAGACGATCGCGCCGGCCATCCGGGCCCGGCAGCGCGTCCTCATCGCCGCGCACGGCAACAGCATCCGCGCGCTGGTGAAGCACCTCGACGGCGTCTCCGACGAGGAGATCGTCACCCTCAACATCCCGACCGGCGTGCCGCTGGTCTACGAGCTCGACGAGGAGCTGCGGCCGGAGCGGCACTACTACCTCGGCGATCCGGAGGCGGTGCGGAAGGCGGCCGAGGCGGTCGCCAAGCAGGGGCAGGCGAAGACGAACGTCTAGCCTTTGTGGGCGCGACCGCCGCGCTATTTCTTCACCCGGACCGTGACCGAGAGAGGCGTCTTGCCCACCACCGGACCGGCCAACGTGAGCCGCTTGCCGCGCGCGTCGATCGCGAAGGGGAGCGAGCGCATGCCGGCATTGCTGCGCTGCGACGTCTGCTCGGAAAGGGTGGCGGCGGAATCCCGGGGCACTGGCAGGTTGACGCCATCCACCTGGAACGGCTCAGGCTCGACGACCGCGGCCGCCGGCGTCGGCTTCTGCTTCTTCTTGCCGAAGAGCTTGCCGAGGTCCAGCCCGGTCTTGTTCTCCTCGGTCCGGAACGTCTGCTGCGAGCCGGACTGAGTGGTGTCGATCATCGGTGACTCGCCGGTGACGACGATCTCCTGGCTGGCGCTGACCGACATCGCAATCGGCAGGTTGTAGCCGCCTCCGGCGTTCACCCTCACGCCGCGCTCCACCCTGTTGAAGCCGGAGAGGCTGGTGCGCACCTGGTAATTCCCGGGCGGGATGTTGGGGAAGCGGAACATCCCGTTCGAAGCGGTAACGCCGGTGCGAATCACCGTGCTCCCGCGCCGGATCTCGACCGTCACCCCCGGCAGCGACTCGCCGCTCCTGTCGGTGACCTGCCCGGCGACCGTCGCGGTGCCCTCGTCGTCCGACAGCCAGCTCGCGGCGCCGGTCTCCAGCACGCTCCGCTCGATGCCGGCGTCGGCGGACCAGCCGGCCTTCTTCACGCCCGCCGCCGCCACGAGCAGATAGCGCCGGTCATCGGGGAGGACCAGCGTCCAGCTGGCCAGCGATGCGGCGGCCGGCAAGGCGACGTTCGGTACCGTCAGCTCGCCGCTCCGCGGCACCTCCACGCCCTTTCGCCTGGTGATCAGCTCCACGCCCCGGCGGGATCCCGCCGCGTTCGGCGGGAGGACGACCTGAAGCGAAGCGCCGTCGGTCAGCGGCTTCACCGGCACGTCGTCCACGCTGACCGAGACGACCTCTTCACCCGGCTCGACCGGCAGCGCGAAGGTGGAACGACGCGTCTCGACCGTGAAGCGGCGTGCGTCGGTGCGCGTGCCGCCGCCGCCGAAGACGGTGAGCAGCGTGGCCTCCGACACCAGCGTGTCGGCCGGCGGCTCGAGCGTGCGCAGCGGCGCGGCGAAGACCAACCTGGCATCGGAGGCGACCGCGCGGTAGGCGCGCGTCCCGCCGGTGACGAACGGCCGCGCGATGACCGGCAGGTCGGCGGGGTCGGTGCGCGCGAAGCCGGCGTTGGTGACCGGCTGGTGCTGCCTGGCGGCGGTGGCGTTGACCAGCAGGAAGGCGCGGCTGGTGGCCGCGCCGGCGACCCGCGCCGCCGTCGCCTCGAGCGGCTCTCCCTCCTTGGGAGCCGGGCGCCAGTGAAGCAGGGCGAAGGTCACGTCTCCCCGCAGCGGCGCGCTCGGCCGCAAGCGCACCTCGCCGCCGGCGCGCGCCTCGTAGGCCGGCTCGCCCGGTCCCTCCACCGAGACGACGTGGCTCTCGGCGGGCAGCGCCAGCAGCACCTCCGTCAGCTCGGCGCGCGACACCGCCAGCCGCACCAGGGTGCGCACGAAGACGCGCTCGCGCTCCGGGCGCACCACGTCGACGGTCTCGGCGATGACCACCGGCTTCTCCGCCTTCTCCGGCACGCGCGCGGTGCTCGAGGCGCGCACCTGCACCAGCGCCGAGGCCGGCACCAGGCGTACGGTCCCCGCCGCCAGCGGCTCGGGCACGCCGCCTCCGGTGCTCCACTCGAAGGTCGTGCCCGCGCTCTCGCTGGTGGCTCGGAAACGGACGGAGGCTGCCGGGACCATCGGCAGCTCGAAGCGGCCGTCGCCTCCGGCGAGGAGGGCGCTTCGCGCCGTGATCCGGTAGCGGCCGGTGGCCGGGAACCAGAGCGCGGTCCGGCCGTCGGGCTCCGCCGCCGCGAGGGCCGGCGCCGGGCCTCGGTCGGCGAGCGTGTCGAGCCGGCCGGCGGCCGGCAGGAAGAGCTTCGTCTCCGGCGACGGCGCGACCGCGGCGGCGGTGACCACCACGTCGGCGTTGAGCTCCAGGAGCGCGGCGTCGCCGTCCACCCGCAGCTCGTAGACCGCGGACTCGATCACCGGCGGCGGCTGGCGCTTCTTCGCCACGATCAGCGCCGGCCCGTCGGCCTCGTCCTTCAGCTTGTCGTACTCGGGCCGCGAGAGGCGCACGACGCCCTGCGCGCGCGCCAGGCCGGCGGCCAGCGTCAGGAGGAGGAGCGCGCGAAGGGCGCGCATCAGTACCACCGCTCCTTCTCGGCGCGCTTGACGAGCGTCAGGGAGAGCGGCGGCACGCCGTCGGCGAGGTCGGAGAGATCGGTGACGTAGGCCGGCGGCGCCTTCGGCAGCGAGGGGTCGGGCGACCAGGTCCCCTCGCCGGAAGCGGCGAGGTCGGAGGCGGCGACCGCGGCGGCAAGCTCGAGCGCCTGGCGATCGGCGGCGGAGAGCTCGGCGACCGGCGCCCGTGACGCCGGCGGCGCCGGCAAGGGCGGCAGCCGCCGACCCTCTTCCTTGACCGCCAATCCGACCGGCAGCACGACCGTGCAGGCGGCGCGCTCCACTGGCTCTTCCGGCGACGGCACGGCCAGCGCGAGCTTCTCGCCGTCCCGCGGCGGCGCGACATTGCCGCCGAGCAGGACCTCCACGCGCGTCTGCCCTTCCTCGGCGCGGATCGGCAGCTCCAGCCGCTCCGGAGACGTGCGCGAGACGGCGGCCGGCGCGCCGTCCACCCGCGCCGCCAGGAGACGCGCGTCGGCCGGCACCCGCAGCGTCAGCGAGGAACGACCGCGTGAGCGCACCATGCTGACCAGCAGCGTGCGCGTCTCGCCGCTCTCCCCGACGAACACCGTCAGCCAGACGCGCGCCAGGGCGGAGGCAACCGACACGGCTCTCAGGCGGGTCAGCTTCAGACGGGGAGCGCGCGGGTCGGCGACGCGCGCCGCGAAGGCCAGCACCACGTCCTCGCCGGAGGCGGCCGCCTCCGGCGCCTCGCGGCGCTGCGTGAAGTCCCCTTCCTCCTCCACCTCCGGCACCAGGCCTCCCTCGGCCACCACCGCCAGCGTCTTCTCGAGGCGCTCCTCCACGCCGACCGGGAAGCCGGGCAGGACCGGGATCAACACGGCCGCGTCCTTGGCCCGGCCCTGCAGGAAGGTGAGCCCGACGCTGACGTTCTCGCCGGCCGGCACCGGCGGCTCGAACCGCAGCGTCAGGCGACCCGCGGCATCCGGTTCCGAGACCAGCACCGGCCCGCTGGCCGAGACCAGCGCTCCGCCGGGGAAGATGAGCGTGCGCGACTCCAGCAGGCCGGAGCGCACGGTCAGGGACAGCCGCACCTCGGTGCGCACGGCCTCCTCGGAGACGCGCGCGACGAGCATCATCGTGCCCAGGAGCACCGCCGGTCCGGCGGCGGCCTTCCGCTGGCGCCGAACCACCAGGGCCGGCGAGGCGTCGCGCGCCAGCGCCAGCCGCCCGGTCAGCCGTCCTCCGCCGGAGCGCGCCGTCTTCACCGCGCTCCCGTCGTTGAGGCTGAGCACGCTTCCTTCCGGCACCGAGACGTCGAACGCGGCCGGCACCGAGGCGAGGCGCGGCAGCGGGAAGGCGGGACCGCCGGAGAGCTCGCCTTCCAGCGTCACCCGCCAGCGTCCGCCGCCGTCCACGACCAGCCGTGTCCCGTCGGGGCCGGACTCCACGCGCGCGGTGGGCGGCTCCACCGTCGAGCGGCCGAGCGTGGTGGCACCGAGGATCAGCGGCACCGCCGGCGGCTCGTCGCCACCGGAGACGACGTCCAGCACGGCCTGCCAGGCGAGCTTGCCGCGGTCCGGCTCCCCCTCCAGCGAGGCGCGCAGCAGCCGGCACGAGCTGTAGGGCGGCACTGCCTTTCTGGCCTCCGGCTTCAGCCCCTTCTTCTCGCGCGCCGCGTCGCGCAGCTTGTCGTAGACCGCCAGGGGCAGCTCGACCTCGTCCCCCCGGCGCTCGTGAGACTGCGCGGCCAGCGGGCCCGCGAACGCGAGCGCCACCAGCAGCCACGCCACCTTCCCGGGACGCATTCCGCGAAGGTTAACCCTGATGCCATAGTGCGCGGCATGAGCATGCTGCTTGGGCTGGTCGCTCCGGTCGCGCTGGTCGGCGCGACGCTCCTCGACGGCACCGGCGCCGCGCCGGTGAAGGACTCGGTCGTGCTGGTGGGCGACGGCCGCATCGCCTGCGCCGGCTCGCGCGCCCAGTGTCCGGTCCCCCAGGGAGTGAAGGCGGTCGACGTCAAGGGACGGTGGGTCGTCCCGGGCCTGGTCGACGCGCACGTCCACTTCTCGCAGACCGGCTGGGCCGACGGACGGCCCGACGCGCTCGACGTGCGGGAGGCGCATCCCTACGAGGAGGTGCAGGCCGAGCTGCGCGAGCACCCCGAGCGCTTCTTCCGGTCGTACCTCTGCTCCGGCGTGACCGCGGTCTTCGACGTGGGCGGCTATCCCTGGTCGGTCGCGATGGCGCGCCGCCTGGCGGACGGCCCCGACGCGCCGCACGTCGCCGCCGCCGGACCGCTCCTCTCCACGCGCGACCACTGGCTGAACCTGCCCGCCGAGCGGCAGTTCCTCTTCCTGAAGGACGAGGAGAGCGCCAGGACCGGCGTCCGCTACCTGAAGTCGATCCGCAGCGACGCCGTGAAGGTCTGGTACATCGTGTCGGCGGAGCGGCCCGTCGAGGCGTCCGCTCCTTCGGTGATGGCCGGCGGGGAAGCGGCGCGGCGCGCCGGGCTGCCGCTGCTGGTGCACGCGACCGGCCTGGCCGAAGCCAAGGTCGCGCTGCGCGCCGGCGCCAAGCTGCTCGTCCACAGCGTCGACGACCTGCCGGTCGACGACGAGTTCCTCGGCCTCCTGAAGTCGAGCGGCGCGATCTACTGTCCGACGCTCACCGTGGTGAGCGGCTACCTGCGCATGTTCGAGGCGGCGGCGGCCGCCAGCGCGCCGGCGATCGACGATCCCAACGGCTGCGTGGATTCGCTCACGCGGTCACGCGTGGCCGAAACGGCGCGCGCGCCGAAGCCGGGCGAGGACGTCCTGGAGCGCTTTCGCAAACGGACCGCGCGGCTGAACGAGGTCGCGCGCGCCAACCTGAAGCGCGTCGCCGCCGCCGGGGTGCCGATCGCCATGGGCACCGACGCCGGCAACCCGTTGACGCTTCACGGCCCCTCGGTCTACGCCGAGATGGAGGCGATGGAAGCCGCCGGCCTGTCGCCGATGCAGGTGCTGATGGCTTCGACGCGCGGCGGGAGCCTGGCGATGGGGCGCGAGAAGGAGCTCGGGACGCTGGAGAAGGGGAAGGCGGCCGACTTGCTGGTGCTCGACGCCGACCCGCTGACGGGCGCGGCCAGCTTCCGCAAGATGTCGCAGGTGATGCGCGCCGGCGTGCTGCGCAACGTGACCGAGCTCGGATCTCGTTAGGCGCGGCTGGTCCAGGCCCGCTCCGACCAGCCTCCCGGCTCCTCGGGCATGACGTCCAGCACCGCGGCGAGCTCCAGCGACCAGGAGAGCACGTCGGACGGACGGTCGTCGGGCCGCTTGGCCAGCGCTCGCGCGAAGAGGGCGTCCACCTCCGGCGGCAGCCCGCTCCGAACGGTGGACGGCGGCGGCGAGTCGACGTAGAGCACCTCGACCAGGATCTCGACCAGCCTGGTGGAGGTGATGCGCTTCTGCCCGACCAGCGCCTCGTAGGCCACCGCGGCCAGCGAGTAGAGGTCGGCCCGCGCGTCGACGTCGGGGCCGCTGGCCTGCTCCGGCGCCATGTAGGTAGGAGTGCCGACGATCAGGCCGGAGCTGGTCAGCCGGGTGTCCTCCTTCATCGGCAGCGCCAGGCCGAAGTCGGTGAGCTTGACCGCGAAGCCGTCCAACCCGTCGACCAGGAAGATGTTCGCCGGCTTCACGTCGCGGTGGATCACGCCGACGCGGTGGACCGCCGCCAGGGCGGCGCCCGCCTGCCGCACCAGCCGCGCCACCTGCCGCGCCGTGCCGCGGCCATGGCGCTCCAGGAGGAGGCGCAGCTCTACGCCCTGGAGCAGCTCCATGACCAGGAAGGCGGAGCCGTCCGGCAGCTCGCCGGCATCGTGCAGGGCGACCACGCCGGGATGCCGCACCCGGGCGATGGTCTCGGCTTCGCGCATCAGGCGAGCCGAGTAGGCCGGGTCCTTCAGGTTCTCGGGGCGGATGATCTTCAGCGCCACGTCTCTTTTCAGGCTCTCGTCGCGGGCGCGGAAGACCGAGCCCATGCCCCCTTCCCCCAGGAACGCCTGGAGCCGGTGCCGCCCCTGCACCATCAGCGGCAGCAGGCGGGAGCCGTCCAGCAGGGACTTGTCCTCCGGGCAGATCGACGGCCCATCCGTCGCCTCGGGATAGCAGCCAGCGCAGCGCGGGCAGATGCCCACGGTGGCGATGCCCTGCCTCCGCAGCTCGCGCCGCGTGGCCGCGCGCCGGCTCTCGGCGGCGGCGAGCCGCCGGCGCAGCTCGGAGAGCTCCAGCGCTGCCCCGAGGTGGCGCGCGAAGCTGAGGACGATCTCCCGCTCGACTTCGCCGATGGCCACGCTGAAGGCGTCGATCGCGATCGCCCCGCGCGGCTGCCCGTCGGTGCCGAGCACCGGCAGGACCCAGGCTCCGCTCGCGGTGAGCGCCTCCACCAGCGGTCCGCTGATCGGGTCCCACGGGGCCGGCGCGGTCTGCTCTCCGACCAGCGCCACCAGCCGACCGCGCTCCAGACGCCACATGTGGATGGCCGGAACCCCGAGGATGGCGGCGATCTCCTGAGAGCGCGCCCTGGCCCAGCCCAGCATGTCCTCCAGCCGCGTCGCCGACTCGGAGAGCCGGGCGATCGTGTCGTGCGCGCGGCGGAGCTCCTCCTCCTTGCGGCGCACCTCCTCGTAGGCGATCTGCAGCTCGGCGGCCCTCTCCTCGGTCTGGCGCTGCAAGGCGGCGATCTTCAGGTGCGTCTCCACCCGCGCCAGCACCTCTTCGGCCTGGAACGGCTTGGTGACGTAGTCGACGCCACCGCAGCGGAACGCCTCGACCTTGTCGGACGCCTCGTCCAGCGCGCTGATGAAGAGCACCGGGACCCGTGCGGTCTCGTCGCTCGCCTTCAGCTGGCGGCAGACCTCGAAGCCGTCCATCTCCGGCATCGAGATGTCGAGCAGCACCAGGTCGGGCGGCGCGCTGCGGATCGCCGCCACGGCGCGCGTGCCGTCGTCGAGCATGCGGACGCGGTAGCCCCGGCCGCGCAGGATGCCGGAGAGCAGCGTCAGGTTGGCGGGGTTGTCGTCGACCAGGAAGACGTCGGCCGGCCTGGTCATGAGGTGCCCGGCCGGCGCTCGAGGCTCTCCTCGACGATCGAGAGCAGCTTGCCGACCTCCAGCCGCTCCAGCATCGCGGCCACCGACTTCACGACCCGCGGGCTGCGGGTGCGCGCGCTCTCGGCGACGGCTCGTGCCGCCTCGACGTCGCCCCCGGCCAGCGCCGCGCGGAGCTCCTGCAGGACCTCCGGCGGCAGCACGGTGAGCCGCTCGGCGGTGAGCCGCTCCTCCGGCGCCAGCGTCGCCGCGGGCTCGGCGCCCGCCGCATCGTGCTCGAAGCGCACGCCCAGCAGCCGCTGCAGCGTGTCGAAGACCGCCTCCTCGCCGCTCGGCTTGCCGAGGAAGGAATCGGCGCCGGCCTGGAGGAACGCGCGCCGCTCCTCCTCGAGGAGGCCGGCCGACATCCCGACGATCGCGCAGCGGTGCGCGCTCCCGCGCTCACCCTCGCGGATGAGCAGGACGGTCTCGCGCCCGTCCAGCCCGGGCATGCGCACGTCCAGGAAGACGAGCCGCGGCCGCACCTCCTTGACCAGCGCCGCCGCGCGGGTGCCGTCACCGGCTTCCCAGACGGGGAAGCCGACGCTGCTGAGGAGCCGGGAGAGGAACAGCCGGTTGTCGGCGATGTCGTCCACCACCAGGATTCTGGGCGGGTCCTGCCCGGGCTCCAGCCGGGTCACCCGGCGGCCGCCTCCGGCGCCGGCCGACGCGGAGCTCCCGCGCAGCGCCAGCTCGAACGCGAACGTCGAGCCCTTGCCGGCCTCGCTGGTCACCTCGATGTCCCCCCCCATGAGCTGGACCAGGCCGCGGCTGATCGCCAGCCCGAGCCCGGAGCCTTCGCCGGTCTTCCTGCCGGAGGCGGTCTGCGAGAAGGCGGCGAAGAGCGTGGCGACCTCGGCCTTGGAGATGCCCTCGCCGGTGTCGCGCACCTCGAAACGGATGCGCTCCTCGCGGCGGCTGACCACCAGCGTCACCGCTCCGCGCTCGGTGAACTTCACCGAGTTGGCCATCAGGTTGACCAGCACCTGGCGCAGCTTCCCCTCGTCGCCGCGCACCGAGACCGGCACCTCGGGCGCGAGGTCGAAGCCGACCCCCAGGCCCTTGGACTCGGCGCGCTGGCGGATCATGTCGCGCACCGCCAGGAGCAGCCGGTGCAGGTCGAAGGGCGCGTCCACCAGGGCGGCCTTGCCGGAGTCGATCCGCGCCAGCGAGAGCACCTCGTTGATCAGCTCGAGCAGGTGCTCGCCGCTGCGGCGGATGATCGCCAGGCTCTCGCGGTCCTCGGCCGACCGGCTCCGCTCGCGCTCCATCAGCTGGGTGAAGCCGAGCACCGCGTTCAGGGGGGTGCGCAGCTCGTGGCTCATCGAGGCCAGGAAGGCGCTCTTGGCGCGGCTGGCGTCCACGGCGGCCTGCTGCGCCGCCTTCAGCTGCGCCTCGAGCTCGCGCACGCGGCTCTGCAGCCGCAGGAGTTCGTCGTTAACCGAGCCCGTACACCTTCAGCTTGTTGTAGATCGTCTTCAGGCTGACTCCCAAGAGGCGCGCCGACTCCCGCTTGTTGCCGCCGGTGTGCTCCAGCGTCTTCTCCAGCAGGATGCGCTCGGCCTCACCCAGCGTGTGTCCCACCCGGATCGGCAGGTAGCCCTCGGTGTTGGCGGCCGGGGCCTCCTGCTTGTGCGCGGCGTCGAGGACGGCGCGCACGTCGGCGGCCGAGATCGACGGCGGGTCGGCCAGCACGTAGGCGCGGTAGACGGTGTTGCGCAGCTCGCGCACGTTGCCGGGCCAGCGATGCGATTGCAGGACCGAGACCGCGGTGTCGTCGAAGCCGGTGACGCCGGCCTTCTCGCCCCCTTCGATCTCGCGCAGGAAGTGCTCGGCCAGGAGCGGGATGTCGTCGAGCCGCTCGCGCAGCCCGGGCAGGTGCACCGGCAGGACGTTGAGTCGGTAGTAGAGGTCCTCGCGGAGCTGGTTGTCCATCACCGCCTTGCGCAGGTCGCGGTTGGAGGAGGAGATCAGCCGCACGTCGACGTCGATCTCCTCGCCGCCGCCGACGCGGCGGAAGGTGCGGGTCTCCAGCACCCGGAGGAACTTCACCTGCAGCTCGGGGCTCATCTCGGTGACTTCGTCGAGGAACAGGGTGCCGCCGTGGGCCAGCTGGAAGTAGCCGTGCCGCCGCCGGTCGGCGCCGGTGAAGGCGCCCTTCTCGTGGCCGAAGAACTCGCTCTCGAAGAGCGACGGGGTGACCGCGCCGGTGTTGACCGCCACGAAGCTGGTCGAGGCCCGGCGCGAGAGCTCGTGGATGGTCCAGGCCGCGGCTTCCTTGCCGGTGCCGCTCTCGCCGGTGATCATGACCGGCGCGTTGGAGCGGGCGGCGCGCTCGATCCAGCGGAAGACGTCCTGCATCGGCGACGAGCGGCCCACCAGGCTGCCCAGGCGCTCCCGGTTCCCGTCGGTCGTCGGCTCCGAAGGCCGGACGCGGCGCAGCAGGTTGCGGAGCTGCGGCAGCTTCAGCGGCTTGGTGAGGTAGTCGAACGCGCCGGCCTTCATCGCCTCGACCGCCCGCTCGACCGTGGAATCGCCGGTGAGGACGACGCAGTCGATCGGCGGCTCGGCCGCCCGGCAGGTCGTCAGTACCTCGATGCCGTCGGCGTCGGGCAGCGTGAGGTCGGTGATGCACAGCGAGGCGCGGTCCCGGGCCAGCAGCTGGTTGGCCTCCGAGACCGAGCTGGCCGCGGCCACGTCCCACCCCTCGTCCCGGAGGAGGCTGGCGAGCGCGTCGCGTGCGATGACGTCGTCTTCGACGAGCAGTATGTCCATAACCTTCCCGTGGTCATCTTACCTGTACGTGCGCCGTTCGTGTGACCGGCGCCGGATTTGCTGATCCCCCGAGCAGATCGCGCGCGTTATCGCCGCCGCACCGCGAAGCGGTAGATGGCCAGGAGCAGCATCGCGCCGATCACCGACATGATAAAGCCCGCGGTCTGGCCTTGTTTATAGAGGCCCAGCATGCGGCCGGCGAACGTGCCCAGGAAGGAGCCGGCCACCCCGAGCGCGAAGGTGACGATGCAGCCGCCCGGGTCCTTTCCCGGCATCAGAAGCTTGGCCACTCCGCCGACGACGATTCCGATGATCAGCGTCCACAGCAGGTACACGGCTCACCTCCGCTCCCGATTATGTGCTGTAGCATCTTCGCCATGCCGATCGACCCGGAGTTCCTCTCGATCCTGGCTTGTCCCGCCTGTGACAGCCGGCCCCCGGTGGCGCTGTGCAAGCTCAAGCCGGAGGTCGCCAGGTCGCTGGTCGAGAAGTACCGCGACAAGCTCAAGGACGAGGAGCCGGTGGTCGAGGACGGCCTGGCGTGCAGCGAGTGCGGGAAGGTCTACGCGATCGTGAGCGACATCCCGGTGATGCTGGTGGACGAGGCGCTGCCGGCCGACTCCCGATCGTAGGGATCGAAACATCGAGGCCTTCCGGCGCAGGCACGGCTGGGAGCGCGCGGCCTTCCTGCTCTTCGGCCTGGGGGTGGGGCTGGCGCCCGGAGTGGCGATCGCCAACATCGCCTTCGCGCTCTGTCTCGGCGCGGCACTGGTCTGGCGGGCCCGCGCGGCACGAGCCGGCGAGGCGTTCCTGGGCCCGTTCGCGCGGCGCTCCCCGATCCACCCGGCGCTGGGCGCCTTCGTGCTGCTCTCGGTGCTCTCCTGCCTCTTCTCCACGCTCCCGTCGCGCTCGCTGGAGGAGCTCAAGGGCTTCCTGACGTTCCTGTTGGTGCCGCTCACGATGGGCTTCGTGCGGGACACCGAGGACGGGCACTTCGTGCTCGACCTCTACCGGGGGACGGCGCTCTACATGGTGGTGCGCGGCTTCCTGCAGTACCTCTCCGGCGCCCGGAGCCTCGACCTGCGCATCAGCGGCGGCCTGTCGGTCTACATGACTTACGCCGGGCTGCTGATGACGCTCTCGATCGTGCTCGCCGGACGCGGCCTCGGCCCGGGCCGCAGCCGCCTCTCGCGGGCGCTCGACCTCTCGATCGCGCTGCTGGGCACGGTGGCGGTGCTGCTGACGCTCACCCGCGGCGCCTATGTCGGGCTGGGCGTGGGCGCGGTCGCCCTGCTGGCGATGGTGCGGCGGCGCTGGCTGCTGGCGCTGCCGGCGGTGGCGCTGCTGGCCTTCCTGGCGATGCCGACGGCGGTGCGCAGCCGCGCGCTCTCGGTCGACGTGGCCGACCCGTCGGTGCGCGACCGGCTGCTGATGTGGAAGTCGGGCGCGGCGATGATCGCCGACCGCCCCTTCTTCGGCGTCGGTCCGGGGCGCGTCAAGGAGCTCTACCCGGTCTACCGGCTGCCGGGCCACGTGCTCACCAACCCCGGCGCGCTCCACAGCAACCTGGTGATGATCGCCGCCGAGACCGGGATCGCCTCGGCGCTCGTCTACCTCGCCCTGATGGCCGCCTTCTTCCTGCACGCCGGGCGGCTCCTGGCGAGCGGCGCCGAAGAGAGCCGGCTGGCGCTGGTGCGCGGCCCGATCGCCGCGCTGGCCGCGCTCTTCGTGGCCGGCCTCTCCGAGTACAACTTCGGCGACGTGGAGGTGCTCATGGCCACGCTCGTCGTCGCCACGCTGCCCTTCGCGGCGGACCACTAGAATCGGCGGAGTGTCTTCACGCCCCCCCTATCGCGGCGTGCCGCCGCGCCGCCCGCCGGAGCGCGTCGGCGAGCAGATGCTGCCGTTCGACGAGCCGCCCGAGCAGCGGGCGGTGGGCGTCTCGCAGTTCCTGGCGCGGCTGAACACGACGCTGCGCAACGTCCCCGACACCTGGGTGCGGGGGGAGATCGGGGAGTTCCGCACCTGGAGGTCGGGGCACGCCTACTTCACGCTCAAGGACCCGTTCGCGATGCTGAACGCGATGATGTGGTCCGAGGACGTGGCCCGGCTGCCCTTCAAGGTGGAGCCGGGCGCCGAGTTCCTGGCGCGCGGCCGCGTCAGCGTCTATGCCCCGAACGGCCGTCTCACCTTCCAGGTCGTCGAGCTCCAGCCCTACGGCAAAGGGGCGCTGCAGCTTGCCCTCGAGCAGCTCAAGAGGCGGCTCGCCGCCGAGGGGCTCTTCGACGCCTCCCGCAAGCGTCCGCTGCCGCGCCTGCCGCGCTGCATCGGCGTGGTCACGTCTCGCCACGGCGCCGCCATCCGCGACATCCTGAAGGTGCTGTCGGCCCGGTTCCCGAACGCGCACGTCACCCTCTACCCGGTCACCGTGCAGGGAAACGTGGCCGCCGGCGAGCTGGTGCGCGCGCTGAACGCCTTCTCGCGGCTGGCCGCGGCCGACGTGGTGATCGTGGCGCGCGGCGGCGGCTCCAAGGAGGACCTGGCCGCCTTCAACGACGAGCGGGTGGTGCGCGCGGTGGCCGCCTGCCGAATCCCGACGATCGCGGCGGTGGGGCACGAGATCGACGTCACCCTGACCGACCTGGCGGCCGACGTGCGCGCGGCCACGCCGTCGCAGGCGGCCGAGCTGGTGGTGGAGCGGCGCCAGGAGCTGGAGCGCGCCCTGGAGGCGCGGGAGAAGGAGCTCAGCCAGGCGCTCCGCTCGCGTCTCAAGGACGCCCGCAGCGACCTGGCGCACCCGGCCGAGGTGCTGCGCCGCTTCCAGGAGCGCGCCGGCCGGGCGGTACTGGCTTCGCAGACCGCGGGGCGGGCGCTGATCGCCGCGGTGCGCGACCTGCCGTCCCGCTACCGGGCGCGGCTGACCAGCGCCGAGGGGCGCCTGGAGTCCTGGCCGGCGCGCGTCTCGCTGCCCTTCCTCTCGGTGCGGATCGTCCAGGAGCAGCGCGCGCTCTCCGACCGCCTGCGGCGGCGTCTCGGGCGTGCCGAGGGGCGGCTGGCCGAGCTGGCCGGACAGCTCTCCTCGCTCGACCCGCTGCGGGTGCTGGCGCGCGGCTACGCGGTGGTCTACAACGAGGGCCGGCCGGCGCCGCTGACCGACGCCGCCGACGTGAGCCCCGGCGACGCGCTGCGCGTGGTGCTGGGACGCGGGGAGCTGGACGCGCGGGTAACCCGGGTGGTCCCGCGCCAGGAGGAGGGTTTACGCCGTGAGCGCTGAGCGGCCCGTGGGAGCGCGACGACTGCCCAAGGGGCTGAGCTTCGAGAAGGCGCTGGCACGCCTCCAGGAGATCGTCGCCGAGCTGGAGGACCCCGAGAAGGGGCTGGAGCGCTCGCTGGAGCTCTTCGAGGAGGGCGTGTCGCTCTCGCGCTTCTGCCGCGGACGCATCGAGGAGATCCAGCGCCGCGTGGAGGTCGTGCTGAAGGAGACCCCCGAGGGTTTCCTGACCGAGCCGCTGGACGCCGAGGAGGAAGACGCCGAGGACGGCGAGGAGGAGGGAGCCTGAGCGCGGCGGCCGGCGTGGAGCTGAGCTCCTACCTGTCGCAGGCGCGCCGTCAGGTGGACGAGGCGCTGGTGCGCGTCCTGCCCGCCGAGGGAGCCGGGCCCGCGGACCTGGTCGGGGCGATGCGCTACAGCGTGCTGGCGGGAGGCAAGCGGCTCAGGCCGATCCTCTGCCTGGCCGCCGCCGACGCCTGCGCCGGCGCTCCGGCCGGGCTGCCGCCGCGGGACGAGCTGGCCAACGCCGCGGCGGCGCTGGAGCTCTTCCACACCTACTCGCTCATCCACGACGACCTGCCCTGCATGGACGACGACACGCTCCGGCGCGGGAAGCCGACCTGCCACGTGGTCTACGGCGAGGCCACCGCGCTCCTGGCGGGAGACGCGCTCCAGACGCTGGGGTTCGAGGTGCTGGCCACCTGGCCGGCGGGCGACCCCTTCGCGGCGCGCCGCGCCGACGCCGTGCGGCTGCTGGCGGAGGGGATCGGCACCGCCGGCATGGCGGGCGGCCAGGCGCTCGACCTGGCGGCCGAGGGGCGCAAGCATGCCGGGGACGAGGCGCGGCGGCTGCTGCTGGAGATCCACGCCAAGAAGACCGGCCGGCTGCTACGGGCGTCGCTGGCGCTGGGCGCGCTGCTGGCGGGCGCGCCGCGCGAGACCAGGTCGGCGATCGACCGCTACGGCGACGCGCTGGGCCTCGTGTTCCAGATCGCCGACGACCTCCTGGACGTGACCGCCAGCTCCGAGGCGCTCGGCAAGACCGCCGGCAAGGACATCGCGCAGGAGAAGCTCACCTACCCCGCGGTCTTCGGGCTGGAAGGGGCGATGGCGGAGCGCGAGCGGGCGCTGGCCGACGCGCTGCGCGCCGCCGCCGAGATCGAGGCGGTGGGGGGGCTGCTGGCCGCGCTGGTCACCTACGCGGCGCACCGGGAGTCGTAGGAGGAGTCTCCGAGGGCGTCGCCAGGGGAACGCCGAGGCGCACGATCTTCACCTTGGCGACGATGTCCCTCGCGGCGTCGGAGATGAGCGTCATCGAGACCTTCGGCGGCATGGTGCCGCGCTGGCCGCCCAGCTCGCGCGCCCCGACCTCCCACTGCAGCGTGCCCCCGTAGGTGGCGCGCACGCGCGGCTCGCTCTTGGGCTCCACCGACTCGACGCTGACCTCGATCTCGCCGCCCCGCACGTCGATCTCCAGGGTGAACCCGGCGCTGCCGGTGCCGTCCAGCTGGTAACGCTTCGTCTCGCCCGGCTTCAACGGGACCTCCTCGTCGAAGAGGATCCCCACTTCCTTGGCGCGGGGCGCAGCCACCCGCGGCTTCTGCGAGAACACGACCTGGCTTGGCCAGGCCGCGATCGGCTGCCCCGGCGCCACCAGGAAGACGCGCGCCTCGTACTGGGCGCGCCTGGGCGGACGCGGGGACCGGAACACGATCGTCGTCTCGTCCTGGCGCAGGATCTCCGGCGCGTAGTCGCCGACGATCACCGCCCGCACCATGTTGAAGCCCGTGCCGGTGATGGTCACCGGCTCGCCGTAGACCGGGGAAACCGGCTGAATCGTCTTCAGCTCGATGGGCTTCCGCGCACGCGGCTTGGCGAGGTCGTAGGACGGCACCCTGGCCACACCCTGCAGCAGCGCGAGCAGCACCGCGACGGCGACGGTCATGAGCCGAGTGTAAGCTCTCGCGCCGCATGCGCGCGCTCGTCTGTGAAGAGGTCGGCAGCGTCACCCTGAGGGAGGTTCCGGAGCCGACGCCTCTTCCCGGCGAGGTGATCGTGCGCATGGAGGCGGCGCTCACCTGCGGCACCGATCTCAAGATGATCCGGCGCGGGCACCCCAAGGTGCCGTTCCCGGTGGTGCTGGGGCACGAGCTGGCCGGGGTGGTGCATCGGGTTGGGGAAGGGACGCACTTCGGGCCCGGCGAGCGGGTGGTGCCGGTGGTCACCGGGCCCTGTGGCGGCTGCGAGGCCTGCCAGGCGGGACGCGAGAACCTCTGTCCCACCGCCTTCGACCGCCCGCTCTGGGGCGCCTTCGCCGACCTGGTGCGCGTGCCGGAGCGCGTCGTGCGGCGCGGGCTCCGCCGCCTGCCGGAAGGCGTCTCCTTCAAGGCGGCCGCGCTCCTCGACCCGCTGGCCTCGGTGGTGCGCGGCCTCTCCCGGGTGCCGCTGCCGCCGGGGGCCACCGTGCTGCTCTACGGCTGCGGCCCGATCGCGCTCCTGTTCGCGGTGCTGGCGCGGCGGGCCGGCGTGACCCGTCTCCTGGCGGTGGGCCGCCGGCCCAGCCGGCTGGCGGCGCTGCGGGCCCAGGGGGCCGAGGTCTTCGACCGCTCCGCGATGAACGTGCGGGCCGCGGTGCGCCAGGCCACCGGCGGGCGGGGCGCCGACGCTGTGGTCGACACCACCGGCGACGCCTCCACGGTCAGCGACCTGGTGGAGCTGGCCGCCCGCGGGGGCACCGTGCTCCTCTTCGCCGGCATGCCGCGCGACGCCCGCATCGAGGTGGAGGCGGCCCGCATCCACTACGACGAGGTCTCGCTGGCCGGCTCCTTCCACTACACGCCGGCCGACGCCGACGAGGCGCTGGGACTGCTGCACGCCGGCGCGATCCCGATCGACGACGTGGTGACCGCCACCCGCCCGCTGGCCGACTACGCCGACGTCCTGGCGCGGGCCATGCGCGGCGAGGGCATGAAGACGGCGTTCGTGCCCTGATGCGCGCGGCGCTGACCCGCGCACCCGGCGAGGTCGAGATCGTCGAGCTGCCGCGCCCGCGCGCCGGGCCGGGCGAGATCGTGGTCGCCATGAAGGCCGTCGGCCTCTGCGGCAGCGACGTCGCCGCCTGGTACGTGGCCACCAAGGCGCCGGCGGTGCTGGGACACGAGACGGCCGGCGTGGTGGAGGAGGTGGGGGACGGAGTCGAGGGCCTGTCCGCCGGAGACCGCGTCTTCGTCCACCATCACGCGCCGTGCCTGAGCTGCCGCGCCTGCGCGCGCGGCGACTCGGTGATGTGCCCCGACTGGAAGCCGGTCCGCCTGCACCCCGGCGGCCTGGCCGAGTACGTCCGCGTCGAGGGCCTGGCCGTCCGCCACGACACGCTGCTGCTGCCGCCCGAGGTCACCCTCGAGGACGGCGCGCTGGTGGAGCCGGTGGCCTGCGGGGTGAAGGCCGTGGCCCGCGGCGAGCTGCGGCCGGGCGACGCCGCGGCGGTGATCGGTTTGGGCTCCAACGGGATCCTGCTGGGCCTGCTGGCGCGAGAGGCGGGGGCGGCGCTCCTCCTCGGCAGCGACCCCGATCCGCTGCGGCGCGCGATGGCGCTGCGCTTCGGCTTCGACGCCACCCTCGACCCGACCTCCGAGGACCTGGCCGCCGCCCTGCGGGAGCGCACCGGGCGCGGCGCCGACGCCGTCTTCGTGATCCCCACCGCCGAGTCGGCGGTGAACGCCGGCCTCGCCGCCGCGGGCCCCGCCGGACGCGTCGTCTTCTACTCGCCGATCGAGCCGTCCAAGGTCTGGCCGGTCCGGCCGGGAGATCCCTACTTCCGCGACCTGACGCTGCGCTTCAGCTACTCCTGCGGTCCGGCCGAGACGCGCGCCGCCCTCGAGCTCATCCGCCGCGGCGTGGTGAGGGCCGAGCGCCTGATCACCCACCGCCTTCCGCTGGAGAGCGCCGCCGAGGCGTTCCGCCTGGCCGCCTCGGGCGGCGAGGTGCTGAAGGTGCTGATCACGATCTGAGGCGGGGCACCTCCTTATGATCGGGGCGATGGTGGAGTCCCCGATCGCGCGCGTGCTCGAGCCGGACGGCTCGGTGAGCCTCACCGCCGGAGCGTGCCGCTTCCTGTATCGCTGCCCGCGCCCGGAGGTCGTCGAGGTGGTGATCTCGGGCGTCGACGACGGCCAGTTCGGAACCGCCACCCTGGACGAGCTGCGGCTGGCGCTGATGCGCGCCCGCCCGCTGCAGCTCTTCGTGGACGCCCGCGAGGCGCTGGCGCCGGCGGTCAGCGTCAGCCGGGAGTGGACGCGCTTTTTCTCCGAGCACCGCCACGACCTGCGGCGCGTCAGCGTGCTGGTCGGCTCCAAGGTCGTCGAGCTGACGATCGCCATCGCCCAGCACCTCTCGCGGACCGGCAACCTCATCCAGATCTACTCCGACCCCGAGCCGTTCGAGAGGGAGCGCGACCGCGCGGCCGGGCGCTGAGCGCGTGCCCAAGCTCCGGCTGGACCGCCTGCTCGTGGACCGCGGCCTGGCCGAGTCGCGCACCCGCGCCGAGGCGCTGATCCTGGCCGGACGGGTGCGGGTGGCCGGGCACGAGAGGGTCAAGCCGGGGACGCCGGTCTCGGCGGACGCCGAGGTGGCGGTGGCGGAGCCGGAGCATCCCTGGGTCTCGCGCGGAGGCGTCAAGCTCGCCGCCGCGCTGGAGGCGTTCGGAGTCGACCCGCGCGGGCGCGTCTGCCTGGACGTGGGCGCCTCCACCGGCGGTTTCACCGACGTGCTGATCTCTCGCGGGGCCGGGCGCGTCTACGCCGTGGACGTCGGCTATGGCCAGCTCCACGCGCGGCTGCGCAGCGACCCCCGGGTCGTGCTGCGCGAGAAGGTGAACGCGCGTTTCCTCTCGCGGGCCGAGGTGCCCGAGCCGGTCTCGCTGGCGGTGGCCGACGTCTCCTTCATCTCGCTCACCCTGGTGCTGCCGGCGGTGGTCCCGCTGCTGGCGCCCGGCGCCGACGTGGTGCTGCTGGTGAAGCCGCAGTTCGAGTCGGAGCGCGGCGAGGTGGGCCGGGGAGGCATCGTGCGCGCCGAGGCGGTGCGGCAACGGGCCGTGGCCCGCGTGCTCGCCGCGGCGCGCGGGCTGGGCCTCGCCGAGCGAGGCCTGATGCCGTCGCCGATCGCCGGTGCCGAGGGCAACACCGAGTTCCTGGCGGCCTTCAAAGGCGGCTGACGCCGCCGCGCAGGCTACACTTCCGTGATGTCGGCGCGGCGCCCTAAATCCTCGCCGGTGAGGCGCGTCGGGCTGGTGACCCGCTACACCAGCGCGGAGGCGATCGCGCTCTCCCGGAAGCTCGATCGCACGCTGACGCGGCGGGGCCTCACGGTCGTGCACGACATGGAATCCGCGGCCGCGCGGGAGGGGCCGGCCGGCCCGCCTCGTACGCAGATCGCCCGCACCGTCGACATGCTGATCACCCTCGGCGGCGACGGCACGCTGCTCTCGGTGGCCCGCCATCCCGCTCCCGGCGTGCCGGTCCTGGGCATCGACATCGGCACGCTCGGCTTCCTCACCACCGTGGGTACCGACGAGTACGAGCCGGTGCTGGAGCTGGCCCTGCAGGGCAAGGCTCCGGTCGAGCAGCGGCGCCTGCTGACGGTGGTGGTGACCGAGGACGGGCGCCCGCCGCGCCGCTACCGCGTGGTGAACGACGCGGTGCTGGCCAGGTCGTCGATGTCGCGCATCGCCACCATCCGCGTGCTGGTGGACGGCAAGGTGGTGTCGCGCTACCGCGGCGACGGCCTGATCGTGTCCACGCCGACCGGCTCGACCGCCTACAACCTCTCGGCCGGCGGCCCGATCCTGGAGCCGACGATGCCGGCCATCGTGCTCTCGCCGATCTGCCCGCACGCGCTCACGCTGCGCCCGGTGGTGCTGCCCGACACGGTGCGCATGGGGCTGGCGGTGGAGAACGAACCGTCCGACGTCTTCCTGACGCTGGACGGCCAGGAGGGCTTCACGATCGGCTCGACGACGCGCGTCGACATCGAGCGGGCGCCCGACACCGTCGGCCTGGTGCGCGCTCCGGGCCGCACCTTCTTCGACGTCCTGGCAGACAAGCTGTCGTTCGGCGGTGAACGTGAAGGCGCTTGACGTGACGAATAGAGGAAGCCTCCCAGCCAGGCGCACGTGAAGGAGCTCCGCACGCTGCGGGTCCGGCCCGGCCGGCTGCTCGTCCTGCTGGTGCTCTTCTCGGTGCTGGTGCTCTACGGCGTCTTCCGCTCGCCGCGCTTCCAGGAGCTGCTGCGCCGCCGCGCCGAGAGGCTGCTGACGGCGCGCATCGGCCGCCAGGTCTCGATCGGCCGCTTCGACGTCACCCTGGTGCCGCCGGCCTTCACGATCCGCAACATCGCGGTGCAGAACGACCCGCGCGGCCTGCCGGGGCCCTGCTTCTCCGCCGAAGAGGTCTCGCTGCGCGGCATCCCCTCGATCACCCGGGACCGCATCTGGCTGCCGAAGGTGCGCCTGCTCTCGCCGCGCATCGTCTTCGAGATCTTCGAGGACGGCACCTCCAACTTCACCACGCTGGTCGAGTCGCTGCCGAAATCCAAGAGCGAAGGGGTGGACGTGCGGCTCGGAGAGCTCCTGCTCCAGCGGGGCACGTTCCGCTTCCGGGAGCTGGGCGCGCGCCTCGACGTGCTGCTGACCGACGCCGGTATCACCGCCCGGGCCGAAGGGCTCTCGCGGGTGCGCCACCTGACGCTCGGCTGCCGCAAGGGGCGCTTCAAGCTGGAGGACAACGACGTGCTGGAGATGGCGATCGGCGTGGAGGCGTCGCTCTCGCCGCGGCGGCTGCACATCGACAGCCTGCGCCTGCGCAGCGACCGGCTGAACGCCAACGCCACCGGCGGCATCGAGGACCTCGAGCACCCGGTGGTCACGCTGGTCGCCTCGGCGTCGACCAGCGGCGAGGCGCTGGCGCAGATCTTCGGCCTAGGCCTGCCCCTCAAGGGAGAGGTCCTCACCGCCGGCACGCTGCGCATCGCGCCGGGGCAGGGCTTCCGGGTGCGCGGCCGGTTCGAGATGCCGCGGGTGACGTTCGGCCCCTTCCCGATGTCCGGCTCGGGCGTGCTGCGGGTCGACCCGTCGGGCATGCTGCTGCAGGTGCAGCGTGGCGAGTACGCCGGCGGCTCGCTGCAGGCGTTCGTCCGGCTCACCCGCCTGAAGGACGCGCCGATCCCGATCCGCATCCTGGTGGACGGACGCGACCTCGACCTCGAGCGCTTCCTGGCCGACATCGACCTGCCGGGCACCGGCCTGATGGCGCGCGCCGACCTGCGCAGCACGCTCACCTTCGGGCGCGGCGGCATCGAGCATGCGGACGGCGCCGGCGAGCTGACGTTCAAGACGTCGAGCGCGCCGTCGGCGGTGCGCGGGCGCCACGCCCTGCCGACCAGCGGCGGCGGCCCGATGCTGGTGCGCGACGGCGAGATCCGGTTCTCCAGGCTGCCGCTGGAGACGGCCGGCGGAGCGCGCCTGTCCTTGGACGGCACGCTGGCGCTCGGCACCTGGATCCCCGACTGGCGGCTGCAAGGGGACTTCCCGGACCTGACGGAGCTGGAGCGGCTGGCCGCGAACCTGTACCCGGCGATCCAGAAGGAGCCGCTCACCCCGCCGCTCCAGCTGGGCGGGTCGGCGCACCTCGAGGTGCACCTGGACCGGGCGTTCGGCGACCCGCGCGTCGAGGGGACCTTCGCGGCGCACGACTTCGTGCTGCGCGGCGCGCGCTTCGGCGAGACGACCGCCGACTTCGAGGTCGACCACAACGTCCTGACCCTGCGCCCCTTCGTCGCCCAGGACGTCGGCGGCAGCATGACGGTGACCGGCAAGCTGGCCTGGGGAGGGAAGCTGGCCGGCCACTACCGCATGGAGGGCCTCACCTCCGACTTCGTGCGCTGGCCGATCGAGCGGGTGATGAAGTTCCTGGACTTCGACCTGCCGCTCACCGGGCCGGTGACCGGGCGCCTGCCGCTGGACGGCGTCACCCCCGACCTCACCGGCTCGGTGCCGCTGGTGTGGGAGAAGGCCGGCATCTGGGGGCAGGAGGTCGACCGCCTGGAGGGAGTCCTCTCCTTCGAGGGAGACCGCCTGCGCATCGCCGACACGGTGCTGGCGCTGGGCGGCGGCTCCGCGCGCGGCGGCGGCGTCTATCGCTGGGACCGCGGGTTCCAGCTCGCGATGGAGCTGCAGGACGTCCCGGCCGAGAAGCTCAAGGCGCTGGCGGAGAGCTTCCCCGGGATCACCGGCTCCCTGCGCGGCAAGGTCACCGGCGAGGGCACCATCGACAAGCCGAACCTGAAGGTGGAGGGCACGCTCGCCGAGGCGCGCCTGGACGGCAAGGCCGTCGGCTCGCCGGAGAAGCCGGTCGTGCTCGAGGCGACGGTGCGGGAAGGTGTGCCGGAGGCGCACGTCGAGATCGCCGACGTCGGCACGCTGGCGGTGTCGGGCCAGGCGGGCCGTACGTCGGTGAAGGTGAACGCCCGCTCGCTGGCGCCCCTGGCGCCGCTCCTCGGCCTCACCGAAGCCGCCGGGCTGAAGGGCGCGGTGGTGGCCGAGGTCGACTTGCGCGAGGGCGGCTCCGAAGGCGTGGTGAGCTCGGCCGAGGTCGAGCTGCGCGGGCAGAAGCTTGCCCTGGAGGGGCCGGCGCGCTTCCGGATGTCGGGAGGGCGCGTGACGCTGGAGAAGGTGACGCTGGTCGGCGTCGAGGGCGCCGCCGCTCCGGCGCTCGGCCGGGCCCCGGCGCGCCTCACCGTCTCGGGCAGCTTCGGGGCCGGCGGCGGCGCCGACCCGTCGGCTCCGCGCGCCCTCGACCTGGCGGTGAACGGCACGTTCGACGCCTCGCTCCTCAAGACGGTCCTGCCGGAGGGGGACCTCGCCGGCGGCGTCGCCGTGGACCTGAAGGTGAGCGGCACGACGGCGCGCCCGGTCTTCAGCGGCGGGCTCTCGCTGGGCGGCGTCGACTACTCCGCGTCGGCGGATTCGCCCGCGGTGGTCGGCCTCACCGGCGCGGTGGCGCTCTCGTCCGGCCGGGTGAGCGCCGACTCGCTCACCTTCGGCTTCCTGGGGGGCTCGGTGGACGCCGGCGGCACGCTGCTCCTGGACGGCAGCCAGGTCACCTCGGTGCGGCTGAACGCGCACCTGAACCGCGTGCGGGCCCAGCCCTTCGAAGGGATGCGCGCCACGGTGAGCGGAGACATCGTGCTCACCGGCGCCCAGACGCTGCGCACCGCGCGCGGAGAGCTGGTGCTGGAGCGCGCGATCTACGACGCGCCGTTCGAGCTGTCGATCACATCGCTGCTGGGGCGGCGCGCCCCCGCCAGCCTGCCGCCTCCGCCCGGCAGCTTCGACGCGGTGGTGCTGGACGTGCGCATCACCGCGCCGGCCGGCTCGGTGGAGATCCGCAACAACGTGGCGCGGGCCCGCCTCAGCGGCGAGCTCTCGGCGCGCGGCACCTGGGGGCATCCGATCCTCTTCGGGCAGCTGGAGGCCGAGGAAGGGGGGCGCCTCACGTTCCAGGATCTCCGCTACGAGCTCCTCTCGGCGCGCCTCCTCTTCTCGAACCCGCAGCGCATCGACCCCTACTTCGAGCTCGAGGCGCGCACCCAGGTGAAGGAGTACCAGATCGACGTGGGGCTCTCCGGCACGATGTCGCGCCTGGTGCCGCGCTTCAACGCCGACCCGGCGCTCTCGGAGGCGCAGATCGTCTCGCTGCTGGCCACCGGCGAGCTGCCCGGCAACACGCCGGCCGGCGTTCCGGTGGGGCGGCCGCCGGTCTCCAACGACCGCGCGGTGGCCGAGGCGGCGCGCAGCCTCATCGCCTCGCTGGCCGCCGAGGCGGTCACCTCGCGCACCAAGCAGCTCTTCCGGCTGGATCGCCTCCAGTTCGACCCGGCGCTCGGCTCGACCACCAGCTCGCCGCGGCTCACGATCGGCAAGACGATCGCGCGCGACCTGACCGTGACCTATTCCTACACCACCGCGCAGCGCGAGGCCATCATCGCCGTCGAGTACCAGCTCTCCACCAACACCTTCCTTCAGGCGGTCAAGGACGACAACGGCGTCTACTCGGTCGACCTGAAGCTGCGGCAGCGCCTGCGTTGAGAGCGACCGCGCCGGCCATCGCCCTCCTGATCTGCTGTGCCGCGCCGGTGGTCCGCGCCGACCTGCCGGCCACCTTCGGGCGGCCGGTGGCCTCGGTGGACTTCCGCGGCGACGCCGAGGTCGACCGCCGCGAGCTGGCCGCGGTGACCGGCCTGGCGCCGGGAGTGGCGCTCACCGAGCTGGGGCTCCGCAACGCGCTGCGCAACCTCTTCGCCACCCGGCGCTTCTCCGACCTGTCCGTCGAAGCCGCTCCCTCCGACGCCGGTGTCGTGGTGGTCATCGTCTTCACCGCCGCGCCGCGCATCACCAGCCTGAAGCTGGAGGGGCGAGACATCCCGGCGCGCGGGCGCCTGCTGGACGCGATCCGCCTGGCTCCCGGCGACACCTGGTCGCGCGAGGACGGGCCGGAGGTGGAGCGCACCGTCGCCCGCGTGCTGGCCGAGCGCGGCTACCTGGAGGCCAAGGCCCAGGCGGTGGTCGAGGCCGGCGAGGACGAGGTCTCGGTGGACGTGAGGGTGCGGGTGACTCCGGGCCGCCGCGCCGCCACCGGACTGCCGATCTTCAGCGCCCCGCCGCGCCCGCTGACGCCGGCGCAGCTCCAGAAGGCCGCCAAGCTGAAGCTGGGCCGCCCGTTCCGGGAGCGGGTGGCACGCGACGACGTCGCGCGCTACGAGGCGCTCTATCGCAAGGCCGGGCGGGCGCGCGCCGAGGTGCGCTACGAGGGGGTGGCCTACGACGCCGCCACTGCCACCGCGCAGGCGCGCTACGCCCTCTACGTGGGGCCGGAGGTGCGCCTGGTGGTGAACGGGGCCAAGGTGTCGGAGGTGAAGAAGCACGCCGATTCGCCGTGGGTGAAGGAGGAGCCGCCCGACGAGGAGGCGATGAAGAACCTCGCCGAGTCGCTGCGGCGCACCTATCAGGAACGGGGCTACGCCCGGGCGCGCGTCGACGTGAGGTTCGAGACCCAGCCCGACCTGGAGCTCATCGTCTTCACCGTCGAGCGCGGCGACCGCATCTCCATCGCGTCGGTGGGCTTCGAGGGCGCGGCCTCGCTCCCGCCACGGCGGCTGTCGGCCGACCTCCTGACACGGCCGCGCGGGCTGCTGACCACCGGCCGCCTGGTGGACCGGGACCTCTCCTCCGATCGCGACTCGGTGGCGGTGGCCTACCGGCGGCAAGGGTACCCGGACGTGAAGGTCACCTCCGGCGTCGCCGACGGCGCGCGCCCCTACACGGTGGACGTGACGTTCCACGTCGACGAGGGGGCGTTCGTCACCGTGGCCGACCGGCGGGTGGAGGGCGTGCAGGCGCTCCCGCTCCCCGAGCTGACCCCCGAGCTCCTGGTGAAGCCGGGGCAGCCGTTCAGCTCCGAGAGCGTCCAGGCCGACGTGGGGCGCCTGCAGGCCCTCTATGCCGACCGCGGCTACGTCGACGCCCGCGTCGACGGGAACGTGTCGCTGGCGCCGCCGGTGCCTCCGGCGCCGCTGCTGGCGACGGTCACCTATTCCGTCTTCGAGGGGACCCCGGTGGCCTTCGGGAGGACCGTGGTCCGCGGCAACCGCAAGACCCGCTTCAAGACGATCCGCCAGTGGTTCGCGCACCAGGAAGGCAAGCCGTTCTCCTTCTCCAAGCTCATCGACACGCAGCAGAACCTCTCGCGCCTGAACGTCTTCTCGCGGGTCGAGCTGACGAACTTCCCGACTGACGAGGAGACCCGCGCGCGCACGGTGCTGGTGACGCTGGCCGAGGCCAAGCCCTGGAGCGTCCTCTACGGCATCGGCGCCGAGTACGACCGCGAGGCCGAGCAGGCCTTCAACCCCCGCCTCTCCCTGGGCATCAACTACGCGAACCTCTTCGGGCGGGCGATCTCGGTGGGCGCCGAGGGGAAGTGGTCGCGGCGCGAGAAGCGGGTCATCCTGACCGGGCGGGACCGCTCCTTCCTGGACACCGGGGTGCCGCTGACGGTGACCGTCTTCCGCTCGGCCGAGACGCGGCCGGTCGAGCTGGAGCGCCGCGGCACCTTCGTCGAGGTCGAGAAGCAGCTCGGCAAGCGGATCACCGCCGTCCTCCGCTACCAGTACGAGATCGTGAGGCCGGACGAGAGCGTGCCCGACGAGGTGCTCTCCGGGCTGGAGCGCCAGAACCAGAAGATCAACATCTCCTCGCTGGGGCCGGGCATCACCGTAGACACCCGCGACGACCCGGTCTCGCCGCACAAGGGGATGCTGATCGCCGCCGACCTGAAGTGGGCCTTCCCCTTCCTGTCGGCTGACGCCAGGTTCGTCAAGGCGATCGGCCAGGTCGCGCTCTACCGGAAGGCCGGCGCCGGGGTGCTGGCGCTGAGCCTGCGTGCCGGCGCGATCGAGGCGCTGGCCGCCTGCGACCCGGTCGCGCACCCCACCTGCCCGCCGAACCTGGAGGTGCCGATCGCCGAGCGCCTGTTCGCCGGCGGCCGCAACACCCACCGCGCCTTCCCGCTCGACCAGCTCGGCATCCGCGGCCTGACGCTCGACGTGAAGGACGACGGCACCGTCATCGCCACCGGCGGCAACGGGCTCCTCCTCGGCAACGCCGAGTGGCGCGTCCCGATCAAGGGGGACCTCGGCCTGTCGCTCTTCCTCGACGTCGGCAACGTCTGGGCCGACTACCGCGACATCAAGCTGAGCCAGCTCCGCCCCGGCCTCGGGCTCGGCCTCCACTACCTGACGCCGGTCGGACCGCTGCGGCTCGAGTACGGCAGGAAGCTCGACACGAAGCCCGGGGAGAGTACCGGTGAGGTCTCGTTCTCGGTGGGCTACCCGTTCTGAGCTCTGGCCGGTCGAAGTAGCATCGTCGAGCACCGATGGAGAGGCTCGGCCACTACGAGATCGTCGAGAAGCTCGGCGAGGGGGGCATGGGCGTCGTCTACCTGGCGCGCGACACGCACCTGGACCGCCGGGTGGCGATCAAGGTGCTGCCCCCGGGCAAGGAGGCGGACCGGGCCCGCCGGCTGCGGCTGGTGGAGGAGGCCAAGGCCGCCTCCGCCCTCAGCCATCCCGGCATCGTCACCGTGCACGACGTCGCCAGCGACGACGGCGTCGACTACATCGTCATGGAGCACGTCCAGGGGACGACGCTGGACGCGCTCATCCCGAAGAAGGGGCTGCCGCTGCGCGAGGCGCTCGGCTACGCGGTGCAGATCGCCGACGCCATGGCGGCGGCGCACGAGGCGGGGCTGGTGCACCGCGACCTGAAGCCGGGCAACCTGATGGTCACCCCCGCCGGCCGGGTGAAGGTCCTGGACTTCGGCCTCGCCAAGCTGCGCCCTCAGGAGCGGGTCTCCGAGGACGCCCCCACGCTCACGGAGCGCACCGCCGAAGGGACGGTGGTCGGCACCTGCGCCTACATGTCACCGGAGCAGGCCGAGGGGCGCAAGGTGGACGCCCGCGCCGACGTCTTCTCCTACGGCGCCGTCCTCTACGAGATGGTGACCGGACAGCGCGCGTTCAAGCGCGACTCCCAGGCCGCCACGCTGGCCGCGGTGCTCCGCGACGAGCCGGCTCCGCCCGGGCAGCTCGTCGAGAGCCTCCCTCCGGAGCTGGAGCGCATCGTGCTGCGCTGCCTGCGCAAGGAGCCGTCGCGCCGCTTCCAGACGATGGCCGACCTGCGGGTCGCCCTGGAGGAGCAGAGGGAGGAGTCCGACACCCGCAGCGGACACCGGACCGCGGCGCGCGCGACGCGCGGGCGGTGGCTGCCGTGGCTGGCCGCCGGCCTGGCGCTGGCCGGCGCGGCGGCCTGGTTCGTCCATCGCTACCGGCCGGCGGCGCTCCACGCGACCTCGCCGCTTCCGTTGACGAGCTTCAGCGGACGCATTCGTAACGCGGCGGTCTCTCCCGACGGCAAGCAGGTGGCCTTCAGCTGGAGCGGCGAGAAGGACGACAACTACGACCTCTACGTGAAGCTGGTGGGCCCGGGGCCGCCGATCCGGTTGACCACCGATCCGTCCGTCGAGGACTCACCGGCCTGGTCGCCCGACGGCCAGCGCATCGCCTTCGTGCGGCGCTGGCACCAGATGCGGAGCGCCATCGTCGTCATCCCGGCGCTGGGCGGACCGGAGCGGACCGTCAGCGAGGGAGCCTTCGGCCTGGGACTCGCCTGGTCTCCGGACGGTGCCTCGCTGATCGTCCCAGGGCGCAAGCGAGCCGACGCGCCCCACGCGCTGAGCGTGCTCTCGCTGGCCACCGGCCAGTGGAAGCCTCTCACCCAGCCGCCGGCAAAGGCCTGGTCCGGAGATCTGTGGCCGACGCTCTCGGCCGGCGGCGAGCTGGCCTTCGCCCGCGGGCAGACCAGCGCCAACAGCGAGATCTACCTGCTGCGGCTGGACAAGGACTTGACTCCGCGGGGAGAGCCGCGGCGCCTCACGTTCGAGGAGCGCGCCTCGTCTCAGCCCGCCTGGAGCGCCGATGGCCATTGGCTGGTCTTCGCCTCCGGCGCGCAGCAGGCCGATTTCGTCGCCACCCTGATGGCCATTCGCGCGTCGGGCCCGGCCCGCAAGGCCGAGCCCTTGCCGGGCGGCGCCACCGGCGAGGCTCCCTCGATCTCGCGCACCGGCAACCTCGTCTACGTGAGGGCGCTGCGCGACGAGAACATCTGGCGGCTGCCGCTGGTCGACGGCCGCCCCGGGCGTCCGGAGCGTCTTCTCTTCTCGACCCGCACCGACGTCGAGCCCCGGTTCTCGGCCGATGGCCGCCAGCTCCTCTTCACCTCGAACCGCTCGGGCTCCAACGAGGTGTGGATGTGCCGCGCCGACGGCTCCAGCCCCACCCAGCTCACCTCGACGGGCGCCAACGCCGCGCGCCTCTCCCCGGACGGCAAGCGGGTCGTCCTGATCTCGAACGCGCGCGGACAGTTCGACCTCTACGTCACCACGCCCAACGGGGCGGCGCCCCAGCTCCTCGACGGCGACCCCAGCCACGACAGCGCGCCCTCCTGGTCGCGGGACGGAGGCTTCGTCTACTTCGCCTCCAACCGCCAGGACGACTTCCAGGTCTGGAAGATGCGCCCCGAGCCCGGAGCGCCGCCGCTGCGGGTCACCCGGCACGGCGGCTACGCGGCGATCGAGTCCGTCGACGGCAAGACGCTCTACTACGCGCGTCGCGACGAGAATGCCGGCTGGGCGATCTGGAAGATGCCGGCCGGAGGCGGCGAGGAGACCAAGCTGATTCCCAGCCTGGCCGCCTGGGGCGACTTCGACGTGACCGACCGCGGGATCTTCTACGTCGATTCCCTGGGGCCTGGAGCGAAGCTGCGCTTCTACCGCTTCGACGACGGCTCCGACAGCGAGCTTCTCCAGCTGGAGCACCGCCCGGCGTTCGGGTTGGCGGCGTCACCGGACGGCCGCTCGGTCCTCTTCTCGCAGTTCGACGTCGACGCCAGCGAGCTGATGCTGGTGGAGAGCCTGAGGTAGTGCCCCGCTTCAGCCTCGACGAGCTCACGACGCTCACCGAGGCGCAGGCGGTGCGGCGCCGCCTGGACGCCTACAACGTACAAGTCCTTCGTTTCCTGCTTTGGGCCTGCCTCCTCGTCTGCGTGATCGAGATCCCGGTGGCGCTGAAAAGCGAGCCCGCCTCGCATGCGCGGGCCCGGCTGGCCATCTCGCTGGCGAACCTGGCGCTGGTGCTGGTCGCTGTCCCGGTGGTCCGCCGCGTGGCCCGAGGTTGCCCGCCCACCGGGCGCGACAGCCTCGACGCGCTGGCGCGCGGCGCCGGTCGCCAGCAGCGCGGCATCGTCCTCGGATTCCTCTACCTGCAGTTCGCGCTGCTCGCTGGCTACGGCTTCTTCGGCGCCACCAAGGAGCCTTGGTTCTTCGTCTACCCGGTGGTGCTGGTTCTCTTTCGGGTCACGGTCTCGGAAGCGCTCCTGCTGCATGCGGCCTTCATCCTGACGGCGGTCATCGAGAGCCTTCTCGACAGGCTGGTCGGCGGGGCCAGCTTCCCGGTGGAGTTCTTCGTAGCCATCGCGTTCGTACACGCGGCCGTCCTGGCTGGAGATCGCCAGCGCGTCGATTCCGGCGACCGAGGTCGGGGGCGACTACTACGACTACTTCACCACCGCCAGCGGTAAGCTGGCGGTGGTGATCGCCGACGTCGCCGGCCACGGCCTGGCGAGCGGGCTCGTCCTGTCCGGCGTGCGGAGCTGCCTGACCCTCCTAGCCGAGGAGCTCGACCACCCCGCCGCGGTGATGGCTCGCCTCCACCGGATGCTCCTCGCCACCGGCAAGCACCGGATGTTCGTGACGCTCGCGGTGCTGCTGTTCGACCGTGGCCGGCTCGCGGGCGGTCCTCGCCAGCGCCGGCCACCCGCCGCTGCTGGTGAGGCGGAAGGGAGGCGCCGTGGAGGAGGTCGTGCTGCCGGCGCTCCCGCTCGGCGCTCCGCTACGGACGGCCTTCGACGAGCGCACGGTGCCCTTCCATCCCGGCGACACCTTCGTCCTCCACACCGACGGCATCTACGAGTCGCTCGGGGCCGACGGGTCGCCGTACGGCATGTGCCGGCTGGCCGCCGTGGTGGGTGGGAAGGGTGCGGACGTCACGGCCGAGGACCTGCGTGACGCGGTCCTCCGTGACCTCTCCGCCTTCCGTGGAGCCGCCGTCCAGGAGGACGACGTCACCCTCGTCGTGATGAAGGTGCGGGCCGACGGCTGACCATCACCGCTCGCGCGAACGCACCACTGGCGGGCCAGCGCGATTCGTCAGGATCCGGGAGGCTGCTCCATCTCCATTGCGAGGTATGCGCCGTCCCCGGTACGCTCGCCAGGGATCCGACCGTCGTTCAGGATCGCGTAGGCGATCCACGGAGCCGAGCCGGCCAACCTCCGCAGTCGCACCCACCCGGTGCGCGCGCCGCCGTCCTTCAAGAGCCCGCCGAGCTGTCGCCATTCTCCAGGTCGAAGAGAGATCCTCACCGGAGCGCCGACCGGCGCTCCTCCGGCCTCTCCGTCGTATGCCTGAAGCTCGATCGTCAAGTCGCCGGAGCGGTCGTCGCCGGCGTGCATCAGCGCGACGTTGGAGCGTTCGTCACCGTCGTCCCGCAGCGCGTTCAGGACCGCCTCCGCCCCGGCTTCCCCGTCCGGGTATACGCCGGGCGTGAAGACGCCGAAGCGCCCGCCGCCGGCCGAGTCGATCGACGTGCGCGCGCCGGCGTAGACGTCCGAGAGCGGCGCCCCGTTGACCGTGACGCGGAGGCTGCCGCCATACGAGGCGGCATCCGCCATGCCGATCGCGAGGCCCTGCTGGCGGAGGAAGGCGTGCGCGTCCCTCAGGAGGAGCTGCTCGCCCGGCCCGAGGCGCAGCGTTGCGCTACCGCCGGTGCCCAGCTCCGGTGCCAGCCGTTCGACGTAAGCGAGAGTGAGCGTGGCCGGGACGGCTCCTCGGTTCGCGAGCACCAGCTCGCTTCTATAGCCGCCCGGCGTCTCGACCAGGACCGGTACGGTGATTCGCGCGCCGGAGAGTTCTCCTCCCACGGCGGGCAGAAAGGAGCCGTCTCCAGTGAGGCGGTCGTTCACCACCGCATAGGCGCCGAAGGCACCGTTCCCGCCGGTCTTCTCCACGATCGCCCAACCCTGCTGGATTCCGGTCCCTTCCAGCACGTCGCTCATTTGCATCCAGCCGAGGGCCTCCAGCGCGATGCCGTCGGCCTTCAGCGCCGCACGTCCGCTGCCGTCGCCGGCGAAGACTCTGACCCGCAGCGTCACGCTCGCCGCGCTGGGGTTGTAGAGCGCCAGGTTGGAACGGTCGCGATCGTCGCTCCGGAGTCCATACAGGACCGCCAGACTCTCGAAGGCAGCGGCCGACCGCGCCGCGCCATAAGCGAGACCGGCGCGCCCCACCGGGTGCGGCGGCGCGGTGGGTGTCGTGGTCCGTGCGGTCACCGCGACCACGTCCTGGAGAGTCCGGTAGCGGAACAGCAGCAGGCCCCCCTGCCCCGATTGCGGGGTGCCTGGGGGAACCGCGATGCCGAGGGAGCGCAGGTACGCCAGCGCATCGGCCACGGTGCGCTGCTCGCCGGCACGCAGCACGTCGCCGGCGCTGCCCGAGGTCCTCGAGCCGAGAGAGCCGTGGTAGTCCCACTCCAGAGACACGGCCTCGGAGCCGCGGTTGGTAAACGTCAGCTCGGTGCTGAAGTGCGCGCCCCCGGCGCCGAACGCGTCGAGCACGATCGGGACGACCCGCGAACGCAGCGGCGTTACGTCGGGTACGGCGATCGCGAACGGACCCGCGCAGAGGCTCGCCACCGGCAGAGGATCGGCGTTGCGCGCCAGACGGAGGCCGAAGGCGTAGTCAGGGTGGTAGCGAGGCTGGTAGTACCACCGCAGGGCCGCGCGGGCGCTGTACAACCCGAACCGATGACTGCCGCCGCGGATCACCCGCGCGGTGAACGGGGTGACGCCGATGGGGTCGGTGACCGGGTGCGTCGGATACGGGGCGAAGCGGTCTTGACACCATTCCACGACGTTGCCGTGCACGTCGTAGAGCCCGTAGGGATTCGGAAACTTCTGCCCCACAGGATGCGTGACGCCGTCGGCGTTCCCGCACCACCACAGATACGGGTCGGCCGACGGACAGGGCACGCAGAGATCGTCGTCGCATTCGAGCGCGTCCCCGAACCAGAAACGCGTCTGGGTCCCGCCACGTGCCGCCCGCTCCCATTCGGCCTCGGTCGGCAGCCGGAAGCGCGCCGCTTCCGATAGTCGGAGACCTACATTGAGCTTGTCGAGGAAGCCGCCCTCCATGGTGATGTCGTCCCAGGAGACCAGGTCGACAGGGCAGTCCCCACCGCACTCCGGATGGCGCGAGGGGTTGTTGCCCATCACCGCCGTCCATTGCGCCTGGGTGACCTCGGTGCGCCCCATCATGTAGTCCTTCGTCAGCGTCACGTCGTGCGCCGGCTCGTCCCAGTAGCCGCGCTCGTTGCGGGGCGCGCCCATCCGGAACGTGCCGGCCGGAATTCTTGCTAGGGCCACGGCGAGACCGCCCGGCAGAGTGAAGGCTTCCTCTCCTTCGGGACCGATCGTCGACCGGGAAGCGCTGACGGTGAGGTAGACGTGCGAATGTGGTTCACCCGCCGGCAGGGATGCCACCGTGTTCCACACGATCCGCAGGTCTCGGCCGTCTTGCACACCGGGTCCTACCTGTCCGGTCGTTGCCGTCGCCTTCACTAGTACCGGCGCAGAACAGGCGCCGAAGCTGTAGGACAGCGTAACCGTCTCGCCGTAGGGCGCTGCGCCGGCGAGGTCGTAGAGGACTTCCACGGCGCCGCCCGCGAGCGGACGGGCTCGGACCTGTGAAACGGTCTGCGCCTCGAGGCGCAGGCCGCCCAGGCAGCACAGCAGCGCGGCCAGGCGGCGCGCGCGGCGGTTGCACGACATGGGCGGCGACTGTGCCCGAGACCGTCTGAGGCGTCAATTCGCAGCCGGCGGTCCGGCGAGCCCCAGCGTAAACTCGCCGCAAACATGCCGCGCTTCACCGTCCTCGAGACGTCCGCGCTCTTCTCGAACCGCATCAAGTACGACTACCTGTTCGAGATGGAGATGTGGCTGAAGGGGACGGAGCGCTTCTTCACCCTCGACTGCCTGCCGCTCTCCGCCTTCGAGCGCTCGCACGCCTCGCTGAAGAACTACGTCGAGGAGGTCGGCGCGGTGCGCTCCGGAGTGGCCCATCTGGCGATGCTGACGACGCACCTCCTGGGCGAAGGGAAGGAGGACCTGGCGTCCTTCCTGCTCTACCTCGACGGGCAGATGGGCGGCAAGGCGCCCGGAGCGCCGCGAAGGGTGGCCGGCGCCGAGAGCGAGCTGGCGCTGGTCATCGAGAAGCTGGACGACTTCGCCAAGGTGCTCGACGAGCTCTCCCGGGCACCCTTCCTGCCGCTCCAGACCTACCTCTCGCTGGGGCGCATCGTGATCGGCACGCTGAAGAGCGACCCGAACCTCGGCGTCCTCTTCCGCGAGAACCTCAAGCCGGTGCTGGACCGCGCCTCCAAGCAGTCGCTGTCGCGGGTGCTGGGCAGCGTCGGCGAGCCGGCGCAGAAGGGGGCGCTGGCGGTCATCTTCGTGGAGCTCTTCAAGGGGCTGCGCTACACCGAGCTGATCCGCGAGACGATCGCCTCGCCGGCCACCGCCAAGCGCTCGCTGCTGGTCTTCAGCCTCATCAAGGCGCAAGCCGATTCGCTCTGCGATTTCATCAAGCGCCGCCTGCTGCCGCGCTTCACCGACGAGAGCCACATCACCGAGGGGCTGGAGCGGCTGGTCTTCTCGATCGAGATGGAAGTGCGCAAGGTCGTCGAGCTGGAGCTGGTGGACGTGGTGCTGATGAAGGACCCCAAGCTCATCTTCGCCCGGCTGGAGGACGCCGGCGGCATCCTGCGCGACCTGTTCCAGCACTCGGTCATCCAGCTGGCCGAGACGTTCTCGTCGGAGGTCGACGGCCGCACGCTCTTCGGCGACTACCGCACCCGCCTGGAGCAGAGCCTGAAGCTGCGCGAGGACCTCTGGGCTCTGGTGCAGGCCACCTCGACCTTCGGGACCGAGGCGGACAAGAAGACGCTGAAGGCGCTGGTGGGGGAGCTCGACAGCTTCCGCCGCGGCTCGATGCGCTACCTGATGTTCAAGGACTGGTCCCTCTTCGAGCGCTTCCACGCCGGTTTCTCGCGCGAGCGCCCGCCCAAGGCGTTCGTGGCCGCGGCCCACCAGTTCGAGGTCTTCCTGCGCACGCTGATCCGCGAGATCGGCAAGCGTTCGGTGCTGGCCGGGCATCCCTTCAAGTCGCCGCAGCGCGTCCCGCTGCCTCCGATGGAGCGCGCGCCCGAAGAGGAGGCGGTCTAATCGGGCTCGTCGACGATGCCGGCCGGCTGGCGCGACCTGAAGCAGGAGGCCAGGGCCGCCTCGAGCCTCAACCACCCGAACGTCGTCACCATCCACGAGATCGGTGAGGCCGAGGTGGACGGGAAGCCGGTGCACTTCCTGGCGATGGAGCTGGTGGACGGCGAGACGCTGAGGACGATGCTGGGCGGCAGGATGGATCCGAAGAGGGCGCTCCGGCTCCTCGGCCTCGCCAAGGCGCGGGCCTCGCAGGGGTTCGACGGAACGCCGGACGCGTCGAGGGCCGTGACGGCCACGGAGCCGGGGACCGTGCTCGGCACGATCGGGTACCTATCGCCGGAACAGGCGCAGGGCCGCCCGGCAGACCATCGCTCGGACATCTTCTCGCTGGGCTGCGTCCTCTACGAGGCGCTGGCGGGGCACCGGGCGTTCCCGGGCAGCTCCTCGGTGGACGTCCTCCACCGGATCATCCACTCCGATCCTGAGCCGATCCCCGAGGCGATGCCCGACCAGCTCCGCAGGATCCTGCGGAAGATCCTGGCGAAGGACCCGGACGATCGCTACCAGTCCACCCGCGACCTGGCGATCGACCTCCAGGACCTCGCCCGCGAGATGGAGGCGCCGGCGCCGCCGGAGGCCGGCTTCGATCATCCTGGGCTTCGCGGTCTCTCCGGACGGCAGGCTGGCGGTGGTCCGGGGCACGCTCACGCGGACGCGCTCGTCCTCACCGGGTTCCGGTAGCCGTTCGGGCCGCGTCCCCTACAATCGCACCCGGAGGGCATCCAGTGGGCTTCGTTCCGGTCACCGAGGCGGCGGAGATCTTCAAGCAGGGGCGGTTCGTCATCATCGTGGACGACGAGGACCGCGAGAACGAGGGGGACCTCGCCCTGGCGGCGGACTTCGTCACCCCCGACGCCGTCAACTTCATGGCCAGGGAAGGGCGCGGGCTGATCTGCGTCTCGCTGACCGAGGAGCGCTGCGACGAGCTCGACCTGGCGCCGATGGTCGAGCAGAACACCTCCAACTACGGCACCGCCTTCACCGTCTCGGTGGAGGCCAAGGGGAAGACCACGACCGGCATCTCCGCCTTCGACCGGGCGGTCACGGTGAAGACGCTGATCGACCCGCGCACCCGCCCGCACGACCTGCTGCGGCCGGGACACACCTTCCCGCTGCGGGCCCGCCGCGGCGGCGTGCTGAAGCGGGCCGGCCAGACCGAGGCCTCGGTCGACCTGGCCCGCGTGGCCGGGCTCACCCCGGCGGCGGTGATCTGCGAGGTCATGAAGGACGACGGGACGATGGCCCGCGTGCCCGACCTGATGGAGTTCTCCGCCAAGCACGGCATCCCGATCGTCTCGGTGGCCGACATCATCCGACACCGGATGCGCAACGAGCGGATGGTGCACCGGGTGGCCTCGCCGCGCCTGCCCACCCGCTTCGGCGACTTCCGCGTGCACGCCTTCCGCTCCGAGGTGACCGCCGAGGAGCACCTGGCGCTGGTGGCCGGCGAGATCCGCCCCGAGGAGCCGGTGCTGGTGCGGGTGCACTCCTCCTGCCTCACCGGTGACGTCTTCGGCTCCACCCGCTGCGACTGCGGCGCGCAGCTGGAGATGGCGCTGGAGATGATCGCCCGCGAGGGGAAGGGCGTGCTGCTCTACCTGCTGCAGGAGGGGCGCGGCATCGGCCTCATCAACAAGCTGCGCGCCTACGAGCTGCAGGAGCAGGGGCTCGACACCGTGGCCGCCAACCAGAAGCTCGGCTTCGCGCCCGACGTGCGCGACTACGGCATCGGCTGCCAGATCCTGCGCGAGCTGGGCGTGATGAAGATGCGCCTGATGACCAACAACCCGTCCAAGTACGTGGCCATCGACGGCTACGGCCTGGAGATCGTGGAGCGCATCCCGCTGGAAGTCCCGCCGTCCGACGACACCCGCGAGTACCTCACCGCCAAGAAAGCCAAGATGGGGCACCTCCTCAAGCTCGTCTAGACACGGGCGTTCTCGCCCGTGTCAGGCGCGCCCGCGGCGGATCAGGACGATCGCGGTGATGAGTCCGGGGATGAGCGCCAGGCCGCCGCACAGGATGCCGTAGACCCAGAAGCCGAGGACGCCGGAGTTGCGCGAGTCGCCGTAGTCGATGCCGCCGATCACCCGGACCAGGCAGACGTTGAGGCCGATCGCGACCGCCAGGAAGACGCGCAACAGCAGCAGCCACCGGTTCGGGCCCGGTATCGCGAAGACGACGAAGGTCAGCACGACCGCCAGGAACGCGCCGATGGTGGTGCACCGCTCCAGCACCTCGTTGCCGGCCGGCGTGTGCGGATGGTTGCGGGCGACCAGCCGCCCGCAGACGATGAAGAAGACGACCCAGAGCAGCTCGGGGCCGAGGATGTGCGCCAGCAGCCGGTTCATCGCGGGCGCGGCAGCGCCGTGACCCGTACCCGGTCACCGTCGGCGATGGCCACCAGCTGGCCGTCGGAGCTGCCGCCGAGGATGCGGGCGCCGGCCGGCAGCTCTCCCCGTTCCTCGGCCCCGGTGGCCAGGTTCCAGCGCAGCCAGGTCGGCCGCGGCCCCGGCGCCACCGGCACGAAGACGGCGAACACCTCGCCGGCGCCGTGGAATCCGATGGCCGCTCCGGGAATCCTGCCGGCCGCCGTCCGCGACACCGTCTTCCAGCCGGCGGTGTCGTAGACGCGCGCGCTCCCGTCGGCCCCGACCGAGGCGAGCCGCCTGCCGTCGGGCGAGAACGCCAGCGCGAACTGCGAGTGGACCGCGTCGTCGAGCGTCGCGACGAGACGGCCATCGGGCACGTGGAAGACGCGCACCAGCGCGTCGGCGCCGGCCGCGGCCAGCAGCGAGCCGTCGGGCGAGAACGCCAGGTCCTGCGCCTCGCCTCCGAGCGGCAGGCGTTTCTCGGCGGCGCCGTCCCACAGCACCACCTCGGCGTCGGCGTTGCCGGCGGCCACGCGCGCTCCGTCGGACGAGAGCGACAGCGAGTAGGCGTGCCCGGCCAGCGGCGACCGCCGGAGAGACTTGCCGGTCGCCGCGTCCCAGAGCTCCAGCTCGGGACGCTCGCCCGCCGTCGCCACCACCCGGCCGTCGGCCGAGAGGCGCACCATCGAGGTGCCCTCGGCGACCGGCCCGAGCGTGGCCCGCTTCGAGCCGCCGGGGAGGTCGTAGAGCTGGACCGTCCGGTCGGCGCAGCGGATCGCCAGCGCCTGGCGGTCGGCGCGGAACGTGGCGTCGCGCGGCGCCGAGGCCGTCGTCAGCGTGACCTCCTGCGCCCCGGCGCCCAGCGCGGTCGCCAGCAGGCCGGCAGCGAGGAGCCTCAAGCGCGCTCCAGCACCAGCTCGAAGCGCACCCTCGCCAGGGTGCCCTTGTCGCGCGGCTCCAGCACCACCGGACGGATGAGCGAGGCGCTCGGCACCAGGGGGTCCTTCCTGTAGTTCCTGGCCGGGTCCCCCTCGAAGGCGCTGTCGGTCGCGAAGTAGAGCTGGGTCGAGAACGGCCGATGTCCCGGCGCGTTCACCAGGTAGTGGATGTGCTGGGCCACGCGTCCCGGGTAGTGCCCCGGTACGACGCTCTCGAAGCCGTAGGTACCCTTGGCGTCGGAGGCGACGTGGCCGCGGTAGTCGTAGCCGGCCAGGTCGTACTCGCCGAAGTGGTCGGCCTGCCAGACCTCGAGCACCGCTCCCGGCACCGGCTCGCCGCGCGTGTCCACCACCTGCCCCTCCACCAGCAGCGGCACCCCGGCAGCGTTGCCGGGCGCGATCCGCCGCCGCTCGGGGGAGCCGCGCTTGAAGAAGGGACCCACCTCCACCCGCGGCGTGGCGGGGACCCTCTCCCCCTCCAGCATGGCGGCCACCGCCGACTCCGGCGGCAGCAGAGAGGTCAATACGCCGGTGGCCAGGCACCGGAAGAGCATCTCGCGACGCGGCATCGGCATGATCGGGCTCCTCGGGTCAGTCTAAGGGACAATCGGCGCATGCCTGACGAGCGGGTCGAGCTCTGGGGGTTCCGTGGGGACGACGTCGAGGCCGCCCGCGAGCTGCTGGAACGGATGCTCCAGGTGGAGATGACGCTCTTCGAGAGCGAGACCATCGGGCCCTACTTCTTCGCGCGCTTCTGCGAGCCGCACGCCGAGCTGACGCTGCGCCCGAACTTCGACCCCGACTGGGACGGCGACCCGGAGGACGACGAGGCTCTGGCCGAGCCGGACTTCCCGGATTTCGGCGTGCTGCTCTACGTGGACTGGAACACCGAGGGGCACTCCTGTCGCGAGCGTCTCCAGGCGCTGGGGGCCGACGCGGAGCTGCTCCTGGTCGAGTAGGGGCCGGTGGGTCCTGACGCCTAGAAGAGGAAGCCGGAGCGGATGTAGAAGCCGGTGCGCTCGCCGCTCCGCGCCACGCCGAACGTGATCGTGTTGGTGCGGTCCACGAACGCGAACCAGAGGCCGCCTCCCACCGCCGCGTGCCACTTGGAGGAGGACTCGCCGCGGAGCCAGACGCGCCCGGCGTCGCCGAGCGCGAAGACGCCCAGCTCGCCGGGCAGCACCAGGAAGAAGTCGGTCAGGAAGACGCGCAGCTCGGCGTTGCCCCAGGCGGCGGCGTCGCCGGCAAAGCGCTGCTCGGAGAAGCCGCGCACGGTGTCGCGCCCACCCACGAAGGCCGCCTCGTGGAACGGGAACGTCCCCCAGACCTTCTTGCCGGCGGCGCGCAGCGCCAGCGTCGGCTGGAGCTTCCCGCGGCAGGAGAGGTAGGTGGCGACCTCGCCATGCACCTCGCCGAACGCCTCGTCGGCGTCCCAGAGCTCCGGGTAGAAGGTGCCGCTGACGTCGGCCAGCAGGCCGTGGCGCGCCGCCTCCGGCAGGTCGCGGGTGTCGAGGCGCAGCCCGCCGCGCAGGCCGGCCTGCCCGAAGGTGCGGGTGCCGTAAGGCCGGAGGTGGGTGATGAAGCGGTCGTCCTCCAGCTCGGTGGAGGCGTACTTCACGACCGGTCCCAGCGTCGCCACCGCGCGGGGGACGACGTCGAAGGCCAGCGCCGGCGCCAGCTCGTACTGCCGCTGCTCGACGCGGTAGAAGTCGTCGTCCTCCACCCGCGGCGTCTCGTTACCGAACCCGTAGAAGTGCAGCACCTCGATGCCGGAGGCGCGCGCCAGGAGCGTGAGGTGGGTGGGCGAGCTCGGCCGGCGCACGTCGGCCGTGGCCTCGACCTTCGCACGCGCCGGCTCCACCGCGAAGGCCGCCTTCAGCGAGAGCCGCAGCGCGTAGGGGTCCTGGCGGAAGCCGTACTTGTAGTAGATCGGCCCGCCGCCGATCACCAGGCCGACGTCGGGCGCCACCGACAGCAGCGGCCCCGGCAGCCAGAGGTGGCCCCAGTCGCGGGGCGCGGCCAGCTTGGCGTCGGGGCCCGCCGGCGGCGCGTACGGCCTCCGCTCCGCCTCGGCGCCCTCGACGCGGTCGTTCCCCTCGGGAATCACCCGCAGTCGCGGCTTTCCGCCGGCGTCGGCGCTCACCTGATCGTCGCCGCCGCCGAGGTAGAGCCGAACCTCGCGCGTCTCCGCCGGGTCGAAGGTCCGCCGGTAGGACGGCTCGCCGGTCCTGGCCGCCTTCCCCTCCAGCGGGTAGGCCGCGACCTCCAGCCGCCCGCCGGCGCGCCGCGCCTCGACGCGCTCGTCGGCGTCGGTGAGGCGCACGTCCACCTCGCGCGCCAGGAGCGCGTAGAAGCGCCGGGCCGCCTCGGGGAGCGCGTCGCGCCGCAGCTTCAGCGCCCGCGAGAGGTCCGCTCCGTTCAGCGGCACGTATTCGCGCGGGAGCCGGGCCACCGCGCCATCGATCACGCCGTCGGTGAGCTTCTGCTTCAGGGACGCGGCGGTCTCGTCCCAGGCGCCCCGGGGGAGCTCCTGCAGGAGGCGCCGGTCGAGGTCCTTGGAGTTCCAATGAAGCCCGAGCAGGCCGGGGTAACGCTCGCGGAAGCCGACCAGCTGAGGCGCGTAGAAGTGCCCGAGCGACGGGATCAATCCGTCCAGCCGCACGAACGCCTGATCGCGGTCGCGCGGGATCGGGAGCCACGGCGACGCCTTGGTCTCGCCGAGGCGCGCCCAGCGCCACTGGCCCTCGTGGCGGTCCCAGTCGCCGAGGAAGACGTCCATGAGGCGCGCCTTCAGGTACTCGCGCGCGTCGACGTGCTCGCGCGGGTCCTTCTGCAGCCGCTCCAGGAGCTTGTCGGTGCCGATCACCTTGGAGGCGCCGGCGAAGGGGACGCCGTCGTCGTCAGGGCGCTCCTCGAACGTGCCGAGGAGCCCCACGAACTGCCGGTAGTCGCGCAGCGCCGGGTCGTCGGGCAGGACGACGATGCGCGGCTCGGTATGGAGCACGCCGGCGGCCGCCAGGAGCGGCGCGACCACCAGCGCTCCCGCGGGGTGCTCGGAGCTGATCTGGTCCTGCAGGATGCGGTCGAAGACGGTCTCGCGTAGCTTCTCCGGCAGCACCGCCGAGGGGTCCTTGTCCAGCGAGCGGAAGACGTACTCGCGCCCGTCGGCGCCCTGGAAGCGCAGGCTCTTCGTCTGCAGGCCGCCGCCCAGCTTCTTCGGCGTGAGGCCACCGGCGGTGGTACGCAGGTCGAGCACCGGGACCGAGAGCGGCGTCGTCCAGAGGTCCCGGTAATGCCTTCCGAAGAAGAAGCGGTGGAGGGGGCCGGCCTGGTATTTCGCCCCGGGCACCACGGTGACGTCGGCGCCGCTTGCGGCGCTGGCCGCCATCAGCAGGACGGCGGTGCTACTCCAGCCACGTGGAAAAGGCTTCCTTGGAATCCCCCGATTGTTCCACGACTCGGATCCCGAGCCGAGCCTTTCCGTCTTTCAGGACGTCCAGCCGTCCGAAGCCGCAGAGCGTCGAACGGAAGATCGTGGTCGGCAGCTTGGCGCCGTAGATGGGCGAGGTACCGCCGTAGATCCCGGCGCCGGAGACGAGCTGGTACTTGGCCGGCGGTCCCTTGTGGAGCTGCAGGTTGTGCTCGTGGCCGCCGGCCCACAGCATGGGCTTTCCCTTCACCGTCTTGGCCATCACGTCGATCAGGTGCTTGTAGGTGCTGCTGGTGACGTCCTGGGTGGTGACCCCCCACTTGCGCGAGATCGGGTAGATGGACCCGATGAGGGGCATGGGAAGCCAGAGCCACGGTGCGATCTGGAGCAGCGGGAAGACGTGCGCCTTCCAGCCCATGTAGCCGGCGTGATAGCCGGCGGTGAACATCGGGTGATGGGAGAGCACCACCACCTCGCGGTCGCCGGCGGTTTCGAGCGCCTGGTCGATCGCCTTCCGCACTTCGTCCTCGAGGTGCTTCGGCTTCTCGTACCCGTGCAGCCACCACTGGGTGTCGAGGAAGAGGAGGCGGACCTTCGCGCCGACGTCGACGATGTCCGGTCCCGGCTCGCCGTCGGTCGGGAGGAGCTTCCCGCCGTGCGCGGAGAGGTAGGCCGCCTGCCGGCGGATCGCGCCCCAGCCCTGCGCGCTCCAGCGCGCCCAGTCGTGGTTCCCCGGTACGAAGTAGACCTTGCAGCCGCTCTTGCAGACGGCGATCTGGGCGTCGAGGATCTGCTCGGCGCGCTTCCTGGCCGGCGACCGCTCCCCCGGCATCCCGTCGGGGTAGATGTTGTCGCCGAGGAAGATGACGGTGGTCCGCTCGGGCGCCAGGGCCGCCTGCTTCGCCAGCGCCTGCAGGGCCGGCTCCCCCTTGGGGTTCGGCGCGCCGGCGTCGCCGATGAGCAGCAGCGTCTGGTCGACCTCGGTGGCGTCCGGCACCGAGAACGTCTTCTCCGGGAGGGTGGCGCAGGCCGCCAGCGCCAGCACCAGTAATAGCCCGAGGGCCCGCAGACGCGTCGAGGGGGGACGGGGGGGAACGCCGTCAGGCGTGCCCCCCAGCATGTCAGCGCTTCGCATAGACGGTCACCGTGCCGGGGGCGTGCTTCCCCTCGTCGGCGATCAGCAGCCGCCCGTCCGGCAGCACCGCCAGGCCCTCCGCCTGCGGGTGGCGCGCCGGGTCGAGCGGCCTGGTGGCCAGCAGCTCGCCACGCGGCGACGCCTCCAGCAGCACCTGCTCGCGCGCGCAGACGAGCAGCAGGTGGCCGGTGGCCGGGTCGCGGAAGAGGTCCGAGGGGTGGTGCTCGGGGAACGGGATGCGGATCGCATCCGGAGTTGCCAGCCGCCCGGAGGAGAGCGACCAGCGGAAGACGGTGAGCGCCTTCTTCACGTGCTTCTTGCAGCCGACCAGCAGGACGTCGGGGGGCTCGAAGCCGAGCCCTTCGATCTCGCAGGCGGCGCCGAGCCCGGTGTCGGTGGTGCGGAAGGCTACCTTCTCGCCGTCCCTGCCCTCGCGCGTCTCGTAGAGCACGCCGTCGCTGGTGACGAGGAAGAGCCGGCCGTCCGGCGTGATGGTCACCGCCTCGAAATCGGCCCTCACCTTCTTCCCCAGTGTGAAGCTCTTCTTCACGGAGCGTCTCTCGAGGTCGAGCTCGTAGAGCACACCTCTCTCGTCATCGTGTGCAAAGACCCGGCCGTCCTGGGTGACGGCCAGGCCCGAGATCTCCCGCAGGGAGGCCGGCAGCGGGAAACGCAGCACCGGCGTCTCGAGATTCCAGCGGTCGAGGGCGAGGATGGCCGCCAGCAGCGCGGCGGCGGGGGCCGTCACGCCTTGACGACTCTCCCGAAGAGGCGCGCCCGCGTCTCCCGCTGCAGCTTCTCCAGCGCCTCGGTGAAGCGCGGGTCGCTCCGCACCTTGTCGTAGAGCGCGCTCTTCAGGATGCGGAAGTCGACGCCGGTGGGGGTCAGCGCGAAGCTGCGTGTCAGCCATTCCACGGTGCCCGGCACGTCGCCGACCACCGCGTGGTAGGTCGCCACGTAGGCGGGCTGCAGCGTGGAGGTGAAGCGCCCGGCGCGGTAGCCCGCCTCGAGCGGCGTCACGATCGCCTCGGCCTCGCTCACCCGTCCGAGCCGGTGGAGGCACATCGCCCTGGCCTCGGGGAAGAGTGAGAGGTCGAGCTTCAGGCACTCCTCGTTGCGCCCCATCGTCACCAGCGCCAGCGCTTCGAGGAGGCGCGGCAGCGGGAAGTCCCCCTCCAGCTCCTTGGCCTTCCGAGCCATCTGCAGCGCCTCCTCGGGCTGGCGCACGCCGAGCATGGTCGTGCTGTAGACCAGGCTGCGGAAGAACGGGCAGAACGGGTTGAGCTCCAGGCCGGTCCCGAGCCGGCGGAGCGACTCGGCGTCCCTCCCGGCACGCGCCAGCGCCAGCGAATGAAGCGCCACCAGCTCGCCGGAGTTGGGCTGCAGGGCCAGGCCGCGCTGCACGTCCTCCAGCACCTCCTCGGGCGATCCCCAGGCGAAGAGACCGGCCGCGGCGCGCGCGAAGTAGGCCTGCGGCAGCTTGGCGTCGAGGTCGATCGCCTTGTTGGCGAGCGCCACCGACTGCCCGAGGTCCGCCCACGGGTCGACGCCTTCGCGGTAGCCGAACTGCACTTCCGACCTCAGCACGTCGGAGAGACCGACGTAGGCCGGCGCGTAGTTCGCGTCCTCGTCGATGGCGCTCTGGAAGGCCTGGGCCGCCGCCTTCAGCCCCTGGGGCGAGGGGCGATCCATCCAGTACCGCCCCTTGTAGAAGGAGTCGTAGACGGTGCAGAGCTCGCTCTTGGCGGACGGCGAGGTGTCCTTGCCCGCGGCCACGACGACGCCGGCGCCGGGCACGTTGCCGGCGATCGCCTCGGCGACCTTTTCGGCGATCTCCTCGCGCAGCGCCAGCACGTCGGTCAGGTCGCGGTCGTAGGAATTCGACCAGACGTGCGCGTCGTTCTTGGCGTCCACCAGCTGCAGGGTCACGCGGATGCGGCTGCCCGAGCGCTGCAGCGAGCCCTCCAGCACGTGCCGCACCTTCAGCTCGCGGGCCAGCTCGGGGACGGTCAGCTTCCGCTGCTTGAGGGCGACGACCGAGGTGCGCGAGATCACCTTCAGCCCCTTGATCATCGAGAGCCTGGAGATGATCTCCTCGGTGAGCCCCTCGCTGAGCATCGCGCCTTCGCTGTCGCTCCCGTAGTGGTCGAGCGGCATCGCGGCGATGGAGGCCGAGAAGGGGGAGGCCAGGATCGCCCGTGAATTCGCCCGGTGGGGCGCCCAGAAAAGGACGGCCAGCAGCGCCGCCGCGACCGCGGCCCCGGCCGCCACCCACCGCCGAGGCCGGCGGAGCACCACCTCCGACGAGCCGCCGAACCAGCTGCCCGGCGCCGGCATCTCGCCCGGCTGCACCGGCGTGTGCGGGCTGTTCGGCGTGCGGTGCTGCAGGACCTCGCCGGCCAGCTCCAGCCGCAGGTCGTCGTGCATCTCCTCGGCGCCGGGGTAGCGCCGCAGCGGGTCCTTCTCGAGTGACTTCTCCACGATGCGCAGCAGCGACGGCGACAGGCCGGGGCGCAGCGTCTCCAGCGGCGCCGGCCGCGTCTCCAGCTGCTGGCGGATGACGTCCACGGCGGTCGGGCCGGTGAACGGCGGCCGGCCGGCCAGCATCTCGTAGAGGACGCAGCCGAGGCCGTAGACGTCGGCGCGGCCGTCCACGTCCAGCCGCCCGGCGGCCTGCTCGGGGCTCATGTAGGCCGGTGTGCCGATGGCGATTCCGCCCACCGTGAGGTTCGAGCTGACCGCCCCGTCCATGGCGCGGGCCACGCCGAAGTCCGCCACGATCGCCTGCCCGCTGCCGAGCAGCACGTTCTCCGGCTTGATGTCGCGGTGCACGATGCCGCGCCCGTGCGCGTAGGCCAGCGCGCTGGCGATCTCGCGGGCGATCCGCACCGCGTCGACCACCGGGAGCTGCCGGGTCCAGACCAGCTTGTCCCGCAGCGACTCCCCCTCGACGTAGGGCATCACGAAGTAGCAGAGGCCGGCGGTGGTGCCGGAGTCGATGAGGGTCAGGATGTGGGGGTGCTGGAGCTGCGCGGTGATGCGCACCTCCCGCAGGAAGCGCTCGGTGCCGAGCGCGGTCGTGAACTCGGGGTTCAGGACCTTCACCGCGACCTGGCGCTCGTGCTTGTGATCGCGGGCCAGGAACACCACGGCCATCCCGCCCCGCCCGATCTCCCTTTCGAAGGAGTAGCGGTCCGAGAGCTCGGACTGGAAGCGTTCGACCAGGGAATCCCGCACGACCCTTACCTTACGAGCCGATTATGCGGCTTGGACCAGAAGCACATCGAGGCTCAGGACGTGTAACGCGGCTAGGCCCCGGTTTGTTCCTGGTCCTGGAAGAGGTCCTGGGCCGTCGGCTGTTCCGCTCCGAGGATCGTCTCCCGCCGCACCCAGGCGCCGTGCGAGGTCAGGTCCCAGGCGCGCGGGTCGCGCCATTCGGTCTCCCAGATGCCGAGCAGGCGGGCCAGGAGGTCCGGCGCCCGCACCGGCGCCAGCACCTCCACCCGCCGCCGCAGGTTGCGCGGCCGCCAGTCGGCCGAGCCCAGGAACGCCTCCGGCTCGCTGCCGTTCTCGAAGATCACCAGGCGGGCGTGCTCCAGGAAGCGCCCCAGGATCGACATCACCCGCACGCGCTCGGAGAGGCCGGGCACGCCGGGGCGCAGCATGCAGATGCTGCGCACGATGAGGTCCACCTCCACGCCGGCCTGCGAGGCGCGGTAGAGGAGGCGGATCGTCTCGGCGTCGGAGAGGCCGTTCAGCTTGGCCCGCAGGCGCGCCGGGCGTCCCGCCGCCGCGTGGGCGATCTCCCGCTCGACCAGCGCCTGCAGGCCGGGCAGCAGCCCCTTGGGGGCGACCAGCAGCCGCCGGAACTCGGCCCGCGGCGCGCGGGAGGAGCCGGTGAGGTCGTTGAAGAGGTCGGTCAGGTCGGCGGCCAGCTCCTCGTCCGCGCTCAAGAGGCCGAGGTCGGTGTAGAAGCGCGCCGTCTGAGCGTTGTAGTTGCCGGTGCCGATGTGCAGGTAGCGCTTCAGGGAGCCGTTCTCGAGCCGCAGCACCAGGGCCACCTTCGCGTGGTTCTTCAGCCCCACCAGGCCGTAGACGACCGAGGCGCCCGCCTTCTCCAGGCCCTTCACCCAGTGGATGTTCCGCTCCTCGTCGAAGCGCGCCTTCAGCTCCACGAAGACGGTGACCTCCTTGCCGGAGCGGGCCGCGCGGTGCAGCGCGTCGACGATCGGCGAGCTGTCGCCGGCGCGGTAGAGCGTGATCTTGAGCGCGATGACGTCCGGGTCGTCGGCGGCCTCGGAGAGGAAGCGGGCCACGCTGGTCGTGAAGTCCTGGTAGGGGTGGTGGAGGAGGACGTCGCGCTCGCTCAGCACCTCGAAGACGCCGCGGTCCTCGGGCAGCGCCGAGCGCCCCTGGTGCGGCGGGTAGCGCAGCTCCGGCCGCGGCAGCCCGGCCAGCTCCTTGAGCGAGGAGAGGTCGAGGAGCCCCGGCACCTCGTAGAGCTCGGGGTCCGACGGTCCGGCGCCCTCCAGCCCGCGCTCCAGGCGCAGCTCCTTCATCAGCATCTCGCGGATCGGCGCCGGCATGCCGCGCTCCACCTCGACCCGCACCGCCGACCCCTGGCTGCGGGTGCGCACCTCCTCCTCGATCGCCTGCAGGAGGTCGCCGGCGGTCGTCTCCTCGACGTCGATGTCGGCGAAGCGGGTGACCCGGAAGAGCCACCCCTGCGCGGCGCGGCGGTCGGGGTAGACGGCCTGGAGGTGCGCACGGATCACCTCCTCGACCGCCACCAGCTCGCCGCTGCCGGGCACCGCCAGGAAGCGCGGCAGCGAGGGGGGGATCTTCAGGTGGGCGAAGTGCGAGGGGCCGGTGGCCAGGTCTTCCAGCAGCACCGCGAAGGAGAGCGTCAGGTGCGGCAGCATGGGGAAGGGATGCCCGGGCGAGATCGTGATCGCCCGCGGCGTCAGCAGCGGGTAGACGTGCTCCTGGAAGACGCGCTGGAGGGCGTCGCGCGCCTCGGCGCTCAGGTCGGCGTAGGCCGCGACCCGGATGCCCTCGGCGGCCAGCGTCTTCCTGATGTCGGCGAAGGCGCTCTGCGCGCGCGACAGGAGCGGCCGCACCCGGAGCGCGATGGCCGAGAGCTCCTGGGACGGCGTCAGCCCGTCGACTCCCTGCTTGGCGTCGCCGCGCCCGATGGTGTCCTTGAGCGCGCCGACCCGCACCATGAAGAGCTCGTCGAGGTTGGTGCCGAAGACCGAGAGGAAGAAGAGGCGCGAGAGGACCGGCACGCCGCGGTCCTCGGCCAGGCCGAGCACCCGCGCGTTGAACTCCACCAGCGACAGCTCGGCGTTGATGAACTGCTCCGGCTCGGTGCGTCGGGTGTCCAGCGCGGCGGCCGGCAGCACCGGCTCCGGCAGCAGCGTCAGCGCGCGGCGGACCTTGGGGGCGTCGGTGTCGGCGCGCGGGAGGCTGAAGACGTCCTGCCGCGCGGCGACGGTCAGTGCCGCCAGCGTGTCGGCGTCGCGCAGCGCCGGCGAGCCGACGCGCGCCAGCGCCTCCTCCAGCGGCAGCCACTCGTGCGCGCGCGCCGGCGCCTCGCCGCCGCGCCGCAGCCGCTGCGCCAGCCAGACCTCCAGCGCGGCCTTCAGGCCGATCGCCGGTGCCGTGCCCAGGAGGCGCAGCTCGCCGACCGCGCTGCCCAGCGTCTCCCGGAGCAGGTGGCGGCAGGCCTCCTCGCCGCTGCCGGGCGCGCTGGGGAGGCGCAGCGTTCCCCCCTCGGAGAGGAACGCCAGCCGCCCGTCGTCGACCGCCAGCACCGCGACGGCCCGAGCCGTCGAGACCGCGCGGGCGCGCGCCTCGCTCTCCATCGCCGCCAGCAGCGCCTCGGCGCGGTCCAGCTTGGGCGCCAGCGAGAGGCGCGTGCCGTGCGCCGCCGCCAGCGCCTTCTCCAGCTCCTCCAGGGTCGGCGTCCCGCTGGCGACACGGCGCACCTTCAGCTCGTAGAAGGCGCGCGCCAGCCCGCCCACCCGGACGGTGGAGCTGTCGTAGACGAAGAGGAAGCGAGGGCGCGAGAAGAAGCCGGCCAGCGCCGAGCGCGTCACCCGCTCGGTCTCCACCTCCAGGCGCGGGCGCAGCAGCTTCGGGTCCACCAGGCCCTGCAGGCGCCGCGCCGGCTCACTCCTGCCGGCGATGGCGTCGCGCGGGTCCACCTCCGACACCTCGGCGGCGAAGCGCGAGAGGGTGGCCCCGGTCCGGAAGGAGAGCGTCAGCACGCGCCTGTCGTCGGCCCCGATGCGCATCCGGCAGCGGGCGTCGCGGCGGCGCAGCGCCGCGTCGGCGGTGTCGAGGTAGATGTCGCGGTGGTAGCCGCGCACGAGCCCGGAGTCCTTCAGCCCCAGCGGCAGCGGCGCCACCATCAGCGTCGCCAGCACGTCCTCGCCCGGCACGTCGCATCGGAACTCGTTCACTGGCGATGATTAAAGCAGAGAGAGTCCCCAGCGACGCTATCCTTGTCCCGCGTGTCCGGCTGCCCCCTGCCGTCGCTGGCGAGGAACCAAAAGCACACCCGAAAGGACGTGCCGAGCGCCTTCATAGCATTGAGGAGGTCGACGCACGGCGCCTGGCCGGCGACAAGCGAACCCGCCCTTGGTGGGCGAGGCCCTCTCGCAGCGGAACTCGTGCATTTCCTCAGGCCTGCACCTGGTAGCGTTAGGACATGAGTCATCGCCTGCAAGTCCTCATTCCGGACGGCCTCGACGCCCGGATCCGCAAGGCGGCCGAGCGGCGCGGTCTCTCCAAGGGGGAGTGGGTCCGGAACGCGATCGAGCGCGCTCTGGAGGCGGGAATCCGAGAGCCGGATCCGCTGCAGCATCTGGCGTCGCTCGGCGCGCCGACCGCCGACATCGACCAGATGCTGGCCGAGATCCAGGCGGGACGCTGCTGAGGGTCTACAACGGCTCGAACGTTCCGATGTACTTCGACTCCATCTCCGGAATCGAGCGCTCCGAGCTCGAGAGGTTCTTACCGCAAGCCCCAGCTGGCCAAGGCGCTCAGCGGTGCGGGACCTGTCCCGCCAGCGTTCAGCGCGAGGGGAAGCCTTCCAGCATCCAGATGTCGGTGCGGGTCCTGGCGAGTGTCGCCGAGAGGCTCTTCCCGTCCGGCGAAAGCGTCAGGCGCAGGCCGTAGTTCGCCGGGGTCTGGAGCGTCGAGCTCTCGTCGAGGGAGACTTCGGACAGGACCTCGGTACCGCCGGTCGCGACGTCGATGGCGACGATTCTGTGGTGGCCCTGCGCCCCCTCCTGGATCGTGTAGATCCGGGCGCCGTCGCGCGACCAGGCGTGCGCTCCCCAGACGCCGGCCGCCTTGGGGAGCGTGCGGCTCGCCTGGCCGTCGGGGCTCACCAGCACGATCGCGTCGCGGACCGCGGACGAGATCCACTCTCCCGTGGGCGACCACTCCAGCGGGCCGATCCGCATCTTGTCCGGCGCGTCGGTCAGGACCACCGGCGGCTCGCTCGCGCCGACGCGCGCCTTCATCAGCGCGCGCTTCCCCTGCCTGGTGCGGATGAACGCGATCCATTTCCCGTCGGGAGACCAGGTCGGCGCGATCTCGGTCCCTTCGCTCCGGGAGACGAGCCGCGATGGCGCCCCTCCCGCGGTGGGGGAGACCCAGATCGCAAAGCCGGCATCGCTCCCCGAGCTCAGGCGCGTGAACGCGACGCTGCTTCCATCGGGAGACACCGCCGGCGACTGCAGGTCGTATTCGCCCGGCGGGAAGTCCTTCGCCCCCGCCACCGTCCGCTCGAAACCGTCGGTCAGCCCGCGGATCCGGATCTCGCGCTGGCCGCCTCGCGACGCCACGAAGAGAATCTGCGAGGTTGCGGGCAGGAACGCCGCGGAATGCTCGTCGCGGCTCGTCGCCAGGAGCGACCGCACGCCGGAGCCGTCGAGCGGGATCTCCACCAGGTCGTAGTCGGTGCCGCCGGACGTGTAGAGGAGCTTCGTGCCGTCGGGAGAGACGGCCGCGCCCGCGCTGGAGACGGCGCCGACCAGGATCGGGCGCACCGCTCCCCGGTCCAGGTCCGCGAGGAAGAGCCGCCCCTGCACGCCGGCGGACTCCTGTGTGGAAAGCACGGCGTGCCGCCCGTCCGGCAGGAAGGAGAGGAGCGGCGGCGACGAGAGCTCCCCCTTGGTGAAGACGCGCGCCGGCTTGGCGCCGGCCCCGCCGGGGAAGGGGATCAGCCAGGCCGACCAGCCTTCCACGGTGTAGGTGCTGAGGAAGAGACGCCTGCCGTCGGGGGAGAAGCGCAGGTGGACCGGCACGTAGGCGGCGTCCATGGCGAACGGCGCCGGCTCGTACTTCTTTGCCTCGGCGGTGGGTGGCGAGGCCAGCCAGAGCGTCGAGGATGTCTTGCCGTCGCGGCTGGTGGCGCGCCAGATCGCGAGCGTGCTGCCGTCGGGCGAGAGGTCGGCGGCGTCGGCGTTCTCCTGCACCCGCTCGGGGTCGCCGCCCACCTTCGCCACCGAGAAGACGCTGCGCCCCGACAGGTAATAGACGCGGCTGTCGTCGGGCGAGAAGAACGGCGCTCCGCACGCCTGCGCCACACGGGTGAGCTGGCGCGGGTTGTCGGCGTCGAGGTCCCGCACGTGGAGCTGGGCGACGCGGTCCACGGTCTTGACGTACGCGATCGTCCGGCCGCTTCGCGACCAGGCGGCCTCGTCCGCGGCGCCGCCTTCGGCGACGACCGGCGTGAAGCGGTAGGCGTCGAGGCCGGCTGCCGGCGGCGCGGCGAACCGCCCAATCGCCAGCGCCGCCAGCAACGCGCCGGCGGCCGCGGCACCGGCGAAGCCCAGCGGCCGCGCCAGAGAGGCTCTCGACCGTTTCCTCCCGAGCACCGGCAGCGGCCGCGAGCTGCCGGTGCTCGACTCCAGCGCGAACGCGATGTCCAGCGCCGAGTGGAAGCGCTGCCCCGGGTCCTTGTGGAGGCAGTGCTCGAGCAGCGACTGGAGGCCGGGGGTGATCGACTCGTGGTGCAGGTCGGGCTCGGCGTTCAGGATCGCGTGCAGCGTGTCGATCGCGGTGACGCCGCGGAACGCGCGCTGGCCGGTCAGCATCTCGAGGAAACAGCAGCCGAAGCTGAAGATGTCGCTGCGCGCGTCGGCGGGCTCGCCCCGGACCTGCTCCGGGCTCATGTAGCCCACGGTCCCGAGCAGGATCCCCGCCTGGGTCTTCACGTCCGAGCTGATCGCCACCGTCGGCACCGAGGTCTCACCGCCGCTGGACGGCGTCGGCAGCTGCTTGGCGAGTCCGAAGTCGAGGATCTTGACCCGCCCGTCCTTCGTCCGGAACACGTTCTCCGGCTTCAGGTCGCGATGGATGATCCCCTTCTCGTGCGCCGCCGCCAGGCCGTGCGCCATCTGCAGCGCCAGCTCGATCGCCCGCTTGGGCGGCAGCGGGCCGCCGGCGAGCCTCTCGCGTAGCGTCTCGCCCTCGAGGAGCTCCATCACCGCGTAGGTGGTCTCGCCGTCGCGGCCCAGGTCGTAGATGCCGAGGACGTTGGGGTGCGAGAGCGCCGCCACCGCCTTCGCCTCGCGCTCGAAGCGGGCGAGGAGCCCGGCGTTCGTGGCCAGCGCCGCCGGCAGGACCTTCAGGGCGACGAGGCGGTCGAGCTTGGTATCGCGGGCCTTGTAGACCTCACCCATCCCGCCCGCGCCCAGCGCGGAGAGGACCTCGTACTGCCCGAGCTTCGCGCCGATCATCGACCGGGGTGAAGTGTAGGGGCCGCGTCGCTCCTAGTGTCCCGTCTCCGAAATACGTCGCATGAAGTTCGGAGCGCCGAGAGGGTAGATGCTAGGCGCCGCGACGTGCGCTGACCCGAGCGGTCGCGGAGGAGCGGCAACAACGCAGATGCCCTCTCGCCGCCCGAACCCGAAGGGCGCCAGGCCATTGCGGCCGATCTCTGCGTTGCAGCTGCTGGGCGGAGAGCCCACTCCAGCCTGCGCAGCTGCGCCTTGACCTCGGCCGCAAGCGCCAGGCGCTTCATGCGACGTATTTCGGAGACGGGACACTAGCGGAGGCTCCAGCTGGCGAAGGCGCGGTACTCCCCCTGCGTCCTCTGCGGCTCGTGGAAGCCGGGGTAGTTCGTCTGCCGCGCGTACCAGGAATAGCCGAGCCCCACACCGAAGTGCTTGACTATCGGCAGGCGCAGCGCGGTGCGGAGGAACTGCACCCGGTTGGTGTCGGAGAGCCCGTCAGCAGTGCGGGTCCAGGCGATGCCGTAGGAGGCGGTGGCGATGCTCCAGCCGTTGCGGTAGAGGCCGATGGCGCCGCGGGCGCCGATGCCGGGGCCGTAGTCGTAGTTGCGGCCGGTCTCCGGATTCGCGAAGTCGGTGGTGCGCACGCCGGCCATCGGGAAGCCGGTGGCCACCGTCTCGATGCCGAGCGCGAACCCCTTGGGCAGGTTGGTCCGGGTCGAGAGGCCGGCGCTGACCACCTGCGCGCCGAAGACCTGCGCCTCGCTGTTGAAGTACTGGTACTCCAGGTAGAAGCCGAAGATGCTGCGGGTGCGCGCCGACGGGTCGCTCAGCTCCCAGCCACGCAGGATGCCACGCCCCTCGATTCGGGCGATGCGCTGCTGGGTGAAGTCGGCGGCCGCCCAGATCGAGTCGAACGGCCGGCGGTACTCGCCGCGGAACGGGTCGCCGTAGACCGCCTCCAGGCTCAGCATCGCCTCGTCCGGCTTGGGCGAGCCGCTGATGCGCTGGTAGCCGAGCTCGGTAGTGACGTTGAAGCCGGAGGGGAAGCGCTCCTCGGGGTTCGGATAGACCCGGGCCATCTCGCCGTTCATGAGGCGGGTGACCGACCCGATCGGGTCGATCACCGCGGCGACCGCCTCGCGCAGGAAGCGCTTGAAGCCATGGGCGGTGTTGTCGCGGATCATGATGCCGAGCCGGTGGGCGATCTCCCCGCGCGACATGCCGCCCAGCGTGGTGTTCACGATGTCGTTCACCGACGGGGTGGTGTTTTCCATGCAGCATTCCCAGAGGAAGCTGCCGGTCAGAGTGAAGGCGGCCGAAGGCCAGAAGCCGTAGCCGTTGGAACGCGCCGCGTTGAAGAACATGCTGCCGTGCAGCGGGTGGCTCGACTGGTTGATCTCGAAGGCGTCGCGGTCGTAGGCGAAGCCGGTCTCGAGGTTCTGCTCGATGGTGTCGCCGGAGATGTAGGCGAAGTCCTCGTGGGTGACGTACCGTGAGAACGCCCAGGGCACGACCTCCAGCAGCACCAGCTCGGTGGCGGCGTTGAAGAAGCGCTTGGGCGGCGCGGCCTCGAGCGCCGTCTTCGACTTCGGCTCGCGCTTGTCGATCTCGTAGCTGAACGTGTTGCCGAAGCGGTAGGAGAAGCCGCCGGTCAGCTCGCCCAGCGAGATCGCCGGCATGTTGGTGCCGTAGCAGCCGTTGTCGCCGCAGATCACGCCGGCGCTGCGGCTGCTCACGGCGCGCACCCGGTAGCGGCCGTCCAGCCGTAGCGCCAGCCGGTCGGTGAGGAAGAATTTCCCTCCCAGGAAGACGTTGGCCGCGAACTGGGTGCTGCGCGCGGCGCCATGCACGAAGGGGTCGAGGGTGACCGCGCCGGCGCCGACGCCGAAGATGCCGCGTACCCGGCCGGTGCCCCAGCTGTGGGTCGCGTCCAGCTCGTAGCTGTCGATCTCCACCGAGGTCGTCGGCCCGAAGCGCGTGTGGGTGGACGGGGTGGTCAGGATGATCGGCACGTTGCTGCGCGAGTAGGCGACCTCGAGGCTGAGCAGCTTGGTGACGTCGTAGGAGAGGCGGGCCCCGTACGAGTAGTGCCGCCCCAGCCCGATGTCGAGGTTGGCGTCGCGGAAGAGGCGAGCCCCGCCGACGCCCCCGGCGAACGGGCCGAATTCCCAGCGCCCGACATCCTGCGCCACGGCGGCGGGGGAGAGCAGCGCCAGCGTCAGCGCGCAGGCGGCCGCGATCAGCACGAGGCCCAAGTGACGGGCGATGGTCGCTCGCAGATTCATGCGCAACGGTTCGCAATCCGTGTGCCGCGCGCACAAACGCCCGCCCGCCTCTCGGCGGACAGGCGTCCGGTCACGTTCGATGCAGGATCAGGAGTTCCTCTCCACCAGCACCCCGGCGATGAGCCCCACCACGAGCCCCGCTCCCAGCGCGCCCAGCGCCACGGTCTTGGGGTTGGAACTCACGTAGCCGTCCACCTTGCCGCCGACCTCGCTCAAGGTCTCACCGGCGCGCTGCTTCAGCTCGCGCCCCTTCTCCTGAAGCTCGCTCTTCTTCTCTTCGAAGTCCCGCCTGAGGTCGCGCTTGACCTCCCCGACCTCGGACTTGACCTCGGCGACCGCGCTCCGCAGCCGCTCCTCGGCGGAGGGTACGGCCTGCTTCGGCGGCTCCGGGCTCCAGCTGCTCCTGCCCATCGTGTCGTCCATCGTCAGCTCCCTTCTTGTTGGTCTTGTTGGCCGAGGCCTCGCCTCAGCTCTTGTCTCAGCTTTTGTCGATCTCGATCATCTGCTTGCTGCCGCTCCCCTTCACGGCCGCCATGACGCCGGCACCGAGCAGGATCAGCACGCCGATGGCCGTCCACACAGGGCCGATCGAGTTGAGGACGCCCGCCTTGCCCAACGCGAGGAGGATGCCTCCCAGGAAGAGGATGAATCCCACGAAGTACGCGCCGACCCATTTCATCTCCGGGACTCCTTTCGGGCTTCCGCTTGTAGGGTTTGCCTGTTCGATAGCCCAGGGGCCGGCAAACGGCCGCCTGGAGGCCGAACACGCAACGGCTGTGCCTCTCATCGGCGCCCCGCCGTGGCATGCAACCTGCTCCTTCGATCAGCTGGAGGGATACATGCTCAAGAAGATCTTTTCGATCCCCACGGCGCTGTTGATCGCGGGCCTCGGTGTCGGTTGCGGGCAGAACGACGCTTCGAAGGTCCAGCAGACCACGACCACCAGCGAGAAGAAGGACGCTTCGGGCTCGGAGACCAAGGTCAAGTCCGAGACGGAGCAGCCCGGCAAAGACATCAAGCTCACCGCGGAGACCGTGGTCGGCACCGTGACCGAGTACACCGCGGGCAAGAAGATCGAGGTGAAGACCGCCGAGAACGACAAGCGTACGTTCGACCTCGACGAGAAGGACCTGGTCCTCTCCGTCGACCCCGGCATCCAGGTCGGATCCAAGGTCCGCCTGACGGCCGAGAAGGACAGCACCACCAACGCCAAGCGCCTCAGCGTCAACATCGCCGGATAGCCCGGCATCTCCGTGAAGGCGCCGCGCGGCGGGAGCGATCCCGCCGCGCGATCGTTTTCGGGGCTCCCCCTGATCACTCCTCGCCGGGCGCGGTGACGCCGACGACGTCCGGTTCCCGGACGGCCGGCCGCTCGATCGCCTGGTCGGGCGTCGGACGGGCACCGCCGTGGAAGGGTCGCAGCCCCACCGAGCGCCCGCCGCGGACCGACTCGTGCAGGGCCTGGATGATCCTCACGTCGGCCAGCCCCTCTTCGCCGGACGGCTCGGGGGTGGTGTCCTCGCGGATGCAGCGGGAGAAGGCCACCAGCTCGGGCGCGAACTGATCCGACTTCGGGAACTTCTTCTGCTGCGCCTTGCCGTCCACGGTGACACGCATCGTCATCGGCTCGGCGTACTCGTAGGCCGAAGTGAGCTCGAGGTCCCCCTTGGTGCCGACCAGCCGGTAAGAGGCCACGTCCGACGCGCCGAAGCTGCAGGTGAACGCGGCGATCCGCTCGCCCGGGAAGCGCAGCACCGCCGAGACCATTTCCTCCACCTCGTTGAAGCGCTCGACGTCGGCGGTGGCCGCCATGCCGAAGACCTCCAGCGGCTCGGCGCGGAACAGGTAGCGGGCGGCGTTGATGCAGTAGATGCCGATGTCGTAGAGCGGCCCTCCGCCCAGGTCCCGCTTCAGCCGGATGTTGTCGAGGTCGCGCACCTGCATGGTGAAGGAGCTGCTGAAGAGGCGCGGCTCGCCCAGCCGCCCGGAGCGGGCCAGCTCCACCGCCTCGAGGTTGGCCTCGTCGAAATGGAGGCGGTAGGCCACCATCAGCTTGACGCGGGCGGCCTCGGTGGCGTCGACCATCTCCAGGCACTCGGCCTCGGTGAGCGCCATGGGCTTCTCGCAGAGCACGTGCCGGCCGGCCCGTGCGGCCCGCACCGTGTATTCCCGGTGCTGGCTGTTGGGGAGGGCGATGTAGACGGCGTCCACCGCCGCCTCGTCGAGGCAGCGCTCGAAGTCCTGGTAGCCGTAGCGCGCCTTCACCCGGTACTTCTTGCCGACGGCCTCCAGCTTCTCGGCGTCGTCGGAGACGAGCGCGGCGAGCTGGGAGTTCTCGGCGTGGCGAAAGGCCGGCAGGACGGCAACCTGGGCGATGTGGCCCAGGCCGACCACCGCGTAGCGCACCGGACTGTCCTTGCGGCCCGCAGATTCCTTGGAGCTCATACGGTTCTCTCCTTCCGGTCCCCGCGGGGACTCCCAGAAGGCAGCAGGAAGCGTGCCCTGTGCGGCGCGTCACCCGGCGGTACGTCGCTTGCACTGGTAGCGAGCGAGGGGGGCGAAGGATCCCATGACGAACGGTTCCCGGGCCAAGTGTGTGCTGGCGACGGCGGCGATCCTCCTGGCCAGCATCCTGCCGGGACAGACTGGCCCCGACGCGCAGCTATTGACCTACGACATCGCCGACAACGGCGGTGGTCCGGTGGTCAGCGAGCACTCCCAAACGGGCAGTGCGCAGTCATTCCTTCAACCGGGAATCGCCCGCTGGGTCGCCGACTCGGCGCGGGCGGTCTCCGCGTTCTACGGTCGGTTCCCGGTGCGCACCAGACTGTTCGTACGGGCCGGAGGAGAGGGAAAGATCGGCGGCGGCGTCACCTGGGGCACGCGTCCGGCGGCCACGATCCGCATCGCGGCCGGGGCGGCCACCACCGACGAGGACCTGCGCCAGGACTGGGTGCTGCCGCACGAGATGGTCCACCTGGCGCTGCCCAACCTCGGCTCCAGCCACAGCTGGCTGGAAGAGGGCATCGCGACCTACATCGAGCCGATCGCCCGCGTGAAGGCGGGGCTGGTCCCGCGCGACGAGGTCTGGCGCTGGCTGCTCTGGGGGCTGCCGCGCGGGCTGCCCGAGCCGGGGGACCGCGGGCTGGACTCGGACAACCGCTGGGGCCGCACCTACTGGGGCGGAGCGCTCTTCTGCCTGACCGCCGACATCGAGATCCGACGCGCCACCCAGAACCGCCGCTCGCTCGGCGACGCGTTGCGGGGTGTGCTCGAGGCCGGCGGCAACGTGAGCACCGGCTGGAGCATCAGCCGCGTCCTCCAGGCGGGGGACCGGGCGGTCGGCGTGCGGGTGCTGGAACCGCTCTACAAGCGGATGGGCACCAAGCCGGGCGGCGCCGATCTGGAAAGGCTGTTCGCCCAGCTCGGAGTCAGGGGGACACCCAGCGGCGTGAGCTTCGACGAAGGCGCACCACTCGCCTCGCTGCGCCACGCCATCACCAACGACGCCCGCGAGGACGCCCCGGTGGCCGCGCGCCGCCGCGCCTCGCGCCGCCCGTTCACCCGCATCGCCCTGGGCTCGACCTATTAGCCGGCACGCACCTTGAATGGGTGAGAGGCGATGTCGATCTCACTGAAGGCGAAGCATGTGCAGCGCTACCGCCAGCTGGCGGCGCTGGTTTTCAAGTACGGCCGTGGCGATTTCATGAGGGAGCTGGGCGCGAGCTCCGCCGACCTCGGTCTGGAGATCGACCGCAAGCGCGACCGACCCTCGGAGACGGACGGCAGCGGGCCGAAGCCGGAAGAGCTGGCCGCCGACCTGGAGAAGCTCGGGCCCACGTTCATCAAGCTGGGGCAGCTTCTCTCCACGCGCGCCGACCTGCTGCCGCCGGCCTACCTGGAGGCGCTGGCGCGGCTGCAGGACGACGTGGCGCCGTTCCCGTTCGAGGAGGTCTCGCGGATCGTCACCGCCGAGCTCGGCGTACGGATCTCCAAGGCGTTCCAGACCCTCGACCCCGAGCCTCTGGCGGCGGCTTCGCTCGGACAGGTGCACCGCGCGGCGATGCGGGACGGGCGCCAGGTGGTGGTCAAGGTGCAGCGCCCCGGCATCCGCGAGGAGATCGCCGACGACCTCGACGCGCTGCAGCAGCTGGCCGAGCTGCTCGACCGCCACACCGACGCGGGGCGCCGCTACGGCTTCGCGCAGGTGATCGACCAGTTCCGCAAGTCGCTCTACAAGGAGCTCGACTACGAGAAGGAGGCGCAGAACCTCCTGGTGCTGCGGCAGCACCTCGCCGAGTTCCACCGCATCGTGGTGCCGATGCCGATCGAGGACTACACGACCTCGCGCGTCCTGACGATGGAGTTCGTCGCCGGCCGGAAGATCACCGCGCTCTCGCCGCTGATGCGCCTGGACATCGACGGCGCGGCGCTGGCCGAGGAGCTCTTCCACGCCTATCTCAAGCAGATCCTGGTGGAGGGCTTCTTCCACGCCGACCCCCATCCGGGCAACGTCTTCGTCACCGACGACGGCAAGATCGGCCTCATCGACCTGGGGCAGGTGGCCCACGTCTCGCCCGGCCTGCGCGATCGCCTGCTGAAGCTGGTGGTCAGCGTCTCCGAGGGCAAGGGGGAGGAGACGGCCGACCTGGTGGTGCGCTTCGGCCCGCGGGCCGAGGTCGACACCGTGGAGCTGAAGCAGCGGATCGCCGAGCTGGTCGCCGAGGTGAAAGACGCCACGGTGCGCGAGCTGAAGCTGGGCCGGGTGATGCTGGAGATGGCGCGCCTCTGCGGCGAATCGGGCCTGCGCCTTCCGCCCGAGCTGACCATCCTGGCCAAGACGCTGCTGCACCTCGACGAGATCGGGCGCGCGCTGGACCCGACCTTCGACCCCAACGCGTCGATCCGCCGCAACAGCGCCGAGCTCTTCCGGGAGAACATGACCCGCTCGGCCACCAGCGGCAGTGCCCTGGCCTCGCTGCTCGAGGCCAAGGAGTTCGTGCAGAAGCTGCCGGAGCGGGTGAACCACCTGCTCGACCTGGTGTCCACGAACTCTCTCAAGCTGCGGGTGGACGCCATCGACGAGCAGCTGCTGATCGAAGGGCTGCACAAGATCGCCAACCGCATCGCGCTCGGGCTGGTGCTGGCCGCGCTCATCGTCGGCGCCGCCCTGCTGATGCAGGTGCCCACCAGCTTCCGGCTCTTCGGTTACCCGGGATTGGCCATCGTCCTCTTTCTGTGCGCCGCCGCCGGAGGCTTCGCGATGGCGCTGCAGATCGTGATGAGCGACCGCAAGAAGGGGCGCGCCAGCCGCGCCTGAAGGAGGATTCCATGCAGAGACTCGACGGCAAGCGGATCGCGGTGCTGGTGACCGACGGCTTCGAAGAGGTGGAGCTCACCGATCCGATGAGAGCGCTGAAGGAAGCCGGGGCGCGCGCCGAGATCGTCTCGCCCAGCGGCGGCGGAAGCAACGGCAAGGTGAAGGCCTCGCGCCACGACCAGCCGGGGCAGGAGTTCGACGTGGACACCCCGCTCGAGCGCGCCGACCCGCGCTCCTACGACGCGCTGCTGCTCCCGGGAGGCGTACGCAACCCCGACGCGCTCCGCATGAACGAGAAGGCGGTGCAGTTCGTGCGCTCCTTCTTCGACGAGAGCAAGCCGGTGGCGGCCATCTGCCACGGCCCCTGGATGGTGGTCGAGGCGGGCGCCGCCAAGGGCCGCAACATGACCTCCTGGCCGTCGCTCAAGACCGACATCCAGAACGCCGGCGGCACCTGGACCGACGAGCCGGTGGTGGTGGACGTGGGGCTGGTGACCAGCCGCAAGCCGGCCGACCTGCCGCAGTTCAACGAGAAGATGTGCCAGGAGTTCGCGCGCGCGGTGCACGCGCCGCAGGTGCTGGCCGGCGCGGGGGACTAGCGGGGGACTAGGGGCGCAGCGCCAGCGTCAGCCGCGCCGCGAAGCCGGGGGCCGGATAGGTGTAGACGGCCGGCCGGAACGTCGTGAGGTCGGTCAGCACGTAGCCGACCTCCGATGATCGGGCGCCGGTGAGGTTCAGGAGGTCGAGGCTGGCCCGGACGTCGCCGAAGCCGCGGCTGATGCGCAGGTCCGCCTGCCAGACGTCTTCCAGAGGGTGCCGCTCGGCGTCGTCGGCGAAACGGCCGGCCAGGCGGGTGGCGATCGCCTCCGCCTCGAAACCCAGCGGCAGCCGCGCCGAGCAGCCCGAGCGCAAGAGGTGTCGCGGGATGTTCTTGAGCTGCCGCCCGGCGTCGGCCCCGTCGCGGGCGGTGACCTGCGTCAGCGTGTAGGAGACGAAGGGGGAGAGCGGCCAGCCGCGCGGCGAGAGGCTGGCCTCGGCCTCGAGCCCCTGATGGCGGCTCCTCCCGATGTTGCGGTAGCTGAAGGTGCGCGCGTCGAAGTCGATCTCGTCGTCCACGTCGGTGCGGTAGAGCGCGGCGCGCGCTGCCAGCGTCTCCCGCCGGTGGGCTGCCCCCACCTCGAGCGCGGTGGCCCGCTGCGGCGTGAGCGAGCGGTTCGCCAGTCGCACCTCGCCGAACGGGGTGCGGATCGGGTGCGGGTCGAAGAGCTGGTCGAGCGTCGGCGCCTGGAACGCGCGGGCGGCGCTGGCGTGAAGCGACGTGGCGCCGCTCGCGTACTGGAGCGCCAGGCGCGGTGAGAGCGCCCGATGCCGCGCGCTACCGGAGTCCCCGGTGGTCGCCGAGCTGGAGTCGCGCACCTCGTCGAAGCGGAGCGAAGCCAGCACCCGCAGCGGCCCGGCCAGGCGGTGGTCGACCGCCACCAGCAAGGCCAGCCGCAGGCGTTCGGCGGTGGAGGCCGCGCGCAGCGGGCCGGGAGCGCCGTCTCCGTTCACGTCGTGGTCGCGGCTGTCGAGCGTCTCGTAGGAGGTGTCGAGGGCCGCGCGCAGGCGGGTGCGCTCTCCGAGCGCCCGCGACTCGCCTTCGAGCGAGGCTCCGGCGGTGCTGGTGGTGAGCTCCCGCCGGCTGCTGTCGGTGAGCCCTGGTGCCAGCGCCAGCGTGCGGGTGCGCACGCCGTCGCGGACGGCCCCGAAGACGCGCACCGCCACGTCCTCGACCAGGTAGCTGAGCACCGCCCGGGCCCGACTTGCCGCGTCCCGGTCGACGCGGAAGGCCGCGTCGCTGCGCCTCGGGTCGGCGAGCGCCTCCGCCTGCGGCAGCGGGCCGGGGTCCTCGGCGTCCTGGTACGCATAGGTCAGGTCCAGCCTCAGCGTGCCGTCCCCCAGCGCCCGGGCCAGCGTGGCGCCGCCGCCGGCGCTCCTGGCGGTCCCGTGCGCGCGGAACCCCTCGGTCGTCGTCGCGGAGCCGGAGACCGCGCCGCTCCAGACGGTCCCCTGGAGGCCGTAGGACGCGTCCGCTTCCGCCGAGCCGAAGCTGCCGGCCGATGCGGACGCTGTGAATCCTTCCGCTCGCCGCGTGAAGACGTGCACCACGCCGCCGAGCGCCGAGTCGCCATAGAGCGGTGAGCCGGGACCGCGCACCGCCTCGATCCGCTCGATGGTGTCGGCGCGCAACCGCCGCCATTCGCCGAGTCCCGACTCCACGTCGTAGACCGGCACGCCGTCGACGCGGAGCTGCAGGTACTCGGCCTCGCCGCCGCCGAAGAAGCCGCGCGAGCCCGGCATCGGCACCGGGCCGGCATAGGCGGCGCCGAAGAGCGTGGGCATGCCGGGCAGGTAGCGCAGCAGCTCTCCCAGCGTGCGGGCCGGAAGCCGCGCGATCTCCTCGCGGGTGAGCACGGTGAGGGACGCCGCGGCCTGGTCCTCCTCCTCCCGCCCGCGCGCGGCGGTGACGACCACGCTGCGCGAGACGGCGGCCTGCGGGGGCGGCGGGTCGGACGCGCCGGCGCTCGGAGCCGCCAGCGAGACGAGCAGCAGTCCGCCGCAGATCAGCGTGCCGGCTCCACGCGGAAGACGCGGCCCGTCTTCGGGAAGACCTTGGCCCCCTTGTCGGCCGGGTTGAAGACGCCGAAGTCGAGGATGTAGACGAGGCCGTCGGGGCCGACCTTCACGTCCACCGGCCGCTCCAGCGCATCCTTCAGGTCGAGGCGCGAGGCCGGCTGCGCCGGTCCCTCGCCGCGGTTGCGGGCGAAAACGGTGCGCTTGCCGCTGGCAAGATCCACGGCCTCCACCTGGAAGCCGGTGCGCACGCCGGCCGAGGTCGCGTCGGTGGTCGGCTTGAAGTCCCCCATCTCGGAGATGAGGAGCCGCCCCTCGAGGGACCGGAAGGCGCTGGTGCCGCGCGGGACGGCGGCCATGCCTCCCAGCGCCGCGTGCGGCTCGGTGGCGGTCACCAGCAGCGAGCGGTCGGGTGCCGCCAGACCGCTGGCAGCGTGGTCGATCACGAAGCTCAGCGAGGAGACGCCTTCCGGGAAGAACGACTCGGGGGCCCGAAAGTGCGGGTCGGTGACGGGGCGGAGGTCGGCCGAATAGTCAGGCCATCCGTACCAGGCGCCCTCCCGCAGGCGGTAGATCGCGTCCGGGTCGTTTCGCACCGGCCGCGTCCCGCGCACGTCGGCGCCGTGCATCCCGATCAAGACTTTCCCGTCGCGCGGGTCGAGCGCCAGCGCCACCGGGTTGCGGAACCCCCAGGCGACGAGCCGCGGCCGGCGCTCTCCGGCCGGTAGCACGTAGAGCGCGCCGGTGCAGAGCTCCTCGCCGGGCAGGGCGTGCGCCTCGGCGCGGCGGTAGGCCTGGTAGGCGCCGGTGAGCGCGCGGTCCCCCTTCTCGGGGGTGAGCGCGTCGTCGTCGGCGAAACGCTGCTCGGTGAGCACGATCCGCTTGCAGGGGATGTCGCGCGCGTCGGGGCGCTTCTCGAGCCACTTCTGGTTGACCGGGTCCTTGGAGGAGACGACACCGGAGTTGGTGGCCGAGCCGACGCCGAAGTAGAGGTTCCCCTTCGCGTCGAAGAGCAGGTAGTTGACCCAGTGGTCGCCGCGGGCGGGGATGCCGCGCAGCACGGCCTCGACGTCGCCGCCGTCCGGCTTGAGGCGGCTGATGCCCCAGGTGCCGTCCTTCTCCTCGTGCGAGACGAAGAGCCAGCCGCCGTGATGGGCGAGGCCCACCGCCTGCGCGCCGGTCGGCTTCGAGGGTCCGGTGAAGGGGATCTCGCGCAGCCGGTCTCGCTCGACGCGCAGCAGCTTCGGGGCGAGCGTGGGCACCGCGACGGTGTGCGACTCCAGCACGTAGAGCCGCCCCTTGTCGTCCCAGGCCATCGAGCTCGGGAAGTTGAAGCCCTCGGCGATCACCACCGCGCGGTATCCCTCGGGCACGCGGACGTCTGGCGCCGGCTTACGTTCGACGTCGTAGAACGAGGCCTGGTCGGCGGCCTTCAGGTCGAGGGTGCCGCCGTGGCAGGCGGCCAGGGTGAGCGCGGCCGCGGCCGCCAGCGCCGTGGCCGCCCGGGCGTCTCGGCGCACGGCCTCAGCGCGGCACGGTGAGGGTGAGCGTTTCCTCGGGGCCGAGCGGCGCGTGATCGTTGCCGGCCAGCATCACCTTGATCGTGTGGTCGCCGGCGCTCAGGTTGTGGAAGGAGAGCTTCGTCGCGGTGGTGGCCACGATGACCCCGCCGTCGACCTGATAGTGCAGGTGCCCTTGCCCCGCCTTCGGCTGCTCGTTGACGGTCGCCGGGTCCACGATCTGGATGCCGCCGACCGTCGCCTTCACCGTGGCGGCCTGCTTGGCGGCCTTGGCTTCCTTGTCGACCAGGGTCGCGCTCAGCTTCGCGCCCGAGGCTGCGCCGGCCTTCGAGGCCGCGCCTCCCGCCGCCGCGCCGCCGGAGTGCGTGCCGCCCGACGTCGTGGTCGTGGTGCTCGTGGTGGTCTTCTGCGAGCCCGCCGTGGAGGGGAGTGGCGTCGTTCCCGCGGCCGGGTACGGAGAGATCCGCGCCGTCGCGGCCGGCTTCGGAGACGTCGCGCCCTCGGCGGGTGCGCGGTACTGCGTCGCGATCTCGAGGCCGACCAGGAAGAGGGCCGTCCAGAGGGCTGCCGAGAGCAGTCTGCGTCGCATGGCTTTTCCTTTCAGGTCCAAAAAATGCTACATGAAGGTTGTAAGTTCTCGCCTCAGTTCTGTGCGCCCGGAGAGGGTTGGAGCGCGTCTGTTCAGGTTCCGCCAGCCCGCGCGCAGTCAGGATGGCCGCAACCGCACTTGCCCGTGCGGTTGGTGGAGCCCGCCTGCTCCGCGCAAAACTCGCTGCAGTAATGCTGTCCGCTGTGCTCGAGCGCTCCGCCCGGACATCGGCAGAGGCTGTGAGCGCACGCGGGCGTTTCGGTGTCGGCCTGCTGGGGCATCGGTCCCCCTTCGCTTCACGGCGTCGCGAAGCGCGCAGTCGATCGTCATGCAGAGCGTGTGCCCCGGATGAGGCGCACCCGTTGACGCAGTGTTTTGCGATGATCGGCACGTGCGCGGCGACGCCGACTTCGACGTGCTGCTCATCGGCGCCGGGCAGGCCGCGCTCCCGCTGGCGGGGGCGCTCTCGGCCGCCGGGCGGCGCGTGGCCGTGGCCGAGCGCCGGCACCTCGGCGGCTCCTGCGTGAACTTCGGCTGCACGCCGTCCAAGGCGGTCATCGCGTCGGCGCGGGCGGCCCATCAGGCGCGCCGCGGGGCGGCCTACGGGCTGCGGATCCCCCAGGTGGAGGTCGACTTCCCGGCGGTCCTCGGGCGCGCGCGCAGCCTGCTCCTCGAGACGCGCGGCCACCTCCTGCGCGGGTTCGCGCCGGGCGGCAACCCGCGCCTTCTCGAAGGGCACGCGCGCCTGGCCGGCCGCGAGGCTGGCGTCTTCCGCGTCGACGTCGGCGGCACCTCCTGCACCGCGCGCCAGGTCGTGCTGGACACCGGCACTCGAACCGCGTTCCCGCCCATCCCCGGGCTGGAGCGCCTCGACGTGCTGCACGCCGGCAACTGGCTCGACCGGCCCGAGCTGCCCGAGCACCTGGCCATCCTCGGCGCCGGCTTCGTGGGTCTGGAGATGGCGCAGTTCTATCGCCGCATGGGCAGCCGCGTCACCGTGCTGGAGAAGTCGCGGCGCATTCTGAAGGCCGAGGACGCCGACGTGGCCGCGGCGCTGCAGGCGATGCTGGAGAGCGAGGGGATCCAGCTCCGCATGGCGACGCGCGTCGAGCGCGTCACCCAGCGGAAGGGGGGTGGCCTCCACCTGGCGACCTCGTCCCTGGGCGCCCGGGGGCATCTCGACGCCACCCACCTCTTCGTGGCCGCCGGCCGGCGGCCCAACACCGACGACCTCGGTCTCGACAGCGTCGGGCTGAGGCTGCCGCGCTCCGGTTTCGTGCCGGTGAACGCCCGGCTGGCGACGCCGGTGAAGGGGCTGTGGGCCGCCGGTGACGTGCGCGGCGGCGCGATGTTCACCCACACCGCCTGGGACGACTTCCGCGTCCTGGAATCGCAGCTCCTGGGCGACGGCTCGCGCACCACCCGGCGTCTCACGCCCTACGCGCTCTTCACCGACCCGGAGCTCGGGCGCGTCGGCATCACCGAGGAGCAGGCCAGGCGCTGGCCGCGGAGGGTGATCATGGGGCGCTTCGAGATGCGGCGGAACAGCAAGGCCCGCGAGCGGGGGGACACCGTCGGCTTCGTGAAGGTCCTCTACGAGGAGCGGAGCGAGCGTCTCCTGGGCGCGGCGGTCCTGGCCGCCGACGGCTCCGAGCTGGTCCACCTCCTCGTCGACCTGATGACCGCCGGCGCGCCGGCCTCGGCGCTGCGCGACGCGGTGCACATCCATCCGACGCTGGCCGAGGCGGTGCAGAGCGCGGTCACGCCGCCGGCGGTCATGCGGCTCGCCGGGCGGGCGGCGCGCCGATGAGCGGACTCGAGTCCGAGGCGGTCATCGACCAGCTGCAGCGGCAGACGTTCCGTTACTTCCTGCACGAGGCCGACGTGGCGACCGGGCTCGTGCCCGACAGCACCGTCCCGAGCTCGCCCGCCAGCCTGGCGGTGATCGGGCTCCACCTCACCGCCCTGCCGGTGGGCGTCGAGCGCGGCATCGTGACCCGCGAGGAGGCGCTGGCCACGGCGCTGGCCACGCTCCGCTTCTTCCGCAACGCGCCCCACGGCCCGGAGCCGGACGCGACCGGCTACCGCGGCTTCTACTACCACTTCCTGGACATGCAGACCGGCCGACGGGCATGGGACTCGGAGCTCTCCACCATGGACACCGCGCTCTTCCTGGCCGGTGCGCTGACCGCGGCGCGCTACTTCGACGGGGAGGAGCGCGAGGCGCACGAGCTGCGCCGGCTGGCCCACGAGCTCTACGGCCGCGCCGAGTGGAGCTTCATGCTGGCCGAGGACGGCGCGCTGAGCCACGGCTGGCGCCCCGAGACCGGCTTCCTGCCGTACCACTGGCGCGGCTACAGCGAGGCGCTCCTCATGTACCTCCTGGCGCTGGGCTCTCCGAGCGACCCGATCCCGGAGACGAGCTACCGCGCCTTCACGTCGACGTACGCCTTCCGGCGTGTCGAAGGAATTCGCCAGCTCTACGCCGGACCGCTCTTCATCCACCAGTTCCCGCAGATCTGGCTGGACGCGCGCGGCATCCAGGATGAGCCGATGCGCGGCGAGGCCCTCGACTACTTCGAGAACAGCCGCCGCGCCACGCTGGCGCAGCAGCGCTATGCCGAGCGCAACCCGCGCGGGTTTGCCGGCTACGGCGGCTTCTGCTGGGGGATCACCGCCAGCGAGGGCCCGGGCCCCGGCACACACGTGATCCGGGGCAAGAAGCGCCGCTTCGCCGATTACCTCGCCCGCGGCATCCCCTACGGCCCCGATGACGGCACGCTGGCGCCCTGGGGTGCGATCGCGTCGCTCCCTTTCGCGCCGGAGGTCGTGCTTCCGACCATCGCGCACCTCCTGAAGAACCACGCCAACGTCTGGAGCGGGTACGGCTTCCTGGCCAGCTTCAACCCCACGTTCCCCGACAGGCGCAAGAGCGGCTGGATCGCGCAGAAGTACTTCGGCCTGAACATCGGCCCGATCGTGCTGATGATCGAGAACTATCGGACCGGGTTGATCTGGAAGCTCATGCGCCCGCAGCTGAGGATTGGATTGGAGCGTGCTGGTTTTCGCGGAGGTTGGCTGGGGAGTTAGGCGGGCCGCCTGGGAGGGGGTATGCCCTCTCCGGCTGCCGGTCCGCGCGAGCGACCCGCAAGCGTGTGCGGCGGGAAGGGTGCGGGGCGCTCGCAAACTCGCTCCGCGAGGGCCCGCTGTCTCTGCAGGCATGCTCCGTCCCGCCGCCCTCGGTTGCTCAGACAGTGCGAGCGCTTATCCCGCACCCCTCCCGGCGCGCACGTGCGGGTTCCCCGACGTGCTCCGACGGCAGCCGGAGAGGGCACACCCCCTCCCAGGCTACGGCGTAGTCAAGCGGTGCTCCTCGGACGGCTATCGAGCTACGACCCAGCCGGAAGCGGGTGGTGCCCCTTCCGCTCGTCCTTCGAGCACGTGCGGGACCCTGCCCGCGCGCGCCGTGACGTCCGCGGGAGAAGCGCTCGCACTGTCTGAGCGACCGAGGGCGGCGAGACGTTGCAGGCCTTCGACACCAGTGCGCCCTCGCGGAGCGAGTTTGCGAGCGCCCCGCGGACGTCGCGCCGCACGCGCTGGCAGGTCGCAGGAGCGCAGCGGCGAGCGGAAGGGGCACCACCCGCTTCCGGCGCCCCCCGTAAGCGCGCTTACCGCCTTCGTACCGGCTGCACGTTCCGACCCGGGGAGGTGAGATCCACGCGCTCGATGGGCTTGCGGTGGTGGAAGGAGGGCTTCAGCGCGGTCGCCGCGTCGTCGAAGCCCGGCAGGATCGCGCGGAAGAACGCGTTCTGGATCAGCTTGACGATGACCTGCATGACGCTGGTGTGCGGGTCGTCCAGGCGGCCGGACACCACGGCCTTGGTGGCCACCTCGTCGCGGGGCGTGTTCTCCAGCAGGTCCGCCAACACCCCGACCACGTTCTCGTAGAGCTTCTTGAAAACGCTCTTGTGCCTGTCCTGCCGCTTGTCGTAGACGTCCAGGTCGCGGAAGAGCGGCTTGACGTAGCCGCTCACCGCGCCCCCCTTCACCGAGAGCTCGGAGTAGTACGAGAAGACGCCCTTGACGACGTCGAAGTGGCCGTAGGCGCGCAGCATGTCGTTCATGCTGACCAGGTTCGTGTCGTCGATCGCGATCTTGAGGTCGAGGTCCGGCCCGCGGGTCGTCGGGCGGAACGTGGCGCTGGCCTTGGTGCGCCCGCTGCCCATGAAGCGCCCGGTCAGCGAGGCGTGCGCCGGCCCGTCCTTGAACTCGCTGGAGAGGTGCGTGAGGGTCAGGTTCGCTCGGTCGAGGAAGACGCGGAAGTCCGGATCGGCGGCCCTGTTGACGATCGCCAGCGTGCTGTCCTGCAGCTCGAGCCGGCCGACCTTGACCGTCACGTCCGGCTTCTTGGCCGCCTTGGCGGCCGCCAGCTGCACGTTCCTGACCGCCTTGGCTTCCTTGCCGCCGCTGGCGGCGGTGTGGATGTAATCGATACCGAGGCCGCTGATGATCAGGCGGTCCACGTCCAGGAACTTCGTCGTGGGCGCGTACTCCAATTCCCCCGAAGTCGCCAGCACGCCTCCCTTCAGCACCAGGTTGGCGCGGGAGACGAGCGGATAGAACGGTGAGAGCGGCACGCTGCTGAGCTGGAACAGGGCGTGCGCGCCGGGGAACGGCTCGGCCAGGAAGTTGGCGTGCCCCTTCAGCTCTCCCCGTCCCTTGTCGAAGAGGACGCCGTGGGCCTCGAACGGCGACGGGTAGACGTGGTCCCTGGAGCGGATGTTCCGGATGTTGTCGGCGTGGATGTCGAGCTGGCTGATGCGGAGCGGCGGAGCGTCGGCCTTGTCGATGTAGGTGATGTCGCCCTTCTCGACGCGCAGCAGGTTGATCTTGAGCGGGTAGATCGTCTCCAGCGCCGCCTGCCAGCCGCGCTCCTTCACCGGCACGTCGTCCTTGCTCTCCTTCAGGAGCTGCGGCCGGTTCACGTGCACCGTCGGGTGGTCGACGAGCATGTCGGCCACGAGCTTCAGCCGCAGCAGCTCCTTCCACTGCACGCTGGCGCGCAGCTTCGGGAAGACCGCCACCGGTGGCTCCGGGTTCGCCTGCTGGCGGACCGTCAGGTCCTTCAGGGTCACCGAGAAGCCGAAGAGCGAGAAGTGCGCGTGCGGCAGCCGCACCTCGTACCCCTTCAGCTTCGCGTTCATCTCCTTCTCCATGTAGCGGCGGAGCGGCTCGTCCACGAAGAAGGTGGCGATCACCAGCAGGCCGAGCAGCCCCACCACCGAGATCGCCGTCCACTTCAGGGCCGGCTTCAGGCGCAGCCTCATCGCAGCCCCAGCTCCTTCTTCATCCCGGCGGTGAGCCGCTGGCGCGTCCGGCCGTAGTCCGCCCATGGGTCTTTTTTCAGCGAGGCGAGCCTCGGTCCGAGCGTGGCGACCGTCCAGGCGTCGGCCCGGAGCGACGGCTCGTCGAGCTCTTCCCAGGCGATCGGCACCGAGACCGGCGCTCCGGGCCGGGCGCGCGTGGAGTACGCCGCCACCGCGGTGGAGCCGCGCGCGTTGCGCAGATAGTCCAGGAAGACCTTCCCCTTGCGCTTGGCCTTGGCCATCGTGGTCACGTACTTGTCGGGCTCGTCGGCCTCGATCGCCTCGGCCAGCGCGCGCGAGAAGAGGACGCAGTCGTCCCAGTCGGGCCCGCGGGTGATCGGGACGACGACGTGCAGCCCCTTGCCGCCGGTGGTCTTCAGGAAGCTCTCGAGGCCGAGCCGCTCGAGGCGCTCCCGGACGTTGCGCGCCGCTTCCACTACGCCTTCCCAGCCCACCGCGGGGTCAGGGTCCAGGTCGAAGATCAGGCGATCCGGTTGCTCGAGCCTGTCGGCGCGGGCGTTCCAGGTGTGGACCTCCAGGACGCCGAGCTGCACCAGCGAGATCAGCATCTTCAGGTCGTCGACCACGATGTACTCGCCGACCTTCGTCTTCTCCTGGATCCTGATCACCCGCACGGTCTTGGGCACGCCGAAGCCGACGTGCTTCTGGTAGAAGCAGGCCTTGCCGATCCCCTCGGGACAGCGCACCAGCGTGGTGGGGCGATCGGCGAGGTGCGGGAGCACCAGCTCGCCGACCGTCGTGTAGTAGCTCGCCACGGCGCGCTTGGTGACGCCCTCGCCGGGATAGAGCACCCGGTCGGGGTTCGTCAGCGTGACGCCGGCGAAGACGTTCTCGACCTGCTCCACCGCCTTCGGCTCCTCTCGCACGACCGCCCCGGCTGCCTTGTCCTCCCGCAGCCCGTGGAACGTCGGATGGCGCAGCTTGCCGTCTGAGGTCCACTCGGTGAAGGCGACCTGCGCGACCAGCGACGGCTTCACCCAATGGGCGCGCGCCATGCGCGGCGCCTTCTGGCACGGACAGGTATCGGTCTCCAGCGCGTCGAGCTGCTTCCGCAGCGAGCGCGCCACCGCGGTGCTGAAGCCCGTCCCTACTTTCCCGACATAGGTCAAGTCAGCGGGACGGGCGGAAGAGCGGGTCGCCGGAGACTTGGCGGAGGCGATCTCCGCGGCGTCGCCAGACGCCGCATCAACGACCCTAGACTTGGCGGAGGCGATCTCCGCGGCGTCGCCAGACGCCGCATGAACGGCCAAGAACAGCGCCCCGAGGCCGGCGCGCGAGCCCTGCGGGTCGGTGAAGCCGACCACCACGAATTCCTGCTCCTTCAGGCACTTCACCTTCACCCAGGAGCGCGTGCGTCCGGACTCGTAGGGCGCGTCGGCCCGCTTGCTGACGATCCCTTCCGCGCGGCTCTTGCAGGCCTCGGCGAAGACCGCGTCCCCCTGCCCCTCCAGGTGGTCGCTGTAGCGGAGCGCGCCGCCGGCGGCGGGGCCGATCAGCTCGGCGAGCTGCCGCTTCCGCTCGAGCAGCGGCTGCTTGCGGAGGTCGCGCCCGCCGTTGTTCAGGAGATCGAAGACGAAGTAGACGAGGTTCGCGCCGCCTCCGCTCCCCAGTGCGTTCTGCAGGTCCTGGAAGCTCGTCGTGCCGTCGGGGCGGAGCACCGCGACCTCGCCGTCGAGGACGGCGTCGGCGATCCCCGCGCTCTCCAGGCGAGAGGCGATCGTCTTGAAGCGCTCGGTCCAGTCCTTGCCGTTGCGGCTGACCAGCCGCGCCCGCCCGCGGTCGATCACCGCCACGATGCGATAGCCGTCGAGCTTCACCTCGTGCAGCCACTCGTCCCCGGCCGGCGGCTTCTCCACCAGCGTGGCAAGCTGCGGCAGGACGAAGTCCGGCCTGGTGGCGCCGCGCGGCAGCGGCTTGAGACGCTTCGGGGGCGCCGCTTTCACCAGGCGCAGCCCCTTCTTCGAGTCCCAGATCCCTTCGGGCGCCGCGGCGATCTGCTCCATCGTCCGCCCGCTCTTGACGCTCTCGGGCCGCCGCGCGGTGATGTCACCCTTCGGGCGGGCCACCTCGTCGCGCTCCTTGAAGAGCAGCCAGCTGCTGCGCCCGCTCGTGTCGCCGCCTCGCGGCGCGGTCCGCACCAGCTTGAAGCCCCCCTGCAGCTTCTCGCCGTCCAGCTCGAAGCTCAGCTTCCCCTTGCGGTAGCCGGCGCGCGGGTCCTCCTTGGGGCGCCAGGTCCCGCGGTCCCAGAGGAGCACCGTGCCGCCGCCGTACTGCCCCTTGGGGATGATCCCCTCGAAGTCGCCGTACTCGATCGGGTGGTCCTCGGTCTGCATCGCCAGGCGCTTGTCGGCCGGGTCGAGGCTCGGCCCCTTCGGCACCGCCCAGCTCAGCAGCACGCCGTCCAGCTCCAGCCGGAAGTCGTAGTGCAGGTGCGAGGCGGCATGCTTCTGGATGACGAAGGAGCTGCCCTTCCTCGAGGGGGTCTTCCGACCCGCCGGTTCCGGCGTCAGGGCAAAGTTCCGCTTACGGTGGTACTCGTGCAGTCCCACACCGGATATGGAGCAAGCCGAGTGCCTAGACGGCCGCCTGCTCGGCTTCCGCCGCCGCCGGAGGCGCGATCATCAGGGCGGGGCTGGAGGGCCGCTTGCTGGCCAGGGCGCGCTGGACGATCGCCTCCATACGCGCCACGATCGCGTCCCACGAGGAACGCCGAGCGATCTCCAGGCCGGGACCGGCCGGCAGGCGGTCTCCGGAGAGGATCTCGCGAGCCCTGGTGGCGAAGGCGTCGCGTGAGGCGATGTGCACGACCTCGCCGAAGTTCGTCACCACGTCGGCGATCGGCGTGGACAGTACCGGGCGGCCGGAGGCGAGGAAGTCGAGGGTCTCGGTGGGCTTGAGGAAGCGGCTGGCCTCGTTCACCGCGAACGGCATCAGGCAGACGTCGAAGCCGGCCAGGTACGAGGGCAGCTCGGCGTACGGCTTGTCGCCGAGGTAGGCGATGTTGTCGCCCTTCGGAAGCGATCCGGGGTCGACGTTCACGATCGGACCGACCATCGCGATCGTGGCGTTGGCGGTGCGGGCCAGCTCCTCGAGCAGCCGGTAGTCGAGCCGCTCGTCGATGGTCCCGAGGTAGCCGAGGCGCGGTCTCGGCAGGCGCGCCAGGTCTTCGGCCACCTTGCGCGACGAGGCGCTGCGGAAGTGGTCGTAGTCCACGCCGCCGCCGAGGAAGTGGGTGTTCGGATAGACGCGGCTCCTGGAGAGGTAGCGCTGGTCTCCGCCGGCGAAGACGACCGACGCGTGCCGCAGCAGGGTCTCCTCGCGCTCGTCGAGCCCTTCCGGCGCGCCGTCGTAGACGATCGCCCGTGGCGAGCGGAAGAAGTGGATCTGCGGCTCCATCAGCGGCGTGGTGAGCCAGTGCGCCGCGCCCTGGAACGTCTCGCCCAGCGGGCCGTCGGCGAGCTGCGACAGCAGCTCCAGCGTTCGCATCTCTCGCGCCGCCTGCGGCTCGCCGGCCGGCACGTGCGGGTGCGCCACCGTGACGTTCGGGCAGGGGTTCGAGAGCTCGAGTCGGGCGGTCTTCTCCGGCCCCTCGATCGGCTCCTCGATGAAGAGGATGGGATGGCGCGCGGCGAGCCGCGAGTGGATCTGCTGGGGGCGCTGCCAGCCGGACGACCAGCGCAGATGGCAGTGGACCACGATGGGGAAGGGATCCGTGGCTTGCGAGAGACCGCTGGTCGCGGCCCGCAGATCCTGATGGGACATGGCTTGCCTCCCCTGTAGCCCGACCTGTGCAATCGTCGTTCCAGGGGGGAATTGGAAAGGCGCCGATGAGAACTCGCGGTCCGGCACTTCGGGGCCCGGTTCCCAAGTGAAAGAACTACCGGAGCGCCGGGGGAATCGTTACGGCGGCCTCGGCCATGGGTGGTTCCGCGTCAGTCACACCGCCGGCGGACGGGGCGCGGGGATTGCATCGCCCGCCGCGTGGTTGTGCTTCAGGCGATCCTCAGCATGCTCGGCCGCTCGCTGGGGAAGATCTTCAAGGCCACGTTCGGATGGGCGGTGGCCGCCCTTTTCGGCGAGCGGCCGGGACGCGAGAAGACCATCCTGTCGGTGGTCGTGGGAGCCGCGGCGGCCTGGCCGCTCCTGCTCCTCGGGGTTCCGTTCCCACGGGTAGCCTCCGTGGTCCTGGCGTTCGTGCCGCTGACGAAGCAGATCCCGGCCGTCTGGATCCGCGGGGTCTGGCTGCTCCTTGCCCTGCTCGTCCCGATCGTGCTCGGCACGCTGATGTCGCGGTTCGCGAGCGCCAAGGCTCCCGCGGAGCCGCGGTTCAAGCGGCTGCTCCGCGGCTTCCCGACCACCGTCGCCATCGCCGCCGCGTTCCTCCTGCTGGTCCTCACCATCCCGATCCGCAAGCTGGTGGCGGCGCTGCGGCGGCGCGTGGACAAGCAGCTGCCGCTGGCGGTGAAGGCCGAGGCCTACGGCGAGACCGCCAGGCGCATCGAGGAGACCGTGCGCCAGGCCGGCTTCGCGCTGCAGCGCCGGCCCGCGCCCTGGTGGCTGCGTTCGCCGTCGGCGGTGCTCCGGGCGGTGGGCGGCGGCAGCTTCGAGCGCGAGATCCCCGCGCAGCTCTTCTACCTCGAAGGCCCGGACCTCTCGCTGCTGCTGAATCCGAACGGCCTCGCCCTGCACGGGCGCGAGGCGGTCACCACCCGCGCGCGCGGACTGCTGGCCGAGGCGCTGGCGTTCACCGACGCGCTGGAGACGACCGACGGCAAGGCACAGGTCTTCGAGAAGAGGCTGAACGACCTGCGGCAGGCGTTCGAGACGTCTCCGGACGCGCACGCCGGGTCGGCGCTCTTCAAGGGGCGCCTGGAGGACATGGCGGCCGAGCTGCTGGAGAGCGAGCTGCCGATCGACGACTGGGAGACGCTCTACCGCCAGATGCTGCAGCTCTCGCGCGCCTTCGCCGGCGCCAGGCCGCTCCTCGAGAAGGTGAACGCCGAGGAGGCGGCGCCACGAGAGGCGCGGAGCAAGACCCTCGATCGGGAGGTTCCGATGAAAGCGACCGGACGCGTCAACGAGCTTTCCACCACCGAGCTGATCGGTGAGCTGACCTCCCAGGTGAAGCTGCTCGCCCACAAGGAGGTCGAGCTCGCCAAGGCCGAGCTGAAGACGCAGCTGGCCGAGGAGCTCAAGATGGTCAAAGGGCTGGCGATCGCGGCGGCCTGCGCTCTGAGCGGCGCCACGATGCTGCTGGTGGCTTCCGCGCTGGCGCTGCAGACCCGCATGCCGGCCTGGGCGGCGGCGCTCGGCATCGCCGTGTTGGTGCTGCTGAGCGGCGGCATCCTGGGGGCGCGTGCCTATGCGCAGCGCGTCAAGACGCCCATGCCGAACACCATAGAGACGCTGGAGGACGACCTGAGATGGGCTCGCAATCGACTGGCTTGAGCGACCAGCGCGAGGACGTGGAGCGGCTGCGCACCGAGATCGAGTCGGTGCGCGGCGAGCTGAGCCTGACGGTGGCCGAGCTGGACCGCCGGCGGCACCACGTCGGCGAGCTCCTCAAGCTCGTCGCCGGCCTCGGCGGGCTGCTTCTGGCCGTCGGCATCGGCCTCAAGATGGCCGGCCTGGTGCCGGCGAAGGTCCTTCCGGAGCGACGACAGCGGAAACGCCTGCTCCCGTTCTGAACGACGACAGCATGACCAAGATCGAGGAGCTCGCCCGCAAGGGGATCCACCGCTCGGGCAGCCCGGAGCGCGGCTTCACCTACGCCCACGCCGATGGCTCCGAAGTGAGCGCCGAGGAGCGCGCGCGCATCGAGGAGCTCAAGATCCCCCCCGCCTGGACCGAGGTCGCCATCAGCCTCTCGCCGGGCGCGCGGCTGCAGGCGGTGGGGAAGGACACGGCCGGCCGCTGGCAGTACCGCTATCACGAGAGCTTCGTGCGGCGGGGCCAGCGGAGGAAGTTCGAGCGGCTGCTGGCCTTCTCTCGCGCGATGCCCCGGGCGCGCGCCAGGGTGATGCGCCGGCTCCGCTCGGGGCACGAGCTGACCCGGGAGCGCGTGCTGGCGGGGATGGTGCGCATCCTCGGCGGGACCTACCTTCGCCCGGGCAGCGCGGAGTACACCGAGAGGAACGGTTCCTACGGGCTGACCACGCTGCGGCGCCGCCACGTCTCGACCAGCGGAGACCGGGTGCGCTTCGACTTCCCCGGAAAGGGGGGCAAGCGCCAGCTCGTCGAGTTGCGCGACCGTCCGGCGGCGCGCCTGGTGCGTCAGCTGCTGGAGCTGCCGGGCGGGCCGCTCTTCCGCTATCGCGGCCCGGACGGCCGGCTGGTGCCGGTGACCTCGGCGGAGCTCAACGCCGCCATCAAGGAGCTGCTGGGCGGTCCCTTCACCGCCAAGGACTTCCGCACCTGGGCCGGCACGTTCGTCTGCGCCGCCGAGCTGATGCACGTCGCCGCCGAGATGCCGCGCTCCTCGCGCGAGCGGCGGCGGATCGTGGTGCAGGCGATCCGCAAGACGGCCAGCGTGCTGCAGAACACACCGACGGTGGCCCGCGCTTCGTACATCGACCCGCGGGTGATCGAACGCTTCGAAGGAGGACGGCCGCCCGACCATCCGGTCGTGGTGGCAAACGCATGACCACGCTCGGCACCAAGAACCCGCTCGTCCGGATCGCCAACGCGGTCCGCGCCACGATCGCGCCGCGCCGCATCCCGGACCGGCCGGAGCGCGACATCCAGGTCATCGGACACCGGGGCACGCCCTACGGCAACCCGGAGAACACGCTCGGCTCGTTCCGCGAGGCCGTCGCCGAGGGCGCCGACGGCCTGGAGACGGACATCTGCGTCACCCGCGACGGAGTCTGGGTGCTGTGGCACGACATCGGGCCGAACAACAAGCTGGCGCTGGCCCGCCAGATCCACGCCGAAGAGTACCCCTTCGCGCCGGACGCGCCGCCGCTCGGGTCGGAGTGGCGCAGGCCGGTCGCCGAGCTGACCCTGGAGGAGCTGCGGGCGCACTACGGCTACCTCCGCAACGGGGGCGACGGCAGGCGCATCCCCATCGACCTCCTCGAGGACCTGCTCGCCTGGGCGGCCTCGCAGCCGCGCCTGAAGTCGATCTGCCTCGACATCAAGCTCGGGCCCCACCAGGCGGACCGCATCCCCGAGCTGCTCCGCTGGGTCGCGCCGCGGGCGCGCGCCGGCCTCTCCTTCGACTGCCTCTCCACGCACCGCGAGGTGGTGACGGCGCTGCTCCAGGAGCTGAAGGGCGGCGCCTATCCGCCCGACCTCTTCCGGGCGGTGCCCGACTTCGAGCTGCCGGGCGTCCTGCGCATCGCCAAGAAGCTGGGGGCCAGCTGCGTCAGCGTCAGCTGCTCGAAGCGGATGTGGGCCGCGGTGCGCGACGAGCTGGTCGGGCTGATGCGCGCCCGCGACGAGGGGAAGCTCTCGCGGGTGCTGGTGTGGACCTGCAACAAGCCGAAGGAGCTGGCGCTCCTGCGCAAGCTGCGCGTCGACGGCATCATCACCGATCACCCCGCCCTCCTCCGCCGGATCCTCGCCGAGCGGCCGCCCGCCGAGGCGTGAGGTGCCGCGCGCCTTCGCGACCGAGCTCGAGCCGCCGCGCACCGGCCGTTTCGCCGTGGTCGGCGACCTGCAGCGCACGTCGTTCGCGGAGGTCTGGCGGGCCAGCAACCGGCGTGAGCGCGAGAGGCTGGTGGTGCGGATCGCCGAGGCGCGCCCCGACTTCCTGGTCCTGCTGGGAGACCTCGTCTTCTGCGGCTCCTCGCAGTCGCACTGGGCGGAGTTCGACGCGCTCTGCGCGCCGATCGCCGAGCTCGGCGTGCCGGTCCTGCCGTTGCTCGGCAACCACGAGTACTGGCTGACCGGGCAGGCGGCGCTGCGTGGGTTCTACCAGCGGTTCCCGGCGCTGCGGGAGCGGCACTGGTACAGCCGCCGCTACGGCGGCCTGGCGCTGCTGATGGGGGACTCCAACGCCGGCCGCCTCTCGCCGGAGCGGCGGAAGACGCAGGTGGACTACCTGCGCGGCGAGCTGGAACGCTGCGACGCCGACGCCGGCGTCCTGGGCACGCTGCTCTTCGTGCATCACCCGCCCTACACCAACAGCACCGTCACTCCCGACGACCTGTGGGTGAAGACCGAGCTGGTCCCGCCGTTCCTGGCAGCGGCCAAGACGCTGGCGCTGGTCTCCGGCCACGTGCACAGCTACGAGCGGTTCCACAGGGACGGCAGGATGTTCGTGGTGGCCGGCGGAGGCGGCCCCCGGGTGCGCCTCCACGCCGGCGAGAAACGGCGCCACGACGACGACCTGATCGCCGGCCCCGAGGTCCGCCCCTACCACTTCCTGCTGGTCGCGCTGGAGGAGACCGGCGTCGACGTCGAGATGCTGGGCATCGACGCCGGCGGCGAGGAGTTCCACCGCCACGACCGCTTCCACATGAAATGGAGGAGGAGAGAGGTCCCCTCCGAGCTCGCGGCCCGGGTCTAAGATCAGGGCGGTCCTGACACGATGCAAGCGATCGAGTTCTGGAAAACGGTGACGATGGATCAGTCCGGCATGTTGGAGCGGTTCCTCCAGGTCTTACGCGGGACCGGCGTGCCGTTCTGCGTCATCGGCGGGCAGGCGGTGAACGCCTATGTCGAGCCGCTCGTCAGCCTCGATCTCGACATTGCGGTGGCCGCCGCGATGCTCGACCGCGTGCGCACGGAGCTCCAGCGTCACTTCACGGTGGAGGAGTTCCCGCACAGCATCAATGCTTCGTCGCCGGGGTCGGATCTGCGGGTCCAGCTCCAGAAAGATCCCCGCTACGGCGACTTCCCGAGCCGGGCCGAGAAGCGGGCGGTGCTCGGCCTGGAGCTGCCGGTCGCCGCCGTCGAGGACGTCATGAGAGGCAAGGTCTGGGCGGCCGGCGATCCGGGTCGCCGTCCCAGCAAGCGCCAGAAGGACCTGGCCGACATCTCCCGGCTGCTGGAAGCCTATCCGCACCTGTCCGCGCTGGTCCCGCAGCGGATTCGGGAGCGGCTCGAGACCGCCTGAGCTTCCTCAAGTCTAGGCGGGCGAGAAGGGTCCGATGGCAAGGCGGAGGAGCGAGGTGACCGAGGCGTAGCAGCGCTACGCCGCAGGGCAACCGAGTGACGACAACGCAGCCAGCGGGCCCTTTATCGCCCGCCGTTAGGTGAGGCGCGTCGGCTCGGACGTCGGCGGATCTCCTTTGGGAGGAGGCTCGCCAGGCACCTCGCTCGGCTCGGCAGGCGGGTCCTGGATCGGCGGAGGAGGAGGCAGGTCCGGTGGCATCGGAGGCCGAGGCTGATCGGGCTTCGGCTCCGGCGGCGGAGGGCTGGGAGGCATCGGGCTCAGGCCGCCTTGGCGCGCCGCGCCGGCTTCTTGGCTCGCGAAGCGGTGGCGCGAGGCGCCCGCTTCGGGGGCATCCGGCCGGCTGTCTTGGACGCGCTCTTGCCGAGGCTCGCCTTCAGCGCGGCCATGAGGTCGACGACCTCGGCGCCTTCCTCGGCCTCGGGACGCGCCTTCGTCGCGAACGTCTTCTTCCTGGCGAGCAGCTTCTTGAGCGCCTGCTTGTATTCGTTGGGATGCTGGGCCGGGTCCCACCCTTCGGTCGACATCTGGTCGATCAGCAGGCGCGCCATCTTCAGCTCGCCGGCGGTGGCGTGCGCCGATGGCACCGACACGTCCTTGGGGTCGCGCAGCTCCTCGAAAGGCCGCAGCAGCTCCATCGCCAGCGCTCGCTCGCCGGGGATGAGCGCGGCCAGCTTCGGCTTGGAGCGGAGCGTCACCCGGGCGATGCCGACCCGCTTCGAATCGAGCAGGGCGTCGCGCAGGACCGCGTACGCCTTCTCGCCCCCCTTGGCCGGAGCCAGGTAGTAGGGCTTCTCGAAGGAGAGCGGGTTCAGCGAGGCGACGTCGACGAACTGCAGCACGTCGATGTTGTGGCTCTGCCCGCCGACTTCCTCCTCGAGCTCCTCGAGCTCCCTCTTCTCCACCGGCGCGAAGCGCTTCTTCTCGACCTCGTAGCCCTTCACGATCTCGTCGTTGTCGACCTCGACGTCCTCCTCGCTGCAGAACTTCTTGTAGCGGATCGGCGCCATGTCCTTCCGGTGGAAGAGGCGGAAGCCGACGTGCTCCGAGGCCTCCACCGCGGAGAAGACTCCGACCGGAATCGTGATCAACCCGAACGTGATGTGGCCGCTGAAGAGGCTCCTCATCTTTCTTTCCTCCTGAGGCGGTCTCCTCTCCGGCGTCGCCTCGGGGGCGCCGGCGCGGAGAGGAGCCGTCTTCGTCAGATCGTCGAGAGGAGATCGTCCAGCATGCGGATGTGGCGCCGCTGGGCGGGGATCATGGTGGCGAGGACCATCGTCCGCGTGGAGGACGGCAGCTCGTCGAGCGCTTCCTCGTAGTCCTTCAGTCCGTGCTCTTCGCCTTCCTTGAGGACCTTCAGGGAGGCGTTGTTGCCGAAGAGCGCCGCCAGCCCCTCCAGCGTCTTCGCCCACGCTCCCCAGACGCCGGCGGAGTCGTCGGCGTCGCCGCCGAGCCAGAGGATTTCCTGGCGCAGCCTCTGGGCGTTCTCCGCGTGGTCCTGGGAGAGGGCGCGCAGCATCGTCTTGACGGAGTCCGCCAGGTCGCCTGCCTTGTCGAGGGCCTGCCGGTAGGTCTCGACCGAGGAGATCTCTCCCCTCAGAAGAGAGTTGAGCTGGTCGATCGCCTTGTCGGATTCAGCGGTCAGGGTTGCCATGTTCAGACCTCCTTGGAGTGGTGGCGGGCCGGGGCGCCCCGACGGGACACCCCGGCCTGGATCACACAGTCCGCGTGCGGCCGCCGGTGAGGAAGTGGACGATCACCGAGATCACGGCGAGCACGAGGAGGAAATGAATGATGCCGCCGACGTGGAAGGCCACCAGGCCCAGGAGCCACGCGACGAGAAGAATCATGCCGATCGCGAGCAACATTTGAGATGCCTCCTTCGCCGATCGCGCTTACGACCGACTCCCGACGGAGCTGCAAGTCCGGTACCGCCGTCGCGCCAGGGAGCAGGCCGCGCACCTGGGCATCGTCCTTGCGCAGGGTTGGCGCGTGGAGGTGCTATGAGCATTCTCGATGTCCTGACCAGCAAGAAGACTGGAGCATCCGAATCGGAGGAAGCTCCGAAGGCGACGGATCTCCTGAAGAAGGACCACGACACGGTCAAGGCGCTCTTCAAGGAGTTCCGCGGCCTCGACGACCATGACCAGCAGGAGAAGCGGCGGCTCTTCACCGAGATCGACCGCGAGCTGACGGTCCACGCCACGATCGAGGAAGAGATCTTTTACCCGGCGGTGACGTCCGGCACGACCGAGGAGGGCGAGGAGCTCGTGCTGGAGGCCAACGAGGAGCACGCCATCGTGAAGACGCTGCTCTCGCAGATCCGCTCTCTGGCGCAGGGGGACCCGCGCTTCGACGCCAAGATGAAGGTGCTCATGGAAGGGGTCGAGCACCACGCCGGCGAGGAGGAGAGCGAGCTCTTCGACGAGGCGAAGACGCTCGGCAGCGACAAGCTGAAGCAGCTCGGCGGGCGGATGCAGCAGCGCAAGATGCAGCTGATGTCCGGCGGCAAGGGAGCGCTCGAGCCGTCGCGCGCGTCCAGGCGCGGCAGCTCGTCTCGCGGCAAGTCTGCCAAGTCGACCAGCAAGTCGACCAGCACGCGCACCAGCTCGCGCCGCGGCAAGAGCCCGGCGAAGAGCGCCGGCAAGCGGCAGACCGTTCCCTCTCGCTGACCCATAGCGCTTCTTTCAACCGGGTGTACGCAAGTGCGTACGTCCCGACCATCGCGACGCGCGGAATCTGCTGACAGATCGTTCGTCGTCAAACAATCTGCCGTGCGTCACACAGGGCACGTGCATTGCTCAACGGACCAAGGAGGTACTCGTATGAACCGCAAGAATGACCCCAAGGGCGTCGACCCCACCCCGGATGCCAACCGTGACCCGATCACCAAGGAGCCCGGGTCGCATCCGGTCGGCACCGGCGTCGGCTCGGCCGGCGGGGCCGCCACGGGAGCGGCGATCGGCGGCGCGGTCGGTGGGCCGGTGGGGGCCGTGGTGGGCGGCGTGGCCGGTGCGGTCGCCGGCGCGGTGGCTGGACACGCGGCCGGCGAGGCGCTGGATCCCACGGTCGAGACGAACTACTGGCGCGAGAACTACAAGAAGCGCCCCTATTATTCCAACGGCCGCACCTACTCCGACTACGAGTCGGCCTACCGCTACGGCTGGGAGAGCGCCAGCAACCCGAGCTACGCCGAGAGGAAGTTCGAGGACGTGGAGAACGATCTCGAGCGCGGCTGGGACAAGGCCCGCGGCGAGACGCGCCACGCCTGGAACGAGATGAAGGACGCCACCCGCGACGCCTGGGACCGGGTCCGCGGCCGCAAGTACTGACGAAGCAGAACGGGACGTTCCGTTCCTGGCAGCCCCCGCCGCAAGGCGGGGGCTGTTTTTTTCAGGCGCGCTGCGCGGCGACCTCGACCCGGGCCTCGTTCTCCGGAGCGATCCCCGAGCCCAGCACGACCCGCACGCGGTGCACGCCGCCGTCGTCCACCAGCGGCAGCGCGCCGGCGTCGGCGGCGCTGCCGTCCAGCTCGGCGACGCCCACGCCCCGGCAGCGGCGCTGGGGATTCTCGACCTCGACGAGGTAGCGCGTCCGCCCGAAACGCCACTCGATCGAGCAGCGCGGCCAGGAGGCCGGGATGCACGGGTCGACCCGGAACGTGGCGCCGTGGCGGGTGAGCCCGAGGATGGCCTCGAGGCCGACGCGGTACATCCAGCTGGCCGAGCCGGTGTACCAGGTCCAGCCGCCGCGCCCGCGGTGTGACGGGTGGTCGTAGACGTCGCCGGCCAGGACGTAGGGCTCGGTCTTGTAGCGTTCGACCTCGCCGGCGGTGCGGCTGTGGTTGATGGGGTTCAGCATGTGGAAGAGCTCGACCGCCTCGTCTCCGTGCCCGAGCGCGGCGGTGGCCCAGACGACCCACTGCGCGGCGTGGGTGTACTGGCCGCCGTTCTCGCGGATGCCGGGCAGGTAGCCCTTGATGTAGCCGGGGTCGAGCGCGGTCTTGTCGAAGGCCGGCCACAGCAGCAGGATCACCCGTGACACGCGGTTCACCAGGTGCGCCCGCACCGCGTCCATCGCCCTCTCGGCGCGGTCACGCGGCGCGAAGCCCGACAGCACCGCCCAGGTCTGCGACAGCGAGTCGATCTTGCACTCGTCGTTCTGCGCCGAGCCGAGCGGGCTGCCGTCGTCGAAGGTGGCCCGCCGGTACCACTCGCCGTCCCAGGTGAGCTGCAGCATCGCCCCCAGGCGCTGGCGCTCGGCCCGGTAGCGGGCCGCCCGCGCCGGATCCCCCCGCTCCTCGCAGAGCGGCGCGAAGTCCCCCAGCAGGCGGTGGAGGAAGAGGCCCACGAAGACGCTCTCGCCGCGGCCCTCGTGACCCACCCGGTTGTAGCCGTCGTTCCAGTCGCAGGTGCCGATGAGCGGCAGGCCGTTCGGCCCGGCGGTCAGGCCACGGTCGAGCGCGCGCAGGCAGTGGTCGAAGAGGTCCCCCTTCTCGCCGCTGTGCTCCGGGCTGCCGTAGACCTCGGCCTCGTGCTCGGGCACCGGCGGCGCGGTGAGGTAGGGCGCCACCTCGCGCAGCACGCCCTCGTCGCCGGTGGCGCGGACGTAGTGCAGCGCGGCGTAGGGGAGCCAGAGCATGTCGTCGGAGCAGCGGGTGCGGATGCCGGTGCCGTTCGAGGCGTGCCACCAGTGCTGCACGTCCCCCTCCAGGAACTGGCGGCCGGCGGCGCGCAGCAGGTGCTCGCGCGTCAGCTCCGGGCGCGCGAAGGTGAGCGCCATCGTGTCCTGGAGCTGGTCGCGGAAGCCGTAGGCGCCGCTCGACTGGTAGAAGCCGGAGCGGGCCCAGAAGCGGCAGGCCAGGTCCTGGTAGAGCAGCCAGCGGTTCAGGAGCAGGTCGAACGAGTCGTCGGGCGTGCGGACCTGCACGGTGCCGAGCGTCTCGTCCCAGAACGCCTCCACCGACTTCAGCTCGGCCTCCACCGCGGCCAGGCCGGCGAAGCGCCGCAGCAGGTGGCGCGCCTCGGCCAGCTCGCAGCCGGCGCCGAACAGGAACGCCAGGCGGCGCGTCTCGCCGGGCGCCAGCTCCAGCGTGACCTGGAGGGCGGCGCAGGGGTCGAGGCCGGCGCCGGCGCGCCCCGAGAGGCTCGGCCGCTTCAGGCCGGCGGCCCGGTCCAGCGAGCCGTTGCGGCCGAGGAACTCGGCGCGGTCGGCGGTGAACGAGCGCAGCGGCTCGGTGCAGGAGGCGAAGGCCACCGCGTCGCGGAAGTCGGTGTTGTAGCGGTTGCGCGCCAGGAGCGCGCCCGACTCCTGGTCGCGCTCGGTGACCACGGTGCGGGAGAAGCCGGGGCGCGGCGGCCCCAGCCAGAGCTCGCTGTAGGAGAAGAGCGAGATCCGGCGCGGCCGCGAGGAGAGGTTGGCCAGCGTCAAGAGCGAGAGCTTCACCGGCGCCTCGCGGGCCACGAAGACCTCGAGCTCCTGCTCCAGGCCGTGGCTGCGGCGCAGGAAACGGGTGACGCCGGCCGCGTGCCGCACCACGGTGCGCGGGGTGCGGGCGCTCCTCCGCAGCGGGCCGGGGGTGGCGCTCCAGACGCTGCCGTCCTCCTCGTCGCGCAGCAGCAGCGCCTCGGCGGTGCGGTCGCTGACCGGGTCGTTGGCGAACGGCGTCAGGCGGTTCTCGCGGCTGTTCTCGAACCAGGTGTAGGCGCCGCCGGAGGCGGTCACCACCGTGCCGAGGCGCGGGTTGGCGAGGACGTTCGCCCAGGGGAGTGGAGTCTCTCGCGCGCCGTCCAGCACCACCACGTACTCGCGGCCGTCGCGGGTGAAGCCGCCCAGGCCGTTCTGCATGGTGAGCGGCGGCGGCTCGGGCGGCGGCAGGTCGGCGGGTCCGGGCTCGTCCAGCAGCGGGCGCGGCAGCGGACGCGGCGGCTCGCGCTCGGGGCGCGCCAGCTGGTCGACCAGCTCCCCGAGCTCGCCGGAGAGGATCGCGCGGGCGGCGCTCACGACCAGCGTCCGCTCCGCCTCGGGCATGCTGTCGCCGCGGAGGAGGAAGACGCCGCCCGGCTTGCCCTTGTTCGCGCCCCAGGGGCCGCCTTCCAGGAGCTGCGCCAGCTGCTCGTGCATCTCGTCGCGGTAGCTGGCCGGGTGCTCGTTGAGGATCACCGCGTCGGCGGAGAGCCCCTTCATGCGCCAGTACTCGTGCGCCTTCAGCACCTCGCGGACCAGCGGCAGGTCGTCGGGCTCGGTGACCCGGACCAGCACGATCGGCAGGTCGCCGGAGATGCCGTGCGCCCACAGGCCGGGCTGGCCCAGCGTGCTGCTCTCCAGGGTGGCGGAGTCGGCGCGCAGGGAGCCGTCGGCGAAGAAGACCCGCGAGGCGAGCCGGTCGTAGACCTGCGCGTCCTCGTGCTCGACGCCCAGGTGCCGCAGCGCGACCTGCGCGTGGGTGTGGGCCAGCGCGAAGGTGCGCGCGGTCGCCGAAGGGTCGGCGTACTTCTGGCAGAGCGACCGGGCCGCGGCCTCGTCGGGCGCGACTCCGGTCACGAAGGAGAGCCGTGCGAAGGCGCCGGGCTGCAGCCGCACGCGCGTCCGCAGGCTCACGATCGGGTCCAGCACGGCGCCGGTGGTGCCGGAGAGCGCGCGTCCCTCCAGCGCCTCGGGGTTCTCCGGTCCTCGCCCGCGCCCCAGGAAGCGCATGCGGTCGGTCTCCCACTCGACGTGCGACTGCAGCCGGTCCACCGCCAGTACGTGGAAGGCGAAGAGCGGCGGGTCCTGCGAGGCGCGCGGACGGCGCCGCACCAGCAGCGCCCGGCAGTCCGCCAGCCACTGCGTCTCCAGGAAGAGCTTGCCGAAGGCCGGGTGCGCGAAGTCCTCGTTCACCGGGGCCAGCGCGATCTCGGCGCAGCTGGTCACCTCGATCTCCCGCGGCTCGCCGCTGCGGTTCGTCACCGAGAGCCGCCGCACCTCGGCGTCGTCCTCGGAGGAGACCGCCACCTCGAGCCGCGTCTCGATGTCGTGGTTGCGACGGGTGAGGATCGCCTTGTCGATCAGCATCTCCGCCAGGTACTCGTCGGGCTCCACCGCGGTGGGCAGGTAGGCGGCCGACCAGACGAGCCGGCGGCGGACGTCGCGCAGGTAGAGATGCTGGCTGCCGGCGTCGCGCGTCTCGTCCTCGCGCCAGCGGGTGACCGAGCGGCCGCGGCAGAGGCTGGCCCCGCCGCCGGCGTTGGTGAGCGCCAACACGTAGGCGCCGTTCCCGAGGAAGTGGGCCCGCGGCCAGGGGGTGTGCGGCGAGCGCATACGCCACGGAGAGAGCGGCGCCGCCGGCGCGGAGACGCGCGTCTCCTCGGCGGGGTGCGGCTCGGCGGCCGGCGCCGCGCGCGGCACCCGCTCCTCCAGCAGCAGCTCGGTGGCCCGCACGCTCGGGTCGGCGTGGAAGCGCTCCACCATCAGGTCGCCGGAAAGCACGTTGGCCATCGCCACCAGCGTCATCCCCTGGTGGTGGGCGAGGTGCGCCTTGATGACGACGCCGCGCCGGCCCGGGCGCGCGCTCTCCGGGTCGCCTTCCGGCTGCCGGCCCGGCGTGTAGTCGATCGACTCGTAGAAGCCGTGGGTCCCCTCGGCGCCGTCGCGGAGGAGCCGCCGGAAGTTCCGCGCCGCCTCGACCGGGTCGACCAGCGCGGCCAGCGCGGTGGAATAGGGGGAGACCACCAGGTCGTCGGAGAGCCCGCGCTTGAGGCCCAGGCCCGGCACCCCGAACGCCTTGTACTGGTACTGCCCGAGCCGGTCGACCTCGGCGAAGGCCGATTCGGAGATGCCCCAGGGGACGCCGCGGGCGCGCCCGTACTCGATCTGCCGCTTGACCGCCATGCGGCAGGCCTCGTGGAGGAGGGTGCCGCGGTGCGTCCTCATCAGCAGCAGCGGCATCAGGTACTCGAACATCGTGGCGCTCCAGGACACCAGCGTCGGCACGCCGTCGGTGCTGAGCACCTGCCGTCCCAGCTGGAACCAGTGGCTCTGCGGGACGTCCCCCTTGGCGATCGCCAGGAAGCTGGCCACGCGGGCCTCGGAGGCCAGGAGGTCGTAGTAGGAGCCGTCGAGCCGGCCCGGCCCGCCGGCGTCGGCCAGCCGGTAGCCGATCGAGAAGAGCTTGCGGTCGCGGTCGTAGAGGAACCGGAAGTCCATCTGCTGCGCGAAGGCCGCGGCCCGCTCGGCGAGCGGCCCCAGGCGCGGCGCCAGCGGCGGGTGCGCCCGCTCGAGGCGCTTCAGCCCCTGGGCCAGCGCGATCAGCGAGCCGGCCAGGTTGCCGCTGTCGACGGTCGACACGTAGCGGGGCATGAGCGGCGCCAGCGTCGTGGTGTCGTACCAGTTCAGGAGATGTCCCTGATGGCGCTCCAGACCTTCCAGGGTGCCGAGCGTCCTCTCCAGCCGCTCCAGCATCTCGTCCGGCGTCACGAAGCCGAGGTCGGCCGCCGCCAGCGTGGAGAGGAGCGCCATACCGATGTTGGTGGGGGAGGTGCGATGCGCCACCATCGGACCCGGAGCGTCCTGCACGTTGTCGGGCGGGAGCCAGTGGTCCTCCTCGGTCACCAGCGTGTCGAAGAAGCCCCAGGTCTTCCGCGCGATCGACAGCAGCAGCTCTCGGTCCGCGTCCGACAGGTCCCGCCGCTTCGGCGGCAAGGGACGGCTCAGCCGGTAGCCCAGCAGGGGTGCCGCCACCCAGAGCGCCGCGAACGGCAGCGCCACCGGCAGCGCGGCCGGGCGCCAGAGCACGACGGCGGCCGCACCGGCGATCGCCAGCGCGCTGGCCGGCGCCATCTCCTTCAGGAGCGCCCGCACCCCGACCTTGACGAGGCCGGCGGTGCTCTTGGCCTGCGCGGCGGCGGTCTGCCATTCGAGGAGATGGCGCCGCGTGACCAGCACCCTCCAGAGGGTGACGGCGATGGCGTGCAGCTGCACGCCGGCGTGGTAAGGCAGGAACGCCAGCGCCAGCAGCGCGCGGGCCGCGGCGCCGGCGATCTCCTTGGCGATCCCGGTCAGGTAGACGCGCCCGCCGCGCCCGCGGTCGCCGCGCAGCTTCGGCAGCCGGCTCAGCGCGTCGAGGAAGGGGAAGAAGAGCACCCCCAGGGCGCCCAGCGCGGAGAGCAGCGGCGAGCCCGGCAGCAGCGCCCAGGAGCCGAGCAGCGCCAGCAGCAACGCCGGCGGCACCAGGCTGCGGCGCAGGTTGTCGAGCACCTTCCAGTGGCCGATGACCGGCAGCCGCTGCCGCACCAGCAGCGGCGGCACCTGCCAGTCGCCGCGAGTCCAGCGGTGCTGGCGCCTGGCGTGGGCCACCACGTTCGCCGGCGTGTCGTCCACGACCTCCACGTCGGAGACCAGCGCGGTCCGTGCGAAGAGCCCCTCGTAGAGGTCGTGGGAGAGGAGCGTGTTCTCCGGGACGCGCCCCTCCAGGACGCTCCGGAACGCGGCGACGTCGTAGAGCCCCTTGCCGGTGAAGGCGCCTTCCCCGAAGAGGTCCTGGTAGAGGTCGGAGACCGCCGACGCATACGGGTCGACGGCGGTGTCGCCGCCGTAGAGCCGGGCGAACAGCGACTCTCCGGCGCTCTGGTGGCTGATGCCGACACGCGGCTGCAGGATGCCGTAGCCCTCGGTCACGCGGCGCAGCCGTTCGTCCACCCGGGGGCGGTTCAGCGGGTGGGCGATGACGCCGGCCAGCGCGTGGGCGACGCGCCGCGGCAGACGGGTGTCGGCGTCCAGGGTGATGACGTAGCGGATGTCCGGCAGCAGCGAGAGGTCGCCGACGGCCACCGAGAACCCGGAGGGGTCGCCTCCCAGCAGCTTATTGAACTCCTCGATCTTGCCGCGCTTCCTCTCCCAGCCCATGAAGACGCCTTCCCGCTCGTTCCACCTGCGGTCGCGGTGGAAGAGGAAGAAGCGGTCGCGGCGCTCCGGCGCGTGCCGCCGGTTGAGCTCCTCGATCCCGTCCCGCGCGGCGGCGAGCACCTCGGCGTCGTCGGGGAGGACGGCGGCGGGCGCGTCCTCGAAGTCGGAGAGGACCGCGAAGTGCAGGTGCGGGTCGAGGTTGCCGAGCGCCTGGACCTCGAGGTGGTCCAGCAGCTTCTGCACCGAGGAGACGCGCCCGAGAAGCGTCGGGATGACCACCATCGTGCGCGCGCTCTCCGGCACGCCCTCGCTGAAGTCGAGCCGAGGCAGCCGGCGCGGCGCCACCAGCGCGGCGGCGGCGCGCTGCAGCAGGGCGATGGCCAGCTCGCTGGCCGGGAGCACCCAGAGCAGGAAGGCCAGCAGCGCCAGGGCCTCCGAGCCGGTGTCGTGCGCCTCGGCCGCGGCCGCCCCGGCCAGCAGCGCCGTCAGCAGCGCGATGCCGCCGAGGTAGAGCGCCGCGGCGTGGGCGCGGCCGAAGCGGGCGAGGCGCGGGAGAAGGCGCGGCGGACGGCCCACCGCGCGCTCCAGCTCGCGGCGGCGCGCTCCGATCACCCAGGCGCCGACGTGCGCGTCGCGGCTGTCGAGGCCGTCGCGCTCGGCGGCCAGCCGCGCGCCGGCGACCGCCTCCTGAGCCACCCGCACCTGCGCTTCGCCGGTGGGCTCGGCGATCTCCTCGATCTCGTGCCGGTAGCGGTCGCGGCTCTCGAAGTCCATCCGCCCGTAGACCGCGCCCGGGTCGTGCCGGAGCGCCTGCTCGACGAGGCTCATCCGCTCGAAGGTGCGGCTCCAGTCGAGCGTGGCGCAGAGGCGCAGGCTGCTGACTGCGTTGCCGATCGAGACCTGGTCGGCGGCGGCGCGCTGGGTCTCCGAGCGCACCTGCTCCTCGAGGCTGGAGGGGGCCGAAGCCAGGCGTTCGTCGAGAGCGGCGCGCAGCTCGGCCAGCTTCGGGTCGTGCTCGTGGAGGCGCGCGTGCAGCTCGGTCACGAAGGCCGCCGGCAAGTCGCGGGGCAGCGCCGGCGGACGTCCGCCGCGGGCGGCCTCGATCAGCGCGCCGGCCGCGCGCCTGGCGGCGCGTCCCTCCAGGATGCCAACCGCGACCCGGCTGACGCTCTCCAGGAGAGCGAGCTTCAGGATGCTGGGCCACGCCCAGAGCTCGCCGATGGTGAGCGGGGCGATCGTCTGGTAGGCCAGGACGTAGCGGACCAGCCGCTCGGCGTCGAGGCGGCCGTCGCTGTGCCGGATCAGCTCGGACGCCATCGCGTCCAGCCGCGTGCAGCGCCGGCGCTCCGGAGCGGCCAGCTTCGGCAGCTTGCGGTAATAGCTGCGCGGCAGGTCTCGACGGACCGCCAGCGCCTCCGATTCCAGCAGGTGGAAGTTGTCGAGGAGCCACTCCGCCGCCGGCGGCACCGGGATGCCTTCGTGCACGTCGCCGGCGAGCGCCAGGTAGGCACGGCGAAGGACCTCGACGCTTTCCTTCGAGCGGCGCGCCGCCTCACCGGCGCCTCGCCGGCTGCGCACCACGGCGAACGCGCGGGCGAGCGCCCTGGCCCGCTCCTCCAGCGCCTCCGCGCTCAAGAGCTCGTCGACTCGAGCGCCTGACTTCACGGGCGCGCCGGGGGAATCCGACTCGGCGTCCTTGTCATGCCGGGGAGCACGCCGGACGGCGTTCCGCCCCTTCCCGCCTAGGCGCCACATCCAGGATGAATCAGCACGTCACGTGCCAGGGACGCTCAGCTGGCGACCTGCTCGACGCTCTCCAGGACCGATTCGCGGTGCAGCGGCGAGCAGCCCGCCTCGAGGAAGGCCACCGACCGCCGGATGACCGACGGATCCCGCAGGATGCCGTGGTGGCCGAGGCCGCCGGTCGGCACCAGGCGCGCGCCGCGCCAGGCCTTGACGATCGCGGCGCCGTCGCTGATCGGCACGCAGACGTCGCGGCGATCGTGAAAGACCAGGAGACGCGTCGCGCAGGAAGCGACCCAGCTTGCGGCGCGTAGGTCCTGCCAGCGCAGCCGATAGCGCGCCTGGAAGCGCGTCTCCATCGACTCCTGCACGCCGGGCGGGATGCCGAAGAACCTCGCGAACCTCCTGGAGTACCGTTCCGGATCGGCGGCGGGCGCCAGGAAGACGGCGCGCGGCAGCGGCATGCCGCGGCGCAGCGCCAGCACGCAGGACATCGCCCCCAGGGAATGCGCCACCACTCCGTAGAACGGGCCGTAGAGGTGGTCGAGCGCCCCGATCGCGTCGGCGAATTCCGGGATCTGCGCGCAGAAGCCGTCGGAGTCGCCATGGGCCGGCGCGTCGAAGCTCAGCACCGAGAAACCTGCCTGCACCAGCGGCTCGACGAAGTGCGAGAGGCGCGCGGCATGCCCTCCCCAGCCGTGCACCAGCAGCACCGTCGGCCCGCCGGTGCCCCAGCGCCAGACGGCCAGGCGCCGCTTGCCGTAGGTCGCCCGCTCGTGTCGCGCCCTCGAGAGGAGCGCCACGTCGGTGCGGCTCTTGGGATACCGCGGCGGCGTGCGCAGAAGCGCCTCGGCCCAGACCGCCGAGAGGGTCGTCGAGATCCGGCCGAGGAGCCGGAACGATCCACGGACCAGGCGGCGGACCGGGATGCGCACGCGCATCGTCAGCCTCGCGTCCGCCTCACCAGGTATCCAATCGAAGCGTCAAACATTCTGTTCAAACTCTCGCCTGGGAGCCGCTTCTGCACGCGGCCGACCCACGAACTGCGAGCTAGCAAACGAGATGCCTGACTCTGGGATGGCAGCGCGCTTGCGGTGTCTCCCGTGGGCTCAGCAGGAGCCGCGGAGGGAGGTCACCATGAAGCCACGCAAGCGGCAGATCGAAGACCAGAACCAGGGAGACGAAGGCATCGACAGCCCGGCGCGCAGCCAGGGCAACGAGGGACCGACCGGTCAGGCGGACGTCGAGCGCGATCTCGGCGAGCTGCAGCCGGTCGGCTCCGGGCCGGGCGGCGTGGAGCGCGAGAGGGACGGCCAGCGGGAAGGGGAGAGGTAACGCCGGTCCTCCGGCATCGAATTCGCACTCACCGAAATGGGAGGTGAATTCGATGTTACGACTCGCGTTGATGTTCCTCGTCGTCGGTCTCGTGGCGGCCCTGCTGGGCTTCACCACGATCGCCGGCGCGTCGATCGCGATCGCCAAGTTCCTGGCGTTCGTCTTCCTGGCGCTCTTCCTGATGTTCATCGTGCTGGGCCTCTCGGCCGGGACACGATTGGCGCGCTAGAGAAGAGACCACGAGCTCCGCGCAGGAGCGGAAGGAGGGCCCGGCGGCGAAAGCCGACGGGCCCTTCTTTCTTGCCTAGAGCTTGCCGGGATCCAGGGAGGTGAGGAGGTTGCGCAGGTCGTCGGCGTGCTCCTCTTCCTTGGCGAGGATGCCTTCCAGCATCCGCTTGGTGGTGGGGTCGTTGTCCGACAGGTAACGGATCATCTCGGAATACGTGTCCACCGCGATGCGCTCGGCGGCCAGGTCCTCGCGGATCATCTCCACCAGCGAGCCCCCCTCGACGTACTCGGTCGCGCTCCGAGTCAGCAGGCCGTCCGGGTTCAGGTTCGGCTCGCCACCGAGCTGGGTGATGCGCTCGGCGATCTGGTCGGCGTGCCCCTGCTCCTCGGCGGCATGCTCCAGGAACTCGGCCGCCACCGGCTCGGCATGGATCCCCGCGGCCATGTAGTAGTGCCGCTTGTAGCGCAGCACGCAGACGATCTCGGTGGCCAGCGCGTCGTTCAGGAGCTGGATGACGGTCTGGCGATCGGCCTTGTAGCCCTCGGTGACCGGGCCCTCGTCCATGCGCACGCGGGCGCGCCGGCGGATCTCGGCGATGTCGATCAGGAACGGCTTCTCGGTGACGAGGCTCGAGCTCATGCAGTCCTCCCTGCGCTTCGCCCGAGCAAATCGCGTTCCAGGCCTGGAAGCCGCTGCGACAGCGGCTTGGCCCGCTTGGCGGCTGCCTGACTTGTCAGACTTTCAACGTTTGCGGGAGGGCTTGCCGGACTTCTGCTCGAAGCGCCGCACCGCTTCCTCGACGGAGTGCGACTGCGTGAGCGACGCCTCGTGCTCGGTCATCTCCACCAGCTTGTCGTAGTGGGCGTGCAGCACCGCGAGCTCCTTCTCGCTGAACTCTTCCGCCTCGATGAGCCGGTTGCTGGTGCCGGGAAGGGCGGCGACGATCTCGTTGAGCTTCAGGTGGATCGCCTGGGAGTCCTTGTTGGCGGCCCGCTGGATGAGGAACACCATCAGAAAGGTCACGATCGTGGTGCCGGTGTTGATCACGAGCTGCCAGGTGTCGGAGAAGCCGAAGAGCGGCCCGGTGAACGCCCAGACGACGATCACCAGGATCGCCAGGGCGAACGCGCCCGAAGACCCGCTGGCGTGGGTGGCGACGTGGGAGAACCGCTCCAGGAATCCCCCCTGATGCTTCGACCGGTGCCTCTTCATGCAAGCTCCCCTTAGCAAGGGCCCTGCCTCTCTATACTCCGCCGGCGCATGGAGATCACCGTCGAGAAGGAGGGGCCGGTCCCGGTCCTCACGCTGGTGGGCCGGCTGGATGCGCAGGGCGCTGCCGAGCTGGACCGTTCCGCGCAGGCCCTGGGCGGCGAGCAGAGCGTCTGGGTGCTGGAGCTCTCCGGCGTCGACTACATGTCGAGCATGGGTCTGCGTTCGCTGCTCGCCGCCGAGCGGGCGCTGCAGGCCAAGGACGGCGGCCTGATCCTTGTCGGCCTGAAGCCGTTCGTCCGCCAGGTGCTCCACCTCTCCGGGGTGCTGGTTTTCATGCGCACCGCCGACAGCACCGCCGAGGCACTCGCCGCGGCGCGCGCCTCCTCGGAGTCGATCGCCGCGCCGGTGCTGCGCGAGCTGCCGGGCCGGAGCTACGCGGTGCGGCGCCTCTCCGGCCGGCCGGCCATTCTCGACGTCTGGGGTGTGCTGGACAGCGAGACCGCCGCGCTCCAGGCGGGGCAGCTCACCACCCTCAGCCTGCGCGACGCCGGCATCGCCTTCGGGGTGGGCGGGTTCGGCCTCAACGCCGAGCAGGCCGCCGAGTCCCCCGGAGCGATCCTGACCGCCGGCTGCCTCTCGGCGCTCCTGCCGATCGGCGAGCAGGGGCTGGCGGACTACGTCGCCGGCGAGAACCCCGAGGACACGCTCGTCCACCTGGCCGCCGGCGCCGGCTTCTCCGGCGATCCCGCGCTGATGGTGGAGCTCGTCGCCTCGCGTCCGGTGCGGCTGGCCGAGCTGACCGACGACCTCTTCGACCTGGCCGCCGAGGCGCTCGGCGTGCCGGCGCCGCTGCTGGCCGTGGCCGGCCTGGCCGAGGACGTCTCTCTGTCGACCCGCCGCTTCCGCTCGCTCGGTGAGCTGGTGCGCGACGAGCCGTCGGGCCAGCCGGACACCGTCGCCGCGGGACGGGCGCTCCTGGTCGGCCTCGCCGCCGACCGCGAGGTCCTGGCCACCGCCGCCGACGACCTGGTGCTGGCGGCGCGGGCGCTGGTGCCCGAGCTGGGAGCGCGCGCGGCGCGCTTCCACGCGGTGGTGCTGGCCGGCGGACCCGCTCCCGAGCTCCTGCCCGACCCGCTGGCGGCGCTCCGCGTGCTGGCCGACCCGGACCTGCCGCAGGGGTTCGCCGCCCCGCGCGCCGGCTCCACGCTGACCCGCGCCCGGCTCTGGATCTACGCGCCGCGCACCGCTCGCCCCGGCGCGGAGAAGCTGGTGGCGATCGAGGTGGAGGAAGGCGCCGAGATGCGCGAGGAGTGGCGCGCCATCCTGCGCCGCCTCTTCCACGACTGCGGCCGGCTGGTCCTCACCCAGCTCACCGGCGGCTTCATGTCGAAGACGTTCCGGGTGGTCGGCTACGACCGGGACGGCCGGCGGCAGCTCCCCACGGTGGTGAAGCTCGGCTCGCTGGCGCTGACACGGCGCGAGGAGGAGGCGCACCGGCGCTACGTGCAGAAGTTCATCCTGAACAACAGCACGACCATCCTCGGCACCGCCGCCGCCGGCGAGTGGGCCGGCCTGCGCTACAACTTCGTCGGCATCGGCGGACCGGAGTCGAAGCTCACCTGGCTGAAGCAGCACTACCTGAGCCGACCGGTGCCGGAGCTGCTGCAGCTCTTCCACGACCTCTACACGCGGGTCCTCAAGCCCTGGTATGGGCAGCCTCGCTGGGAGCCGCTGCGGCTCTACGCCGAGCACGACCCGCGCGGCCTCTTCCCGAACATCTGCGAGGACGCCGAGAAGCTGCTGGGCATCTCGGCCGACGACGAGACGCTGGAGTGCCCGGAGCTCGGGCTCACCCTGCCGAACCCGTTCCGCTTCCTGAAGCACGAGTACACGCGCCGCGCCAAGGACACCCGGCTCTGGTACTCGGCCGTCTGCCACGGCGACCTCAACCTGCAGAACGTGCTGGTGGACGAGCGCGACAACCTCTACGTCATCGACTTCTCGGAGACCAGGCCGCGCAACGCGGTGGCCGACTTCGCCCGCCTGGAGCCGATCCTCAAGCTCGAGCTGCCGCGGATGGAGACCGAAGAGGACCTGCGCGCGCTGCTGCAGATGGAGGTCGGCCTCACCTCGGTGCGCTCGCTGAGCGAGGTGCCGCCGCTGACCTACGCCGGCGACGACCCGGTGGCCATGAAGGCCTACGAGGTCATCCGGCTCCTGCGCAGACTGGCCGACGTGGGCACGCTCTTCGAGACCGACATCGTCCCCTACTGGCTGGCGGTCCTGGAGTGGACGTTCTCGGTGCAGTCCTACTGGAGCCTGGGCGACCTGAGGAAGCGCCACGCCGCCTTCAGCGCGGCGCTGATCGTGCGCAATATCCTCGAGCTCGAGGCGAGCTGACCGAACTCGCGTCCCGGTGATCAATCTCGAATCCCGTTGTGACCTGCCGCGCTGCGCAGGCCTTGATGGCGAGAGGACCACCATTCGGCGCCACGGAGGGACTACTCTTCTGGAGCAGTGACGACGCTTCAACAGCTTGAGAAGCAGTACCAAGCATTCTCTCAGCGCGGCATGGGAGGGCGGAGGGCACTGTCTGGATTCGACTTTCAGTTCGCCTTGTCGTTGGATCGGTTCTTTGAGCGCGTCCTCGCCTCGGGGCCGGCAGGAGCGGAGCTCGCCTTCGACTCGTTGAGCGACATGGCGGAAATGAGCGGCGATGTGCTCTTCTTCGCTCAGGTAAAGCGCACCCTTACGCAACGGCGGCTTGCAGAGGCCTGGATGGAGTTCCTGGATCTCGACCGCTTTCTCGAAGCGGAGGAACCGGGGCTACGGCAGCGGGCCCGGTATCGCGTCGTCTGTGCGGCGCAAGCGCCCCGGCTCGAGGACTACGATGACGCTGGCAAGCTGGGGCTCACTGGCGAACCCGCGACCCGCTGGCAGAGCCTGCGGAATCGCTATCTCGGCTGGGAAGTGCGAGTCGATCCACGTGCCTCTCTTGTGGCCCGCCTCTGGGGGCGGGTACGGCGTCCGTTCGCGCTCGCCGACGCTTGTCATGGTCTTCTGGTCCAGAAGCTCGGCGACAACTCCCCTTCGATGGAGGTTGCCGAGGCGCTGCTCCGCGCATTCGAAGCCGATCAGCTGCCCGAAATGCTCGTCGGCCGGCCGCTGTCGCTCCATGACTTTCCCACGGAGTCTTCCGGCGAGGGACGCATTCTGACGGGAGAGCGTCCGACCCTCGAGAACCTGAACGGTGGTTGCTTCATGGCCCGGCCGGGCCTCGTCGATAGCGTTCTGGAGCGTCTTGAGGACGTGCACCGAGTGGATTCCGCTCCGCGCCGATCGCACAAGGTGCCCGTCGTCTGGATCGGAGGTGGCTCGGGAGCCGGCAAGAGCGCGCTGCTCCTACAGGTCCTCCGCGCCTGGATCGAACGGTACGACTTGACGACGATCTACTTGGAGCACTTCTCCCGGGAGATACCAGCGACCCTTCGCAGAATCGGTCCCAGCGGAGGCGTGGTCGCCATAGACGACCTCTATGCGCCCGAGGCTAGGAGCCCCGAGCTCTGGAGCGAGGTGAGCAGGCTGGCGTCCGTGGTCCCATCCGTAACCCTCCTCGCATGTGGCCCGACGGATTATCTCGAGGCATTCCGCGAGCTGTGCGCGCGGGAAGGAACGTTGGAGCCTTTGGAGGTGAGAGTTCCGAGGCTGGACAAGGGCGAAGGGGCCAGCTACCTCGAGTGGTACAGGAGTCGCAGCGGCGGCCCTGCAACCAGGCTTCCGAGTCAGAACTTCGTTCTGGCCGCCTTCATCCTGGAACGTCAGCGCCACGGCGACGTGAGCTTGGCGCAGTTCGCCGCAAGGCTGAAGCAGCGGCTCGAGGAGCTGAAGTTCGTCGCCGACTTCCGCGCCGGCCTCGCCTTCAACCGCCTGGGTCTCCAGGTGCCGGCGCGGTTCTTCGCGGCTCATCAGGACGCCCTCCGCCGACTCGAGGAAGAGGCGCTGGTGGCCTTGACGACCGCGGCGTCCGGGTGCCGTAAGGTGTGGTTCCACCCTCGCGTGGCCGCGGAGCTATATGAGCTCTGGCGTCCGCCAGGAAGTGACCAGGCCCGAATGGAGGACCTCCGCGCTTGCTTCCGTTCGGTCCGCGAAGAGCCCGATGGGGCCGGCGCCGCAAGCGCCGTGGTTCGGCTTCTCGCGAGGAGGTCTAGCCTACTCGATGAGGCCGTCAGGAGGAACGCCATCGCGGCGATCTGGGAGGACCTGATTCAGGACGAGCCGCGACACTTGGAGTTTCGGCTTCTGAGGGAGTGCCGCGAAGGCGGCGCACAGCTCGGTCTCGATCTCGCCCAAGGAGTGACGCAGCAGAGGGTGCTGTTCTGGCTGCAGGCCCTCGAGTTGGTTGTCGAGAGCTGGGCTAGAGTGCTGTTGTTCTTCTGGGATTCATTGGACGAGCCCCATCGCGTCGAAGTCGGTGCCGAGGCCCGTAAATGGTTGCGGCGACACGAAGACCGTCGCGAGTGGAACTTCGTTTGGCAACGTCTGTGGCGAGATGCCTCTCAGGATCGCGCAGTGTTGCGGGAACTCGCCCTCCCTTGGCTCCAACGCCATCCTGAGGCGAAGGGGTGGACGTACGTCTTTCAGGCTCTGGTGGAGGATGGGGGTGATTCCGCGGCGTTGCTGGACGCCGCCCGTGGCTGGCTCGTGAAGGGCGAGCCGACAGGCGCAGATCTCGCGGTTTGGAAGAAGGTGACGAGACTCGGACTCGAGCCGTCAGAAGCGACGCGGTCCCTGGTCGCTCGCGGGTCGAGGCAGGTCAACCCTTACGTAATGCGGAAGATCATCGAGCAGTTGAAGAAGGATTCCGTCGACTTCCCTGAGGCCGTCCTGGTAGGGCTCGAAGAGACAAGGTACGGCGAAGGTTGGTCGCACCTATTCCGTGGGCTTGGTCATGGCACCCTCGTCTCGAACCCGCACCGATCGAGCTTTATCGCCTGCGGTCGTCGGTGGCTCAGCGGTCACGAGGACAGGCCGGAGTGGAACTACGTCTGGCAGCGCCTCGTCGAGCTCGATCCCGACGATGTGGAGCTGCGGCGGACCGGTGGTGCGTGGCTCAGTGGTCGCGAGGACAGGCCGGAGTGGTCCCACGTCTGGCAGCGCCTCGTCGAGCTCGATCCCGACG
>Ga0068859_100000039_pt1 | contig 164260 bp, 128 predicted proteins | sample KBSSwiS22_FD_66585 | JGI IMG/M metagenome (GOLD analysis project Ga0068859, IMG submission 66585) | Switchgrass rhizosphere microbial communities from Kellogg Biological Station, Michigan, USA - KBS Switchgrass S2-2 | ecosystem: Host-associated > Plants > Roots > Rhizosphere > Soil ...
GTGCCGTCGTATCCCCGGTGGAAGATGATGTCGTCATCGGCGAGAAAAGCGCCGATCTGCTCGTAGGCCGGTGGAACGCGCCCGGCAGCGGCCCAGATCGTTCCCCAACGGGGATGGTTGAGATCTCCGACGAGGTGGCGGAGGATGGCACGTGCCCACGAATGGCTGCCCTGGCGTTGATCCGGCCGGCCGAGTAGCTCGGCCGGCCGGATTTCGCAGGCACGGGTCACGTCAATCCGCGTTCTCAGCCGATCTTCCACAGGATGACCGTGTTGTCGCCCGACCCTGTCGCGAGCAGGCGGCCGTCCGGGGAGAACGCCAGTGCCTCGACGGCGCCGGTGTGGCCGGCCAAGGTGGCGGATGCCTTCGGATGACGCAGGTCGGTTACGTTCCAGACAGTGGCGACATCATTGTCCGAGTTGCCCGCGATGAGCGTCTTGCCGTCGGCCGAGAAGGCGAGGGCGTAGACGGCTCCGGCAGAAGGCTGAATGGTCGCCAGCTGCGTCGGGCGTCTCCGGTCGGAGATGTTCCACAAGATTACCTTAGTGTCCGTGCTGCCGGTGGCCAGCGTCTTTCCGTCCGCGGAGAACGCCATCGAGTTGATGTAGCTGGCGTGTCCGGTCAGCATGGCGGTGTCGACCGGGTTGGCGGGGTCCTCCATATTCCACAGTTTGACTGTGTGATCGGCGCTTGCGGTCGCCAGCGTGTCACCTGCCGGGCTGAAGGATATTCCCCAGATCGCGTCGCGGTGGCCTGTCAGCTCGGCGAGCCGTACCGGCCGGGAAGGGTTGACGACATCCCAGATGACCGCAGTCCGGTCATGGCTCGCCGTGGCGAGGAGATGGCCGTCGGGGCTGAAGGCGACCGCGGAAACGACGCCTCGGTGGTCGGTCAGGGTCGACATGAGCCTTGGCCTGGATGGATCGGAGACGTTCCACAGCGTCGCCGTCTTGTCATCGCTCGCGGCGGCTAGAATCTTGCCGTTGGAACTGAACGCGACCGACCAGACGGTACCGGCATGGTGCGCGATCCTTGCCAACTCGACCGGATGGGCCGGGTCGGCGATGTTCCATAAGACTATTGCCTTGTCCGCGCCCGCCGTCGCGAACAGGTCGCCATCCGGATTGAAGGCGACCGCCTTGACGTAGCTCGTATGTTCGGTGATCCGTGCCAGCGGCGTCCTGGCCGACGATTCTCCGCGCGAGAACTCCACGGCGAGGAGAACACCCATCGTGGCGATCGCTACCGCGGCGATCACTACCGCGGTGATCGCCGCGAGGGCGACGACTCGTCGTCTCGGCCGCCGGCGGGCTGACCCGGAGCCGGCTGGTTCGGACAGGGTGGGGTGCCGGACAGCGGACGTGCCCCGCGCGGCCGACATGGTTCCCGCCTCGGAGAGGGCCGCGACCGCCTCGAGACGCTCCTGGCTCGGCATCGACACCGTCACGTCGTCGGTGACGTCGCTCCGCCTTCCGCCGGCCGCGGGCGCGCCGGCCGACAGCGGGGGGACGGCGACGTGGCGGATGGGGTCGGTCAGGCGCAGGGGCACGCCGGTGTCCGCAAGCCAGCCCGGGCCGTAGACGGTCACGGCGCCGACGGCCAGCGCCGCGGCGAAGGTGTCGGCGTCCGGATACCGGTCGGCGGGGCTCTTCGCCAGCGTGCGCAGCACGACGTCGGCGACCGGCCGGGGCACTCCTTGCGGGGCTGGTGGCGGGCTGGCCAGATGCTGCTGCCACAGCTGGGGTGGTGGCAGGCTCGGGTCGAAGGGCGGGGCGCCGGTCAGCAGCTGGTAAAGCAGCACCCCGAGGGCGTACTGGTCGGTGGCGGGGCTCAGACGGCCGCCGCCGATCTGCTCGGGGGCCATGTAGGTCGGGGTGCCGGCGCCGTGGGGGGTTCCGGTCGCTCCGGAGCCGGTGAACATCCGCGCGATGCCGAAGTCACCGAGTTTGGCCAGCCCAGCCCCGTCGAACAGGACGTTGGACGGTTTGATGTCGCGGTGCAGGATTCCGCGGTCATGGGCGTGGGCCAGGCCGGCGGCGATCGCCAGCCCCACCGCGCACGCCTGGGGCTGGCTGAGACCACGCGAGCGGCGGGTCAGGGTGCCGCCGGCCAGCAGCTCCATCACGATCAGGCCGAGGCCGTCGGTCTCCAGGTAGTCGTGGACCCGCACGATGTGCGGATGATCCAGGCTGGCGAGCAGTTCGGCCTCAGTGCTGAACTCCCCGCCGGCCACGACGGCCTCGGCCGGGATCATCTTGATGGCCACCTCGCGTTTGAGCCGCCGGTGCCGGGCGGCCACGACCAGGCCGAACCCGCCCGCTCCCAGCTCGGCGCCGATCTCGTAGCCAGGCAGCGCCGCGGCGACCCGCCCCCGGTCGATGATCACTCGGCGGAGCGCTTCCGCCGGACCCACAGGCTGCGCCGTCGCACTGTGCCGCCCCCCGAGACCCCCGCTCGCAGCCATCCGACGTTACGCCTGGCCGCGTTTCGTTGAGAGACAGCATTCTCGCAGAAACGACATGAACGACGACCAAGACCCCGGACAGGCCTCATCCCGCCGAAGACGCGGCGGAGATTGAGCCTTTCCCGGCAACGTTTCGTCACCTCGCGTGACATCAACTCTGTGTTGTGGTGTTGGGGGTCATGCGGTCCTGCGGTACTCGATCTCGCGCGCAGGTCGCAGATTCTTGATCGAGGAGGGAACCGTCTGGAACCTCGTCGACGGCGCCGGAGTCCTGCACGGGCAGGCTGCCGCCCTCCACGCGTGGTCCGACAAGTGGCAGGACTGACTACCGGCGCCCGCCGTGCCGAGCAACCAGGCTGAACTCACGAAGGCGGGCCACCGCGGTACCGCGGGCCGCGCCGCAGCTCTGTCTCCCACCGGCGGAACCGAGCGATCTGAGCGGCCCCCTCCTACGCTCCGCCTACGGGCGGCTGCAGGCCGGGGGTGGTCGTAGTGGAGCGGGATTCGGCGGATGTGCCGCGACGGCGGCCGTTGGGGCGGCGGCGCTGCTGGCCGGAGACGCACCCATGCTGACCACGGGTACGAGCCGCGGGATGCCGGACGTTGTCAGGGCTCTCAAGGCGGACGGACCGGCCGCGACCATTCTGATCCGGCTGCTCGTCGGCGCGGTGTTCGTGTCCGAGGGCATCCAGAAGTTCTGGTTTCCGGACAAGCTCGGTCCTGGACGCTTCGACAAGATCGGAATTCCGGCGCCGGGGTTCTTCGCCTACTTCGACGGCGTCGTTGAGATCGTCTGTGGCGGTCTGCTGCTGGTCGGCCTGCTCACCCGGCTGGCGTGCCTGCCGCTGCTGGTCGACATCTGCCTCGCGATCGTCCTGACCAAGCTACGGGAGTTGCAACCGGGCGGATTCCTCGGCGTGTCGGGCTTCTGGGCAATGGCCCACGACGCCCGCACCGACTGGTCAATGCTCCTTGGCCTGCTCTTCCTCCTGATCAGCGGGCCGGGACGGTACTCCGTCGACGCCCTGCTCGCTCACCGCCTCACCGGCCGTCAGCCAGCCCCGCCATGACCATGGCCGCCGCCGGTCGCGGCCGTGCGGCGTCATCGACGTGACGGAGGCCGACCACGGCCATGTACAGCCAGGTGGCGCCCCACAGAAGGCCGAGCAGGATGAAGTGCGTGACCTTCTGGGTCGAGTAGAGCGGTGCGACGAGCAGGCCGCCTGCCAGGACGAACAACGGCGCCCACGCTGACGGTCCGGCGAGCCGCCTCGCGCGCAGCGTGGCGACACCGAGCAGCGCGAGGCCGACGAAGATGAACAGGATGCTGCCGACGATCGGCCCGTCGGCGCTGGTATCCGGCCGCGCCTCCAGGACCAGGGAGACGGCCACCCGGCCAAGATGGCCGACGATGGCCAGCCCGCCGCCAACCAGGGCGAGCCGGGGGGTGGCCACCCTGATCGACAGCCAGACCGCGATGTTGAGGATCATGCCGGCGTTCGCGAGTGCCCACAGGGCCTCGAACGGCCGGTCGGTGATCTCCGGGTACCGGAACGCACAGGCCAGCACCCCGTATCCGATCTGAACCACCGCCATCGCGACGGCTGCCCGACTCGCCCACCTGACCATGACTTCTCCCCCAAGTTTCGATCTTCGGATTGATTGGAGGCGCTCACTAGTGGCTGTCACTAGTGATGACCACTAGTTACCGCGATCAGTAGAGTGCACCGGGTGGCGGCTGTCAAGCGTCGAGCCAAGGCGGAGGAGACCCGCGCGCGGATCATCGCCAGCGCGTATGACCTGTTCTGCCGGAGCGGCTATCGGGGCACGACGATGGACCTCATCGCGCAGCAGGCCGGGGTCGCCGTCCAGACGGTCTACTTCACGTTCCACACGAAGGACGACCTGCTCCGGGCGGTGTTCGTGTGGACCATCCTCGGCGACGACGGCCGGCCGCCGCCGCTGCAGGACTGGCACATCGAGGCGATGGCCCAGCCCGACGCGTACCGCGCTGTTCCCAAGCTCGTCACCGGAGCCGGCACGATCCACGCCCGGACGGCCCCGATACTCCCGGTCTTCCACGCGGTCTCGCAGGAGCCAGCCGGCGCGATCTACCGACAGTCCGAGGACCAGCGCCGCACCGACATGGCCCAGCTGGCGGAGGCGTTGACCAAGAAGACACCGCTGCGCAAGGGTGTCACCCGCAAGCGAGCCGCGGACCTGCTGTTCGTGCTGCAAGGTCCGGCGCTCTACCGCGACTTCGTCATAGAGGCCGGCTGGACGCCACGGGAATGGGCGCGCTGGGTGAGCAATGCACTGATTCGGGACCTGTTCCCGGACAGATGATGCTGCCGCAATAGGGCCACGCGGGTCGAAAGAAGGCATCAGCGATCAGCGATCCGGCCTGCGGCCACGCCTCGGGCGATGCCTCGGTGCGATGCCTCGACGAGGACGTGAGGGTGTTCTCAGGCCGCCCGGGCCGATAGGGACGACTGGCGGGGCGCGCCGAGGTCGAGCATGCTGAGCGGCGAACGAAGATGCGGCACCCAAACCATCGCCCATCAGGCGATGCGCTCATTACGGCTTCTACCAGGCAGATCCACGGAGCCCGACCCCCGATTTCCACCACGGCTTTCTCGCGACGGTCCGGCCAGCACTATCGGGCTTGAAAGGAATTGGTGGCGAATCATGAAGAAGTCACGCACGGCCGCGATCGCACTGTTCGTTCTCACCATGGGCCTTACGGTCGTGACGGTTCCGGCCCGGGCCGGCGGACCACCGGCCACGCCTCTCACACCGGTGCTGGAGGGCATCCATACAGCCCACGCGGCCAGCGCCCACGCGGACCTCGTCCGCTTCCGCTTCCGGCCAGCCGCCCCCACGGACGTGACGACCCGGTACGTGCCGCGATCCGCGCTGATCCAGGACGGCTCCGGCCTGCCCATCCCCGTACGCGGCCAGTCGTTCGTCCAGGTGGTGTTCCGGGGTGCCGCAGCCCACGACGAACGCGGCAGAACGACGGCACCGAGCGACCTGTGCCCGGTCCCAGCAACCACCAACGTCGTTCAGGTACGCCTCGGCGGCGACTTCGAAGGCGTGGTCACCTACTTCATCGGACTACGCGAACCCGCACCCGCGTCCCACGTGCACCCGACAGTCCAGCGCACGAACTCCGACGTGACCGTGGCAATTCCGACAAGGTAAGCCCGCCATCAGCGGCGGCCCTTTCTAGATGCGTGGGTCCAGATGCGTGGGGCGGGCGGACCCGGGCCGACTCCACGATCTGCACCCTCGTCGAGGGCACGAACGAGATCCGGCGCCTCGTCATCGCGCGCACCATCTCTGGCGTCGCGTTCCGCCACGCTCCGTCGCGTTCCGCCACGTTCGCTGAAGCGCGACTGGTCGGCACCAGCCGTGGTGCCGTCAGGTGGTCTTGCGGCCTATGCCGCAGCAGACGTCCAGCGCCACCGGTTCGGTGCCGGGGTCGGGCCGCCACAGCGGAGTCGACACCACACCCGGTTCCAGCAGGTCGAGCCCGTCGAAGAACTGGGTGATCTGCTCGCGGGTGCGGGAGTAGTAGCCGTCCGCGCCGGAGTTGTCGGAGTAGTCGGCCAGGGCGGCGTCGCGGCGTGGGCTGGACTCCCCGTCGTTGAGTACCAGGTAGCTGCCCGGCGGGAGCGGGTCGAGCAGCCGGCGCACGATCGAACGCGCCTCATCGACATCGGCGACGTGGCCGATGATGCCCAGCAGCATCAGCGCGACGGGCTGGGTGAAGTCCAAAGTCCCGGCGGCGGCCTCGAGAATCGTCTCGGGTTCGTGCACGTTCGCCTCGATGTAGGCGGTGGCCCCCTCCGGCCGGCTCGCGAGCAGGGCCCGGGCGTGCAACAGTACGAGTGGATCGTTGTCGACATACACGACGCGTGACGACGGCGCGACCTGCTGGGCGACCTCATGGGTGTTGTCCGCGGTCGGCAGGCCCGTCCCGACGTCGAGGAACTGGCGCACGCCCTGCTCGCTGACCAGGAACCGGACCGCCCGCCGCAGGAACGCCCGGGACGCGCGGGCAACCTCGACGATCTCCGGGAACATCTCGAAAACCCGGTCGCCGGCCTGCTGGTCAACCGGATAGTTGTCCTTGCCACCAAGCCAGTAGTTCCACACCCGGGCCGAGTGCGGAACGGTGATGTCGATACCTTCCGGAACCGAATCCGCCGGCAGGGCCGCGCCCTCGGCCGCCGACCGGAAGTCCCAGCCACCTGTCGCGCGGTCCTGCTCTACCACCGCTGCTGGACCCCCGTACACGTCATCTGATGGGTTTGGTCGTTTCGTGGCAGGTCACCCACGTTCCGTGCGCTTCCCGCAGACTACCGCCAGCCCCGCGCACGTCGGCGTCGGCACCGGCGGCAGTAGCGGAACGCCGCTCCCCACGGGTGGTGCGGTGGTGGCGCCACGCGGCACCCGGTGTGACGTGCGGAGAACGGGCGGAGGCCGCCGGACGGACGATCCGGGAGCTGCGTGAGCTGGCCAACAGCCTGCGCCCGGCCGCGCTCACCGACGGCGGCCTGTCCGCCGCGCGGGACGCGCTGCGCCGCATCGCGGCCGGCGAGACCGTGATCGACCCCGAGCTCATCGGGCTGCTCATGGTGTCGCGGATGCGCTCGACCGCGACCGGATCGTCACCGACGCCGAGGCGGTCGGCGACCGACGCCGCGATAATCCCCGTTCCGGTGAGCCGCTGGCGGTCGAGCTCGACGGCGAGGGCGGCGACCTCCGGATCGGCATCCGCCGCGGCGTAGACCACCTCGGCCAGCGCGGTTCCCCGCGCCACGACATCAGCTCCGGCGGCGGCGAACCGTTCCAGCACCTCCTGCGCCGTCGCGGCTTCGTGCACCCGCCGCAGGGCCGGGCGCTGGTGCAGCGGCACTTCCTCATCGTCGCTGACGAGGGCCACGTCGACAGCGATCTTCAGCAGGTTCGCCTTCGAGGTGAAGTGGGCGAACACCGTCGGGGCCGAGACCCACGCGTCGATCGACGCCGCCGGGAATGACAGCGGCGTGCGGCTTCCCGCGGACGGAGCTACCGCAGCGCCTCCAATGATCGCAGCAGCGCGGGGGCGCCCGACGCGGCGGCGTACGCGAGCAGCTCGTCGAAGCTGGGGACCAGCACCTCCATCAGGTTCGCCACGGCGGCGACCGAGTCGTCGAACTCGACCCGACTCATGCCGTACCTGCGGGAGATCGACAGAGCGCGCTGGCGTACGGCCGCCGCCCGCGTCCGCTCGTCGTCGCACCACAGCTGCAGGAAACGGGTCGCCTTCACCTGGAAGGACCCAAGCCGGTGCGGGGGCAGCCGGGCCGACGGGCCGAACACGTCAGCGGGGAGAAGCGCCCGCCACACGCCGTTGGGGAGCTCGACCAACCTCCCCTGTCCCAGGCCCTCCGCCCGCAGCCATTCCACCCAGATCTGGCGCGGCTCGGCGCCTCGCTCGGCCACGAGGGCCTGCACCACCTGTGGCGCGTCCACACACAGCTCCTCGAGAAACCGGTCGCGATCCTGGGCGGCCTGGGTGAAGGCCAACACCGTGGGCCCACCGCCCGGTGCCGGGTATCCCACGACCGGCGCCGTGGGTCCCTCGGCCAGCACGAGATGGGCCGGCAGCCAGGCCAAAGTGCTGCTGACCGGGTGCAGGTTCCTCAACCGGCTCGGCACGTTGAAGCGGTCCCGGTCCGGCCGCGATCCCAGCGACCACACCGCGTCGAACTCGAACGGTCTCGTCGACACCAGCGGCCTGAACCAGTCACCTCGGCCGCCGGCGCTCCGGTCCCCCTCCAGCACGACACGCACCGAGCCGTCGTAGTGCGGCCGGGGAAACGGACGATGCGTGAAGGCGTCGAACATCAGAAGCTGGCGGCTTTCCTTCACGACGTAGCGCACCCCGTCGCGGACCGAGGCGGCGCCCAGCTCCGTACCCTGCAAAACCCCAGTGCCGGAGTCATCCCATTGCAGATGACCGATACGGACGAGATGGTCGATCCCGCGAGCCACAAGGGCCGGGGGCAGCCCGAAGAAACGGGCGAGCTCGTCCGCTGTGCGCAATCGGCCCTCGACGGCTCCTTTGAGCAGGTAGTGGTCGACGACGTCGAAGGGCTGGCTGTCCTCGAACGTCGCCTGGACCTCCACCTGCCACAGCGGCCAGCGCACCGAGAAGATCCGCAAGGGGCGGATCTCCGGCATCGTCATGACCAGCTCCAGGGCCCGGAAGTCGGGGAACATCAGCCAGTCCCCGTTCGCGACCCCTTGGGGGGCGCCGTCAGAGGGGCGGGTCATCGCATGCCCCCGCCCGCGCCTGCGCCCGGGCCCGTGCCCCGCAGCCGCGCTTCGATCTCTCGAGAGCCGCGCAGATCGCCGGTGGTCGTCAGGGCGGTTCTCAGCTCCCCGATCAGCGCGCGGAAGCCGGTGTCCCGCGCCTGGCCGAGCGTGTCCAGGTCACCGACGAGCACGAGCTGCTGGCGGGTCCGGGTCATCGCGACGTTGAGCCGGCGCAGCTCGCTGAGGAATCCGACCGTCCCGTCGCGGTTGCTGCGGGTGAAACCGTAGATGATCAGATCCCGCTCGTTGCCCTGGAACGCGTCCACGGTGCCGATGTTGTCCTCGACCGCCCCGGCGCCACCGAGGCGCCGCATGAGCGTCTGACGTAGAAGCTGGACCTGTTCTCGATAGGGGACGATCACCGCCCAGTCCTGGTGGTGGCCCGCGTAGCGGGCGAGCAGCGCCGCGATGAGATCTGCCTCGAGCCGGTTGTTGATCCCACCGTTCGCGCCCGCCCGGGTCTCGTACCGGCGGCCGGGGGGCTGGTCGGACGTGTCGACGAAGGCCAGCGGGCTCGTGAACAGCAGGTCGGGCGCGGCGCCGGGATGCTCCGTGGCGAGCACGCCGCCGTAGAAGGCGCGGGAGATGAAGGCCGCCACTGTCGCCGGCATGCGGCGTTGGGTCGTCAGCGTGACGCCGTGCTCTGCCCCGAGGCGCTCGAAGAGCCGCTCGAACTCGCTGCGCCCGACGATGTCCTGAGTCTCGGCGACCGCAGCGGCAGACAGCCCGGCCGCCAGGGTGAGCGCCCCAGCCCACCCGGCGACGTCGTTGTCCAGATAGGGCGGCAGCTGTTTGTGATCCCCGACGAGCACCGCCCGGCGGGCCCGGACAAGAGGGACCAGCAGGTCGGGCAGGGCGATCTGCCCCGCCTCGTCGACGATGGCGAGGTCGAAGTCCAGGCCGCTGACCAGCTTCTTCGTCGACACTCCGATGCAGGTCGCGGCGACGACGTCGGCGTAGCTGACGAGCTCGTACTTGAGCTCCTCGTCCGCGGTGGGGATCCGGGCACGCCAGTCCTCCAGCAGGGAGGCGCGAGCTCGGGCGAGTTCCGCTGCGCCGAGCAGGCGGCGCTCCCGCTGCTCCCACCGGGTGATGTCGTCGGCCTCGCCGTCGAGCGGGCCGGACCAGCAGCCGGCCACCTCAAGCTGGGCACGCAGCGGCTCGGCGGCCCGCGCCGCCTGGGTGAGTGCCCGTTCGCGCAGGCCCCACGCGTACTCCCGTTCGGCCAGCAGCCGGCCGCCGGCTCGGTCCCGGCTCACCAACAGCGTGACCTGCTCCAGCGCCTGTTCGTGTCCCGCCCGGGCCGCGGCGAGCTCCTGCCGTGCGGCGTCGGCGCGCGCGTCGGCGGCCCGCGCCGCCTTTAGGCGTCGGTCGACGCCTCGGCGGTGGATCGGCCCCCACCAGCTGGGCACCCGCCGGCCGGCCGCCTTCTCGTACCGGCGCCGGGCCTGGTCGCGGCCATGCCGCTGCTGCTCCGCCACCTGCTCGAGCCGCTCGGCCTCGGCCCGAGCCGCGGCGATCGCCGGTTCGAACGGCGACCGGACCCGTCGGGTGACGTCGTCCAGTTCGGCGTCGCGTGCCCGGACGGCCTCGTCGGCCTGCCGTGCCTCATCCAGGTGGGTGCGCAGCAGCGACAGCCACGCCCCGGCGAGGTCCTCGGACGCGCCGGTATGAGTGAACGGCGCGAGCGCGGCGACGACCGGCTCCGTGCGCCGCCGCACGTCGTCTTTGAGGGCCTCGACCTGGACCTCGGCGGTCAGCTCGCGGGCTGCGCCGGTCAGCACCTCCGGGTTGCCGACCCGGACGCAGCGCAGCTGTCCGGCCAGGCCCGCCAAGACGTTGTCGACGGCCCGGTTGCTCTGCGAGGTGACCAGGACGCGGCGTGGACCGCCCTCCACGGCCCTGGCGGCCGCGACCTCGGCGATGGCCATCTCGGTGATGGTCCAGGTCTTCCCGGTGCCCGGCGGGCCCAGCACGAGCAGGAGATCCGGCTCGCCGCGCGCCCGCTGGAACGCGTCGAGCTGGCTGTCGTTCAGCGGGCGGCCTGGGACCGCCGACCGGTCAGGTGACGACGGCCGCGCGACGCGATGCTCCGCCAGCGTCGTCAGCAGGCGGGGATTGACCGCCTCCCCGTCCCGGAGAATGGCCAGCGCCCCCAGCTGCGCCTTGTACACGACGTCGCTCGGGATGACGGTCAGCGCTCCTTGCTTCGGGATGCGGCCGAAGTCCGGAATGCCGTCGAACCGGACTGTCAGGTCGAGGTTCTCGGCGCGCAGGACCACGCCGCGCAGGCCCCGGTCGTCGTTGATGCACACCTGCGCGCCCTCGATGATCTGGCATGGCTCGGCCAGCCGGAACTCGTACACTCCGCGGGCGGAATACCGCTGTTCCCGGGTCGCTCGCACCGCACGGTAGAGGATGGGCGTGGCGGCGAGCCGTTCCCGTTCGAGATCCCTGGTCCGGAGAACTATCCGCTCCACCGTGTCCAGATACTCCTGGTGCCGGCCGGGCATGCGTCCGGCTGGCGTCGCCGAGGTCCGCAGCGCGGTCCAGGCATCGGTCAGGAGGGCGAGGTGGTTGCTGCTTCCCGCCGGGATATGGCGGGCCTCCAGCTGGAGGGCCCAGCGAGGGCAGCGGAGACGCAGGAAACCCTGGGCGAGTTTGCGATGGTCCTGAAAGTGCCATCGACCCACATGAGCCAGGGTGTATCCCCCGCCGCGCGGGGTGGGATATAGCAGCGCGACGTGGGTGTCTGTGTACAGCCGCAGCGACGCCGAGCCCTTGCTCTCGTCGCGCTCCAGCCGGGCCGGGACCCCCGCGTGGGCCATCCGTCCGAACTGGTCGACCAGGCCCTGCAGGTCGAGGTCGTCTTCGCCCCGGACACGGGCGCTCATCATCTTCGAGGCGATCTGCTTGCTCGGCACGATGGTGATCCCGGTGGGCACGGTGACCTCGGCGATCGCCATCAGCGGCCGGCCCGGGCGAAATAGTCAATGCCGGCCCGCAGCGCCGGGGTGAACCGGTCCCGCAGGGAAGGCCGCCGGTCCGGATCCGGATCGAGCCCGGTTCGCAGAGCCTCGTCCAGTTCGTCGGGTACCTGGAGCCCGAAGGCGCGCAGCGGCACGACCTCGCCGAAGGCCGGTGGCTGACCGGTCAGGCAGTGGTATGTCATGGCCGCCAGCCGGTAGGCGTCTGTGCGCACACCGACCTGCGGACCGTGGAACCCGAGACGTTCCTGCTCCGGCGCGCGATACTCCGCCGGCCCCTCGCCGGGCCGTCGAGGGACCGCGGCCAAGCCGATGTCCCGCAGCGCGACGCCCGGCCCGTAGCCACCGAGAAGCGCCACCCCGTCCGGCACCAGCGCACGGTGGTCGTGCCCGGTCTCGTGCAGCCGTGTGAGGATTTCGGCCAGGTTCGCGGCGACGGCGAGAAGCGCGGCCGCCTCCGCAGGGTTCAGCGGGCGGCCGCGGGCGGCTGCGTCCATCGGCCCCAGCACCTCTCGCCAGGTCCGGCCCGCCGGCCGGGCGCAGATGACGGCCGCCTCGGCGGGGCCCACCCGGCTCTCGACCAGCCGAGGCAGGCCGCCCCGTCCGCCGAACCGGTCGAGAAGGCGGGCCTGGGTATCGATCGCCGCCGCGTGCGCGTCCACCTCCGGACCGGGCCGCCCGATCAACACCTGTCGAAACCAGGCAGGACGGTGCGGCTCCGGACGCTTCGATGGCTTCGGATTTGATGGCTTCGGTGGGCTTGATGGGCTTGGCAGGACGGTGGCCGCGCCAGTCCGCAGGATCCAGGCGTCGCCGCGCCATTCCTCGGGATCGCCGTGGAGCAGGCAGCGACGGCCGGCGATCCGGACTGTCTCGCCGGCGTGTGGACGCTGCTGCGCCGTGGCGGCGGGCGGAGGCGCTGACACATCTGCTGCGATCTCCGCGGCCGGGACGACGATCGCGGTCGCCGTGCCAGGAGCGGGAGCAGGCGCGGGAAGCCGCGGCCGCGGTCCGGTGGGCGGGTAGAACGCGGCGAGCACGGCGGCCGCCGCCGGCCGGGCAAGTCGGCTACGGAGCGCTGTCTCGTCCCAGATATCGATCTCCGTGGACGTCTCGGCCTGCCGTGCCCGTCGCCATGAATCCCACCACAGCGTGGTGGGATGATCCATGGAGCTGGGCACGCAGAGTATCCACTCGCCGATTCGATAGCCGTGCGCGCGGGCATTCCGTTGCGCGGAGGCAAACGATTCCATGATTTGGCCGCGGTGGTTCCGCGTGACCTGCGGCATGAAGTACTTCGACTGCCAGACGGTGATCTGGCGGTCAAGCCGGCCCAGAAAGACGTCGATGCCGCCGTCGCCGGGGTTGGCGCTCACCTGCCGGGCGCCGGGGTGCAGGGCGTCCACCAACTGGGCGATCATTTGTTCGAAGTCAGCTCGGGCGCCCGCCGCACTGCCGGTGTTCATCTCATGCGCCCGAAAATTGACCATCCGGTTCTCACGCCCGTCGGACATGCGTGATCGTCCTTCCTCAGGCCAGGAGTAGGACATCGCATGAATCGTACTAACCGTTTTACCCGCGCGGGTCTAATCGGGTACTGGAACGCCGGACCAGCGCCTCGATGCGCCGACCGCCGCGGGCGACGAGCCCGGCACGGCGGGCGTCGAGCTTGACGACCCGGTTGTGCCCTCGACAGGCCAACGTTGCCGAACTCTGCGGCAACTGCGCCAACGGCGTTGCCGCTGTAAGTCCGGACGGCATGGTCTGGCCCTGCGTCGTCTCCCGCTGGCTCTATCTCAAGCACCTGGAGTAGCCGCTATACCCTCAACCGCGAGCAAGGCTACTCTCTTCGCGTATCTTCATCCAGATCCGGTCGAGCATATTCAGCCCGGAGCCGTCGGCACCTGAGCCTCAATAGAGGTCGGTCGGTGAATCCTCGACGATTTCGCGGTCGCCGCTATCTCGGAGGGCTTCTCGCGCTTCGGAATGCTGTGCCAGTTTGGCCCGGATGATCTCCTCGACCACCGCCACCTTCTTGCTATCCCAGTCTGGATCCCTGGCAGGACGAAGCGTCGAGACGTGACCTCGACGGGCACCGCCACCGGCTCCGGCGTCTGGACACCGTCGCCGACGACCACGACCCGTACCGACAACCCGGCGTGCGACGACGCGGCCATCGACGACGCGGCCATCGACGGGCCGCCCGTCGGCGGGCCGGCTTCGGGCGAAGCCCCGGCCGCCGCGGTCAGGATGACCCGGACCACCTGGCGGGATCGTCTGGTGTTCCGACGAACAGTTCCGTCGAGACGACCCCGGTGACTTCCAGACCCATGTTCCACCCCGTGGCCTGTGACGTACGGCCAGCCTCCGCAGGCTGAGCCTTCCATCGTCGGCTCCGGCGGGCGTCTGGGTGCCCAGATATCGCCGGACGGGGAGAAGATCGCCGGAGGCGCCCAGATCGGGCCGCAAAATCGCGCCGGACTCGGCACTCCAAAGTGTCGAGAACGGGGTGCGGGCTCCGTCTCAGGGGCACGAGTGGCCATACGGGCCGCGCGGCGACGAAGGAGAAGCATCGTGAAGTACCTGCTGCTCAAGCACTACCGAGGCGCCCCGATCCCGGACGGCTTCGTGCCGATGGACAAGTGGACGCCGGCGGAGGTCGACGCGCACATCCAGTTCATGCGTGACTTCGCGGCCCGCCTGGAGGAGACCGGCGAGTTCGTCGACGCCCAGGCGCTGGCCCCCGAGGGCACCTTCGTGCGGTATGACGGCGAGGGGCGCCCGCCGGTGACCGACGGTCCGTTCGCCGAGACGAAGGACCTCATCGCCGGCTGGATGGTCATCGACGTCGAGTCGCAGGAGCGCGCATACCAACTCGCCGGGGAGCTGTCCGCCGCTCCCGGGGCCGGTGGCAAGCCGATCCACGAATGGCTCGAGGTCCGGCCGTTCATGAACGAGCACGCCACCTGCACCGAGTGACGAGCAGGACCGGCCGACCGTGCAAGACCGAATGACGGTGCGAAACCGAGTGAACGACTGGCTGGGTGACTGGGTGACTGAGTGAACGAGTCGCTGCTGCGGGAGCTGGTGCCCGCGGTGATCGGCATCCTCGTCCGGCGCGGCGCTGACTTCGCGTCGGCCGAGGATGCCGTCCAGGAGGCCCTGATCCGGGCGCTCGAAACCTGGCCGGCCGATCCGCCGCGCGACCCGAAGGCCTGGCTCGTCACGGCCGCGTGGCGCAAGTTCCTCGACGCCACCCGGGCCGAGACCTCAAGGCGGGGGCGGGAGCTCGCCATGGACGCCGAGCCGCCCGCCGGCCCGGTGCCCGCCCAGGACGACACGCTGCGGCTCTACTTCCTGTGCGCGAACCCCGCCCTGCCATCGAGCGCCGCCGTCGCCCTGACGCTGCGCGCGGTCGGCGGCCTGACCACCCGGCAGATCGCGACGGCGTACCTCGTCCCCGAGGCGACCATGGCGCAGCGGATCAGCCGGGCCAAGCGGCGAATCGCGGGGCTGCCGCTCGAGGCGCCCGGCGAACTCGGGACGGTGCTGCGGGTGCTCTACCTCGTCTTCAACGAGGGGTACAGCGGGGACGTCGACCTGGTGGCCGAGGCGATCCGCCTCACCCGCCAGCTCGCCGCCCTGGCCGACGAGCCCGAGGTCGCGGGGCTGCTCGCGCTCATGCTGCTGCACCACGCGCGCCGCGCCTCGCGCACCGGCCCGGGCGGCCGCCTCATACCGCTCGCCGAACAGGACCGATCCCGCTGGGACACCGACATGATCGCCGAGGGGGTGGCAATCCTGCAGGCCGCGCTGGCCCGCGACCGGCTGGGCGAATACCAGGCCCAGGCCGCGATCGCCGCCCTGCACGCGGACGCGCCCAGCACCGCCGAGACGGACTGGGTGCAGATCGTCGAGTGGTACGACGAGCTGCTGCGCCTCACCGACAGCCCGGTGGTGCGGCTCAACCGTGCTGTCGCCCTCGGCGAGGCGGACGGGCCGCGTGCCGGCCTCGCGGCGCTGGCCGACGTCGACTCCAGCCTGCCCCGCTACGCCGCGGCCACGGCCTACCTGCACGAACGCGCCGGTGACCTCGAACGCGCCGCCGGCCTCTACGCGGAGGCGGCCCGCGCCGCGACCAGCGTGCCGGAGCGTGACCACCTAACGCGGGAAGCCGCCCGGGTACGGCAACGGCTGCGATCGTGAGCGCGACGCCCGCCCGGGCCGCCCTGTCGTAGGGGCCGCCCTGTCGTAAGGGCGACTTTCGGGTTGGCACCAGTGACCGGCGGGCGCCCGGCAGGGACGCTGGTCCGGTGAGCAGCAACGAACCGCCCACGAGTCACGCCGGGGCCGCATGAGCAGGCCGCGCGGCGTCGGCGACACTGGCGGCGGCCGCACCGGCGGCAGTGGCACGGTCCTCGGCGGCACCATCGGCGGCCGGACCGGCGGCGGCCGGACCGGCGGCGGCCGGACCGGCGGCGGCGCGGGGACGCTGTCGGTGTCCGGGTGGTTGCTGGCACTCGCCGTGGCGGTCGCCTTCGCGGACGCCTCGATCGTGGTACTCGCGGCCCCGGAGCTGCTCGCCGAGTACGACTCGACCGTGTCGGCGGTCTCGTGGGTGGTGACCGGCTACAACGTCGCGATCGTCGTCGCGGCGATTCCCGTCCTGCTGCTGGTGCGCAGGCGCGGCTGGCTCGTGCTGACCGCGGTAGGCCTGATCGTCTTCCTGCTCGCGTCGCTGGGTTGCGCGACGGCCGGGTCGCTCGAGTCGCTGACCTGGCTGCGGGTCGTCCAGGGAGGCGGCGCCGCGCTCCTGCTCGCCGGCTCGCTGCCGCTGCTCGCGCGGCTCGCCGGATCGGACCGGGCGGGCCTCGCGGCCTGGTCCGCGGCGGCCGCGGTCGGGGCGGCGCTCGGTCCGGCCGCCGGTGGCCTGCTGACCGAGCTGTTCAGCTGGCGGTCGATCTTCTACGTCCAGGCCCCGTTGTCGGCGGCCGCCCTCGTGGCGCTCCCGCGCGCCGCACGGTCCGCCGTCCCGGGCACCGCCGGGCCGGTTGTGCCTGCCAGGCCGGTTCGGCTGTCGCCGGCGACGGCGCGCGTGTCTTCGGCGCCGGGGTCTACGGCGCCCGGGTCTACGGCGCCCGGGTCTACGGTGCGGCTGTTCGCCGCGCACGCGGGGCTGGCGATGATCTCGGCGGCGCTGGTCGGTGCGCTGTTCCTCGTCATCCTTCTGATGATCAATGGCTGGGGCGCGACGCCGCTGGAAGCCGCCGGTATGGCGACCGTGCTCCCAGTCGGCACCCTCGCCGCCCGTTACGTCACCACCGGCGGACGGCCGCGCATGCTGGCGCTCGCCGGCTGCCTGACCGTCGCCGGTGGTCTGGCCAGCCTCGCCGCGGTCCCCGACAAGGGCTGGGCGACGGCCGCCGCCGCGCTCGCCGTGACCGGCGTCGGGCTGGGACTCGCGGTGCCGACCCTCACTGAGGCGTCCATCCGGCTCGGTCCGCGGCTGGGGGTTGACGGCGCCATCTCGGTCGCCGCGCGTCATGCCGGTCTCGTGTTCGCCCTCGCAGCGGTCACTCCCCTGCTGGCCTCCTCGCTGGCCACACGGCTGGACCAGGCAGTCATAGCCGGTACCGAGGCCGGGCTGAGCGAACCGGTGCCGTTGCAGAGCAAGGTCTCGCTTGCCCGTTCGCTCGGCGAGGCGCTGGGCGACACACCAGCAGGCGAGCTGCCCGATCTGGACGCCGTGTTCACGAAGGTGGCGCCCGACGGCAGCCTCGATTCCCTCCAGGACACCTTGTCCGGCGTCATCACGACGGCGGTCACCGGAGCGTTCCGGGACTCGTTCGCACTGTGCGCACTGTGCGCGCTCATCGCGCTGGTGCCGGCGTGGCTGATCGGACCGGGACGACGGACGGCGCCGGGAGTCCCCCGACCAAGACCAGCTCCAGTGCCTGGACCCAGGCTTGGGGCGGGGTCAAGACCTGAGGCCGTGCCCAGGCCTGGACCTGGACCTGGACCTGTCCACGGACCCGGGGCGGCGTTCGGTCCTGCGGCGGCGTTCGGACCTGGCCCTGGGCCTGGACTCCGCCCTGGGGAGGCGTTCGCTCCTGGCTCCGAGCCTGACCTCGGACTCGCCCGGCATGGCCCGGCCATGCGGTCGGCTCAGTCTGTCCCGCCTGCCCGGCCCGGCCAGCCCACGCGACCCGCCGAGCCCGGTCAGCCCACGCGACCCGCCGAGCCCGGTCGGGTCGGGCAGGTGAGCAGGGTTGGCGCAGTCATGCTCGCGCCCGCCCTCGCGATCCTGCTCGCCGTCATGACCCTGAGCTCCGGCGGGCGGGGAACGCTGGCCGTGCCCGATCCGTGCACGACCCAGCCCGCCTTCGCCCTCGGCGGCGCCGACGGCCTGGTCCAGCAGATCGCGCTCGACACCCTCGATGGGGCGGCCTGTGATCTGAAGACGAGCCGGGCCGCGCTGCTGCTCACCCTCCTGCCGGAAAGCGGCCAGCCGCAGCTGGACATCTCGGACGACGAGCTCACCCCCGCGATCCGGGAGGGCCTCAAACACGCCGTCGACCGGCACGACGACGACGGGTCGCTCCCGGGCTGGTTGGCGACGGTGCTGCGGCTCGCGATCCGCGTCGGCCCGGTCGGCTGGCTGGTCGACACCCTGCGCGCCGACTGACGCCGGCAGCCAACGGACGGCAACGGACGGCAACGGACGGCAACGGACTGACGGGAAACCATGGTGATTGGGGGCAGGGCGGCGCGGAGGATCCCATCGGACCGCGGCCACGTCCATGATCTGGTGGAATGTTCGGCGCTCTGGCACTGAACATTCCACCAGATCACCCGCCCCACCTGGACGGCCTGCCTGCGCCCGCCGGTGGCTTTCGTTTTTCCCGCATGGCCCGCCCACGTCGGCCCCGAGCACTGACGACAGCGGACAGACGACAGGCGACAGGCGACAGGCGACAGCGGACTGACGGCTTCGGTCGGCGGCCGCGTCGGGTTCTGGAGCAGTAGGTACCCGTTGCCACTGGATGTCCCTTGCGCAGCAAGGTACTGTGCAAGACATGGAGACACCTACAGGGCTGTCAACAGCGCTGCGGCGCGGCACCCTGGAGTTCTGCGTGCTCGCCCTCTTGGAGAACGGCGAACTGTACAGCCTGGAGCTTGTACAACGGCTGGGAAGAGAGCAGGCACTCACCACCAGCGAAGGGACTCTGTACCCCCTGCTGTCCCGGCTTCGGCGCGCCGGCTGGGTCACCACGACCTGGCAGGAGGCGCCGAGCGGGCCGCCGCGTCGCTACTACACTCTCGCCGCCAGCGGGAAGGCCGCGCTCGGGCATTTCCGAGCGGAATGGGTCGCTTTCCGTGACACGGTCGACCGACTCGTCGGGACGGATCTGAAATGAACACCCAAACGGACGCCCTGGACCAGCTGGCCGCCAACTACCTGGCCGCGGTCGATCGCGCCCTGGAGGGCGTGCCCGAGAACCACCGCAGAGAGCTTCTCGACGACCTCAGCGGCCATATCGCCGCCGAACGGGCCGCCTTGGACGAGCCGAGCGAAGCAGCCCTGCGCGCCATCCTCGACCGCCTCGGTGATCCCGCGGCCCTGGCTGCCGAGGCGCGGCTCATCGACGGCGGTCCGGACAGGCCACCGACTGGCTATCCGGCGGCTGGCTACCCGGCGGCCGGATACCCCGCGGCCGGCCATACAGCGACCGCACAATCCAGCAGGCGTCGGCTCGGCTGGCTGGGCTGGACACTGATCGGCCTCGGCCTGATGCTGGTCATCGTCTTCTTGCTCGCCTTCGCCTTCACGTCGGGCAGTAGTGGACCCGTCCAGACTCCCTCGTCGACGGCCCCGCCTCTCCCCTCACCTCCCCGGTAGTCGCCGTCCACCGGCGGACCGGTTGGGTGGCGGGCGGGGAAGGGTGGTGGCGCGGCCCGCGAGGCTCGGGCAAGGGCAGTGAGTGCCTCCCAACGCTGCGGTGGTCACCGGTAGATACCCTCACCCCTCCCGCAGCGGCTGGCCGCCGGCCTGCCCGGTGCCGAGCGCCCCAATACCCGGCATCCCGGCGCCGGGATGGACGAAGCCGCACTCGTAGACGTAGACCACGATCTGCACCCGGTCCCGCAGCCCCAGCTTGGCAAGGATACGAGCGACGTGGGTCTTGACCGTCCCCTCGCCCAGAAACAGTGACTGCGCGATCTCCTGGTTCGACAGGCCCCGGGCGAGAAGGCCGAGCACCTCCCGTTCCCGTTCGGTGAGTGTGGCCAGCTCCGCGGGCATGGCCCGCTCGGGCGACGGGCCGGACAGGAAACGCTCGATGAGTCTGCGCGTCGTCTCCGGTCCGAGCAGCGCGTCACCGCTGGCCACGACCCGGACCGCTTCGACGAGCCGCGCCGGCGGGTCGGTCTTGAGGACGAATCCCGCGGCGCCGGCCCGCAGCGCCTCATACACATACTCGTCCAGGCCGTAGGTCGTGAGGATGAGAATCCGCGCACGGACCCCGGCTGTGACCAGCCGGCGCGTGGTCTCGATGCCGTCCAGCACCGGCATGCGGATATCCATCACCACGATGTCGGGATCCAGCGCGCCGGTCAGCGCCACCGCTTCCTTTCCGTCGGTGGCCTCGCCGACGACCAGCAGGTCCTCCTGGCATTCCAGGATCGTGCGAAGACCGGCGCGGACGACGGCCTGGTCGTCGACGAGCAGTATCCGTATCACCGCATCACCGCGCCGTCGGAAAGGACGCTCGGACCGTCCAGCCGCCGGACCGGGCCGGGCCTGCCTCGAAACGTCCACCGAAGACCGCGACCCGTTCCCGCAGCCCGGTCAGGCCGTACCGGCCGCCCGGGCCGTGTGCCGCACCCGAGCCGTTGTCGGACACCTCGACCTCCAGGTCGCCTGGGCGGTAGCGCAGCACGATGGACACCTCGGCCGGGCCGGCGTGTTTGAGCGCGTTGGTGAGGCCCTCCTGCACGACCCGGTATGCAGACAGTTCGACCGCGGCGGGCAACGCGCCGGCGCTGCCCTCGGTGACGACCTGCACCGGAAGGCCCAGCGCGCGGGTAGTCGCGACCAGCCGGTCGACGTCCGCGAGGGTTGGCTGCGGGTCGCGGAGGCTTTCCGGCTCGTCCCGGATCAGTCCGACGAGCGTGCCCATCTCCGCGATCGCCTCCTGCCCGGTGGCTCGGATCTGTGCGAGTGCCGCGCGGGTCTTCGCCGGGTCGTGTTCGAGGACCTGCTCGGCGACCCCGGCCTGGAGCACGACGATTCCCAGCCCATGGGAAATGATGTCATGCAACTCGCGGGCGATCCGCCGGCGTTCGGCCGCCGCCGCGACGGCCGCGGACTGTTCCTGCTCCCGCTCCAGGGCAAGCGCCCGTTCCTCGAGGACGCTTGCCCGCGTGCGCAGGGCACGTGTCGTCAGCCCGACCACGCCCGGCAGCGCGAGCGCCACCGCGGCCCAGAGCATGTCCGGCAACGCCTCGCCATACGGCTGGCGCAGGCCCATAGCTGCGGCGAAACACACGACGACCGCGCCGGCGTAGGGCAGGTTGGTGCCGTAGGCGCCCACCGAATACGCGGCTATGAGACTGATCAGCAGCGACGAGCCCGTCTCGTAGTGGCCGAATGCCACGAGGATTACCGTCAGCGCCGCCATGGTGCCGGTGAATGCGAGCATCGGCCGGCGCCGCCGCCAGGCCAGAAATCCCGCCGAGGCGATGACGAAAGCGCCTGTCGCCGGCCTGGGCGTCGGCCAGTCAGGGCCGGCGAACACGTCAAGGCTGCCATAGCCGACCAGGACAGCGGCCAGGATGACGTCCGCCGCCGCTGAGCGGGTGAAACGGCGGGCGGTTCCGGCCAAACGGGCACCGCGCATATCAGCACACTAGCGACGGCGATCCGCCGTCCGCGTCTGCCGCACGGCAGACCCGGCCTCGCCCGGCCGGCACGGCAAGACCGGCCTCGCTGGGGACGACATCGTAGATGAGCCGTACCTAGCGTGGCAGTGGCCGGACGGCGCCGCGCGCCGCCGGCAAGGCAGCCACCGGCGAGTCCTCCGCATTCTCTATGCCCTCATTCCCCGGATGCGCGCGACGGTCAATCCGACGCCAATTTCCTATGAAAGGTCATGTTATGAATCTTTTCGTCCGCGCCGGCTCATGGGCGGCGGTCACCGGCGGCGCGCTGCTCGCGGCGGGAGCGCTCATCAACCTTCTGCCACCCAGCTACGAGCCAGACGAGTTCTCGCAGGAGGTCACGACCGGATCGTTCGCGATAGCCGCGACGCTGCGCCTCATCGGAATCGTGCTGTTGACCTGGGGAATAATGGCCATATGCGCCCGGCAGGCCGATCGGCTGGGCTCCGTCGGAGTCGTCGCCGTCGCGCTGACGCTGACCGCGTTCCTCCTCAACGGCAGCATCGTGTTCGCCGACCTGTTCATCGCGCCGTCCATCGCGCAGCGGGCGCCCGAAGTCCTCGACGGTGACGCCGGCGGCCGGCTCGGTACTGGCTTCCTCCTCGCCTGGGTGAGCAACCTGTCCTTCCTGCTGCTGGGAATCGTCACCCTGCGCCGGAAAGTGCTGGGCCGCGCGGTCGGCTGGGCTCTGGTCATCGTCGGCCTCTGCCCCGCCCTGCCCATCGACGGCACCGAGATCATCATCGGAGCAGGCATCGCCGTGGCTGGTCTCGCCACGGTGCGGCCCCGCGGGGCCGCACCGGTGGAAGCCGTCCCGGTAGCCTGACCGACCCGTCCGCCGCGCCCACGCCGCGGCCACGGCCAGCGGTTCGGGGAGCTGGGAGTGTCGGGCCGAGCGGTTCGGGCTGAGGCTGAGCCGCTGGGGCCCGGGCGGCTCGGGCCGGGCCGGGCGAAGGATCAGGCGACGGTTCAGGCGAGAATGTGGCCGCCGTCGAGCTGGATGATCGCGCCCGTGCTGAACCCTTCGCGCATCAGGTAGAGGTAGGCGGCGGCGATGTCCGCGGGCTCGCCGACCCGGCCGATGAGCAGGCCACGGCCGGTCGCCGCCGGGTCGCGGCCGCCGGCCGGTCTTGCGAGCCCCCGGACAATGCCCACCGCTGCACCATCGCCCCTCGACGACCGGTGGCGCCGGGCGTTTTCACGCCTGCTCTGGGGCACGTTCATCCGTCGGCGGTGTCCTCGGCCTCCCAGCGCAGCAGGTCGCCTGGCTGGCATTGGAGTACTTCGCAGAGCGCGGCGAGCGTCGCGAAGCGCACGGCCTTGGCGCGGCCGTTCTTGAGCACCGCCAGGTTGGCGGTCGTGATCCCGACGCGGTCCGCGAGCTCGCCGACGGACATCTTCCGTCTGGCCAGCATCACGTCGATGTCGACGGCGATCGGCATCAGATCACCTGGTCCAGCTCTGCCTGCATCCGTGCCGCTTCGACGTCGCGGGCGACGGCTTGGGCGAGCAGCATCCGCAGGACGAGCACGATGAGCGCGACCCCCAGGATGGCCACGCCGACTCCGCCCATGATGAGGGTGACGCCCGGGTCGTCCCGCTGGCTCGGCGCGTTGAGGACGGTGACCGTGAACCACACGAGGGCAGCCGCAACGATGGCGCCGATCACGACGTCGACGTATCGGAAGGCGGCGTGGGAGAACACGGTTCCGCGTCGCACCATCGTCACCAGCCGCCCCACGCAGACCAGGGCGACCTGGACCGACACGATGCCCAGGATTGTGATCACGCGCAGCGGGGTCAGCGGGAGCGACCCGTCCTCCGGGTCGCTCCCGCTGGCCAACGCCCACACCATCATTGCCTGTATGAACAGGGTGCCGGCGAGCACCACCCCGAGCACGGCGCGCAGCGCACGCACTGCCAGATTCCCCACAGCCCCTCCTCCCATCGAGTTTCGATGGGAACCTATCGAGTTTCGATAGGTAGGGGAAGTCCGGGGTGGAGGGCGGGCGGTCGTTTCACACCCTGGCGGGACGCCGCCGCCTCAGGAGGTCGGTGGCGCACCTGATCCGCTCGCGGGAGCGGCGGCGGGCGACGAGGCCACGGCCGGGCTGTGGGGGCGGTCCTGTGCTGGGACGTCGACCGTGGGGCGGGGGCGGCTGAGTAGGAGGGTGACGGCGAGGGCGGCCGCGGCGAGGCTGATGGCGGCGCAGGTCCAGCGGGTCAGGTCCATGCCGTGGACGAACGCGGCACGCCGACGCGTCATCGCCGAGATCGTCGACGAGGTTTTCCTCCCGCTCGTCCGCGGCCGCCAGTGAGCCGGGCCCGAGCCACCGCGCACTGAAGTCGCCGCAGGCCAGGCACCCCAGGCAGGTCGGCAGGGCCCGGACAACACCAAGATCGAAATTGCTGGGGCGCTGTTACCCTGGGATTGTGACGCCGGAGGAGCTGGCCAATCTCGCGCACCTGCGCCGCGCCCGCGACCTGATGGACCGCGAGTACGCCCGCCCGCTCGACGTCGCCGAGATCGCCCGCGCCGCCCTGATGTCGACCGCGCACTTCTCCCGGCAGTTCCGCGCCGCGTACGGCGAGACGCCCTACGCCTATCTGATGACCCGGCGAATCGAGCGGGCGAAAGCGCTGCTACGCCGCGGCGATCTGTCGGTCACCGACGTCTGCATGGCGGTCGGCTGTACGTCGCTCGGATCGTTCAGCGCACGTTTCACCGAGGTGGTGGGCGAGACGCCGACGGCCTACCGCGCCCGGGACCACAGCGCGCTCGCGAGCGTGCCGGGCTGCGTGGCCAAGGACCTCACCCGCCCGATCCGCACCGCACGCCGATCCGCACCCCACACTGAACCGCGCGCCGCGCCGCGCCAAGCCACAGGCTGAGCCACACGCCAGCCACAGGCCGAGCAGGATCGGAGAAGCTCACCGGGCGTCGGCTCCCTAACGTTGGATGCATGGACCTCACACTTGCTCGCTGCTTCGTCCAGGTCACCGATGCCGATCTCGCGCTGGCCTTCTACCGCGACGCGCTCGGCCTCGAGCTGCGCAACGACGTCGCCCGCGAGAACTTCCGCTGGATCACGGTCGGCTCCGCCTCCCAGCCCGGAGTCGAGATCGTCCTCACGAACTACCTGCAGGGCAGCCCCGCCGACAGCGAATTCGTTACCTCGCTGGTCGCCAAGGGAGCGATGAACGGCGTCCACTTCAACTCCGAGGACCTCGACGCCACGTTCGAGAAGATCCGGGCCTCGGGCGCCGAGATCGTCCAAGAGCCCACCGACCAGCCCTGGGGCCCGCGCGACTGCGCCGTACGCGACCCATCCGGCAACCTGGTCCGCATCAACCAAATCCCCGCAGCACATTCCTGACCTACCGGTCCTGAGACGCGTCAACGGGTGGTCTCTCGGAGCCGATCGATGATCTTGTCGAGGTTCTTGACCTTGCCTGAAGCTGCCGGCCCGTAGGTAGCCAGGGTGTCGCGAAGCTCGGCGAAGGCGTCCAGCGCCGCCGTGGTCTGACCGATGGCGGCGAACATAAAGGCTCGTCGTACCTCCGGGGCATCCGTGCCTCCGACACCTCACCGAGTCGTCGCCACCGGGACTGCGGCGTCTGCCCGGCAAGGCACCTGATCGATCAGGGGCTCGACACCAGCCGCTAGCATTTCGGCGCATTCCCAGTGCACCGACGTACCCAGCCGTGAGGCGATCCGGCGAGCAACGCGTTCGCCAACCAGGACGTCGGTACTGGGGGACCTCACGAGCGGCGGGGATGGATGACGAACAGCACCGGAACAGGTATGGCCGGACACAGCGAAGATCAAGACTACGCCGAGCGGTCGTGGCACCTTGAGCGCCGCGGCAGCTATGCGCACACGGGCCGTCTCCTCCAGTGGAAAGGATCGACGCTGGTAGGCCTCACCCGTCGAGCCGGGCAGGTGATGCTGGCGGCGTGCGCGCTGGCGTTGGTGCCGGCGACCGCGGCCACCGCCGCCACCCCCGTGGTCAGCGCCTCGAAGGACCGCAGTGCCGGCGACGTCACCCTCGGGGCCGTGATCATCGTGGTCCTGCTCGTGCTGCTGTTCCTGGCCTACCGCGTCATCCGCGGGCGGATGCGCGGCTGACACGGCCGCGGCCGGCCGGAACGCTTCGTGCGTTCCGGTCGGCCGCGGCTGTGAGGCGAGGTGCTTACCGGTCAGCGGCTGTCCCAGCGGAGCTGGCCGTGGTAGCCGTGGTCGGTGGTGAGCTGCCGGTCCGGGTTGTCGGCGGCCTTGACGTTCGTCATGTAGATCTCGCGGTCGCCCGGGTTGTTCGGGTCACGGTTGGACGTGAAGGTCAGGATGCTGCTGCTTCCGGGCGCCCAGGCCGGGTCCTGGTCGTCGGCACCGGCCTCCTTGGTGATCACCGTGATGGCCTTCGTGTTGATGTCCATCACGTAGACCTCGAGCTGGTTGGGATCACCGTGGACCACCCGGCTGAACGCGAGCGACTTGCCGTCGGGCGACCAGGTCGGGTCGGCGTCGAGGTTGCCGGTCTTGGCGTTGTCCTCCTTGTTGAGCGGCTGTGCCTTGGCACCCGGCTGGACCGAGATGACCACCAGGAAGCCCCGGTCACCGCCGAACTCGTTCGACCAGTAGGCGATCCGCTCGCCGTCCGGCGACCACGACGGGTCGGACGCCTGCGGCGCCGTGTCCAGCTTGCGCACCGATGACCCGTCCATCGCGATGACGTACAGGCCGGGGACCGGCTGGCCGGTCTCGTCGGTGGTCGAGCGGATCACCACGAACCTGCCCTCGGGCGAGATCGACGGCCGGGCGTCCGGGGCGATCGAGATGTTCGCCGCCGGGCCGGAGGTGAACAGCTGGACCGGCGTGCCGGACCCGTCGGCGGCGACCGCCATCAGGGTGTTCTTGATTCCCCGGTCGATGTAGAAGATCGTCTGACGGTCCGGGCTGAGGGCCGGGAGCAGCAGGTCGTTGGGCCCGCTGATGACGTTCTTGAAGGTGGAGATCGTCGGCAGCCCGGGCGTCGCGTCATCCGGGTTCGGGACCTGCGCGGTGACGATGTGGTACTTCGGGTCGGTCCCGATCTTCTGCGCAAGGATCATGGTGTCCAGGCCCAGCGGGGTCGCCGACCGGGGCAGGAAGGCGCTCGGGTCGTTGCCGCCCTTGTCGTCGCTCTTCAGGACCATCGGCAGCACGGCGGCGAGCACCGCGATCACGACGACCGCGGCGGCGATGCCGAGGATGAGCGGCGTCCGGCGCCGGCGCTTCTCGGGCTGGGCGGGTACCGGCTGGCCCTGGTCCGGATACCCGTACGGCGGGGCGCCGCCGGGGGCCGCGTGCCGGCCGCCGGCCACCTGGGTGGCGATCTGGGTCGGGACGTAGTCGCCGTCGGCGGGCTGGCCGGGGCGGGTGGCGGCGAGGGTGGCGTAGTCGGCCTGCCCTGCGCCGTGGCCCGCGCCACGGGCGGACGGGACGGGCCCGGTGCCCGGCGCCGGCACCTTCCAGTCGGCGAGCACCTGGGTGACCGCCTGGTCCTGGTCACCGGTGTCACCCGCCTCGTCGCCGAGCAGCCGGTCCATCAGCTGGCTGGCGTTCGGCCGCTCGGACGGGTTCTTGCGCATCGCGTCCCAAACGATCGGGTGCAGCGATGGGTCGACGCCGTCGAGGCGCGGCTCGTCGTTCAGCGCCCGGAAGAGCAGGGCCTGCGCGCTTCCCGTACCGAACGGGTACTGGCCGGTGGCCGCGTAGGTGACCAGGCCGCCCCAGGCCCAGATGTCGGCCTTCGAGGTGATCGTATCGCCGCGGATCTGCTCCGGCGACATGAAGGCCGGGGTACCGAGCTGCTGCAGGTCGCCGGTCAGGCTGGTCACGGAGTCCAGCGCCCGCGCGATGCCGAAGTCGATGACGCGTGGGCCGAACGGGGAGAGGACCACGTTCGACGGCTTCAGGTCGCGGTGCACGATGCCTGCGGCGTGGATCGCGCGCAGCGCTGCGGCGACGCCGACGGCGAGCTGCTCGAGGTTCGCGTCCGCCAGCGGGCCGTTCTTGGCGACGAACGACTGCAGCGTCGGGCCCTCGATGAACTCGGTGACCAGATAGGGCTGCACGGCGTTCGGGTCGAAGTCCAGCACCTCGGCCGTGCAGACCCGGGCGACCCGGCGCGCGGTGGCCGCCTCCTGGCTGAACCGACTGCGGAACTGGGGGTCGTCGGCGACGTCGGACCGGACGACCTTGATGGCGACGAGCCGGCCGAGCTCCGACCGTCCCAGGTAGACGGTTCCCATGCCGCCCTGGCCGAGCTTGCCCAGCAGCGTGTAGGTACCCAGCATCCGCGGGTCGTTCTCACCCAGCGGCGTCGCGCGGCTACTGATGTTTGCCTCAGACGATGGCATCGGCTGCCCCTCTCTCCCCTAACCGACGCCGGCCACGCGACGGCCCAGAATAACGATCCGGTGCGGGCAGAATGCTACCGTCTGGCAATCTCTGGAATGACGGCCAATGGGCCCCTCGCGCCGTCATGGCTACGACAGTGGCGCACAGACGACACCCAGGCCGGCCGAAGAGCGCGGAGTTCCGGATTCCTGCGGATCCGCGAAGCGAGTCCAGAAGATCAGTAAGGGCCGGCAAAAGACCATAAGTCCGGCAAAGGACCGTAAGGTCCGTGATCCGCCTCGTAGCCGTCGGAACGTCACGCCGTCGAACATCACGCCGTCGGAACGCCGCGCCGGCGAAAAGCCCCATGAACACCGCCGGCTGCGGACCGCCCTCCGCGAGGAGGAGCGGTCCACCGCCGGCGGTGGCAGAGACTGGGCGCAGAGACTGGGTCAGGCGCTCGTGGGTGCCTTGGGACGTTTCTTGTTCGTCTTCGGGTCCATCCGCTTCAGCAGCCTCGAGGCGATGCCGATGAACACGACTCCGCCGAGGAGCCCGAGGCCGACGTCGGTCACGTACTGCTTCGCCGTGTGGTCGAAGAGCGCGTCCCGCTCGGGCGCCCGCGGGTTGACCGGCACCGAGCTGCCCGGGACCGGCTTCCCGTTCTTGGTCTCCGGACGCTTCAGGCCCGCCTTGGTGAGCAGGTTGAAGTCACCGACCGACGCCATGGCCGCGTAGCCCCACCGGGCCGGCGAGATGACCGCGACCTGCTGGAGGCCGGGTGTGCCCGACACCGGCACGATGCCGGCGCTGAACACCAGCTGGATCATCGTGACGACCACCATCAGCGGCATCGTCTTGTCGGCGTTGTCCACGAGGGCGGAGATCATCAGGCCGACCATGGCGGAGGCGAAGAGCACCACGAACACCGCGACCATGAATTCCAGCAGCGTGTTCACGAGCAGTGCGTCCGGTGGCAGCCGGGTGCCGATCGCGATGATCGTGAACGGGATCGCCTGCAACAGCGAGATGATCCCTAGCACGAGGACCTTGGAGCCCACGTAGGCGCCCCGCGAGAGACCGATCGCCCGTTCTCGGCGATAGATCTCGCGTTCCTTGACGATCTCGCGGATCGAGTTCGACATGCCCATGAAGCAGGCGCACAACACCATGATCAGGACGATCGTGGGTGCGTCCGAGTTGGGCGTGAAGTTGTCGTTCGTGTCCTTGAAGTCACCGCCGATGGCCAACGGGATCGCGCCGAGCACGAACGGCAGCGCGATCGACAATCGGAGGTAGCCCTTGTCGGACGCGATGACCGCGAATGTTCGTCGGGACAGCGTGATCAGCTGTTTGACGACCGACTGCTGCCGGATGCTGGGCAGCTCCTCCGGGGCCGGCCGCGCCGACGGCGCGGTGACCGCGGACGGGACGTAGTGCCGCGACTGGCGGAAGTTCGCCGCGGACTCGACACCCGGCGTCGCCTCCAGCCCCCGGAAGACCCGGGGGTAGTTGCGCTCCCCGAAGAACGGCAACGCGTCCTGCGGCGGGCCGAAGTAGGCGACGTAGCCGCCGGGGGCGAGCACGAGGACGTAGTCACACAGGTCGAGCTGCAGCACGGAGTGCGTGACGACGATGACCGTGCGACCGTCGTCGGCCAGCTTGCGCAGCGACTCCATGACGTTGAGGTCCATGCCCGGGTCGAGACCGGAGGTCGGCTCGTCCAAGTAGAGCAGGGTCGGACGGGTGAGCAGCTCCAACGCGACCGAGGTCCGCTTGCGCTGACCACCGGACAGCCGGGAGACGACCGTGTTCGCGTGCTGGGTGAGGCCCAGCTCCGCGAGCACCTCGTCGATCCGGGCCCGGCGCTCGGTCGGCGTCACGTCCGGCGGGAACCGCAGCTCGGCACCCAGCTCGAGCGCCTTCCGCACGGTCAGCGACGTGTGCAGGATGTCGTCCTGCGGCACGTAGCCGATCCGGCGGCGCAGCTCGTCGTACTCGTCGTACAGGTCCCGGCCGGCGTAGCGGACGGTGCCCTTGTCCGCCGGGCGGAAGCCGGTGAGCGCGTTCAGCAGCGTCGACTTGCCGGCGCCCGACGGGCCGACGACGCCGAGCAGCGCCCGCCCGGGCAGCCGGAACGTCATGTCGTGCATGAGCTGCTTGCCGCCGCCGGGTGCCCAGACGTTGAGGCCGTCGGCCTCGAAGCTGACGTCGCCGGAGTCGACGTACTCGACGAGCTGGTTGCCCTCGAGCTGGAAGACGTGATGCCCGACGGCGATGACGTCGCCCTGGCCGACCCGGCCGCGCTGGACCCGCCGGCCGTTGAGGAACGAGCCGTTCGCCGAGTCGAGGTCGACGAGCTCGACGTTGTTGCCCCGGACGGAGACCTGGGCGTGGTGCCGGGAGGCGAGCAGGTCGGTGATGGTGATGTCGTTGTCGCGGCCGCGGCCGATCGTCATCGTGCCCTGGCGCAGTGGGTAGGTCTTGCTGCGCTCGTGCTCACGGTCGAGCCGGGTGTGCCCGCTCTGCTCCGCGCGGGCGTAGTCGTCTTCCTCGCGTTCCTCGCGGTAGCCGCCGGAGCGGCCGCCGTCCTGGTAGTCGTCGTTGCGGGTCGGCCGGGTCGGCCGGTTGGCGCCGGCCGAACGCGGCGGGATGTAGCCCGCCTGGTTCGGCAGCATGGTCTGCATGTCCTCGTCGCCGCCGTAGTCGTAGGGCGACCGCTGCGACGGGAACTCGGTGAGGATGACGACCTCGGGCCCGGTCGGGGTACCCAGCCGGAACCGGGTCTCGCCGTTGACCTCCACGGTCTGCAGCATCCGCTGGCCGCCGAGCCAGGTGCCGTTGGAGCTCACGTCCCGCACGGCCCAGCCGACGGGCGTCTCCTCGATCATGAGGTGCTGCCGGGAGACCCGGCTGTCCGCGATCACGTAGTCCGCGTTGCGGGCCCGACCGATGATGAACCGCGGCTGCCCGGTCGGCACGACGACCTGACCGGCCTCGCTGCTGATCCTTAGAACGGCCGTAGACACGTGGCTCCCCCTTCAGGACGGGACGCTGGCCGGGCTGCCCCGCCGAGCTCGCTTTGTCCGCCGACTGCCTGTCCGTCCCAGGCGGGCGCACCCGGAGCCCGGGAGCCCCCGGAAGCCCCGGACGGGTAGCGCGGCGGAGTCACTACCAGACAAACCTCGTCACGAAACGACCGATCTTGCGGCAGATCGTAGCGTCGCGCTCCCCCGCACACCCGAGCCGGGTGCCCACATGGGCCACTCGCCGGCCCGCTCACCGCCACGGCCCCGGAAAGCGGAGACCTGCTAGCACGCAATGGCCGAAGCCGGTCACGCACCGTGAGGCCGAGGACCTCACCAACCACCATCCGGATTCCGCTCCTCTACCTGGTGACCGGGCCGGCGCGTGCCCCCGGAGGGACGCGCGCGCTGCGTCGACGGTACCGATCCGTGGACTGGCCATCCGGATCGGACCGGTTCGAGCATCCTCTCCCCGGGAGACGAAGGCCCAGGTCTGTCGTTGACCTGACCTTGGTCCGCCACCGGAGCGTCCGCGCAGCCGCGGCGAACGCCGTGCCGGCTCGCCCCAACGACGACGCGGGCCCGGCGCCGCAACGACGCCGGACCCGCGGACGGTGCCGCCGCCCCTGGTAAGGACGGGCCTGCTACTTGCTGGCCGCCTGGGCCGGCAGCACGACATCCTTCGCGGAGGCCGTCACCGCCAGGCCGGTCGCGTTCGTGCCGGCGCTGACGATGGTCAGGTCGAACGGCAGGTTGTCCGGCAGCGGGAGCGGGACGGGCACCGCGGCGTTGGACAGCAGGCTGCCGAGGTTGAGGCCGCTGCTGCCGCCGAGGCCGCCCACCGAGCCGCCGACCTGGACGTCGGACGGGGTGATCTTGAGCTGGTTGTTCTCCACGGTGAAGGAGCCGACGCCGGTCAGCTGGACGTCGACCGTCGTCCCGAGGATCTTCTGCGTGTCCGAGCCGGTGATCTTCACCTGCTTGCCGCCGTTGATCGGGGCGAGCTGCCAGTGGAAAGGCTGGTCCTTGAGGAACGCGTTGATCTGGTCATAGGTGATCGACACGGTCGCCTCGACGTTGTCGACCGGAACCTTGCCGACCTTGTCGGTGATCGCGTCCCCAAGCGGGACGTGCACGCCCTTCAGATGCGCGTCCACGCCGGCGATCTTCGGGCCGTCCGCGGTCGTCGGGATGTTCTCCAGCGTGACGCCGATGTCCTTGAACTTGCCGAACAGGACCTGTGTGAGGAACGGGAAGCCGCCGAGGCTGACCTTCCGCACGATCGGCGGCTGCTGCCCGTCCTTCATGTTCTCGGCCACAGCCAGCTCGACCTTGTCGCGCATCACGCCGACGGCGATGTGCGCCGCGAACCGGTCTGCCGGGATGGCGAGCACCAGCAGGACCACGACCACGATGAGCGCGATCAGCCGCCCGCGCCTGCGCCGCCGCTTGGGCGGCTTCTCCTCGGTCGCGGCCGAGCCGGCGCCCGACTTGGCACCGCCGCCGGCGGCGCCGGCCGAGAAGCCGCCGGCCGTGTCCCGCCAGCCGCCGCTTTCGCGGGCCTGCTGCCAGCCGCCCGCGTCCTGCTCCTGGGGCCAGTTCGCCGCGGGACCGAACTCGGTGGGGGCGGCTGTGTCGATCACGGGGTCGTCACCGTACTGGTCACCGTACTGGTCGTAGCTCAACCGCTCGGTCGGCCGGCTGACGCCGCTGCCCTGACCCGACGACCGCCCGGCGGCGTCGCCGGCGCCGACCCGGCCGAGGTACTCGGTGGGCCGGTCCTGGCCCGCGCGTCCCTGAGGCCCCCGCGCGCCGTCGGGATGCGACGGCGACGGTGGCGACGGCGGCTGAGCGCGCCGGGTCGACGGAACCGGCGACGGGAACTCGCCCGGACGGGGCGTTGGGTAACGCTCGACCGGAATGCCCGGCTGCGAGGTGTAGCCGGCGCTCCCCGGGCCGTCGACACCGTAGGCGTCGCGCCGCGGCCGGATCGTCTCGTCAGCGCCAGGGCGGCCCGAATGGCCACCGGCTGCGCCCCCACGCCCGCCTGCCGGCTTGAACCAGTCCGCCGGCGGCGGCGGGCCGGCCGGCCGGAACGACTCGGCGGGCGGCGGCGGCGCACTCGGTGCACCCGGACGGTTCGGGCCCCTCCGTCCGCGGTCGTCGACGGAGTCGCGACGAACCCGGGCAACCTCACCGGGCTCGTACGCCTCGTCGTCTGTTGGGTTGTTCACGGGGTCATCTCCCATCAGGGACACGCCGACCCACGCGCGCGAGGACTTCCCCACCCCGTCGGCTCATCCCCCGGATGGTCGCACGTCCAGAGCCTTCCGGGAGCATGGAGGGGGCGATCGTTACCACGACGACGGTGTCCAGTTTCCGACGTTTCCGACCGTTGCCACCTCGCCGCTGTCCGCAGCCCGACGCCGGCGACCCGCGGGACAGCCGGCGACCGATCAGACCTCCAGCGGCAGGGTGGCGGCGGACCGGCGGGAGCCGGGCGGGGCGAGCCGGAAGACCGCGCCGCGCGGCGACGCGTACGCCTGCCAGAAATGGTCGGCGACCGCCTCCGGACGCAGCGGCCCGCCGGGGCCCACCTTGCCGTCCAGGATGACGGTGCGCATCCGGACGCCCTGGTCGGCGAGCGACGGGCTCACGGCGGCGGCCAGCGCCCCAAGCCCCGCCTTGCCAACCGCCAGCGCGAACCGCGCGGCGGGCGGCTCGGTGCGGCCACCGGCGACGGTCACCAGGATCGTCGCGCCGACCCGGTCGACCAGCAGCGGCGTGGCCGCCTGGACGGCGGTGAGCGCCCCGGTGACGTTGACGGCGAGCGTCTCGTTGAGCACGTCGGCGGGAACCGAGAACGCGCTGCCGCGAATCGACAGCTTGGCGTTGTACACGAGCACGGTCAGTCCGCCGAGGTCGGCGGCCAGCCCCTCGATCGCGGCGGTGAGGCCGGCCGGGTCGGTAACGTCGGCGACGACGCCGCGCATGGTCAGGCCGGCGCTGGCCAGCTCCCCGGTGAGCCGGCCCAGCGTGTCCGCCGAGCGGGCCACGACGCCGAGGCGGAAGCCCTCCCACCCGAACCGGGTGAGCAGCTCGGTGCCGAACGCTGCGCCGGGCCCGACGAGCACCAGGCCGCGCGTCGCTGGCGCGGGCGTCGGTGCTGGCGGCGGCCCGGGCACGACGGCGTCTGGCGTCGCCTCCACAGCCGACGTCTCCCGTGACATAGGTCCATCTTGAACCGTCCGCGCCGTGCCGTACTACGAGCCCGCCGAAAACTTGTTCGAACTCCCCCCGAAGGGAGGAAGCCGAACTACGTCAGTGGCCGGCGAGCTCGCGGGCCCGGCGGGCGCGGTCGAGCTCGGCCTGGGCGCGCAGCGGGGCCGACTTCCGGTAGTAGTAGATGATCGGCGGGAAGACGATCAGCGGCGGGATCGCCATCAACAGCGCGAAGATCACGACTGCCCCGATTACCACTTCGCACCCCTCTCGCGCCCCCGTCCCCGGGGGAAGATCCTGCGTCGTCCGCCCCGGCCGCATCCGGGTTCCCGGTCGGTTCCACCCCAGGGGAACCACCCGGTTCTACCGAATGTCGTAGGCGACGTCGTCAGCCTATCGATCCCGCGCCCGGCGCGTCGGGCGCCTCGGGCGCAGGCGGCCCGGCGACCGCGGAGCGCTCCGGCACGAGCACACCGGGGTTCAGGACGCCGGCCGGGTCGAGCGCCTGCTTGACGGCTCGCAGCACGGCGAGGCCGACCTCACCGATCTCCGCGGCGAGCCAGGGACGGTGGTCGGTGCCGACCGCGTGATGATGGGTGATCGTCCCACCGGCGGCGACGATGGCATCGCTCGCGGCTGCCTTCGCCTTGGCCCAGAGGTCCGCGCGGTCGTCGCTGTGGCCGGCGACCACGGTGAAGTACAGCGACGCGCCGGTCGGGTAGAGGTGCGAGACGTGGCAGAGGACCACCGCGGGAGTCCCGGCGGCGGCGTAGGCCTCGGCGAGCGCGTCCCGCACACCCGCATACAGGCCGGAAAGCCCCGACCAGAAGGTGGCCGTCTCCAACGTCTCGGCGAACATGCCGGCGTCGAGCAGGGCGTCACGCAGCCGGGGCCCGTGGAACCGCCCGCGTACCCAGTCGTCGCCGACCTCGGTGCCCAGCGGGCGCGCGCCACGGGCACGCAGCAGCTGGGCGAGATCGGCGGCGTGCCGGCGCACCCGCTCGGGCTCGCCCTCGTACCCGAGCACCGCATAGCACCCCGGCCCAGCGCCACCACCGTCGATGCCTTCGCCACCTGCGCCGCCCGCGCCCACGCCGTCGGTACCGACGGTGCCGTCGGCGCCCTCCCCGGTCGCCTCGCCGGCGCTGTGCGGCGTGGCGGCGCCCGCGGCCGTCTCCAGCTCGTCGGAGAGGCGGGCGACAGCCGGCAGCAGGTCACGCTGGGCGAGCTCGCGCAGGATGTCCAGCCCGGCGGCGAAGGTGTCGACCCGCCACCCCTCGTAGCGACGCACGGCCGGCAGCGGGCGCACCCGCACCCGCACCGCCGTGATCACCCCGAACGCGCCCTCCGAGCCGAGCACCAGCTGACGCAGATCGGGGCCGGCGGCCGACGCCGGCGCCCGGCCCAGCTCCCAGCCGCCGGCCGGGGTCGCCACCCGCAGCCCGACGACGACCGCGTCGAACCGCCCGTAGCCGCTGGACGCCTGCCCGCTGGAGCGGGTCGCGGCGAACCCGCCGATGGTCGCGTACTCCCAGGACTGGGGCACATGGCCGAGCGTGAGACCGTGCGCGGCCAGCAGCGCCTCGGCCGCCGGGCCGCGCAGCCCCGGCTCCAGCGTGGCGGTCAGCGAGACCGGGTCGACGTCGAGCAGCCGGTCCAGCCGGCGCAGGTCGAGCGCGACGACGGCGGCGAAGCCGGCCCGCCGGGGCGCGAGCCCGCCGACGACGGAGGTTCCCCCGCCGAACGGCACGACCGCGACCCGGTGCTCGGCGCAGATCGCGAGCACCGCGGCAACCTCGTCATGGCCGGCCGGCGTCAGCACCGCGTCCGGGGCGGCGGCGGCGTCGCCGGCGCGCAGCGCGAGCAGGTCGAGCGTGGACCGTCCCCGGCAGTGGCGGATCCGGATCTCCCGGTCGTCGCGGACGTGCTCGGTGCCGACGACGGCGGCCAGCCCGGCGCGCGCGGCGGCGGGCAGCGTGGACGGCGCGAGCTCGACGGCGTCGAGATCCACCGGCGGGCTCGGCAGCTCGGCGAAGCCGAGACCGTCGATCAGCAACGCCCGGACCGCCGCCGGCAGCTCCACCCGCTCCTGCGGCCCCGCCCATCCCCACCAGGCCGGGCCGCCGCCCGCACCGGGCTGCCCACTTGGCGACGGGTTCAGCTGCCCATTCGGCGCATCGCGTGGCTCGCTCACGGTCACAACTCTGCTCCGCACGGCGCGGCTGGCAACCCCGCCGCGCCCGGCGGCCACCAGTTCAGCCAGTCGGCCTGGCTGGCTCGGCCGGGCTGGCCCGGACCGGGGTGTGGCAAGGCTCACCAGGACGGTGTCCGCCCGGAAGCCCCGATTCCTCCGCCCGCGTCGTTGCAAGGTTGGGGTGGACGCTGCCTGGCCTACCGCGCAGGCTGGTCTCACGACGTCACTGGGCAGGTGACAGGGCACGTCATCCGGCGAGCCGCAGCGCGAGCCGGGTGCCGACGCCGCATCCCAGACGCCAGGCGCAGCAGAGGGAGAACGCGATGAACGGGGCCAGCCCCATCTCGTCGCCCCAGCCGGGCGGGTCGCTGTCGGCGGGGCGGCGCGAGCATGATCTCGCCCGCCTCGCCGCCGGCGAGGTCGTCGACCTGTTGGTCGTCGGCGGCGGGGTGACCGGCGCCGGCGTCGCGCTCGACGCCGCGAGCCGGGGGCTGACGGTGGCGCTCGTCGAGGCGCACGACCTGGCCTGGGGTACCAGCAGGTGGAGCTCGAAGCTCGTCCACGGCGGGCTGCGCTACCTGGCCAGCGGCGATCTGGGGCTCGCCATGGAGAGCGCGGCCGAGCGCGACATCCTGATGCGGCGGACGGCGCCGCACCTGGTCCACCCCATACCGATCATGGTTCCGCTGACGCCTGCCGTGCGGCCCGCCGACGCGGCGACGATGGCGGCGGGCCTGCGGGTCGCCGACCTGCTGCGCCGCGGCGCGCGCACCCCCAGCGCGACGCTGCCGCCGCCGCGGCGGCTCACAGCCGTCGAGACTCACCAGCTCGCGCCGGCGGTGCGCGAGGCGGGGCTGCGCGGCGGGCTGCTCTACTGGGACGGCCAGCTCATCGACGACGCCCGTCTCGTCGTCGCGCTCGCGCGCACGGCGGCGGCCTATGGGGCCCGGGTGCTGACCCGGCTGCGGGTCCGGACCCTCGACGGCGCCGAGGCGCTGGTCGAGGACGTCCTGACCGGCGCGACGTTCTCGCTGCGGGCGCGCACGGTCGTGAACGCGACGGGAGTCTGGGCGCCGACGCTCGCCCCCGAGGTGCGGCTGCGGCCGAGCCGCGGCACCCATCTGGTCGTCGCCGCCGGCGCCTTCGGCGCGACCCGCACCGCGCTGACCGTGCCGATGCCCGGCGAGCGCAACCGCTACGCGCTGGTCCTGCCACAGGACGACGGCCGGGTCTACGTCGGCCTCACCGACGTCACCGCGGACACCGTCGAGGACGTCCCGCGGCCGTCCGCCGCGGAGGTCGAGACGCTGCTCGGCGTCGTGTCCGGGGTGCTGGACGCACCGCTGGACCGCGCCGACGTGCTCGGCGCGTTCGCCGGGCTGCGCCCGCTGCTCGACCTGACGGATCACTCCGCCGGCGCCGCGAGCCGGGCGGCGGCCGTGGCCCAACGGGTCGCGCACGCGCTGCGCGGCCGGTCCGCGCCTCCCAACACCGCTGCCGCCGCGACCGCCGCTGTGGCCGACGCTGGCGTGGTTGCCGGCACTGGCGTGGTTGCCGGCGCCGCGCCGCCGCGCTCGCCGCGCACCGCGGACCTGTCACGCCGGCACGCCGTGCTCGTCGGGCCCGGCGGCGTCGTCACGGTGGTCGGCGGCAAGCTGACCACCTATCGCCGGATGGCACGCGACGCGGTGGATGTCGCCGTCGCGCACGCCGGCCTCGAGGCGGGGGCGTGCCGCACCGCCCGGCTGCCGCTGGTCGGCGCGGCACCACGTGACCAGCTCGCCGCCCTCGCCGCGCCGCGGCGGCTCGTCGAGCGGTATGGCACCGAGGCTCCGGCGGTGCTCGCCGAAGCGGGTGGCGACCCGGAGCTGCTCGCGCCCATCGCGGCCGGCACGGCGGTGACGGGCGCGGAGCTGCTGTTCGCGCTGCGACACGAGGGGGCCCTCGACGTCGGCGACCTGCTCGACCGACGCACCCGGATCGGGCTGGTGGCGGCGGACCGGGCCGCCGCCGAAACACGCGCGGCCCATCTGGTCGACCTGGTCGCCGCCAACCGCGTTTGACGTCCGTCTCCTGGCCGGCGGCAGGCAAGCAGCCGAACGATGGATCAGCGAGCCAGTGAACCGGCCAATGCGGGGCGGGGCGCCGGAGGCCAGGAGAGTTCGATAATCATGTTGCCTTCGTCGAGGTCGGCCCCGGTGACCAGCGCGCAGGTCCACGGCCAGCGCCCGGCGCCCGGCGAGACCACCGCGGGATAGGACACATAGCCCTCGCCGGTGGAACCCGCGCACAGCAGGGTCATCATCACCCGGCCGGGAGGTGTCACCCGCAGCGTCTCGCTCAGCAGGTCTACGAGCGCCTCCCGGACGTCGCCGGGAATCTCGGCGAGGTCGCCGTCGATCTGGAGGGTGATCATCGCGCCGCGTGCCTCGGCCGCGTCGATCGCCGTCTCCAGCTCGTCCAGCGGGCCGGCGCGCCCGCCGGATCCGGAGAGCATCCGCCGCAGCGCCCGCGCCCGGCTCGCGCACAGCCGGCGGATCCGGTCGTCGCGCGGGTCGGCCGAGCCGTCCGCCACCGCACGCAGCAGCGGGAGCACGTCATGGTCCAGGCGGGCGAGCCGGCGGGCCCGGTCCCGGCGCACGACCGCGGCCGCTTCCTGGTTCGCGCCCAGCTCCGCTTCGCCGCGCGCCGCCTCGGTCGTCGTCTGGGCGGTCGCCCGCAGCACCGGCCCGGCGACCGTCGCCAGCAGCTGGATCGTCGTGATCCCGTAGAGGATCCCGAGCATCCGGACCAGATCGAGGGGTGCGGAGCCGATCCGGGGCACGCTGACCGCCAGCGTCACCGCGATCACCACCACCACGGCCGCCGCCCACTGCCGCGTCGGCCTGGACACCGTGATCGGCAGGAGCAGCAGCGGCGACACGAGGATCCCGGCCCAGTTGTAGATCCTGATCACCTCGCCGCCAGTAGTGATCGTCGCGCCGGCCAGGACGACCGCGACAGTGAAGGCGAGGGCGCCCAGTGCCTCAGCGCCGCTGAGCGCGCGATGGCAGATGAGGAAGATCAGCGAGACCGCACCGGCGGCGACGATCAGCCACAGCAGGATCGACGCGTACGAGGCCATCGGCGCGAGCAGGCCCAGCGACGGGTGCGAATGCTTACGGAACAGGACCGCCGGCACTCCCAGCAAGGCGATGCCGACGATGATCGCGATCCCGACGCCACGGCGGGAGGCCTGCTCGTAGTCTCGGCGCAGGTCGTCGCTGTCGGCGGAGCCGACAGCGACGGGCCGGGTCGCCTGCCAGTCGAGCTCGACGCGGGTGCCCTGCCCCGGGGCCGACGCAATCCGGGCCCAGCCGCCGACGTCAGCCATCCGGCCGTGCACCGAGCCGCTGATCCCGAGGTGGGCCTCGGTCTCGTCCCCGGCGACGACAGGAGTGACCACAGGAGTAGAGCCGGCCAGGCCGGCTCCGGCCGCGGCGGCCCGGGCGGCCGGGGGGTCGTAGCTGGCCGCGTCGAAGCCGACCCCGTCATCTCCGATCTCGACGCAGACCGCGTCGAGCCAGCGGACGATGCTGACGCGCGCCGCGGCGACGCCGGCATGCCGACGGACGTTGGTGAGCGCCTCGCGCAGGGCCGCGGCGAGCGCGGTCACCACCTCCGCGGGCAGCGGCTCGGCCCCGCGCAGGGCCTGCTGGGTGCCGCGCGGCCGCAGCGAGGTTCGCGACCACCGCCGTTCCCCGACGCGGGTGTGGCTCACCGTGACCGCCAGACCGTCGTCGGCCGCCTCCTCGACGACGGCGCGCACCTGGCGCGCGAGCTCGGCGTCCGAGTCGCCGTGGGCATCCTCGGCGCCGCCGGAACTCATCAGCAGTTCCTCGACCTGGGCGACAACGCGACCACAGCGCGCTCTGGCACGGACGAGCGCCACATCGGCGGGCACCACGTCCCCAAAATCCCCAGACACCATGCCCCCAGGCAGCATGCCTGCGGACGCCATGCCCGCGGACATCGCGTCAGCGGATGCCGCCCCGGCCGATGGTCGATCGGTCCCGGCACCGCCGCCGGGTGCGCGGGCCACGCCGCCGAGGCCGATGCCGGCGAGGGTGTTGAGCACCGTGTCATGCAGGAAGCGCTCGCTGGCCCTGGTCGCCTTGGCGCGCGTCTCGGCGACCAGCTCGGCCCGCGAGCGCGCGCCGACCGCGTCCAGCCACTCGTCGGCGCCCAATGCCACCCGCTGCAGCAACACCACGGCCTCGCGCACCGTGATTCCGACGAACAGGAGCAGGGCGGTCGACGTGAGGACCTGCGGCCGTTGGTTGAAGGCCGGCGCGAGATGGGCACCGGCGAGCAGCAGCAGCGCGACCAGCGAGAAGCGGGTACGCAGCGCGCAGGCGGCGCTCAGCCCGGCGAACATGACGGTGAGCCAGACCCACGAGCTGGGATCGCCCAGCGAGGGCCGGGCCACCGTCCACCGCGCCGTCAACCCGACGGTGATGCCGATGGCGATGTCGACATACACGATCGCGCGCGACGGCGCCCCTCTGGCGGTGACCGCAACGTAGACCAGGCACCAGGCCAGCACCAGCGCCGGGCCGATCAGGCGGGCGGGGTGCTCGCCGTACCAGTCGTGCCACCAGATCCCGACATAGCTGATGGTGAATGCCGCGACCAGGGCCCGCAGCACGGCCAGGCCGCGAAAGATCACGGTCGAGAACGTGTCAAGAGCGCGGGTCGTCATACCGTGCTTCCCCCCACCGCTTCGCCCGCTGACCACCGAGCGGCGTGGTCCTGTGCCTTCCTACGATGCCGCATCTGTCCCGTACATGTGGCGCCCGCCGCGGCTGTGTCGGTGTCTGCCGGCCCGGCCGGCGCGGGCCCGATACCGGCCACGACGGCGGGCCCCGTCGGCGTGGCCGGCCAGCGTGGCCAGTTGGCGTGGCCGGCGCCACGGCGGCCGGGGCCACGGCGGCCGGCGTGGCGGGAGCCGGCTCAGGCCGCGGGCACGTCGACGCGGCAGGTGAGCACGCGGGCTTCCCGGGTCGCGCGCCGCTCGTCGTCCAGGAACGAGCGGGCCGTGCAGACGAACAGGGTGTGCCCGTCGGCCCCGCCCAGCGCGCAGGCATAGGCGCTCTCGATGCCCGTGGACACCTCCGCGTCGACCTTCCCGCCCTCATGCACCCGCAGCACCCGGTTGTGGAAGGCGTCCGCGACCCAGATCGCGCCTTCGGCGTCGGCGCAGATGCCGTCCGCAGCCGCCGGCCGGTCGTCGGCCGGCAGGTCAGCGACCCGCAGGGCGCCGGAAGAAAGGTCGGCCCACGGCCGTCGGGCGGTCAGCGCGCCATCGGCGGCGACGTCGAACGCGGTCAGTCGATGACCAAACGTTTCGGCCACCACCAAGGTGCGCCGGCCTGCGGCGCCTCGCGGGAGGATGACCGCGCCGTTCGGGAACATCAGGTCCTTGGCGGCGACGCTGGCCGTACCGTCCGGGTCGACGCGGACGAGGACCGTCGGCCGCGGCTCCTCGCCGGACATCAGGTCGAAGCCGAAGTTGCCCGCGTAAGCGCGGCCGTGCTCGTCGACCACCAGGTCGTTGAGGCGGCCGCCGCAGAACGAGGCCAGGTCGGCGTGCGTGACGAGGCCGCCCGACGGCTCCTGGCGCAGCAGGCGCCGGTCGAGCATGGAGACGACGAGGAGCCGGCCGTCGGGCAGCCAGCCAAGGCCGGCCGGCTCGCCGGGCACCTGGGCCGCCACCTCGGCGGCGCCGCTGGCCGGGTCGACGGCGAGGACCTCGCCCAGGTACTGGTCCGACACCCACAGCCGGCCGTCGTGCCAGCGTGGGCCCTCCAGGAACGAGCGGCCGTCGAGCAGTACCGAAACGCCGGTGGGAGGCATCCGGATCTCCATCCGTCGAGGTGAGCGCCAGCGGGCGCGTGAGCCGGAGGCCGGAGGTCATAGGCCGGGGAGACGCGACAGGATCCTGGTCGCGCGACCGGCGGCCCGTGCCCTCGACATCCTGGGCGGCCCCGCCGCCAGCGCCGGCCGACGAATCCGAGGCCCACACCGTAGCGGCCACCCCCACCAGGCCGGCGGGAGCACCAGCGAGCCGATTTTCACTACCGACACGCAATGGTGAACCCAACCGTTCATCGCGGATTTCCCGGCGAGCGTTGGCGGGGTGGTGGTCAGACAGCGAGCATCGGTGCACTCGCCGCGTTTCGGAGGATGACCTGTGGAGTTGGACGCACCACCCGCCGCGATGGCCGCGCGACCGGACCTCGCCGTTGTGCTGCGGGAGTGGGGCAGGATCGGCTGTATCGGGTTCGGCGGCCCGCCGACGCACATCGCGCTGCTGCGGGCGCTGTGCGTGGACAAGCGCGGGTGGATGTCCCCCACCGAGTTCGAGGACGCGATCGCGGCCTGCAATCTGCTGCCCGGCCCGGCCTCCACCCAGCTGGCGATCTACTGCGGCCTGCGGGTCCGCGGCCGGGCGGGGGCAGTCGTCGGTGGGCTCGCCTTCATCTGCCCAGGCCTGATCGCGATCCTGGCGCTGGCCGTCGTGTTCCTCGCCGGGTCGCCGCCACGCTGGGTGCAGGCGGCCGGCGCAGGCGCGGGCGCTGCCGTCGCGGCGGTCGCGGTGCAGGCCGGCCTCGCGCTGGTGCCGGCCAGCTGGCAGCGGACCAGGGTCATCGGCCGGTTTGGCCGTTTCCGGTGGCCGGCCTACCTGGCCGCCGGGACGGTCGCGGCGGCAACCATCGGGCCCTGGCTGGTGCTGGTGTTGCTGGCCTGCGGCGGCGTCGAACTCATGACGTACCTCCGGCGGGCGACGCATCCGGCGGACGGCCACGAGGCCGAGAAGACCGAGGGGCCCGAGGGGCCCGAGGGGCCCGAGGGCGCCGAAGGAGCCGAAGGAGCCACGAGAACGGAAGCCGGCGGGGTCCGGAGGGCCTGGAAAGACCGCGGTCCGCACGGGCGGAGGCGTCGGCGGGCCGGGGGCTCGCGGGCCGTCTCACCGCTGCCGCTGCCGCTGCTGGCGAGCGCGGTGGCGGCGAGCACCGGCGGCCCGCTGGCACTGATCTGGGTCGCGTTCAAGGTCGGTGCGCTGTCCTACGGCGGCGGCTTCGTGATCATTCCGCTGATGCGGACGGACGCCGTCGACGGATACCACTGGATGACCGCCGGCCAGTTTCTCAACGCGGTCGCCCTGGGACAGATCACCCCAGGGCCGGTGGTCCATACCGTGACCGCGGTCGGTTACGCGGCCTTCGGGATCGGCGGCGGGCTGTTGGCCGCGGCGGTCGCCTTCGGGCCGTCGTTCGTGTTCGTGCTGACTGGCGGCCACCACTTCGATCGCCTGCGCGGTGAGCCCCGGGTGCGAGCCTTCCTCGACGGCGCCGGCCCGGCCGCGGCGGGCGCGATCTTCGGCTCGGCGGTGCCGCTCGCGCTCACTCTCGGTGAAGCGTGGCAGTACGCCGTGCTGGCGGGCTCGGCGGCGCTGCTGATCGCTGCCCGACGCGGCGTCGTTCTCTCGCTGGTCGCCGCCGCGGCGGCCGGCGTCATCCTCGTCGCCGTCGGCGCCCCGCTCCCCGGATAGCCAGACGTCCATGAGCCGAGACGAGCCGAGCCGAGGCGCCGTCGCGGCGTTGGCGTTGGCGTTGGCGTTGGCGTTGGCGTTGGCGTTGGCGTTGGCGTTGGCGCTGGCGCTGGCGCTGGCGCTGGCGCTGGCGCTGGCGCTGGCGTTGGTTAGCGGAGCCTACCCTCCGTGAAGTTAGGGAATGTTAACCGGGTGGGTCGGAAGCTCCATGGACGGCGGTAACCTGCCTGCATGCCAGGGCGCACCACGACGACACGCGCCGAGGCGACTTCCCCCGATGACGGCTCCCAGGGCGGCCAAGTCGCCCATGACGCCTCCGGCGAGGGTCAGGGCGATGGTGCGCGCGCGGCGGGGGGGCACGCAGCCGCGCCGGGAGCGAGGCGGGAGCAGCTGCTGGCCGCCGCCGCGCGGCTGATGGCCGACCGCGGCTATCACGGCGTCAGCATCAACGACATCGGCGCAGCAGCCGGCGTCTCGGGTCCGGCGGTGTACAAGCACTTTCCCAGCAAGCAGGCCATCCTGACCGAGCTGCTGGTCGGGATCAGCGAACGGCTGCTGGCTGAGGGAACGACCAGGACCCAGGCGGCCGCGAACCCCGACGAGGCGCTGGACGCCCTGGTGCGCTGGCATGTGTCGTTCGCGCTCGGCTCACCCGAGCTGATCCGGCTCCAGGACCGCGACCTGGCCAGCATGGACGAGGCTGCGGCACGATCCGTCCGCCGGCTACAGCGCCGGTACGTGGAGATCTGGGTCTCCCAGCTGCGGGCGCGCAACTCGAAGATCGCCGAGGATGCCGCACGGGCCGCCGTTCATGCCACCTTCGGCCTGCTCAACTCGACCCCGTACAGCGCCGCCGGCGGTGCCGCCCGACTCGGCCGTGCCCGGATGGCCGACCTGCTGCACCGACTGGGCTTGGCCGCGCTGCACGCCGCCAACTGAGCCGCATCGCGAACCGCGCCGTCGCCGTCGACATCGACGGCGGCTTCGGGACCCTTACACCGGCGAATGCGATTGAGCGCTGAACGCAATCGACGATCAGCTGACTTGGTCGACACATTCGAAGTCCGCTGGCCGACGGCGCGGCCGTACCCGCTTGTTTCGACAACTTTGCCGACGGTCTTCCTGCGGTTCCCGCAGAGTCACCCAAGAAGCGTGCGCGAGCTTCAGGTTGTGACGTTCCTGACGCCCGGGCCCGCCGTCACGAACCGGCGTACTCGCGGCGCCGCTCCGACATAACTGCTGGTAAGGGGCACGTCGGCGATCAGCGACTCGCGAGGCGCCTCGACGAGCCGACCGCCCGGGGCCACGCGATTCAGCCGCCGCGGGCACATCACATTTCGCTCGCAGACACAAGTGATTGACCTCGAACGGTCGCCTCGGTACCAACTTAATCCACCGCTCCACCGACGTCGGAGGGGGGCGGGCGAAGCAGTCGTCCGCCCCTCCTTATGGCAGTGCCGCCACTCGCCGGTGACGCGACGCGTCAAACGCCCTGGTCATGTCCTCGTCGGCAGAGTCGCCGAAACGTCCGGGTAACCGGCCGAGGGCATGACCGGGTTTTCGCTGGCGGAGGCACGCCGGGGGCAGAAACCCCCGGCGGCCCCGGCCCGCGTTCGCCTGCCCAGACGACGCCTGACCAGACAGAAAAATCGCCTGACCAGACAGACCGCCTGACCAGACGACCCCTCCCCCAGAGATCCTGACGCAGATCTTTGAGGAACCCGAGGGGCAGCCAGCCGCCGGCCCGCCAGAAGCATTTCCTCGCTCCCATCGTTCACGGCGTCCGGCGCCGCGAACCGACCTTCCGTTGCCGCTCTCGGTATCCCGCCCGGCACGCCTCGTCAGCGTCCGGCAAAACCACCCCTGGAGGTTCTCTCATGTACCCGACACCAGGCTTGTCGGCGCTGTGCGCCGTCAGGCCACGACCACGGCGCCGCGCCTTGCCGCTATCCACGGTGACCGAGGCCGCGGCCGTCCGCATTCAGACCCTGTTCCCAGCCGACGATGACGCGGCCAGGCCAGGCGACCGCTTCTCGACACACCGCGGTGGCGGCACCAGGCACCGTGCAACCAGGCAGGTCCGCCGTAGCTCGGGCCGTCTCGGGGGCGGCGGCCGATCGGTCAGCTCGTGGGCGTCCCGGGCCGGCCTCGCCGGCTCGACCACCTGCCTGGTCGTCGGGCAGGCGGGCGCACGGGCAGGCGCGTGGAATGGCGCTTGGACAGGTCCGCGGCCGGTCTGGACCGGGCTCGGTGTGCGGTGAGGATCGGTGTGGCGCGCGAGACCGCGCCGGGCGAGCAGCGGGTGGCCCTGATCCCGCAGGAGGTCGACGGCCTGCGCAAGGCCGGTCATGAGGTGGTCGTCGAGACGGGTGCCGGCGAGGGTGCTGGATTCCCGGACGCCGCCTATGCGGAGCGCGGCGCGGCCGTCGGCACGGCGTCGGAGGTGATGGCCGCCGACGTGACACTGTTCGTGCGTGCGCCTGGCTCGGATCCGGCGATGGTGGATGAACTCGTCGGATGGCTGCGCCCAGGGCAGGTGATCGTCGGTCTGGCGGATCCGTTGGGGACGCCGGCGGCTGCGGCGGCGCTCGCGGAACGTGGTGTGACCAGCTTCGCGCTGGAGTTGCTGCCGCGGATTACCCGGGCGCAGGCGATGGACGTGTTGAGCTCGCAGGCGACGCTCGCGGGCTACAAAGCGGCGTTGCTGGCCGCCGGCCGGTTGAACAAGATCCTGCCAATGATGACGACGGCTGCCGGGACACTGCCGCCGGCGCGGGCGCTGGTGATCGGTGCGGGGGTCGCCGGTCTGCAGGCGATCGCGACGTGCAAGCGGCTGGGCGCGGTCGTCGCCGCGTATGACGTGCGCGCGGCGGCTGCCGAGCAGGCGCAGAGCGTCGGTGCGACCTTCGTCGACCTGGGTCTGGAGACGGACAGCGCCGAGACGGCGGGCGGCTACGCCAGTGCGCAGAGCGAGGAGTTCCTGCGCCGTCAGCGGGAGGCGCTCGGCAAGGTGGTCGCGGCACAGGATCTTGTGATCACGACGGCGCAGGTGCAGGGCAGGCGCGCGCCCGTGATCGTGACCGCCGAGATGGTCCGGGCGATGGCACCCGGTTCGGTCGTCGTCGACATCGCCGCCGCGCAGGGCGGTAACTGCGAGCTGTCGAGGCCGGACGAGGAAGTCGACGTCGACGGGGTGACAGTGCTCGCCCCGACGAACCTGCCGGCGACCGTGCCCGCGCACGCGAGCCGGCTGTACGCGAAGAACCTCACCAACTTCCTGAAGCTGCTTCTGGCCGACGGTGAGGTCCGGCTCGACCTGACGGACCCGATCATCGCCGACACGCTGGTCACCCACGGCGGCGAGGTCGTCTCGCCGCGGGTGCGTGCCCTGCTGGGCCTCGCGGACCTCGACGCCGCGACGGACGCCGCCGTGGACATCGCCGCGGATGTCACGACAGGCGAGATCGGCGCCGGCGCGGCCAGTGCGGCCGGCGAGTCGGTCGTCATTCCGACCAGGGCTGGGAGGTGAGGGCGATGTCTACCGCGATCGAGAGCGGACTGTACGTGTTCCTGCTGGCGAGCTTCGTCGGCTTCGAGGTGATCCGGCGGGTTCCGCCGCTGTTCCACACCCCGCTGATGTCGCTGACCAACGCCGTCGCCGGCATCTCGCTGGTCGGCAGCCTGGTGATCGCCGGCTCCGACCACGGCGCCGTGTCGACCCTGCTCGGCACGATCGCCGTCACCGCCTCCACGATCAACGTCGTCGGCGGGTTCCTGATCACTGACCGGATGCTGAAGATGTTCCGTCCGCGCGGCGCGGCCGGCAAGGGCGCGCCGGCCGGCGGGTCCGGTCCCAGCGCCGCCGACTGGCTGCGGGCCAGGTTCCGCAAGGACACAGCCGTCGCAGCTGCCGCAGCCGGCTCAACCGGCGCGGGCGGCACAGGCGGCACAGGCGCGACCGGCGCCGCCGCCGCGACTGCTGGGGAGGCCGCTCGATGAACGACTACATCGTGCCGCTGTGCTATCTGGCCGCCGGTGGACTGTTCATCGTCGGTTTGAAGGGCATCACCCAGCCGAAGACGGCCCGGCGCGGCCTGCAGGCCGCCGAGCTGGGCATGCTGTTCGCGATCGTCGGCACCCTGATCAACAAAGAGATCGTCGACTTCACGTGGATCATCCTGGCGTTCGTCGTCGGGTCGGCCATCGGCGCGCTGATGGCGGTCTTCGTCCCGATGACGGCGATGCCGCAGCGGATCGCGCTCTCGCACGCCTTCGGCGCACTCGCGGCCGGGCTCGTCGGCACCGCCGAGTACTACAACCACCAGCCGGAGATCGGGTCGTTCACGATGACCGCGATCACGCTGGAGGTACTGCTCGGTTTCCTGACCTTCACCGGCAGCCTGATGGCCTTCGGCAAGCTCCAGGAGATCCTGCCGGGCCGCCCGCAGGTCTACCGCGGGCAGAACTGGGTGAACCTCGCGACGCTCGCCGTCGCGGCGGCGGCCGGGGTGTGGCTCGTCGTCGACCCGTCGAAGACGTTCCTGTTCCCGGTCATCGCCGTACTGGCGGCGGCGTTCGGCGTCATGCTGATCATCCCGATCGGCGGGGCGGACATGCCGACCGTCATCTCGCTGCTGAACTCCTACGCCGGCCTCTCGTCGGTCGCGATGGGTTTCGCCCTCGACAACAAGGCGCTCATCATCGCCGGCGCGCTCGACGGCTCCGCCGGCTTCCTCCTCTCGGTCATCATGTGCCGCGCGATGAACCGGTCGTTCTCGAACGTCCTGTTCGGTGCGTTCGGCGCAGCCGACACGTCCGCCGCGGCCAGCGGCGTCGTCGAGGATCGGCCGGTACGCAGCGCCTCCACCGAGGAGGCGGCGATGCTGCTGGAGACGGCCCGGTCGGTCATCATCGTGCCCGGCTACGGGCTCGCGGTCTCCCAGGCCCAGCACCGCATCCGGGAGCTTGCCGACGTGCTCACCCGCAACGGCGCCGAGGTCCGCTTCGCGATCCACCCGGTCGCCGGCCGAATGCCCGGCCACATGAACGTCCTGCTCGCCGAGGCCGACGTGCCCTACGACCAGATCCTCGACATGGACGAGATCAACGCCGATTTCGCCCAGACCGACGTCGCCCTCGTCGTCGGCGCGAACGACGTCACCAACCCGGCCGCCCGCACCGACAAGAACAGCCCCATCTACGGCATGCCGATCCTCGACGTCGACGCCGCCCGGACCGTCATGGTCGTCAAACGCGGCATGAAAGCCGGCTTCGCCGGCGTCGAGAACGAGCTCTACTTCCAGGACAAGACCCTCATGATCTTCGGCGACGCCAAGAAGGTCGCCGAAGGCCTCGTCCACGACCTGGAAGCCACCGTCAAGGCCTGATTACGGCCCAACTGGCGCCTAAAACCGGCCACTACCGGGCATCGCCTCCGTGCCCCCGGGGCGACCGTCCTGACCGGGCAGTTGGTCGGAGCAACCGCCGCGCGGCGGGATCGACGTCGATCCCGCCGCGCGGTGCGTTCAGCTGTTCGTGCCGTCGGTCAGGGTTGGGGCCGGGAGGCCCAGCACGGCGTGCATGGAGCGTAGGGCCCAGATTTGGGCGTCGGTGTCGCCGTGGACCGGCGTGGACCGGCGCGGACCCGCGCGCCTGATCGGGGATCTGCGAAGCGGAGGCGGCGTAGCGTGGCTACCGTTCGGTAGTGCGATGGCTGGTGCCGTCGGGACGAGGATGGCTCACCGGCCGAAGGGACCGCCCGCCGGGCATGTCCCTCGCTGCCCGCCGTCCGCGCCAGGAGGAACGCGATGACCGCGACGACGCCCGCAGGCGCCTCCACCACCGGGACAACCACCCCAGCCGAAGCGACCGGGCCGGGACGCCGGCTCGACGCGCCGCTGCTGAAGCGACTGGTCTCGGGCGTGACCGCGACAGGCGAATCGATGACGGTAACAGCGCCTTTCACAGGCGAACCGCTGGTCTCGCTGCCGCTGTCGACGTCCGGCGATGTGCAAGCCGCCCTCGGTGCGGCACGGGCGGCACAGGCGCTGTGGGCCGCGACGCAGGTCCGTGACCGGGCCGCCGTCCTGGCGCGCCTGCACGATCTGGTCCTGCGTCGGCAGGACGAGGTGCTCGACATTTTGCAATGGGAGACCGGCAAGGCCCGCGGGCACGCCTTCGAGGAGGTCCTCGAGGTCGCGGCCTGTGCCCTGCACTTCGCCCGCCGAGCGCCACGGTTGCTCGCGCCGCACCGCCGGGCTGGTGCCTTCCCGGTGCTGACCCGCGCCGTCGAGGCACGCCGTCCCAAGGGCGTCGTCTGCGTGATCACCCCGTGGAACTATCCGCTCGCGCTGTCGGATGACGTTCTGCCGGCGTTGGTCGCGGGTAACGCGGTCGTCCAGAAGCCGGATACGCAGACGGCGCTGTCCGCGCTTTGGCTGCGCGAGCTGGCGATCGAGGCCGGCCTGCCACCCGCGCTCTGGCAAATCGTGCTGGGTAACCGGGACACTGTCGGCGAGCCGCTGATCGACGGTGCGGACTTCATCGCGTTCACCGGTTCGACGACCGCCGGCCGGTCGATCGCGGCGCGCGCCGGTGAGCGGCTGGTCGGATGCTCGCTGGAGCTCGGCGGGAAGAACCCGATGGTCGTGCTCGCCGACGCCGACCCGGCCAAGGCAGCCCGCGGCGCCGTTCGGGCCTGTTTCAACAACGCAGGCCAGCTGTGTGTCTCGATCGAACGGATCTACGTCGACAGCTCGGTCTACGACGCGTTCGTCAAGGCGTTCGTCGGTGAGGTCGACAAGCTGCGCCTCGGCGCCTCCCTCGACTACACGACCGACGTGGGGTCGCTGACCTACCAGCGCCAGCTCGACGCCGTCCGCGCGCACCTCGACGACGCGCTCGCCAAGGGTGCGACCCTGCTGGCCGGCGGGAAGCCACGTCCCGACCTGGGCCCGCTGTTCCACGAGCCGACGGTGCTCGCCGACGTCACACCCGACATGGCCCTTTACCGCGACGAGACGTTCGGGCCGGTCGTGGCCGTCTACCCGGTCGACGGTGACGACGCGGCCATCGCGGCGGCGAACGACTCCGAATACGGCCTGAACGCGAGCGTCTGGAGCCGCGACACCACCCACGCCCGCGAGGTCGCGGCGCGCATCGACGCCGGCACGGTGAACATCAACGAGGGCTACGCATCGGCCTACGGGTCGCAGGGCGCGCCCATGGGCGGCATGAAGGCCTCCGGTCTGGGCCGTCGCCACGGCGACGAGGGCCTGCTCAAGCTCACCGAACCCCAAACCGTCGCCAGCCAGCACCTACTCGGCTTCGATCCGCCCCGTTTCCTCGGCCAGGACCGCTACGCCACCGTCCTTACCCACACCCTCACCACCCTCAAGCGCCTCCGGATCCGCTAGGAGCCCGGGGCCCGGCCAGCCCCCGGCTGCTCTCAGGCATCCCCGTCCGGTGCTGGCGTCGTCCAGAGAGACGAGATCGGCGCCGCCCGCAGGCGAGGGCCGAACCGGATGACCTCGGGGCCGGCGTAGAGCACGTAGCCGGCCTGAAAACGGTCACCGATCTGCCCCTGCAGCCGACGCAACCCGCGGAAGTCCTCGGCGCGCACCGTCGCCGCAGCCTTTACCTCGACGCCTACGACCTCGCCGGACGACCTTTCCAGCACCGCATCGACCTCGTAGCGGTCACGGTCGCGATAGTGGAACAGCGAGACCCTTGCCTGCGCCCAGGTCAGCTGCCGCGCCAACTCCCCGAGCACGAAGTTCTCGATCAGAGGTCCAACGTTGGCTGTCGGGTAGGACGCCCGCCGCAACGACATGGACATCAGGTGACCTGCCAGCCCGGAGTCCACGAACATGACCTTCGGCGTTCCGACAGCCCGCGCCGTCAGGTTGTTGGACCAGGCCGGTATTCTCTCGATCACACAGGCCAGCTCCAGCGCCGCCAGATGTCGCCGCACCGTCGTGGCAGGCAGGGAGAGATCACTGCTCAGCCGGCCCGGAACCAGGAGCCCGCCGACGGCCCCGGCCAGGGCCTCGACAAGCTGACGCAACTCCGCCGTCCGTTCGATCTCGGAAATCTGCCGAATGTCACGTTCGATGAGATCCGAGATATAGGAGTCGAAGAACCTCGCCCGCCGGCGGGCGTCCACACGACGCACGGCCTCGGGAAACCCGCCTCGCAGCGCCAGTGCTATGTAGTCGGTGCGGCCCAGCGCGCCGCGCGCCAGAACCGGCTCGTCCGACTCGAACACGGCATCGACGAAACCATCGAAGCCGCCGCCGATCTCGCCCTGCGCCAGCGGCCAGAGCTCTACCGTCTCCGACCGGCCAGGAAGAATGTCCGGGATCCCCTTCAGTCCCCACAGCCGCGCCGAACCGGTAAGCAGGAAACGACCAGGCCTCGGGTCTCGGTCGACCTTATGTTTGATGGCCAGCAGGAGGTCTGGTGCCCGCTGGATCTCGTCAATGACCAGCAGGCCCGCGAAGTCGACGAAGCTGGCCGGGTCGGCAGCGGCGGCGGTCCTCGTCAGGTCGTCATCCAGGTAGTAGGTCCGCGTGTCGTCACGAGCGTCAACCATGATCTCGGCAAGCGTGCTCTTGCCAACCTGCCGTGCTCCGTTGATGACAACGACACGCGTGTCAGCGAGCGCCGCTGACACCATCGCGGCCGCATGCCTCGGATAGAGGTCAAGACTTCGCTGCCCTGGCGTCGCCACTACACGTTCTCCTCAGCGAGGGCCCACCGCTCCGGGAGCCCCGCAGCGATCATGACGTGATCTATAGATGGCCGCGGGAGCGGACATGGCCGCCCACAGGCCCGACGCGGTCAGCCTGCCGCTTTGATCACGGTCGAACTGCCGACATGATCACGGTCAGTCTGCCGAATACTACACGGTCAGTCTGCCGCTTTGATCACGGTCGAACTGCCGTCATGATCACGGTCAGTCTGCCGCAGGGCAAGCGGGCGGCGGGTGGTCGTGGCCGGGCGGTCGTGAGCGAACATGCGTCAGGGGGCGAGGTCATCCATGGCGCGGTAGAGGCGTTCTTCGGAGACGGGGTAGGGGGTGCGCAGCGTCTGGGCGAAGAGGCTGACGCGCAGCTCCTCGATCATCCAGCGGATGTGCAGGAGCTCGGGGCCCGGCGGAGTACCCGGCGGGAGGAGGTCCGTGGCCAGCTCGTCGTAGGCGGCGCGGACACGGGTGATCTTGGCAAGTTTGGGCTGTTCGCCGGCCGCCTCGGCGGGGAGGCGGTCCAGGCGGCGCAGGGCGCCGGTCAGGTAGCGAGCCAGGTCCTCGAGGCGGTCGGCGCCGGTGGCCGTGATGAAGCCCGGGTAGACGAGCGCGGCGAGCTGGCGGCGCAGGTCGTCGAGGCTTGCGGTGAGCGCCGGCGTGGGCTTGGGCCTGACGGCCGTCTGCGTCCGGCTACCGCCACCGCCCTGGGCGGCGGCGAACGCGGCGGACAGCGACCGCAGGTCGGTCACCTGGACGGGACGACGGCCACCTGCCGGCTGGCCGACGGGCGAGCCGCCTGCCAGCGACTCCGTACGCGTGCTCACGTCGTGGGCGATGGTGAGGATCCGTTCGACTGCTCGGACGACGGCAAGGGAGCGCTCGGGCAGCTCGGCGCGCACGGCGTCGCGTAGCCGCTCGAACGCGGCCTCGTCCCACACCGGGCCCCCGGACTCGGCGATCAACACGTCGGCGGCCGCGGCGACCGCGTCATCGAGCAGATCACCGATGCTCGCGTGCGGATGGTGGCGCAAGGCGAGCTTCGACGCGTTCGAGAGCTGGGTGTTGATGTACCGAACCGGAGACGGCACCGACGCCAGCAGCAGCGCCCGAATGCCCACGGGATGGGCGCGCGTCTGCTCGGCCTCGGTCGCCAGTACTCGCAGCGCCGCGCCGCTGCCGGATGGCTCGGCCACCAGCGCCGGGTAACCGCGCACCACGTGGCGGCCAGACTGACGCTCGACGGTGCGCGGAATCGCGCCAAGGTCGCCCCAGCTGGTCAGACTGGCGCGTTCCAGGTTTCCGCCGGCAGCCGACACCGCCGCGGTGAGTTTCGGCGCGAGTTGGCGCTTGAGCTCGTCGAGATCCTTGCCCTCGGCCAGCGTCCCCGACGGCTGCCCGCCCTGTCCGTCACGCCCGTCACGGCTGTCACGCCCGTCACGGCTGTCACGGCTGCCCTGACTGTCGCGCTGCCCGTCGCGTCGTTTCTTGCCGTCGTAGACGCGGAACGTGATTCGCAGATGTGGTGGCAGCCGAGTGAGGTCCCAGTCCGTACGAGAGACCGTCGCACCGCCGCCGATCCGGTTCAGCTCGCGTTCGACGACGGCGAGCAGCGGACCGTCGGCCGGGCCGACGCGTTCCAGCACGGCGCGCGCGTAGTTCGGCGCGGGGACGAAGCTGCGCCGCAGCGCCTTCGGCAGCGAGCGGATCAGCTCGGTGACGAGGTCCTCGCGCAGCCCGGGCACCTGCCAGTCGAAACCGTCCCGCTCGACCTGGTTGAGGATCGCGAGCGGGATGTGCGCGGTCACGCCGTCGGCGGCCGAGCCGGGCTCGAACTGGTAGCTCAGCGCGATCTGGTGCTTCCCGTCGGGGCCTGCTGGCCAGAAGTCCGGGAAGTCGTCGGCGCTGACTGCCTGCACACCCGCGTTGACCAGCATTTCCCGGTCGAAGGTGAGCAGGTCTGGGGTGTGTGGACGGGTCTTCTTCCACCAGGAGTCGAAATGGCGGCCCGAGACGACGTCCGCGGGGATGCGGGCGTCGTAGAAGTCGAAGATCACCTGATCGTCGACGACGATGTTGCGGCGGCGGGCGCGATGCTCCAGCTCCTCCGCGTCGGCGAGCAGCCGCTGGTTCTCGACGAAGAACGGGTGCCGGGTCTCCCAGTCGCCCTCGACGAGGGCATGTCGGATGAACAGCTCCCGGCACAGGGCAGGGTCGATCGCGCCGTAGTTCACCGTCCGGGCGGCCACGATCGGCACGCCGTACAGCGTCACCTTCTCGGCGGCGAGGACGGCGGCCGCTCGCCGCGACCAGTGCGGCTCGCTGTAGGACCGGCGGACCAGGTGCACGGCCAGCGGCTCGACCCATTCCGGCTCGATCCTCGCCGCGATCCGGCCCCACAGCCGGGACGTCTCGACCAGCTCGGCGGCGACGACCCACCGCGGCGGTTTCTTGAACAAAGCCGAGCCGGGGAAGACCGCGAACCGGGCGCCCCGGGCGCCGGCGTAGTCCCGTTTCTCCGGGTCGAACAGACCGATGTGCGACAGCAGGCCGGTGAGCAGCGCGGTGTGCACCTGCTGCGGGCTCGCCGGGGTGGCGTTCGTCGACAGGCCGAGCTGACGGGCCGACTGGCGCAGCTGGCTGTGGACGTCCTGCCATTCCCGCACCCGCAGGTAATGCAGGAACTCGGCCCGGCACAGCCTGCGGAACTGGTTCGACGAAAGCTCGGCGGCCTTCTCCCGCAGGTAGTTCCACAGGTTCAGGTAACCGAGGAAGTCCGACGTCGGCTCGGTGAACCGGGCGTGTTTCTCCGCCGCCGCCTGTTGCGCGTCGGCCGGGCGCTCACGCACGTCCCCGACGGCCAGGGCGGCCGTGATGACCAGCATCTCGGCGAGGGCGCCCTGTTCCTCGGCCGCGAGGATCATGCGGGCCAGCCGGGGGTCGATCGGCAGCCGAGCGAGCCGGCGCCCGAGCTGCGTCAGCCTCGGCGTGCGGTCGCCCCCGTGCCCTGCCTCGCTGCCGCCCAGCCGGGCCCTGCCGTCCGAGCCCGCCCCGCCGCCCGCGCCCGCCACGGCAGCCACACCGGCCTCGCCAGCCGGTTCACCGGTGGGTTCGGCGGTGCCGCGGGCCGCGGACGTGCCGCTTCCGGCGTCCCCGGTTGCCTTCGTCGACGCGGGCCGCAGCCGCGGGGACTCGAACGCGCCCAGCTCGTGAAGCAGCGCCAAGCCGTCGGTGACCTGACGGGGGTCGGGCGGGTCGAGGAACGGGAAGTCGGCCACCTCGCCGAGGCCCAGCGACGACATCGAGAGGATCACCGATGCCAGGTTGGTGCGCAGGATCTCCGGGTCGGTGTACTCGGGCCGGGCTTCGAAGTCGTCTTCCGCGTAGAGGCGGATGCAGATGCCGTCCGAGGTCCGTCCGCAGCGTCCTGCCCGCTGGTTCGCGGACGCCCGCGACACCGGCTCGATGGGCAGCCGCTGGACCTTCAGGCGGTGGCTGTACCGGGAGATCCTGGCCGTACCGGCGTCGATGACGTACTTGATGCCCGGAACGGTCAGCGAGGTCTCAGCGACGTTCGTCGCGAGGACGATCCGCCGGCCCTTGTGCGGCTGAAACACCCGATGCTGCTCGGCCGTGGATAGCCGCGCGTATAGCGGCAGGATCTCCCGGGGCAGCAGCTCCTTGCTCGGCCGACGAGCCAGCGCGTCCGCGGTGTCGCGGATCTCCCGCTCACCGGACAGGAACACGAGGACGTCGCCGAGCCCCTCGGCCGACAGTTCATCGACGGCATCGCAGATCGCGGTGACGACATCCCGGTCGGGATCGGCATCCGGGTCGTCCGGGTCGACCACCGGCCGGTAGCGAACCTCGACCGGATAGGTCCGGCCGGACACCTCGATGATCGGCGCGTCGCCGAAATGCCGGGAGAACCGCTCGGTCTCGATCGTCGCCGACGTGATGACGACCTTCAGGTCGGGCCGGCGCGGCAGGATCCGATGCAGGTAGCCAAGAATGAAGTCGATGTTGAGGCTGCGCTCGTGCGCCTCGTCGATGATCAGCGTGTCGTACTGGCGCAGCAGCCGGTCCGTGCCCAGCTCGGCGAGCAGGATGCCGTCGGTCATCAGCTTGACGAGCGTGTCCTCGCCGACCTGGTCGTTGAACCGCACCTGGTAGCCGATGATCCCGCCAAGGCTGCCCGCGCCCGTTTCCTCGGCGATCCGGTCGGCGACCGTCCTGGCAGCCAGCCGACGCGGCTGAGTGTGCCCGATCATCCCGGTGACGCCCCGGCCAAGCTCGAGACAGATCTTCGGAATCTGCGTCGTCTTGCCCGAGCCGGTCTCGCCGGCCACGATCACGACTTGGTTGTCACGGATTGCCGCGAGGATCTCGTCCTTGCGCTGGCTGACGGGCAGCTCGGGCGGGTATTTGAGGGCGGGCACGGCCTCGCGGCGCAGCGCGACCCGAATTTCCGCCGTCTCGACCTCGCCGGTGATCTCGCTGGCCGCGCGCGCCCGCGCGTCGGCGTCCGGATCGTGGCGGATGGCGTCGAGCCGGCGGGCCAGCCGGTGCCCGTCGCGCGGCATCAGCGCGGGCAGCCGTGCCGACAGCCCCGCGAGCCGCGCCCGCTCCGCCGCTCCCAGCTCGATGGGCTGAGCCGATGATCCGCCCGGCCGTCGGCGACGCACAGCGCGCCGAGAGCTGGGTTTGGGGTCGCCAGACCCGCCAGCCGGTCCGCCAGCTGTCTGGTCAGCGTCGAGAGACATCACAGCGCGAGAAGATCCAGGAGGTAGTAGTAACAGCAAGCCGAGCCGCCGCTTCGCCTACATCGGTCGATACGCGCCCCGACGGTGTTCGATACGAAGGACGACAACCTCTCGGGCAGAATCATTAATCCTGTACAGCGGTCGGTACGTACCCCGACGCGCCGCCCAGACCCCCTCGAGATCGAAACGGAGTGGCTTACCAACTCGCTGAGGCGCCTGCACCAGCGCCGTCGTAAGAAAACTCGACGACGGCGGAGGCTACCGCCTCGGGGAGGGTCCTGGTGGCGGCGCGCCGCGCGGGTGGATCGAGTACCAGCTCATACTCGTTCATCTAAGAAGATCGCGTACGGTGTCGATACCACGAACAACATCGCCGTGGGCGTACGCCTCGTCAGCCTCGCGAATGTCGGCGAACGTCTCCGGGTCACGCGTCTCCGGGTCACGCAGGGCGTCGATCGTCTCCTCGAGTTCGGCGAGGTCATCGGGACTGATCAGCACAGCGGCGGCATGGCCGTTGCGGGTCAGCACGATTCGCTCATGCGGGTGCTCGACTCGGTCGACGAACGCCGAAAGATGATCGCGCGCGGCCCACAGCGGCTCCATCGTCGCCATGGCCACAATCGTGGCCACGGCCTCGCTCCGCTGTCCAGCCATTAAGCAGAGAGGGCGCCAGCGCCGCGCAGCGGGCGCTGGCGCCCTTACCCCTAGCGCCCCCCGGCGCCGGACGTGGCCGGCTCGGGCTGCTTCTCTCTGGTCACCGTCGCGGGCCGGGCCGGGCTGGGGACGAAGGCCGTGGGGCGGTTCCCGCGCCAGGACGGCCGGGCGTCCGGGTCCGGCGGGAGCGACGGCGAGAACTCTTCACCGAGGCGGGTGATCGCCGTCCTGGCGAAGATCTGCTGCTCCGTCACGGTCCGCTCCGAGCGGCCCCGGCCGACGAAGCTGACAGCCCAGTGCAGCAGCGTCGTCACCCGGTGCTTGAAGCCGATGATGTAGACGAGGTGCACCGCCAGCCACATCAGCCACGCCACGAAACCGGTGAGCTTGAGCCGGCCGATGCTGGCGACCGCGCTGAACCGCGAGATCGTCGCCATGCTGCCCTTGTCGTGGTACTTGAACAGCCTGCCGGACGTGCGGCCCTCGATCCGGGCCCGGATGTCGCGGGCGGCGTGCCGGCCGCCCTGAATGGCGACCTGCGCGACGCCCGGCAGCCGGTTCAGCGACATCATGTCGCCGATGACGTACACCTCCGGGTGCCCCGGCAGGGTGAGGTCCGGCTCGACCTCGACCCGGCCGGCCCGGTCGAGCCCGGCACCGCTCTGCTCGGCGAGCTGCCTGCCCAGCGGGCTGGCCTGTACGCCGGCCGCCCACACCTTGCAGACCGACTCGATCCGCCGCGTGGCGCCGTCGGCCTGCTTGACGTCGATGCCGGTCGCGTCGACGCCGGTCACCATCGCGCCGAGCTGGACCTCCACTCCGAGCTTCCGCAGCCGCGCCGAGGCGTAGTCGCCGAGCTTGTCACCGAACGCCGGAAGCACAGCCGGGGCGGCGTCGAGCAGGACAATCCGCGCCTTGCTCGGGTCGATGTTGCGGAAATCCTTTCGCAACGTCCGGTGTGCGAGCTCGGCGATCTGGCCGGCCATCTCCACACCGGTCGGCCCGGCGCCGACGACGACGAAAGTGAGCAGCCGCTCAATGTCCGCCTCGTCCGTGGACGCCTCCGCCAGCTCGAACATGCCGAGAATCCGACCGCGCAGCTCGAGGGCGTCGTCGACGCTCTTCATCCCGGGCGCGTGCTCGGCGAAGTGGTCGTTGCCGAAATACGACTGCCCGGCGCCGGCCGCGACGATCAGGCTGTCGTAGTGATGGACGGTGGTACGCCCGACCAGCTCCGAGGTGACGGTCCGCGCCTCGAGGTCGATGTTGGTGACCTCGCCGAGCACGACCCGGGCGTTGCGCTGCCTGCGCAGCACCTCGCGGGTCGACGGGGCGATCTCGCCCTCCGAGAGGATCCCGGTCGCGACCTGGTAGAGCAGCGGCTGAAAAAGGTGGTGGGACGTCTTCGCGACGATCGTGACGTCAGCCCAGGCACTGCGCAGCGCCTGGGCGGCGAACAGTCCGCCGAACCCGGAGCCGACGACCAGGACTCGATGCCGGTAGACACCACCCCCGCTCTCATCGACACGGGGTTTACTGGGGGCACTAGTGTTCGCGGTCACAATTCCTCTCCACTCATCCACTGCGGCGAGCGCGGTTTTCCGTTCCACACAACCATCCCACAAGAACACCGAAGAGTGACCGGCGTTCTGGAGTGAGCTTCAACCCGTAAGCAGCCCCCATACCGCCGGCGGCGCTGTCACCGAAATCACACGTGACAAGATGTCGGCCGTATCACGAACTCCGCGGCCCGACCGCCTCATCCGCGGCCCGCCGCCGCCACCCGAAGGTGCCGTCAGCGCCGCGGAAACTCACGGCATTTACACACATTTCAAGGACGTCGCGACCGCGACTATTCCTGACACTCGGGTCAGGCGCCCTCGACACGCACGACGCGCTCGACCCGCTCGATGCCCCCCGACACGCTCGGCGCCCCCGACACGCTCGACGCGCGTGTCCGACCCACCGACGGACAAGGCGGGTCTACGCGACGGGGAAGCCGACGGCAGCGAACGAGTCGACGTGTGGGTAGGCGCCGAGCTCCTCGGCGTAGGGCTCACCGGGACGGGCCACGCCGATCGCGGTCCAGCCTGCGGCAGCCGCCGCGTCCAGCTCGCTCGGGCGATCGGTGAGGAAGACGAGACGGCCTGGCTCCAGGCCGAGGACGTCGGCTATCCGCAGATAGGAGGCCGCATCGCTCTTCGCGCCCGCGTTCTCGATGTCGAAGTATCCCGACAGCAGTCGCCCGAGATCGTGAACCTTACCCGGCGCCGCCTGGCCACCGCGTCCGGCCCCGGTCCCAGCGGCGGCGGTCCCAGCGACGGCGGTCCCAGCGACTGCGGCCCCAGCGGCGGCCGCCGTGCCGCCAATGGCTGGCGCCCAGTCCGGCGACGTCACAGCTCGGCCGAACCAGGCCTGCTGGGCGGCGACCGAGCCCGACGAGTAGACGGCGAGCCGAATCCCGGCGGCGTGCCAACGCGAAAGCGCCGGCTCCACGTCCGGGAAGACCACCCCGGTCAGCTCGCCGGCCGCGAACCCGGCCGCCCAGATCTGCCCCTGCAGCACCTTGAGCGGGCCGACCTTCGCGTCCCGCGCGAGCCAGTCGTCCAGCACCGCGACGACCCGCTCAAGACCGGCGTCGGGCTCCCCGGTCAGCTCGCGAACCTGGGCGACGGCCTGGCGCACCTGAACGTCATCCGCGTGCGTCCGCAGCCAGCCCGCCATCCGGGCCTTCGCGTACGGGTAGAGCGTGCCGACGACGGCCTCGGTGGGGCTGGCCGTGCCTTCGATGTCGACGACGATCGCCGCCGGGGCTGGGCCGCCCGTCACGTGCCCGCCGCGACCGGGCCGCCGCGGACGAGCGTGTCGAAGTCGGGGAACCGGGTGGCGATGTCGCTGCCGGTGAAGTCACCGACCCAGCCGTCGGGGTCGCGGAAGAACCGGATCGCGGTGAACGACGGCGTCGTCCCCATGTCGAACCAGTGGGTCGTCCCAGCGGGCACGGCCAGCAGGTCGCCGGCCTCGCACAGCACCGCGTGCACCTCCTCGCCCCGGGCCGAGTCTCGGGTGTGCAGGTAGAAGACGCCCCGGCCGGCGGCGAAGAAGCGGACCTCGTCGTCGGCGTGGGTGTGCTCGGCGAGGAACTTCGCCCGGGCCGCGGCCGCCGTCGCCGTGAAGCTGGGCGCGCCGGTCGGGTGCAACGCGGCCACGTCGACCTGGACGAAGCCCTCGGTCTCGACGACCTGCGCGATCTCGTCGCCGTAGGCGGCGAGGACGTCCTCGGCTGGCGCGTCCGGCCGCAGGTCGGCCGCCAGCGGCCAGCGCTCGAACCGGAAACCGAGCCCACCGAGCACGGAGCCGATCACCGCGGCGTCGGCGGTCGCCAGGGCAACCGTCGCCGGGTCGTGGGCCGGCCAGCTGGTCAGAACCGTCATCCGTGCCTCCTCGGTCCGAGCGGTCAGCGCGGCCGGCGAAATCAACGTGGTCAGAGTGGTCAGCGTGGTCAGCGCCACCGCCCTGTGGACAGGAACTCACCGCCGAGCACGACCCCGCCGATCGTCCGGCCGACCGAAAACCGAAGTCAAGGCGCCGGCGACATCAGGAGACTTCGTGACAACAGCGTGGCTCGGGCGCTACTCGCTTGACCAGGACCGGAAACGATCCGCATAGTGCCGGCATGTCGGAGCCGCCAGATCCGGACCAGTGTGCGTCCGCCGCGCCGGCCGACCCGAGCTGGCCCCCGCCGCGGACCGCGTCGCGCCCACCGCACCGTTGGCCCCCACCGCCGCCCGTCCGTCCCAGAGCTCCCGGCCCTCCCACGGCTGCAACTCGGCCAGCGGCTGCCATGCCGTCGGCGACCGCGTTTCCGCCAACTGCGGCGATTCCGCCTGCTGCTGCCGAGCCGTTCGCGGCGCAGCAGCAGGAGCCGCCGCCGCCCTCGCCACCGTCGGCTCTCTCGCCACCTTCGGCTCCCTCACCACCGCCGTCGGCCCAGCGCCGGCCGCGGCCGGACTCGCCACGGACCCAGCCGGCGGCGCGGCGGACGACGTCGGCCGACGCGGCGGCGCAGGCACACGCGCAGTCCGGCGCGGCGCCGCCGGAGACCGGCCCGCGGCCGGTGACCTGGACGGGCGACGCGGTCCGACTGCTGGATCAAACCCAGCTGCCCGACCGGCTAGCCGACATCGAGATCCGCCGCGTCGACGACCTCGTGGCCGCCATCCGCCGGCTCGCGGTCCGCGGCGCGCCCGCGCTGGGCATCACCGGCGCCTACGGCGTGGCACTCGCGATCGTGCAGGCGGCGCGCGAGGGCTGGGACGGCTCGTCGTTCACCGCGGCGGTCGGCCGGCTGCGCGCCGCCCGGCCGACGGCGCTCGCGCTCGCGCAGGGCGTCGACGCGGCCTACGCGGTCGTCGACGCCGGGCTGGACGCCGTCGTCGCGGTCGGGCACGCGTTCGCCGCGGCCGACGAGCGGGCGAACCGGGCGATCGGCCGGCACGGCGCCGACTGGATTCTGGCCCAGCTCGGCGACCGCCCACTGCGCGTGCTCACTCACTGCAACACGGGCGCGCTGGCCACCGCAGCCTGGGGCACCGCACTCGGGATCATCCGCGAGCTGCACGGCCGCGGCCGCGTCGAGCTGGTCTACGTCGACGAGACCCGGCCGCTGCTGCAGGGCAGCCGCCTCACCGCCTGGGAGCTCGCCCAGGCTGGCATCGACTACCGGGTGCAGGTCGACGGCGCGGCGGCGGGCACGATCGTCGGCGGCCTGGTCGACGTCGCCATCGTCGGCGCGGACCGGATCGCGGCGAACGGTGACGTCGCGAACAAGGTCGGCACGCTCGGCGTCGCCCTGGCCTGCGCGCACGCCGGAATCCCGTTCGTCGTCGCCGCGGCGGCGTCGACCGTGGACGAGGACCTGCCGAGCGGGTCGCTGATCCCGATCGAGCGGCGCGCCGACGACGAGGTCCTCGCCTGGTCCGCCCGCCGGGTGGCCCCGCCCGGCGCCCGCGCCCACAACCCCGCCTTCGACGTCACCCCCGCGGCCCTCGTCTCCGCGCTCATCACCGAGCACGGCCCGCTCCACCGGATCTGACCCCGCGGCGGCCGACCCGACGACCCAACGACGCGACCCAACGACGCGGCCCGCCGACGCGGCCCGCCGACGCGGCCTGGCGACGACCTACTGATGGTCCGCCTGCGGGCGGTGAGCTCACTGCCCGCAGCGGCGGGCCGAGCAGCAGGTCCGGGGCGGTCGCCGGGCGCGGTCAGGAGGCCTCGGTCAGGTCGAGCCCACGGCGGACGGTCAGGCGCGCGACGGCGGCGACCGCGGCGAGGATCCCGGCGGCAACCAGCAGCGCGACCTGCGCGCCGGAGGCGAACGCGTCTCGGGCGACGGTCGTCAGGGCTGCGTCGTGCAGGCCGAGGGCGCCTGACAGCGAGTCGAGCGCCGGCTCGGGCGATGCCGCCGGCAGGTCGGCCCGGTAGGTCGCGTTGTAGATCGAGCCGAGCAGCGCCACGCCGATCGCGCCGCCGACTTCCTGGAAGGTGTCGCCGAGCGCCGCGCCCGTTCCGGCCGCTTCGGCTGGCAGCCCGTCGAGCACCGCGATCGCCGCCACGGTGATGCCGAGACGGACCCCGGCGCCGATGGCGAGCAGGCCGCCCGCCAGTGGCCAGTAGCCGTGGGGCCGACCCCGAGGCCGATGCAGGCCAGTCCTGCGGCGGCGATGAGCAGGCCCAGCGCCGCGGTGCTCGACGAGCCCAGCCGGCGGCCGCTCCAGGTGAGCAGCGGGCCACCCCGCCCGGCCGACCCCTGACCACCCAACCCGCTCACGCGCCGGTCACGAGGGCGCAGAGCCAGTCGACCGCCTCGGCGTGGCGGCGCGCGCCGCGCAGGTCGTCGCCCCACGCGTACAGGCCATGGCCGGCGACGAGCAGCGCCGGCACGCCGGGCTCGAGGGCGGCCAGGGCCGCGTCGCCGAGCATCGTCATGTCCTGGCTGTTCGGGACGACGGGCAGCCGGGTCGGGGCGCCGTCGGCCGGCCGGCCGAGCGCCTTGAGCATCTCCAGGCCCGCGAGGGTCACGCCGCCCGGATGACGCGCCGCCGCGCGCACGCAGGCCAGCGTGTGCAGGTGCACGACAGCGCCCGCACCGGTAGCGGCGGCCAGGCGGGCGTGCAGCGCCGCCTCCGCCGACGGGCGCACCCCGGCGACAACGTCGACGGCGCGGGCAGCACGAGCCGGCGCCCCACGGCCGCCGGCCGCGCCAGACACGTCGGCCCCGCCGGCCCCGTCTGACCGGCCGGACCCGCCGGCCGTGTCGGAAACGGCCGCGACCGGCCGGCCGGCCCCGTCGACCTCGACGATGTCGCGCGCGGTCAGGTCGCCTTTGTCACCGCCGGAACCGGTGACGGCGAGCCGCAGCGGCTCCCGGCCGAGCACGACGGACAGGTTCCCTGACGTGGCCCGCATCCAGCCAAGCCCGGCGAACCGCGCCGCCTCGGCGACCAGCGCCGCCGCCGCCGCGGCGAAGCGTTCCTCACGCCCGGCCACGTCGCCTCAGGCCAGTGGGAGGTAGGCGCTGGCGACGGCGTCGCGGTTGGCCTCGGCCTCGGCCGCGGTGCCCGACCAGGCGAGCCGGCCGTGGCGCAGAACGTGGACGTGGTCGGCGATCGTCAAGGCGCTGCGGACGTGCTGCTCGACGAGCAGCACGGCGAGGCCCTCGTCGGCGGCGGCGCGCACCGCGGTCAGCAGCCGGGTGACGACCTGGGGCGCGAGCCCCAGCGACAGCTCGTCGGCGAGCAGCGCGGCCGGGCGGCGGGCCAGCGCCCTGGCCAGCGTCACCATCTGCTGCTGGCCGCCGGAAAGCAGCCCGGCCTTGCGGTCGAGGTGCTCCGCCAGCTCGGGAAACGTCGCCAGCGCCAGCTCCGGGTCGCAGCGGCCAACACGCAGGTTCTCGCGCACGGTCAGGCTCATGATCACTGACCGGTCCTCGGGGACGAGGCTCATCCCGTCGCGGGCGCGCCGGTGCAGTGGCGCCGTCGTCGGGCTGCCTGCCCAGTGCACCTCGCCGGCCTTCGGTGGCAGCGCGCCCGCGAGGGTCAGCAGTGTCGTCGTCTTCCCCGCGCCGTTCGGCCCGAGCAGCACGACGACCTCGCCGGCGCGCACCTGCAGGTCGAGCTCGCGGACGACCGGCGCCCCGCCATAGCCGGCCGACAGGCCGCGGGCCGCGAACACCGGTGGTGCCGCGGTCGCGGCCCGCGGCCCGCGGCCGCGGCCGACCAGCTGCCGGGCCACCCCGACCCCCGCGCTCATCGGGCCACCCCCGGCGCCACCGGCTCCCCAGCCTGGCCTGGCTTACCGACCTGGCGTGGCCCGGCACCGTCGGCCTGCGTGGCCGGCGGGCGCTGTCTCGGCGCCTGCCTGGGCCGGGCCACGGTCACCTTCTCGCCGAGGTAGGCGAGCTGGACCCTCGGGTCCGCACGCACCTGCGCGGGCGTGCCCTCGGCGATCATCTTGCCGGCGTCGAGGACGACGACCCGGTCGCAGACGGACATGACGACGTCCATGTCGTGCTCGTTCAGCAGAATGCCCAGCCCCCACTCGTCGGCCACCCGGCGCAGCAGCGCGGCGACCTCGGCGCTCTCGTGCTCGTCAAGGCCGGCGCACGGCTCGTCGAGCAGCAGCACCGACGGCCGGGCGGCCAACGCCCGTGCAATCGCGAGCAGCCGGCGGCGGCCGTAGGGCAGCTCGGTCACGGTACGGGTGAGGTCGCCGGCCAGCCCGAGGGCCTCGATGGCCGCGCGTGCCGCCGGCGGCAGCACGCTGGTACGCGGCCAGAACAGGTTCGTCAGATAGGCGCGCAGGTCACGCGGGTCGCTCGCGGCCTCGATGTTCTCCAGCACGGTCAGGTCCTCGAAGAGCTCGAGGTTCTGGAACGAACGCTGGACGCCGCGCCGCGCCCGCCGGTGGGCGGGCAGCCGGTCGATCCGGTGCTCGCCGAGGGTCAGCTGACGCGCTTTGGACGGGGTGTAGCCGGTGATCGCGTCGATCACCGTGGTCTTGCCGGCGCCGTTCGGGCCGATCAGCCCGACGATCTGGCCCGGCGCCACCCGCAGGCTCAGGTCGTCGACGGCGGTGACGGCGCCGAACCGGACGGTCAGACCCCAGAGTGACAGGGTGGCCGGCTTGATCACTCCCGCGCCGCCCACGAGCGCCGCGAGCCTGGCGGCCCGCGCATCGACCGGCGAGGCCGGTGCGGTCGGCGAGGCCGGCGGGGCCGGTGCGGTCGGCGGGGCCGCTGTGTCGGACTCGGTGACCGGCCCGCCCGGTGCGGGGCCGGCGAGCAGCTGGGCGAGCCTGCGGCGTTCGCGCGCCACGCGCGCGGCCCTTCTCGACGGCGGTGTGCACCGGGCAGCGACGGCGCTGGCGAAGGCCGCGTTCCCCGGCGCCATGCCACCGCCGGACGTCGCCAGGATGGCGACAAGCACGCCGCCGCCGATCAGCGGCATATACCGGTCGAGCTGGGTGAGCCAGTCGAGCACCCAGCCGCTGACCCCGATCGCGACGGCCGCGAGCACCGCGGCACCCACCCACGGCCCGGGCCGGCGCAGGACCGAACGCGGCGAGGCTGGCTCGTCGGTCTCTGCGCGTGCAGCGGCCGTGCGCCGCGTCACCCCGCGCGACTGGCCGGCACCCGCGCCGGCTCCGAAGCCGACCACCGCGCCGAGCAGCGCGATCATCGTTCGGGCGAACGCCTCGACGTCCCTGAGCAGCTCACCGAGCCAGGCGCCGAACCGGGTACCGAGCGTGCCGGCCGCCCAGGCCGCGCCGGCGAACGCGCCGCTGACCCAGCCGACGCCACCGAGCACGGCGAACGCGATCAGCAGGATCGAGCTGGACGGCGAGAACGTGAGACCGCCGTAGTCGATGTTGCCGCGGGCGCCGTAGAGGTAGAAGGCGTAGAGCACGCCGCCGAACCCAGCGATCGCCGCTGACAGCGCGAAGGCGTAGAGCTTCGCGCCGACGACGCTCACCCCCAGCGCCGCCGCGGCCCGTTCGTTGGTGCGTACCGCGATCAGCCGCCGGCCCGCCCGGCCGCGCCGCAGGTTCGCCACGGCGACCGCGACGACGGCGAACGAGATCACGGCGAGCGTCGCGAACGCGCGTGGCGCCACCACCGTGTCCAGCCGGACGCCGAACAGCCGCGCGTGCTCGACGACGGTTCCCTCCGTCTGGCCCAGCTCGCCGAGCGCCGCCGCGGGCGAGCCGGCCTCGGGCGGGGTGAGGTAGCCGCGCTGGAAGAGGATGGCGTCGGCCGCGGCGCCGAGTCCGAGGGTGACCACGGCGAGTTGCAAGCCTCGGGTGCGCAGCGCCGGCAGCGCGAACAGCACCCCCAGCGCCGACGTCCCGAGGACGCCGAGCGCGAGGGCCGCTTCCAGCGGCCAGCCGCGAACGGCCACGAGCCGGCCCGCGATCAGCGCCGCCAAGCCGGCGAACGCGAGCTGAGCGAGCGAGAGCTGGCCGGTGAATCCGACGAGCACGACGACCGACAGGATGAGGATCGCCCACAGCGCGGTCGCGTTCAGCGCGTTCACCCAGTCGACGGGCAGGGCGTACCAGACCAGGCAGATCGTGGCGGTCACCGTCAGCACCAGCGAGGGCCAGTGGATCCGGCCGCTGCCGAGCGATGGGAGCCGCTCGCTGATGTGTCCCCGGTCGGGGATGGGCCGCCCGCGGACCGCCAGATAGAAGACGATCACTACCAGCGGGATCGCCCGGTCGACGCCGCGCCAGGCTGGATGGGGAGTGGTCAGCTGGACCTGGGTTTCCACCTCGACGACCGCGAGCACCACCGAGGCGATGAACACGGCCGGCAGGGAGCGGAACCCCGCAAGCAGGCCGATCGCCAGCACCGGAACGATCAGCAGCATCAGGTTCGGCGCCGACAGCGGCATCTGCAGCGGCGCGAGCAGCACGCCGGCGAGGCCGGCGAGCGCCGCGCCGAGCGTCCACGCCCCGGCGGCGACCAGGTCGGGCGACCAGCCGAACGTCGCGGCGGCCCGCGGGTTCTCGGTGGCGGCCGTGGCCGCGAGGCCGATCGTGGTGTGCCGGAAGAGGGCCCACAGCGCGGCGAGCACCACGGCGACGACGGCGAGCCGGACGAAGACGTCCCAGCCGACCGGCATGCCGACGAGGGTCACCTTGCCGGTCGGCAGCACGGTCGGGGCCGTGCGCACCGGCGTGCCGTACATCAGCGTGAGCGCCGACTGCAGGATGATCAGCAGTCCGAGGGTGGCCATCACCCTGGTCAGCGCCGAGCCGTCCCGCATCGGCCGCATCACCAGCAGGTGGAAGACCAGGCCGATGAGCGTGGTGGACCCCACGGCGAGGATGGCAGCGAACCAGGTGGGCAGGTTCCACACGATGGCGGCGCCGTGGAACGAGTAGGCCGCCCATGCCAGTAGTGCGCCGTGCGCGAGGTTGAGTACGCCGGCGCCGCGCTGGACCACCACGATCCCGGCCGTCATCAGCGCGTACAGGCCGCCGGTACCCAGGCTGAGCAGGGCGTAGCCGATCGCGTCGTTCACCGTGGCCTACCTTCGCTACCAGAAACGCGGTGTTGGCCCGCCGCGACCTCACGACGCGTCACGGCCGGCAACCCAGCGCCCCCGACGCATTTCCGTGTCTGGAAGCCCACGGGTTCCGCAATGGCTTCGGTGACCTTCCAGTCGCGTGAGAGAACGACATGCTCGCACAACCCCCAGCCAGCGTCTCTAGTGGCCTCCAGCCAACCAATTGCTGCCATCACACTCGGGATCACACATTCCCAACGGTGCTACCCCCGAGATCGGACTCCGCGACAGGGCGGCGGGAAGGCATCACCGTCCGCCAACGCGAACAGGTCGACGCCCCCGGAATCGCGACCGGATGAACGCGTCCGCGACAACGCGACCAGGTGAATCGGCCTTCGACACGGCCAGGAACCAGCGGCGTCGTCGATCGTTGAACAGTCCGACGTTGAACGGTCCAAGGTGAACAGTCCACGGGGGTGCGCGTGCTCGATCTGGTCGCGGGGGCCAACGCGCCGCTGCCCTCGGGCGCCGTCCGGCTACGGCTCGCGGGACCGTTCGACCTCTCGGCCCTGGTCGTCGGAGCCGGCGGCCGGGTGGGCGGCGACGAGGACTTCGTCTTCTACAACCAGCCGGCGGCCCCGGGCATACGGCTCGCTCCAGCCGGCCCAGGCGGCGGTGCCGGAGAGCTGACCGTGGACCCGCGCCGGCTGCGGCCCGGTGCGGCGCGGGTGGTGCTGGTGGCCAGCCCCGCGGACCGCGTCACCCCGTTCGGCCGGCTGCCCGCCCCGGTGGCGACCGTGCACGACTCCGCCGGCGGCACCCTCATCAGGCTGGTGCCACCGCGGCTCGGGCCGGAGACCGCCCTGCTGGTCGGCGAGCTGTACCAGCGCGCCGCCGCCGGCAACGCGGCCAGCCGCGGCGGCGCCGGCCGCGACGGTGGCAACGGGACCGACGGGTGGCGGATCCGGTCGATCGGTCAGGGGTACGCGGACGGCCTGGCTGGGCTCGCGCGCGACTTCGGCGTCGATGTCGAGGCGGAGTCGGCGGTGCCGGAGCCGGCAGCGCCGGTGCCGGCCGCCCGCCAGCCGCGGCCAGCGCAACGAGCCGTCCCGGGGGCGCCGCCCGACCGGCGCCCGCCCAGAGCGCCCGCGGCGCCGCCCGCTGGCCCATCCCGACCGGGGTCGGGACCTGGACCAGGACCAGGACCGTCCGGGAGCCCCAGGGCGACGCCGCCTCGGCCAGCCCCGCCGCCCACTCCCGCACCAGCTCGGCAGGGGCCGCCCGGCCAGCGGGCCGAGCCGGGCTCGCCGTGGGCGCCGCTGTCCCCCCAGGACGCCGACCGGCTGGCCGAAGTGATCCTGTTGACGAACATGCAGCGCGAGCAGCACGGCCTGCGGCCGCTCGCGCCCGAGCCGAGGCTCGCCATCGCGGCCGCCGCGCACAGCGCCGACATGGCCCGCCGGCACTTCTTCGACCACAGCAGCCCAGAGGGCAGGCAGGTCTCCGACCGCGTCGAGGCGGCTGGATACCGGTACGCGACGGTGGCCGAGAACATCGCCGCCGGCCAGCGCACCCCGGTGGAGGTCGTCACTGGGTGGATGAACAGCCCCGGCCACCGCCGCAACATCCTGCTGCCCGAGATCACCGAGATCGGCATCGGCTACGCCGTCAGCGACGACGTCTACGGCTGCTACTGGACCCAGGTCTTCGGCGCCCCACGCACCTGGTGAACGACCGCTGGGGCTGGTCCCGCGGCGCCCTGCCCCAGCGAAACCACTCCCAGCCGGCCACGGACCTGACCGGTCCAGAGCCGATCGGGCGCCGATCGGGCGCCGATCGGGCGCCGGTCAGGAGCCGGCTTGGGTGAGGATCTTCAACGCGTCGTAGGTCTCGGTGCCGAGGGGGACGAAGGTCTTCGTCGCGGAGTCCCAGCGAACGCCGCGCATGGTGGTGTTGAACAGCCGCTGGGCGCCCGGGATCGGCGACGGGTGGGAGAAGTCCAGCGGCGGCAGCAGGCCAAGGTCGAGGTCCGAGGTCTTGTTCAGCTGGTCGAGCAGCGCCGCCGAGGTCAGCTCGTCGCCGGGGATCGCGCTCGCGACCTTCTCGAAGACCTGCACCGACAGCCACGCACCGACGGTGTTGGTCGAGCTGAGTCGCTTGTCGGCCGCAGCGTCGGCGTCACCGGTCGCCGCCTGTGCATCGAGCTCCTTCACAGCCCTGGCGAGCTCGGGGAACTGGCCGGCCTGGCTGAGCTCGGGGAAGGCGCTCGCGAAGACGATCGAGTCTGCTGCCGCGCCCTGGTCGGTGAGCCAGTCGCGGGACAGGACGCCCAGCGCGTGGCAGTACTTGCCGCCGCCGGCGCCGCCACCCTTGATCACCGCGTAGGCGCCCTGGTCGACGACGACGAGAACGGTGCCGTTGACCCCGGCGCGGCTGAGCTGAGTGGCGGTCGGGGTGAAGTCACTGGTGTCGATCGGCACCCGCGGCTCGAGCGCGAGCGGCGAGCCGGTCTCCTTGGCCCCGATCTCGGCCATCTTCATCAGCCGGTCGGCCTGGGGCAGGTTGTAGCCGACCGCGCCAAGCTTCGTCGCGCCGGCCTTCTTCAACAGCGCCGGGCACACCGCCGGATAGTCCGTCAGCGGGCTCAGCATGAAGCTGACCGGGGAGGAGAGCTCCGACTGGTCCGCCGAGATGCCTCCGGAGCCGATCGACGGGATCTTGGCGGCCTCGAGGATCGGCATGATCCCACCGGTGGCGCTGACCTCGTTGACGACGGCGAGGACGTGCTCGTCCACCGCCTGCTGGGCGCAGGACTTCGCGGTGGTCGCGTCGTTCTTCTCGTTGCAGTAGACGAGCTCGACCTGGTGTCCCTTGATCCCGCCGCGGGCGTTGACGCCGCGCACCGCCGCCTTGGTCGCGGCGAGCATGTCGGGATAGTTGGAGCCGGCCGTCTCCGTGGGCAGGATGGTCATGATCTTCACTGTGGCGCCGGCGGACACCGGCGCGCCGCCCCCGGTGTCACCGCTGCCGTCGCCGGCCTCGCTGCAGGCGGCCAGCGCCAGGGCGCAGCCGAGCGCAGCGCCGGCCAGGCGCAGCATGTGTCGTCGTCCCACCAGGGACCCTCCTCAGGTACTCGTCGACGGACTTCTCGTCCTCGTCGACTGCGGGCCGGCTGGTCGCGGTGCAGGCGAGGCCTGGCACATCACGACCGTGCGTCCGTCGGGCGCGAGTGTCGGGGCGCGCCGGTCAGAGCAACGACACGGTAGCCGGATTCCGATTTGCCCGTTAGGTAAGGGTGTGCGGACGATCGAGGCGGGCGATCAAGGCGGGCGGTCGACGGGGCGGGCTCAGATCAGGTGGGACCAGGCGTAGGCGAAGCCCATGATCTGGTCGATCAGCACGCCGAACTGGTCGGCGACGCCAGGACTCGAGATCGCGCCGTACTGGTCGATCGCGGCGCACTCCTGCCTGCTCAGGGTGATACCCAGCGGAGTCGGCCAGCCACCGAGCGCGTGCACCGTTGCCCGCAGCGCCGACAGCGCGTCACCGGCGCCCGGGCCTTCGGCACAGGCCAGCAGCCCCACCGGCCGCGCGTCCAGGCCCGGCCGGGCCGCCTCCCCCAGGTCCCACAGAAAGTCGAGCGCGTTCTTGAGCGCGCCGGACGTGCCACCGAGATAGTCCGGAGCGGCCACGATCAGACCGTCCGCGCGGCGGACCTCACCGACGAGACGCCGCACCGCCGGCGGGAGTTCCTGGAAGTCCGGCTCGTAAGGCGGCAGATCCAGCTCGGCGACGCCGAACATGACCGTCTCGGCGCCCGCCTGCGCGAGCATCCGGGTCGCGGCACCCAGCGCCCACATCGCCGGCGAGTTCGACCGCGCCGACCCGCCGATGCCGACGATCAGCGGCCGCCGGCGCCCCGAGCGCCCAGGGCCTGCGCCGGAGTTGCGCCGCTCAAGCCCGGGAGGCAGGCGATCAACCGGCTTGTCACCGCTACGACGGACCGCGGACGCGGAACCGTCGCGTACCACCGCCGGGCCCGTTCCGAAGCCGTCCAACCGCCTGCTCCCTCCTGACCAGCCGTGATGTAGCCAGCCTATGGCCGCCAGGGCGACGACCAATAAGGGGGTTCTAGTCATGTTTGTCCCATGGCGCTCCGGTGACCGGCCGACGACTTGGCCGGACTGAGATGTCTGTCGCACCGTCTCCGTTGGGCCTTGCGCCAGGCCACGGCTGAGGCACCGGTCCGCGTAACGAAGACGAGCGGGTCCGCGTAACGGAGATGAGCGGAATCGGCAGACGGCTGTAATGGGGGCGGCCTAGGTTGGCGGCATGAACGAGGCTGTTGACCAGGTACTGCGTCGTCGTGCCGTGGACGCCGCCCGCGGCGCCGGGCCGTTCGACCTGCTCCTCACCGGTGGCAGCGTCGTCGACGTCGGCACCTGCGAGGTGCGCCCGGCGGACGTCGGCCTGGTCGGCTCGCTGATCGCCTCGGTCCACCCGAGCGGCAGCCGCACCGACGCCCTCGACGTGTTCGACGCGACCGGACGGTTCGTCGCCCCCGGCCTCATCGACATGCACGTCCACTTCGAGAGCTCGATGCTCACACCCGGCGCCTACGCGTCGGCCGTCTGCCCACGGGGCACGACCACGATCTTCGGCGACCCGCACGAGCTCGCCAACGTCGCCGGAGTCGCCGGCGTGCGCTACGCCGTCGAGGCCAGCCGCGGGCTGCCGGTGCGGTTCATCGTCCAGGCGCCGTCCTGCGTGCCGCCGATGCCGGGGCTGGAGCTGTCCGGGGCCGACCTGCACGGGCGGGAGATCACCGAGATGCTCGCCTGGCCGGAGGTCGGCGGTCTGGCCGAGGTCATGGACATGCTCGGCGTGCTGACCAGCGACGGCCGGATGGTCGACGTCGTCGCGGCGGGCCTGGCCAGCGGCAAGCTGGTCAGCGGGCACGCCGCCGGGCTCACGGGCCAGGAGCTGCAGGCCTACCTCGCGGCCGGGATCACCTCGGACCACGAGATCGTCACCCAGGACGACGCCATGGAGAAGCTGCGCGCCGGCCTGACCGTCGAGCTGCGCGGCGCGTTCGAGCACCTGCTGCCCGGCCTGGTCGCCGAGCTGAACGCCCTGCCGGAGCTGCCGACACACCTGTGCGCCGCGACCGACGACCTGTTCGCACTGACGCTGCTCACCGACGGCGGCATCGACCACCTGCTGCGCCGCCTGACCGGGTACGGCCTCGACCCGGTGCGCGCGCTGCGGATCGCCACCTACCATGCCGCCTACCGGCTGCAGCGCACCGACCTCGGCCTGGTCGCCGCGGGCCGCCAGGCCGACCTGATCGTCCTGTCCGACCTGGCATCGGTGACCGTCGACGACGTCTTCTCTGCCGGCCAGCACGTCGCATCCGGCGGCAAGATGATCGTCCCCGTCCTCGAGGGGCCGAGCATGCCGCCGCTGGACACGATGAAGATCGGCCCGCTCACTCCGGACGACTTCGTGCTGCGGGTCGGCCACCTGCCGGACGGCGTCTACAACGGCACCGCCCGGCTACGAGTGCTCGCCGGCCCGGTCTTCACCACCTGGGGCGAGGTCGACGCAGACGTCCGCGACGGCGTGGTCGTGCTACCCGAGGGGCACATGCTGCAGGTCGCGGTGCACCGTCACGGCCGGATCGCGCCGCGCCCGCAGGCCGCGCTGATCTCCGGCTGGGGCGAGTGGACCGGCGCCGTCGCCACCTCGGTCTCACACGACACCCACAACCTGGTCGTCTTCGGCCGCGACCCGGCCGACATGGCGGCGGCGGCCAACCGGGTGATCGCCGACGGCGGCGGTGTCGCGGTGGCCGCCGGCGGCCGGGTGACGGCCTCGATCGCGCTGCCGATCGCCGGGCTCCTCTCGCCGCTGCCGGCGGGCGAGGTCGCCGAGGCTCAGCGGGCCGTCCAGGACGCCGCCGCCGAGGTCGGCCTGACGCTGCGGATCCTCACCCAGCCGCTGTTCACGGTGATGGTCGCCTCGCTCGCCTGCCTACCCGGCCCGCACGTCACCGACCTCGGCCTAATCGACGGCACCACCGGCGAGCGGGTCACGTCTCCGGTGCTGGCGGTCGCCGAATAGCCGGTGTCTTTCTGCCAGGCCGCGTTGCGCTTGATAGTCCCCAGTCTGGGTCGCAGTTGACGGTCAGCGCCTCGAGATGGCCGTGCGGCCGGCGACGGGGGTGCCGCGCAGGACGATGAGGTCGGGGGCGGCTAGGACGGAGACGTCGGTGCGGGGGTCCTCTGGGTAGACGACCAGGTCCGCGGAGGCGCCTTCCTCGAGGCCGGGGAAGCCTAGCCAGGCGCGGGCGGACCAGGTCGCGGCGTCGAGCGCGGCCTCCGGGGGCAGGCCGGCCCTGACCAGCTCGGCGATCTCGGCCGCGGCCAGGCCGTGCGGGAGTGAGCCGCCCGCATCGGTGCCGACATAGATCGGGATGCCGGCGTCGTAGGCGGCCCCGACGGTGTCGAACCGGCGGGCGTGCAGGGCGCGCATGTGCTGGGCGTAGCGCGGGAACCTCTCCTCGGCGCCGGCGGCGATGGTGGGAAACGTCGCGATGTTGACGAGGGTCGGCACGATCGCGATGCCGCGCTCGGCGAACAGCGCGATCGTGTCGTCGGTGAGGCCGGTCGCGTGTTCGACGCAGTCGATGCCGGCGGCGGCGAGGTCGGGCAGCGAGTCCTCGGCGAAGCAGTGCGCGGTCACCCGGGCGCCGGCGGCGTGCGCCGCGGCGATCGCCTCGGCGGCGGCGTCGGCCGGCCAGCAGGGAGCGAGATCGCCGACGGAACGGTCGATCCAGTCGCCGACGAGCTTCACCCAGCCGTCGCCGCGCCCGGCCTGCCGCACGACCTCGGCGACGAGGTCGTCGGGCTCGATCTCCTGCGCGTAGTTGCGGATGTAGCGGCGGGTGCGGGCGATGTGCCGGCCGGCCCGGACCAGGCGGGGCAGGTCGTCGCGGTCGTCGATCCAGCGGGTGTCGGCCGGGGAGCCGGCGTCGCGCAGCAGCAGCGCGCCGGTGTCGCGGTCGGCGAGGGCCTGCGCGAGGGTGGTCTCGTCGTCGACGGCGCCGTGGGCGTCGAGGCCGACGTGGCAGTGCGCGTCCACGAGCCCGGGCAGCACCCAGCCGCGCACCGTCTCCGCTGGTGCCGTGGGCTGGGAGAAGGTGATCCGGCCGTCCACGACCCACAGCTCGTCACGGACGTCTTCTGGCCCGACCAGCACCGGGCCGGCCAGCTGCAGGACCGCCGGCTGCCGGGTCCGTGATTGCGAGGAGAGCGCCACGGGACCATCCTTAACTCACGTGACGATGGACTACCGCGTATTCGGCCGCACCGGCGTGCAGGACAGTCGACCGGCGCGTGACGCACCACACGGGGCGGTCCACGCGACATACGCGGATGCCCGGTGTCACCTCGCCCCGCGCGGAGGGTGGCGTGGGGCGAGGTGACGTCTTCCACGAGCCCGGTGAGACCTTTCAAGGCCGCCGGGAACGACGGCCAGCCGTCAGGCGGCGGGTCGGTTCGAGTGCCACGGCCCCTTGATCGCGAGCGTACGGCCGTCGCCCTGGATGTTGGCGTAGAGCCACTTGCCGTCCGGCGCGAAGGTGGCGCCCGCCCACTCCGAGGTGCTGACCGACCGCGCCAGCGGGTATGGCTCGCCGTCCTCGCCGACGACGACGAGGTGGTTCTCGCCGTCGCCGTCCTCGCACAGCACGATCTCGCCCCACGACGAGATGGTGATGTTGTCCGGGCCGTCGAACTGGCCCCCCGGGACGATCAGCAGGACCAGCTCGATCGTGTTCGACGTCGGGTCGTACCTCCAGACCTGGCCCTCGTGACGGCCGGCGGCCGGCGACGCCTTGGCGAAGCTGGAGACGATGTAGGCGGCGCCGTCCGACCAGTAGATGCCCTCCGCCTTCGGCACCCGGGAAATGGTGCCCTCGGCGAACTGCTTGCGGGTCGAGGTCGCGGTGGCGTCCGGGTCCGGCACGGGACTCCAGATCGCCGGGAGCTTGGTGCCGAGCTGGGTGACGGCCGACAGGTCGCCGAGGCCACCGGCGAACAGCGCCTGCAGGGTGCCACCGGCCCGCAGGCTGCCCGGGCCGCCGAGCGGCTGGTTCGGCAGGAACCGGTAGATGAGGCCGAACGGGCCGGACGCGTCCTCGGTGAGGTAGACGACACCGGTCCTCGGGTCGATCGCGACGGCCTCGTGGGCGTAGCGACCCAGCCCGAGCAACGGGACCGGGGCCGAGTCGTGGAGACGGCCCTGCGGGTCGACCTCGAAGACGTAGCCGTGCCGCCTGGTGAGCTTGGCGTCTTGCTTCGGGGTGAGCTCAGTTTCCTCGCAGGTCAGCCAGGTGCCCCACGGGGTCGGGCCGCCGGCGCAGTTGCGGACGGTGCCCGCGAGGCTGGCCGCGTCCGAGACCAGCCGGTCGCCGTCGACGAGCAGGGTGGTCGTGCCGCCGTCGGCGCCCGGGTCGTAGGTGATGCTCGGGGTCTTCGGCACGGGCAGCGAGTCGTGGGTGAGCTCGTGGTTACGCACGAGCGCGGTGTACTTGCCTGCGGGGAACGCGGCCATGCCGTCGTGGCCGGCGGGAACGAGACCGCCGCTACCGAGCGGGGCGCCCTTGACGGAGATCGCCTTGTAGTGGAATCCGTCGGGGAGGTCGGCGATGCCGGCCGGGTCGGGAACCAGCACGCCGTAGCCGGTGAAGGGCTTGCCGGCTGCGGCGGACGCGGAGCCGGCGAAGACGGAGCCGACCGCCCCGGACAGGACGAACCCGAGGCCGGCGGCGCCGGCGCCCAGCATCTGACGACGATTTACAGACATATGAAGCCTCCTTCGACCGGCGGTAAGGCTCGCAGTCGGAGTTGTCCGGGAGGCGACGGCAACCCAAACTTCGACAGACATGTGGCGCTCCGCTCGGCCGTATACAGAGCGCGCACTCCCACCTGCGCGTTCGCGCCCGGCCGGCGGGGCAGGCGCTGATGGAAGACGATCGCGGCGCCGACGGCCGTGCACCCTTGGATGAACCGGCGGGAACCGACGGCTTGAGCGGCCCGGCGGCGGATGGATCGCGACCGAGCCGATCGGCGGACCCGGAGCTCGGCGGACCCGGACACGGCGACCGACGTGGCCGCGCGACCGCCGCACGACCGCCGCACGACCGCCGCACGACCGCCGCACGACCGCCAGGCGGCCACGGTGATAGCGGGGGGCGACAAGGGACCACAGGCTTCGGCAAAGCGGTGGGAGGGCCGTGTCCCGGGGCGGCCGATTCATCCAGGGCGGATGAGAACACGGTCCTCAAAGACTCTGGCCAACTGATCGAGGATCGGCCAGACTGCGCCGTGGGCCGTGATGTGCAGCACACGGACCCTCAATGTCTCGGTCCTGGTGTATCGGGCGTTCGGGCGGAGGGTCCGGGTTGCCGCACGTCACGGGCCACGCGGCGCCGGGCCGTCCGGCGGTCCCGCGTGGCACCCGTGTCAGCCGCGGGACGCCCGCGCGGGCCTCGGCGGTCCGGCGGGAGCGGTGAAACCGCGGCGCCAGGAGCCGAGGAGATTGCATGCCCGTTCGGACCAGACCCGCGCCGACCGCAGACCGGGCGGCAGACCCGGCCGCAAACCCGGCGGCGAACCCGGCGGCAGCCCCACGCCCCGTACCCGCGCCCCGCGCGGCCATCGGCGCGCGCACGCTGCGCAAGGACAAGTGGTGGGTGGAGCCGCTGGTAACCGTCGTCGTGCTCGCAGGATTCGTCGTCTACGGAATGTGGGCGGCGCTGCGGAACGGGAACTACTTCCACGACCCGTACCTGTCGCCGTTCTATTCGCCGTGTCTGACGGACAACTGCCTGGACGACGCCACCCCGCACATCTTCGGCGACATCTCGCCGGCGTCGCCGGCGCTCCTCATCCTGGTCTTCCCGCTCGGCTTCCGACTGACCTGCTACTACTACCGGAAGGCGTACTACCGCTCGTTCTGGTGGTCGCCGCCGGCCTGCGCGGTGCCGGACTTCCGCCGCGGGTACCAGGGTGAGACCCGCTTCCCGCTGATCCTGCAGAACGTCCACCGCTACTTCTGGTACTTCGCGGTCGTCTTCGCGGGGCTGCTGACCTATGACGCCGTGCTCGGGTTCATCCACGACGGCCGGTTCGGCATCGGCGTGGGCACCGGTGTGCTCGTCGTCAACGCGGCGCTGATCTGGCTCTACACGCTGTCCTGCCATTCCTGCCGGCACATCTGCGGCGGCGGGCTGAAGAGGCTGTCGAAAGCCCCGCTGCGCCGCCGCGTCTGGGCCAGGATCTCGGTGCTCAACCGGCATCACATGTTCTTCGCGTGGGCGAGCCTGCTGTGGATCATGGCGACCGACTTCTACATCTGGCTGGTCGCGTCCGGCCATCTCACCGACGCGCACTGGATCGCGTGAGCGGCCCCAGCCGCCGCCCCCAGGAAGCCAGCACCGAGAGAAGGAAGCACCTGTGACAGCCGAGACACACACCTACGACGTCGTGGTGGTCGGCGCCGGCGGCGCGGGCCTGCGGGCCGCGATCGAGGCGCACGAGCAGGGCGCGCGGGTCGCGATCGTCTGCAAGAGCCTGCTGGGCAAGGCGCACACCGTGATGGCCGAGGGCGGCATGGCCGCCGCGATGGCCAACGTGTGGCCCGAGGACAACTGGCGCGTGCATTTCCGCGACACCATGCGCGGCGGCAAGATGCTCAACCAGTGGCGCATGGCGCAGATACACGCCCAGGAGGCCCCGGACCGGGTCTGGGAACTGGAGGAATGGGGCGCCGTCTTCGACCGCACCCCCGACGGAAAGATTCTGCAGCGCGACTTCGGCGGCCACCGCTATGCGCGCCTCGCGCACGTCGGTGACCGCACCGGCCTGGAGCTCATCCGCACTCTGCAGAACCGGGTCGTCGCGAAGAAGCTCGACGTTTTCATGGAATGCACCGTGCAGAAGTTGTTGACCGCGCCGGACCCGGCGACCGGCGGCGAGCGGATCGCGGGCGTCTTCGCCTACTGGCGCGAGACCGGGACGTTCGTCCAGTTCGACGCGCCGGCCGTGGTGCTGGCCACCGGCGGCATCGGCAAGTCCTGGCAGGTCACGTCGAACTCGTGGGAGTACACCGGCGACGGCCAGGCGCTCGCGCTGCGCGCCGGCGCCGCGCTGATGGACATGGAGTTCGTCCAGTTCCACCCGACGGGGATGGTCTGGCCGCCGTCGGTGAAAGGCATCCTCGTCACCGAGGGCGTGCGCGGCGACGGTGGCGTGCTGCGCAACTCCGAGGGCCGCCGGTTCATGTTCGACTACATCCCCGAGGTGTTCGCCGCGGACACGGCCGACACCGAGGAGGAGGCGGACCGCTGGTACACCGACAAGAAGACGGCACGCCGCCCACCGGAGCTGCTCCCGCGAGACGAGGTCGCCCGGGCCATCAACGCGGAGGTGAAGGCCGGCCGCGGCTCGCCGCACGGCGGCGTCTTCCTCGACATCGCCAGCCGGCGCGACCCCGACACCATCCGCCGGCGGCTGCCGTCGATGTACCACCAGTTCAAGGAGCTGGCCGACGTCGACATCACGAAGGAGCCGATGGAGGTCGGCCCGACCTGCCACTACGTGATGGGCGGGATCAAGGTCGACCCCGAGTCCCAGGCGACGACGTTTCCGGGCCTGTTCGCCGCCGGTGAGTGTGCTGCCGGCCTGCACGGATCCAACCGACTGGGTGGCAACTCGCTGTCAGACCTCGTCGTGTTCGGTCGCCGTGCGGGCGCCGCCGCCGCCACCTACGCGGCCGCGATCCCGACCGACGCCCGGCCGGCGGCGGACGAGGCGCAGGTCGCCGAGGCGAGCACGCAGGCGCTGGCCCCGTTCGAGCGGTTCGGCACCGCGGGTGCCGAGAACCCGTACACGCTGCAGCAGGACCTGCAGGCGGTGATGCAGCCGCTGGTTGGGATCATCCGGACCGAGCACGAGCTCACCCAGGCCCTCAAGGAGATCACCGAGCTGCGCCAGCGGGCCGAGCGGGTCGCCGTCGAGGGCCACCGGCAGTACAACCCGGGCTGGCACCTGGCGCTCGACCTGCGCTCGATGCTGCTGGTCGCCGAGTGCGTCGCGACCGCGGCGCTCGCCCGCCGGGAAAGCCGCGGCGGCCACACCCGCGACGACTTCCCGGGCACGGACCCGGTGTTCGCCAGGCTCAACCACGTGCTGCGGCTGCGCGGCGGCGCCCTCGAGCTCGTCGCCGAGCCATTGCCCGAGATGCCGTCCGACCTCGCGGCGCTGTTCGACCCGCCGCCAGCGGCGGCAGCGCCGGCCGGCGGCTCCGGTCCGGCCGGCGAGCCCGCGGCGGCCGGCGACCCCGCGGCTGAGAGCAACGGGTCCACGGCGTCGGGAGTGCCCGCGCAGCCTGCCGACCCGGGCCCCGGCCAGACCCCACCCGAGACGCCCCCGGTCGCCGGGACGAACAACGAGAGGAACGGCTGACGATGGGCTACGACCTGGCGATGCGGGTGTGGCGCGGCGACGCCGAGGGCGGCGAGCTGCTGGACTTCACCGTGGAGGTCGAGGAGGGCATGGTCGTCCTCGACGCGGTACACCGGCTGCAGGCCTCCCAGGCGAACGACCTGGCCGTCCGGTGGAACTGCAAGGCAGGCAAGTGCGGCTCGTGCTCGGCGGAGGTCAACGGGAAGCCACGGCTGATGTGCATGACCCGCCTCAACCTCTTCGCCCCCGGCGAGACGGTGACCATCACCCCACTGCGCACGTTCCCGGTGGTGCGCGACCTCGTCACCGACGTGACCTTCAACTACGAGAAGGCCGAGGAGGTGCCCACCTTCGCGCCGGGCACGCCGACCGGCGAGGACGGGCATCACCGGATGCAGCAGGTGGACGTGGACCGCGTCCAGGAGTTCCGCAAGTGCATCGAGTGCTTCATGTGCCAGAACGTCTGCCACGTCATCCGCGACCATGAGGACAACAAGCAGGTGTTCGCCGGGCCGCGGCTGATGATCCGCTACGCGGAGCTGGAGATGCACCCGCTGGACACGAACGACCGGCGCGAGCTGCTGCGCGCGCAGGCCGGCGTCGGCTACTGCAACATCACCAAGTGCTGCACCGACGTCTGCCCAGAACACATCAAGATCACGGACAACGGCATCATCCCGCTCAAGGAGCGGGTGGTCGACGCCTCCTACGACCCGATCGCCGCGCTCGGCCGCCGTCTACGCCGCTCCCCGGCCACCGACGCGAGCAACGGCGCCTGACCGCGAGTTCACCGGAAACGCCGGCAGGGCCGTCTCCACGACCCCGCCGGACCGGTTCGCCGGCACTCCCGTCGGGGGTGCTCCGCGACGCCAGGGCTCACCGGAGCGAGGAATGACGCGGAACGGGCCGCTCCCCAGTGCTCGGGAGCGGCCCGTTCTGTCCTACAGGTGACTCTCACGGGTGGCCGTCACTGGTGACGGCCACCCATCATGGTGTCAGCCCTCGGTGTGGGCGCCGAGGGTGTTGCGCCGCCGACGAGCCGCGACCCTCAGCAGCAGACCGCCGCCGAGCAGGGCGAAGGCGATCGACGCCATCGCGCCGGTCTCGACACCGGTGAACGGCAGGGCACCGCCGGCCGGGGTCGCGCCGCCAGGACCGCCGGGGCCGCCGGGGCCGCCGCCCCCGACACCGACGCCTACGACACCGACGCCGACACCGCCGAAGCCGTCACGGCACCGGTCCTTGTCGTTGAACAGGCCGTCGTCCTTGCGGTCCCGGCCGTCCTTGCCGTCGATGCCGTCCTTGCGGTCCCGGCCGTCGATGCCGTCCGCGAGCGTGGTCCGGCCGTCCTTGCGGTCCTTGTTGAAGCCGTCCTTGAAGCAGTCCTTGTCCCTGCCCCAGTCGCCGATCGGAATCGGGATCGGGATCGGGATTCCGTTGATCGTGGTGATGTTGCCATGGCCGTCAGTGATGACGCCATCCCAGGGGCCTTCAGGGCCGCCCGGTCCCCAGGGGCCTTCAGGGCCGCCCGGTCCCCAGGGGCCTTCAGGGCCGTCAGGTCCCCAGGGTCCACCAGGACCATCCGGGCCACCAGGACCACCAGGACCACCGGGGCCACCGGGGCCACCAGGACCACCAGGACCACCAGGACCGACGACGATGACCGTGGCCGTCAGGGTCCGGTTGATCGGCGCGGCGGCGAGCACGTCCTTCTGGTCCTTGAAGATCGGGTCGAGCTCCTCGTCACCGAGGATGCCGGCCGCCGCGAAACCGGGCCCGGTCGCGGTGATCGTGTTGCGGCCCAGGGCGGTCAGGGTCAGCTGACCGGAGATGTAACCGCTACCGTCCGCGACCACGGTCGAAGCCGCGAGGCCACTCGGGCCGGAGACGGCCGCGTCGTGGCCTCCGCTGGTGTTGAGCGCGACGGACGCGCCGGGCACGAAGCCACAGCCCGCGAACCACAGCGAGTGGCCGGACTCGATCACGGTCTGGCTCACCTGAAGCGGGCCGAAGAGGCCGCCGCACCTCTTGGAGGGGGGGTAAGGGTTGTGCCGCTTGTCGTCGAACAGCTTGTCATCGAACAGCTTGTCATCGAACAGCTTGTCGCCGAACAGCGGCTGGATGTCAGTCCCCGGAGGGGGGGTCGAAGGGTCGCTGGTGACCGGCGCCTCACCGCCGACCTGTGGCGCGTCGTCGACCGCCAGGGCGGCGGTCGCCGGTAGAGCGGCGATCGCGAGCCCGCAGCTTGCGAGCAGCGCGACGCCTAGCGAGCGGAGTTTCATTGAGGCACTCCCCAAGGGGTTGATCAGTGCAAGCAGTCGGACGATTGACTACGCGGAGGTTACTTAGGGTAACTGTTGGTGTCCAGAACCCTGAGGAGTCAGTTCCCTGCACTGAGTGACCATGGGGCGCGAACAGGCAGCCCGACGACGGTGAAGGCCGGCGGCGTCACCAGCGGCTGAGCACGCACCGTAAGCGCGGGCCCGGCGACCGGCTCCCAGACCCGCAGCACGAGCGTCCGCGGCCGGCCCCGGTCCAGCGGCAGGAACACCGACGCGACAGAGTGACCGTGCTCGGTGTCGCCGGTGAGCAGCGCCCGCTTGCCATCCAGCGCGGCGCCCAGCAGGCGGCTGCCCACCCCGGTGTAGACCGACAGCCAGACTTGGTTCTGCGCGTCCGGGTTTCCGCCGGGCCCGCCGCGGTCGAGCCGGTAGCGCACGTACTCGGGCAGGCCGTCCGGAGCGGCGTTCAGCAGCTGGACGACGATCGTCGCGACCCCGCCGCCGCCCGGTGCCGGGTCCATCCGGTAACCAACGGTGCGGCGCATCCAGTAGTCGAGCTTGCTCGCCGCCGCGTTCTGAGTGATCACCGCGAGAAACGGCCCCGGCGTGCTCGACAGCGCCCCACCGAGCGGAATGGTGGAAAGAACACGCTGTTCTTCGGCGTGGCTGCTTGACACCAGCAGTCGACCCTCATTCACTGAGCGGCCGAGCGCCTCGAGCAGCTGGGGCGTGCTGCCAGCGCCAGACGTGACCGCACCATAGACGGCCTTGCCCACGTCGGCGAAGAACTGGTCGCGCTGGTTGACGTCGCTGATGAGCGCATAGGCGTCTGACTCCACAAGCTTGACCAGGTCACCCGATTTGATCACCCGCCCGTCCGGCATGACGGCCGGCTCGCTCGCCGCGAGCAGGTAGGACAGCGCGGTCGGGTCGACGCTGATGGTGCCGTCGACATCGACGCCCGTGCCGGCCTGGTAGAGGCCGGAGTAGAAACGCCCAACCGTCGGGTAGTCGGGCGTGAGGTTGGCGTTCCCCCAGGTCCGGGTCGGCTCGTAGGGCCCATATCTCGCGGCCATGTCGGCCGGGAGCTGGAGGCGCCGCAGGCGCGGCGAGTCGGCGGCTACCTGCGGTAGCTTGCCGTTCCCGGCTATGTCGTCAAGGCTCAGCTTGCCGTCACGCACCGTGAGAAGACCGAACCCGCCGATGACTCCGCCGTCCGCCCGCGACTCGGCGGGGTTCTGCACGATCAGCAGGTAACGGCGGGTCTCTCCGCTCGCACCCAGCATCGGCGGTCCCAGCTCGGTCGCCAGCTTCAATCCGGTGAGTGAGCTCGAAAGCCGGGTGGCCTGGCTCAGGGCTGTGGCGCGCGCGGGCGCGAGCCCCAGGCGCCGGCCCAGCCAGCCGCAGTCCGGGACGTCGGCGAGCGCGGCGCGGAACCGCTCGACGGCCGCCGCGGCGGCCGTGACCGGCGCCTTCCCGTGGGACAGCGCCGGGAGATTGATCGTCAGGCCGGATCGCAGCGCCGCGGGGTTGAGCGTGTCGGCAGCCTGGGCGACCGCAGGCAGCCCGTCGGCCGCCACACCGTCGACGGCGACGGCCAGCGCATGCGCCGACCGCAGCGAGCAGCCCACGCCGGGGAGATGCGTGGCGGCCGACCATACCGGGTCGCCGGTGAGGCCGGCCGCCGCGTGCGTCCGTCCGCCGATCCGGCGCACCTGTTCGGCGAGGTCGGCGGACGTCGGAATGTCGCCGGCGAGCAGCCGCTGCTGCAGCAGCGCGATGTCCGTCCGGGCGCCGTCGAGCCGCTGATGGGCGAGCAGGCCACGGACACCGACCCAGCAGGCCAGGGCCACCAGCAACCCGACGACACCCGCGCCGGCCAGCAGCGCACGCCGGCTCGGCCGGCGCACGAACCGCCGCGGCCACCGCGACCACCGCGACCGCTGCGACCGCTGCGACCGCTGCGACGCCGGCCGGGGGACGACCAGCGGGCCCGTGTCGGTGGCCGGCGCAGAGGTGCCCGGATCGTCCTGGGCGTTCATGCGTCGGCGGCCGGAGTGAGGTGCTCGGGCACACCGGCTCCCCGCGGTCTGGTGATCGCGCCGAGGCTGACGGTCTCGTCGTCCACCCGCGCTGCGGCGGCCGCGCGGCCGACCGGCGCCGCGGCAGCCGGGCGGGCGACCGCCGCCGCGGCGGACCCGACCGGGCCGGCCGCGTCGTCGGTGGCTCCCGTCGAGACCGTCGAGCGGGTGGCGAGCGCGGAAAGAGCGGGCAGGGCGATGCAGGATCGCCAGTGGCGCCCAGCCAGGTAGCCGCGCGCACGGCCGCGACGTTCGCGGGCGGGTGTGCCCGCGCCGGCCGGCTCGCCGGTCGGGACCCTGGTCAGCACGGTGCCGAGCACACCGGCGCCGGCCGCCGCCAGGACCGCTGACGCGCTCCGTAGCTGGGAATGGCGGGTACACCCGGCGCGGGCGACCAGCAGCGCGCCGCCGACCCTGCTGGCGAGAACCGCCGTGCCGGGCACCGCCGGCAGCGGTGGCGCGTCGACGATCACGAGGTCGTAGCGCTCGACCAGCCGGTCCAGCAGGCTCGCCAGAGCCTGCGAGGCGAGCAGCGCGTTCGGGTCCGGTGGGACCGGCCCGCTCGGCAGCACGTCGAGCCACCCGTCGCCGACCCGGCCCGTGCCCCAGGGCCGGGTCGCCGCGTCCGGCTCCGCGGCGCCGATGAGCACGCGGGTGAGCCCCGGTGCCGGGTCGACGCCGAGGTAGCCGGCGAACGAGGGCTGGCACAGGTCGGCCTCGACCAGGCAGACCCGGGCTCCGCCGTACGCCGCTGTGATCGCCAGATTGCAGCAGGTGGTCGACCGGCCCTCGGCCGCCGCCGCGCTGGTGACGACCAGGGCCCGCGGCGGTCCGTCCACCGCGAGGAAGGGCAGGACGGCGTGCAGCCGGCGAAACGCCTCGGCGCGCGGCGAACGCGGGCTTCCGTAGACGACCAGCGGACGCCGCACGGCGTCGGGCTCGGCGGCGATCGCCGCGATCACCGGAGCGCCGGTGATCGCGGCGACGTCCCGCGCGTCCACGGGCCGGCGCCCGCGCGCGACGTCGTACAGCCGGCGTCCCAGCAGTACCGCGCAGCCGCCGGCCAGGCCGAGCAGCACACCCAGCAGCACGACGCGCGCCGGCCGCCAGGCGACCGCCGCGGCGAGCAGTCCACCGAGCGCCGTGCAGGCAAGCGTGGAAAGCCACCCGTGGTGGTCGAGGCGCACCCAGCTCGGCAGCCGCGGGGGCAGCGGTCCCGAGCCCGCTGGCTCCCCGCCGCGCGTCAGGGCGCGCGCCAGGGCGGGCGGCTGCCGACCTCCGAGCTGGTGGTCTCCCAGCTGGGTCGCCTGTGCTTCCAGGCCGCCCGGCGGCGAGGCACGGAGCTTGAAGTCCCGCGATTCCAGGTCCGGTAGTTCCACGCGTCCGCTCACCTTCCGCGCCGTCTCGCTGTCGCGCCGAGCCGAGCTGGCCAGACGAGATCCGGGGCGATGACCGCCGGAGACCCAAGAAAGGTCATTCCCGCGTGCCCGTTCGCTGACTGGCGGTCCGCGGGCACGCGCCGGCCGCGCGGCCCGGCCGCACCGGGCGACGCCGCAGGCCAGCCGCGCGGCTCGCCACGCCCACACCTGACCAGCCGATCCGTAGCACCGAATCGACCTTCGTATGCGCTTACTCTATGGCGTCATGTGGAGACGTAGAGTGGAAGGCACGCGTGGCCGGTTGTGGACCGCCACCGCCGGACGACGCGTGTCGCGGCTCGTGTCGCGCCTCGAGCTGCGCCAGCGGGTCGGTCTCCAGATCACCTTCGACAGCCTCGCGCTCGTCGGAGGGCTCGCCGCGGCGCAGACCGGACGATTCACCTTCGACGTCAGCGAGCTGCGCGACCCAGGCTTCTGGGTGATCGTGCTGCTGGCCGTGTGCCTGCTGCACTTCGTCGGCACCGCGCTGCACCTCTATCTCGGCCGCTACCGGTTCGGCGGGTTCGAGGAGGTGCTGAGCATCCTCACCTCGGTCACGCTGACCGTGATCGGGGTGGAGATCGCGGTACTCGCGTTCGGCCAGCCCAGACCGCTGCCGCTGTCGGTACCGCCGCTCGGCGGCACGGTCACCCTCTCGATCATGTTCGGGGTCCGGTACCTCTACCGGCTCACCGAGGAACGACTGCTGCGACCCGCCCCCGAGGGCGCCCAGGCCCTGATCGTCTTCGGTGCCGGCGAGGGCGCCGAACAGGTGCTCGCCGCGATGCTGCGCACTCCCGACAGCCCCTACTTCCCGGTGGCACTCCTGGACGACGACCCGCGCTGCTGGAACCTGCAGCTACACGGAGTGCGGGTGCGCGGCGGGCGCGACCAGATCGAGACGGTCGCCAGGGCGACGGGCGCCTCGACGCTGCTCGTCGCCATTCCCAGCGCGGACGCCGCGCTGCTGCGAGAGGTCGCCGGGCTCGCGGAGGCCGCCGGCCTCGCGGTCAAGGTGCTCCCCCGCGTCGCCGACCTGCTCGACGGCAACGTCGACGTCAGCGACATCCGCGAGATCGACATCGCCGACCTGCTCGGCCGCCGTCAGATCCGTACCGACGTCGCCGTCGCCGCCAGCTATCTGGCAGGGCGGCGGGTGCTGGTCACCGGCGCCGGCGGATCGATCGGCTCGGAGCTGTGCCGCCAGCTCCACGCCCACCAGCCGACAGAGCTGATCATGCTGGACCGCGACGAGTCGGCGCTGCGCGCCGTCCAGCTCTCGCTCTACGGCCACACCGGCATGGACGACGACTGCGTCGTCCTCGGCGACCTGCGCGACGTCGACATGATCACGGCACTGTTCACGGAGCGCCGGCCGGAGGTCGTCTTCCACGCGGCGGCGCTCAAGCACCTGCCGCTGCTGGAACGTTTTCCCGGCGAGTCCGTGAAGACCAACGTGTGGGGCACGCTGTCGGTGCTGGAGGCGGCGGTGGCCAGCGGGGTGGAACGGTTCGTCAACATTTCCACCGACAAGGCAGCCGACCCGAGCAGCGTGCTCGGCTACTCGAAGCGGATCACCGAGCGGTTGACCGCATACGTCGCCGCCGAGCACGGCGTTCCCTACGTAAGCGTACGGTTCGGCAACGTCCTGGGCAGCAACGGTTCGGTGCTCACGATCTTCGCCAGCCAGCTGGCTGCCGGCGTACCGCTCACCGTCACCGACCCCGACGTCACCCGGTACTTCATGACCGTCCAAGAGGCCGTGGAGCTGGTGCTGCAGGCGGGAGCGCTCGGCTCCGGCGGCGACGCGCTGGTGCTCGACATGGGCGAGCCCGTGCGGATCGACGACGTCGCGCGGCGCCTCGCGGCGCGCGCCGAGGCCAAGCCCGGCAGCCAGAAGATCGACATCGTCTACACCGGGCTCGGCGTCGGCGAGAAACTGCACGAGGCGCTGTTCGGCATCGCCGAGACCGACGACCGGCCACACCACCCGTTGATCTCCGAGGTCCCGGTGCCGCCACTCGACCCGCGCCTCGTCGTCGAGCTGGACCCGTGGGTCGACGACGAGAAGATCCGCACCGCGCTGCGCGAACTCGGCCGGGACGGCGACCTCGCCGCCCTCACCACGACCCTCGCCCACATCCCAGCCCAGCCCACCAGCCCCGACTCCACCGCCCCCCGCCGTTAGTTCTCAGGGCTGACGTCGGCAGTCCCCAGGGCCGGCGTCAGCCGGCCACGCGGACCCACTGAACCCGTAGGTCCGGTCGGCGCGGCCCGATCGGCGGGGCCCGGCCCGCGTCACCGGCCACGTCGGGTGGTCACGTCGGGTGGTCACGCCCTGCCGCGGACCGGGGGCGGCGGTGTCTGGGGGGCGACCCGCTGACCGCCGCGGGCGGCGTACCAGGCGACGGTGGCGTCCAGCGCGGTCGCGAGGTCGACGCCGGACGCGTGCGGGAACAAGGCCCGGGCGGTCGTGACGTCGGCCTGCAGGTCCCGGACGTCGCCCGGGCGCGCCGGTCCGAAGGCGACCGGCAGCGTGTAGCCGACGATCTCCTCGAGCTGGGCGACCACGGTGAGCAGCTCGACCCGGTTGCCGAACGCGAGGTTCACGGGCCGCGGGTAGGCGAGCTGGCGAGTCGTCGCGTCGGCGAGCATCGCCGCGACCGGCTCGACGTAACCGATGTCCCTGGTCTGCCGGCCGTCGCCGAACACCGTCAGCGGACGGCCGGACAGCGCGGCGTCGATGAAGGACGGAATGACCGCCGAGTAGGCGTGTCCGACCGCCTGGAACGGGCCGAAGACGGTGAACAGCCGTGCCACCAGCACTGGCAGGCCGAAGCTCGCCTGATAACCGAGGGCGTAGGCCTCGGCGGCGAGCTTGCTCGCCGCGTACGGGCTGCGCGGGGCAACCGGGCCGTCCTCCCGGCAGGGCAGCGGGCTCGCGTCGCCGTAGACCGATCCGGCGGAGGTGACGATGACGTGCGCCTCCGCCCGCTGGGCGACGTCGAGCACGGTGAGCGTGCCGGTGACGTTCACGTCGTGGCTGGCCAGCGGATCCAGCAACGACCGCTCGACGGAGGGCCGCGCGGCGAGATGGACGATGCTGTCCGCGCCGGCGGCCGCCTCCTCGAGCAGGGCGCGGTCGGTGACGCTGCCGACCACGAGCTTCACCGGCAGTCCGGAGAGGTTGGACACCGCGCCGGTGCTCAGATCGTCCACGACGATCACATCGCAGCCGGCCGAGAGCAACGCCCTGGTCAGGTGGGATCCGAGGAACCCGGCTCCGCCGGTCACCACGACCTTCATCGGTACATCACACTCCGGAGTTGTATAGGTGCTAGCCGTAGTATGCGGGCCTACCTACCAATCTCCGATCACCATCGCGAGTCGACACGACTCATCTAGTGACTGATCGCGCGGACCGAACGCCGGGTTAGCGACCCAAAGAAGTGACACAGGCACAGAAGGTCACAGCGCACCGACGCAGCACTACCCCGACCACCCACCCATCCCAAACCACCTCAGCCACCCCGGACCGCCTCAGCCCCGACCCGAGCGCACCAGCCCCGCGACCAGCCCGGGAGGCCCCCTCAGGCCCGACCAGGCCGCGCCCGACGGAAGGCGCGAAGCGTCTGCCGCGAGACGGCCATTGAACTCGCTAGCGAGGCGTTCTACGGTCACCTTGTGTCAACAAGCCGCCACCGTCGGCCACTCGTCATCGTGGGAACCGGCGGTTACGGCCGCGAGCTCCTCGACGTGGTCGAAGCCGTCAACGCCGCCACGCCCGACCGTCCCGCCTACGAGCTACTGGGCTTCCTGACAGAGGAGTCGCGCGGAGAGCCAGAGGACCAGCAGGCCAAGGGATATGATCTTCCGTCGCCGTCCCGGCGGCCGCCACCGCCGCGATCGCTCAAGGTGGCGCCCGCAGTCCACGGCGAGCCGTATGTCGATCCGTCGACCATCAACCTGCCGGCCACTGCCCCACCGACCGCGCGCCCTCTGCCCGTGCACCCTTCGCCCGTGCACCCTTCGCCCGTGCACCCTCTGCCCGTGCACCCCTTGTCCGCTGCCTCGCCAATCGGCGATCCAGCTACCTCTGGCTCGCCGCCCGCCCAGGACTCACTGGCTGCCCAGGAATCACTGGCCGCTCAAGGCTCTTTGGCCGCCAGCGCGGCGGCCGGCGTCGATCCACTCGCCGGACTCGAGGCGCCCATCGCACCGGGCTCGCCGCCCGCGCTCGACGGGCGGCAGCGAACTCTCACCGACCGTGGACGCGGTCAGCGGCCGCACCGGACGGAAGAAGATCTGCTGGCCCGGCGCGGCACCCGCCTGCTCGGCGGGCTGGACCTGCTGGCGAGCCTCGACGCGGACTACCTCATCGGCCTCGCCTCCGGGCGCGCTCGCGCCCGGATCGACCGAATCGCCAGTGCCCTGGGCCGGCGGCCTGCGACACTGGTGCATCCGCTGGCCGCGATCGGCGGCGACGTGCGGCTAGGCCCCGGCACGGTGGTCTGCGCGCTGGCCAGCATCACGACCAACGTAGTTACCGGTCGGCACGTGGTGCTGGACGTCGGCGCGAGCGTCGCGCACGACTGCCGGCTGCGCGACTACGCGACGCTCGCGCCCGGTGCCCGCGTCTGCGGTGAGGTCGAGATCGGTGCCCGGGCCTGGATCGGCAGCCAGGCGACCGTCGTACGGCTGCGTAGCGTGGGCGCCGGCGCGGTCGTCGGTGCGGGTGCCGTCGTTGTCGACGACGTCCTGCCCGACCGTGTCGTGGCGGGCGTCCCCGCGCGACCGATCGCCGCGACCGGCCCGGCTGCCCTCGCTGCCGGATGCAGCGCCGAGGCCGACGCCGCCGCGCTCGCGGGGCTGCCGCCGGACGACCGCCGCCCGCCCACCTGGCCGCCAGCCCGCCGCCAGCTGCCATCCGCGGACCACCTCACGGACCTCGCCGAACAGGTCGAGACCGGCTGAGCCGGTGTGGGTCGTGGCCGCGGAAGATCGGCGGAGCAGTCGGCGGTCAGGTGCGCGAACAGGATCAGGTGAATGGCGCAATAGAGACGCATGTGGCAGGCCGCCGACTAGCATCAAACGGGTGGATCGCTGGTACGAACTCGATGGCTGCGACAACGTCCGCGATCTGGGCGGGCTGCCCACCGTGGACGGAGGCCAGACCCGTTACGGTGTCCTGCTCCGCAGCGACACCCTCCAGCACCTGACAGCCGGCGGCGTGGCCCGCCTGCGCGACGAGTTCGGGCTGGGGACGATCCTCGACCTGCGGGCCGTCGAGGAGGCGGCGCGCGAGGGCCGCGGCCTGCTCGAGTTCGAGCCAATCAAGTACCACAACCTGTCGTTCCTCACCACCCGCTGGGTGATGCCGGACGACCCCACCCACGACGCGCTCGTGCGCACGCGGACCAGTGCCGACCGGGTCGGGCACTACCTCGACTACGTGCGCCTGGCCGGCGACTCGGTGGCGACCGCGGTCCGGCTGATCTGCGACGCGGACAGTGGCCCGACCTTGTTCCACTGCGCCGCTGGCAAGGACCGCACCGGCGTGCTCGCCGCCCTCGTGCTCACCATCGCCGGCGTCGACCGTGGCGCGATCATCGCTGACTACGTCGCCACCAACGAGCGCATCGACCTGATCGAGTCCCGGTTGTCCCAGCTGCCGTCCTACAAGCGCGGCTTCCAGACCAGGTCCGAGGCCGACCAGCTGCGCGTCCGCGCCGACGTGATGGCCGGTTTCCTCGACGGCGTCGACTCGACCTGGGGCAGCGCGAGCTCCTGGGCCCTCGAGGCGGGCATCCCCGAGGAGTCGCTCGACTCGCTGCGTCAGCGCCTGGTGACCACGGACGCGTCCTAGGCCCGGCGCACTTCACGGCCTGTCGCGGTCCCGGCGCGGCGCCGCGACCGCGACCGCGACCGAGATCGAGATCGAGATCGAGATCGAGATCGAGATCGAACGGGCTACCGGTCGCGGAGCTTGACGATCTGCGGGACTTCCTCCGGATCTGGTTCGTCCACGGCGAAGAAAGCCTTCAGACAGTCGACCGCGACATCGGGTGCGGTCCGCTTCAGACTCATTGTGAGCACGTTGGCGTCATTCCAAAGACGGGCATTCTTCGCAATCCAGGGCTCCCACGCCTGCGCGGCACGGATCCCCGGAACCTTGTTCGCCGCGATCGCGGTACCCGTGCCCGTCCAACACATGAGGACGCCAAACCGGTACTCGCCGTCGGCCACCCCCCTGGCGACCGCCTCCGAGAGCTCCGGCCAGCTCGTCGAGGCGACCACCGTCGTCTCGAAGTGGGCCCGGAGATACTCCATCACTGCCGTCACGCACTCGTTGGTGTCGTCCGCGCCAAAAACTATCTTGATCTTTTCGGCGGTCACCAATTCTGCCGCACCTTTCCGCTACCCGACCAGCCGGCCTGCAGTCGGACGGCAAAATCCACGCCGACCCAGCGACGTCACCGCCAACTATATGACGGAAGGTCATTAATCGCCTACCACCCGAGACACCGCCGCCACTCGGTGACGCGGGGAGACGCCGCAGCGGGCCCGGTCGACAAGCTGCCACTGAGCATCCTAAGTGGCCAAAGGCCGGATTCCGGCGCAGATCTAGTGGTGCCCCGTGTCCTTTCCGTCGCAGTCCGGACGGACACATCAGCCACAGCAGGCATAGCAGCCACGCCGGCCAGAGCGACCACGCCGGCCAGTCAGCCATGCCGGCCGCGCCGGCGTGGCGGACGCCGACCTCAGCCTGTGCCCCCCCAGCGGTTGCTCATGGCACCGGACAGCGACCGCGGCAGGGCACAAGCAACGATCATGTCGGCGACGGGCTGCCAGCCGCCGGTCGCGGCCGGTGCTCCGGATCGCCGCCGCTACATCTGGATCGTCAAAGGAGCGGCGGCAGGGCGGCGGCCAGCGCGCGGAAGGCCTGGCCGCGGTGGCTGATGGCGTCCTTCTCCTGCGCGCTGAGCTCAGCGCTAGTGCGGGTCTCGCCGTCGGGGACGAACAGCGGGTCGTAGCCGAAGCCGTTCTCGCCACGGGGCGCGGCCAGCAGCCGGCCCCGCAGCTCACCGTGGACGACATGCTCGCGGCCGTCCGGGCTCACGAAGGCCGCGGCGCACACGAACGCGGCGCCACGCCGTTCGTCGGGCACGTCGTCGAGCTGCGCGAGCAGCAGCGCGTTGTTCGCCGCGTCGCGGGCGAGCCGGCCGGTACCGACCGGGCTGCCCGCCCAGCGAGCCGAACGGACGCCGGGCATGCCGTTCAGCTCTTCGACGGTGAGCCCCGAGTCGTCGGCTACCGCCGGCAGCCCCGTCGTCGCCGCGGCGTCCCTGGCCTTGATCAACGCGTTCTCCGCGAACGTGCGGCCGGTCTCGGGGACCTCCGGGCCGGGCGGCAGCGCCACCAGCTCGACCAGTGCGCCACTGGCTGCGAGGATGCGCCGCAGCTCCGTGAGCTTGGCGTCGTTGCGGCTGGCGAGCACCACCCGGGTGCGCGTCCCCTCGGAGGTCGGCGTCACCTGCCGCCTCCGAGGCTCGCGGGCCGCGGAGGCGGGCCGGCGGGGAGCGGGCCGGCGAGCGACTCGTTCTGCAGCTTCGCGAGATCGGTGCAGCCGGCGATCGCCAGGTCCAGCAGCGCGTCGAGGGTGGCGCGGTCGAAGGGCGTCCCCTCGGCGGTGCCCTGCACCTCGACGAACGCGCCACCGTGGGTGCGGACGACGTTCATGTCCGTGTCGGCGGCCGAGTCCTCGACGTAGGGAAGGTCCAGCATCGGGACGCCGCCGACGACGCCGACGCTGACCGCGCTCACCCCGTCGATAATGGCCTTGGGCCGGTTGAGCCAGCGACAGGCGTCGACGAGGGCGACGTAGGCCCCCGTGATCGCGGCGGTGCGGGTGCCGCCATCGGCGAGCAGCACGTCGCAGTCGATCGCGATCGTGTTCTCGCCGAGCTGCTTGAGGTCGATGCAGGCGCGCAGGCTGCGCCCGATGAGCCGGGAGATCTCGTGGGTGCGCCCACCGATCTTGCCGCGGACCGACTCGCGGTCGTTGCGGGTGTTCGTCGCGCGCGGCAGCATCGCGTACTCGGCCGTCACCCAGCCCAGGCCGCTGCCCTTGCGCCAGCGCGGGACCCCTTCGGTCACCGAGGCGGCGCACAGCACTCGCGTCCTGCCCGCCGAGATCAGCGCGGACCCCTCGGCGTGCTCCTGCCAGCCGCGGGCGATCGTCACCGGCCGGAGCTGATCGGCGGCCCTGCCGTCATGTCTGGTCACGACCGGGACCTTATCCGGACCTTCCCCCCCGATCCGTTAGCCGGGGACGCGCGAGGGGCAGGCGCCGCCCGCGGGCGGTCAGACCTCGTAGGAGGCGCCGGGAGCGGCGACGGTGAGCTGGCCGCTGTAGGCGGCCCTAGCCTCCGCCTCGCTGCGGGAGGCGTCGCCCCAGGGAACGAGGTGGGTGACCACCAGCTGGCCGACGCCGGCGGCCTCCGCGTGCAGTCCGGCTTCCCGGCCGGTCAGGTGCAGATCGGGCGGGTTGTCCTCATGGTCGAGGAAAGCGGCCTCGCACAGGAACAGGTCGCTGTCCTTGGCCAGGCGGACCAGCTTCTCGCACGGGCCGGTGTCACCCGAGTAGGTCAGCACCTTGCCGTCCGCGGCGATTCGCACCCCATACGCCTCGACGGGGTGTGCGACACGCGCGAGGTCGATCAGGAACGGGCCGATGTGGACCCGGCCCGGGCCGATCGTCTGGAAGTCGTAGATGTCAGCCAGCGAGTCCTCGGGCCAGCGCTCGAACGCGCCGCACAGCCGTTCCCGGGTGTTGATCGGCCCGTATACCGGCAGCTTGGGCGGCATGCCCTGCGGGTGGTAGCGGCGGGCATAGCTCTGCACGACAAGGTCGAGACAGTGGTCGCCGTGCAGATGACTGAGCAGCACGGCATCGACGTCACGCAGGTCGCAGTGCTTCTGCAGCTCGCCGAGCGAACCGTTGCCGGCATCCATGACGAGTCGGAACCCGTCGGACTCGACCAGGTAGGACGAACATGCGGACGTCGGGCCCGGATAGGTGCCGGAGCACCCGAGGATCGTCAACTTCACCGGTGCACCGCCTCCGCAGCCCAGACCCTCGTCGTCATGTCGCCGCCCCCGTCTCGTTCCTCCGTGCTCCCGCCATGCTCAAGGGCGGAGGCGTTCGCGCGCCAGCGGTGCTGGGGCCACTGGGCTGGGTGACCGGCACTCCACCGATCTGTGTAGACGGAGCATCGCTGTCCGGATACGCGGGAAGGACGGTGGCGAGCTCGGGACCCAGGAATCGGCGGCCCACTCGGGTGAACGAGCGCGGGTCGCCGGTAGCCAGGAACCGATGGACGGGTGGCGGCAGGTCCGGATCGCGGAACAGCCCACCGCGGGCCAACACGCGGTAGGTGTCCTTCGCTGTCTCCTCGGCACTACTCACCAGGGTCACCCCTTCCCCCATCACGAGGCTGATAACCCCGGTCAGCAAGGGATAATGGGTACATCCGAGGATTAGGGTGTCGATGTCTGCCACCTGCAGTGGCGCGAGGTACGCCTCGGTGAGGCCGAGCAGCTGCCGGCCGGCCGTCGTGCCGCGTTCGACGAAGTCGACGAACGCCGGGCAGGCGACACTGGTGAGCGTCACGCCGGTCGCCGCCGCGACCGCGTCATCGTAGGCGCGGCTGGTGACGGTCGCGGCCGTGCCGATCACCCCGACGCGGCCGGTGCGCGTCGCCGCCACGGCACGGCGAGCGGCGGGCAGGACGACCTCCACCACCGGGACGTCGTAGCGTTCGCGCGCGTCGCGCAGGCAGGCCGCACTGGCCGTATTGCACGCGATCACGAGGAGCTTCACGCCCTCCGCGACGAGCGTGTCCATCGCCGCGAGGGCGAGGCGCCGGATCTCGGCAATCGGTCGTGGCCCATAAGGGGCGAACGCGGTATCGCCGAAGTAGAGAAGCGGCTCGTGCGGGAGTTGGTCGAGGATGGCCCGGGCCACCGTCAGACCGCCTACGCCGCTGTCGAACACCCCTATCGGCGCGTCACTCATGAGGGCAAAGACTAGGCCGGAAAGTCCGGGATCACTCTGTGGGTGTCATCACCAAAGCATTGGAGGGCGGCGGATCTGCGCACGGGACGTCCGTAAGTGTCCCGATCTTGCCCGCTATGCACCGCCCGTGATCCACGGCACGCCGTCCGTCAAGGCCGTCAGGCAACGTCAAGCCACCAGCCACGCCCGGGAAGGCAGCCAACCGTCCCAAGTCAGCCGGGCAGGCGGTAGGCGGGCAGCTAGCCAGGCGGTAGGCGGGTAGGCGCGGCAGCCACCGGCACTGCGCGGATCGGCTGCGAAGGGCCCGGATTCGGCGCGAGCGTTGGGAATTGACAAGCCGGAATGACGTGGCCGCCAGCGGCCACGGGGACCGGTCCGGCAGGTCCGGCCCGGTCTGGCAGGTCTGTCCTGGTCTGGCAGGTCCGGCCCGGTCTGGCAGGTCTGTCCTGGTCTGGCAGGTCCGGCCCGGTCTGGCAGGTCCGGCCGGAGCGACATTGGCGCTGATGGGCGCTTCAGCGCCGATATGGCGACCAAACGGTGTGTCATCCGGCAACGACCGGCATCAGGGTGTAGCCTGGAAACTGCCTGTAATCGATCAGTGACTATCAGCTATCGAACAGGTAGGTTGAGGACGCGACTGAGGTGTCCCGGGCCGATCCATCCGTCCCCGGCCCGTGGCACCCCAGTCGCATCCCTCGTCACCATGGTCAGCATCGAACCGCTTCGGCCGTTCTGCCACACCCCTGTTTCACCGCCGGCCGACGGTGCCCGCCGATGCGCGCAGATGCGCGCCGGACATTCCCGCGAGGCATTCAGGCCGAGGCGTTCAGCCGGTACGACGTCGAGGCACGTCGAAATCTGTCACCCCTCGCCGCCAGGTCACCAACCGCTTCACGACCACCGCCACCGAAACGGGTCGTCCGGACACGTTCTGATGGCCAGGTCGGCGACGGGTCAACTAGTTGGGATCAGTCCCGCGGAGGGCGTATCGCCGACGTCTGTGCCGACATTTGAAGGCTCAGCACACCCGGCGCGCCGAGGGCGCCGGTGGCGAGCCAGGCGCCGTAGGCCTGTTCAGCGAGGAGCCAGGCGCGGGCCGGCTCGGCTCGGCTGGACGTCGGAGCCGCCTCCACGACGACCTCCAGCTCCGGCCCCCGGACCGCCAGGCCGACGTCGCGCACCGAGGCGGCGACGAACACCGCGGGGTCCAGCCGCCGGTCACCACTGATCACCCACCGGCTCGCGTAGGGCGCGAAACGCTCGGCGACCCGGACGTGCCGCGTCCGCGCCGGTCCGAGAGCGGGCACCAGCACCGCGTCGAGCATCAGCGGCGGCTGGACCAGCCGGCCGACCCCGGCCGATGACCAGGTGACGATGCCGTCCGGCAGCATGTCGGTCTCGGCCAGCACGACGGGGTCGTCCACGATCACCCCTGGCGGCATCTCAGCCAGCCGTCGCAACGTCCGCGGGTAGCTCAAAGCCCCCAGACCGAACCGGGCCCGCCGCTCGTGCTCCGTGGCATCCAGGCGGAACACCGCGTCCACGATCCAGCCATCGAGCTCGACTCTCACCACCCGGCGCCCCGGGAAAAGGATGCCCATCAGCTCGCCGTCGACAAGTCCGCCGGCCCTGCCAGCTCGCGTCACCGGACGCCCCCTCCGGGGTGTGCGGGGCAGGGAGCACCGGAGAGGCGGGTGTTCTCGCGCCTCTCGTGCCAAAGGCATGCCGAACCTCCGACCTCCGACCTCCCAGATCGCCGGCCTTCCACATCGCCTACCGCCCGGATCGTGCGCCTGCTTGACAGCGTTTCTCCTAGATCGACTTCGCCGATCCAGGAGAAACGCTGTCGCCGATCCGGCAGGATCCCCGTCGCCGATCCGGCGGGAACCCTACAGCTGATTTGGGAAGGACCTTTCCCTGATCCGGTGGGACCCATCGTCGATCCGCAGGCCTCGGGCTGGTGCTGGTGCCTGCCACCGATTCACCGCACCGACGGTCGCCGACGCGGGTTGTCACCTGTCGCACCGACCTGCCGCGTCTCATCACCGGGAAGGTCGGAAATCGCCTTGTCTCGGTCTGTCTCGGTCTGTCTCGGTCTCGTCTCGGGTCTTGCTTTGGTTCGCGACTTGGGTCTTGTCTTGGTTCTCATCTCGGGCCACCGAGGGCGGCGGCGGGTTCGAAGCGTCGTGGAGCCACGCAAAGGAGCCGGTCCCGCCACCTCGAATGCCGATCCGGCTCTCGGATATCGCGGCGCGCCGAGCCCCGCACGCCAGGGTTGTCAGCCGACCAGTTCGGTCTGCCTGACCCCCGTCCCCGACGCCCGTTCCGACGCGCACACTGCCAGTAACGTTGCTCCCTGCAGCGTGTCGCAACACTCTGGGACCACTGCGAAGCCACCGGCACGACGTCCCGCATGTTCTGGATCACCTACCGTGACCGTTTACACCCGAGATCGAACCATCGAGTGACGCTCCCACCAAGCCGCCCCCGACCCTCCAGCCGATCGCTACGCTGGACCCGCGCGGGAGTGGCGGAATGGCAGACGCAGCAGACTTAGGATCTGCCGCCTCAGGGCGTGGGGGTTCAAGTCCCCCCTCCCGCACTGGCCGGAACGGGCTGCCGAGTTGGCGCGTAGCCGCAGGTCAAGCCACCCCTTGCCGATCGTCGTCCGACCGAACGTCGTCCAGAGATGTCCGATCACGTCTGGCCGCGCCTGAGGGCTCACGGACTGTGGCCGGACTAGAACCGGACGCGGACAGGCGGGGCGCGACGCGTGCTGGCGGCGAGCCGTTGAGACGCCTGAGAAGATCCTCGGTCAGGACGGCGACGGCGAGCCGGCCGTCAGGCGGGCTTTCTGGGAAGCTGCAGCACCGTGCCGCACTCGCTCCCTTGGACATCGGCCGTCGATCGGAACGCCGTCCCATCCGCCCCATGGCGACGAGCTTGCGATCGCCACGCTAGCCGTTAGTCTGAATCAGATCGCGTGAGCCGATTCAGAGACGTCGCGGCAGCGAGTGACGGGGCGGGGTGACGAGCGTGGAGCTGAACGGCGTAGGCGCGCGGATTGATCGAGCGATGGGTGCGGCCGAGCTGACACAGCGCGCACTGGCTCGGATTACAGGGATCTCGCAGCCGACGCTGTCGCGGATCGTCACGGGCGAACGGGTGGCCAAGATGAATGAGATCATGGCGATCGCTGCTGCCACCGGGCACACCGTGGCGGAGTTGACCGGCATCAGCGTGGTGGCCGACCGTGCACAGTACGCCGCGCGCGCCACTGGCAACACGGGAATGGCTGCGATGCGCGAGGAGATGCTGCACTACCTGGAACTGGACGCCTATCTCGATGACCAGGGCATCCCGCAGCTGCCAGTCGTCGCGTGAGTACCGAGGCGGAGGGGCAGGAGGCCGCGGCGCGGTTTCGCCGTGACCACCGCCTCGGCGAGCAGCCGCTAGGTGATCTCGTGGCGATCGTCGAGCAGACCACCGGTATCGACGTGGCGGTGCTCCCCGTCGGACCTGACGAACATGGGCTCACCGTGCGCGACCCGGCTCGGAACTCGGTGTTCATCGGCGTCGCGCGCACCGACCGACCGATGCGGCAACGCAGCACGCTCGCCCATGAGCTGGCACACGTCCTGTTCGAGGACTGGGAAGCCGAACCGGCGGGCGCCTGGAGCGGGCGCTCGCCGGCAGAGAAGCGCGCAGACGCCTTCGCGCGCCACCTGTTGATCCCGGTCGACGGGCTGCGCAGCTTCCTGATCCACCGTCGCGCCGGCGACGTCGGCCTCGCGGTGCTGTCGCAGGTAGTCCAGCGGTTCCTGGTCTCGCCGGCGATAGTCACGATCGCGCTGCAGCAGGCCGGTTTCATCTCCGAGGCGACCAAGACGCAGTGGATGGCCGTCACGACTCGTCAGTTGGCGGCACGCTACGGCTGGATCGACCAGTACCGCGCTCTGCAAGAGGAGTCCCAGCAGCGACGCGCCCCACAGCGGCTCCTCGCCCGCGCTATCAACGGCTACCTCGAGCATGTCGTCAGCACGCGCGCTCTCGCCACCCTGCGGGGGGTCGACGTCGAGACCGTGGAACGGGAACTGAGCGAGGCCGGCATCGTCCCTGGTGAGCCCGCTGTGCGCTGGGCCGACAGCACCGACCTGCCGGACATCGATATCGACCTTGGCGCCCTCGACGACCTGACCGACCAGCCTTCCGGCAACGCTGGCCCATGAATACATCCCGGCCGGTCATCGATGCCGGGCACCCGTCGAGCAGCAGATGATCTATGCCAAACCACTGGTGATCTAGATGCTAGATTGTTAATGATCAAGCTGCCAAAGTCCTGATCAACCACCCGCGAGATTCATGGGATGAGGCTCTCGCCGCCGGTCAACCGGCGTACAGCTGGTCGAGGCCGATGAGCCGGACGTCGCTCGGGCTCTCGGATTCCAGGTCCGGATGGAATCCCGCGCCCGAGTAACACGCGATGGTCGTGTCGCGGGTGTCATAGCCCTTGGCTGTCAGCAGGTCGCGGGCGCGGCGCAGGCGGTCGGCGTGGCGCCGGTCCATGGCTCGGTCCCACTTCGCCTCCCCGAGGGAGAGAATCCTGCGCGGTTGCCCGTGTTCTGCCGGCGCGAGTACGGCGACGTCGATCTGGATCTGAGTCTTCTTGGCGGGGTCGGCCACCACTCCTGCTCCGACCTCGGCGGGCAGGCCGCCGAACACGACCGGGTCGGCCATGATCGCATAGTCACGGCAGACGGCCCCGAAATGCGGGCCGACGATCTGGGAAAGGAACCGCGGCTGCACGCTGGGCCAGATCGTCGCCGCGTCGCCGCGCTCCAGCCGTGTCCAGTCCCGGCTCATGACCGCGTGGTAGAAGCTGATCAGCGGCTCGGCTATCCGGTAGACCGCCCTCCCATGCCTGAACAGGTCCGGCTCCCTGACCAGCAGCCGGGAGTCCTCGAGAACCCGCAGCGGATGGGCTATCTCGTTGGCCTTCCTGCCGACATAGCTGGCGATGCCCCCACTGGTCGCGTTCCCCCCGGCGACCGCGGAGAGCACCGAGTGGTACAGCGATGGGTCGCGGATGTCGGTCTCCTCGGCGAGAAGATAACGGGCCTCTCGGAACAGGGGGGTCTGCGGGTTCAGCACGGTCCTGATCACCCAGGCGTCGAAGTCGCCCAGGCCCGACGGGGCGTCGTCGCGGACGAACTCGCGGCGGTAGGCGGGTGTTCCGCCGACCACGGAGTGTACGAGTACCGCGAGTGCCGGATCGGTGATGCCCCAGAACCGCGCGGCGTCCTGGTAGCCGAAGGGATGAACCATCACCTCGAGACCTGCGCGTCCACGCAGCGGCGCCTGTCCGGACAGCAGTCCGCCCATGACGGACATCGCCGAGCCGCACAGCAGCAGGCGCGCGCTGCTGGTACCACCGCTGCCGCCTGGCCCGAGTTCGCGTTGGATGATCGACGGCAGCTCCGGCGACGCCTTGACCAGGAACGGGAACTCGTCGATCACGACTGGTATGGGGCGGCCGCTCACGGCACGCATGAGGAACGGGACGGCATCCAGCCAGTCCCGGAATGGCGGGACCGGGGCGCCGGTGAACCTGACGAGTTCATCGGCGAGCAGCCGCAGCGAGACTGCCTCGGTCAGTTCCAGCGCGGGGAAGTAGATCCCGCCGGTGGCGGCGGCCAGTGCTTGGAGCAGATAGCTCTTGCCCTGCCGGCGCCGCCCGCTCACCACGCCGAGAGTCGCCCCCGGGCGAGCGTCGGCGACGAAGGACGTGAGGCCCCGCCATTCGGCATCCCGGTCGAACAGGCGAGCGGGCTTCGCAGGCACGGCCATCGCGCGGCCCTTCGGATCGAAGTGTGGTTGACCGAAATATACTTGACCGAACCATGGATCATCGAAGTACGTTTCACAAAGGGTACCGCCAGGTCGCCCCTCAGGCCAACGTCTTGGTCACGAGACGGCACGGGTGCCACGCTGGTCTCATGACCCGACGGATCTTTGAGCACGGACCGGTGCTGACGGTGCCGTCGCCCGTGGTCGAGCTGTCCGACGATCGGCTACGCGGGATCCGGTTGCTGCTGAAGCGAGACGATCTGATCCACCCCGATATCCCGGGGAACAAATGGCGGAAGCTGGCCGGCAACCTGGCAGCTGCCGCCGAGCAGGGTGCCAGGACGCTGCTGACGTTCGGTGGCGCGTATTCGAACCACATCGCGGCGACCGCCGCGGCCGGCTGGCACTTCGGCTTCGACACCGTCGGAGTGATCCGGGGCGAACAGCACCTGCCTTTGAACCCAGTTCTCGCCCGTGCCGTCGAACACGGAATGCGGCTGACCTACCTCGACCGGACCCGCTACCGCGCCAAGCACGACCCTGCCCTGCTCGCCGAGCTGACCGCCGAGTTCGGCCCGTTCTACCTGCTACCCGAAGGCGGCAGCAACGCGCTGGCCGCCGAAGGCTGCGCCCGTCTGGCCGCCGAGCTCGTCGAGCAGGTCTCCGACGTCGACGTCGTCTGCTGCCCGGTGGGAACCGGCGCGACGCTGGCAGGTATCGCCGGCGGCCTGGGCACGAACCGCCGCGCAGTCGGGATCTCCGTTCTCAAAGGCGGCGGTTTCCTCGCCGACGACGTCGAGGCCCTGCAGCGATCCACCTTCGGTCACGCCACGACCAACTGGCTGGTCGCCGACGAGTTCCACTTCGGCGGCTACGCGCGCCGCACGCCCGAGCTGGACACCTTCATCGACGACTTCGCCACCCGACACGGCCTGGTTCTGGACTGGGTATACGTCGCAAAAATGATGTACGGCCTCTTCACGATGATCGCCGACGGGCGCATCCCAGCCGGCTCGACGGTGGTCGCGGTCATCACCGGCCGCTGCGAAGACCTCGCCAGACCTCAAAGCGACCTTCTCGGGTAGTGCGTGCGGAGACCGACCCGTCGACCCCACTCGGTGCGCCACGTGTTGCCAGTCCTTCTTCCGCCCGAGCTGGCCCCCTGGTCAGGGCCGAGCCGGTCTGAAGCCCTTCTCCGGGTCCAGGATCGGCGCCGGGTAGCCGAGGGACTGGCGCTCGCCGTCCGACAGGCGCCAGGGGCGGTGGACGGTGGCCGCCGGCAGATGGGCAAGCTCAGGGACATAGCGACGGACGTAGACGCCGTCCGGGTCGTAACGCTCGGCTTGGCGCAGCGGGTTCAGGACACGGTTCGGGCGGGTGTCCGTGCCAGTACCGGCGACCCACTGCCAGTTGAGGTTGTTGTTGGCAAGGTCCCCGTCGACCAGATACTCCAGGTAGTGCGCCGCACCGCCCCGCCAGTCAATGCCGAGGGTCTTCGTCAGGAAGCTCCCGGTGATCAGCCGGGCCCGGTTGTGCAGCCAGCCCTCGGCGAGCAGCTGGCGCATGCCCGCGTCGACGATCGGGATGCCGGTCCGGCCCGCGCGCCACGCCTCCAGCGTCTCCTGCGCTTCCGGGTCGTCGCGCCACTCGCGGCGCCCGGGCCGGTAGTCGGCCCAGGCCGCGGCGGGGCGGGCGGCCAGAAGCTGCTGGTAGAAGTCTCTCCAGGCCAGCTGCCTGACGAAGGCCCGAGCTCCGTCGCTCGTCCCGGCCCTGGTGACCAGTTCAAGCGCCGACAGGCACCCGAAGTGCAGGTAGGGCGAAAGCCGCGACGTGCCGTCCTCGGCAAGCAGGTCCTGGCTGTCATCATAATCGTGGACGCCTTCGCTCAGCCATCGCTCAGCGCGCCACCGGCCCGCGGTCTCACCGCCGGCGAACCCGCCGCTGTCTCCGCCAGTCCGGCCGCCGCGTCCGCCGTGACCGCAGCCGTCGCCGCCCCAGCTGTCTTTGCCGTCGCCAGCGTGGCGGCCCGCGTGCCGGTCTTCAGTCAGCGAGCCTCCCAGATCAAGATCCGGCAACGTGAGCCGCTTGGGCGGCGAGACCACGCGCCGCCGCGCGCTGTCCACCCACCGCCGGTAGTAGGGGGTGAAGACGGCGAAGTGGTCACGGCCGGCCGGGGTCAGCCGACCGGGGGCAATCGCGGCATGTACTTCGTCGTGGCAGTGCAGCTCACGGCCCCGCTCCCCCAACGCCTTGCCCAGGGCGTCCTGGCGTCGCTGGGCGTAGGCGGAGCAGTCAGCAGCGATGTGCACCCGATCCGCACAGGCCTCGTCGACGAGCCGGCATATCTCGTCGACGGGGTCGCCCGTGCGTAGCACCAGCCGTCCGCCCCGCTTCCGCAGGGACTGGTCGAGGTCGCCGAGGCACTCGTCCAGGAATCGCTGACGGTTGTCACTCGCGAAGACCGACCGGCCGGTCACGGTGGTCGCCTTGGTCGGGCTCTTAATATCCCGGACGAACACGGGGACCACGCGGTCGGCGTCGTGCGCCGCCGCCGCGAGCATCGGGTTGTCGTGCACCCGCAGGTCGCGCGTGAAGACCGCGAGCGTGGTCACCACGGTCGGCCTGCCGGTCGCCCTGCCGGTGCCCGGTGCTCGGTCGAGGCTGGGTGCACCGCCGATACCCGCCACCCGGCCGCGAGCGGTCGCTCCTCCGCGGGTAGGTGGTCTGCCATAGCTGGTTGCTCCTTCGTGGCGGGATGCTCCGCCAGTTTGACGATGTCGCGGGCCAGCCGGCCGAGGACGAGGTCCCGGAACGGGACAAGGCACTTCCAGCAGAGATGGCCGACGAGGCCGCGCGGCACGAAGATCACACGTTGCCGGTAGACCGAGCCGCGCCCGGCCGCGGCAGCGGCGGCGGCGGACAGCTCAAGCCAGGCATGGCCGGGTAGGCGCCGCCGTGCACGGAGGCGCACCCGCCGAGACCGCTCGACGTCCTCGACCTGCCATCCGTCGGGACGACCACCAGAACAGCCGCGGACTCGAGGACGGCTGCGGACTCGAGGACGGCCACGGGCTCGCAGGTTCCCGACAAACCGGTCAATCCGGCCCGGCACTGGCCAGGCAACCGGGAGTGGACGCGGCCCGTTCCCTTCACCGGCCATGGCCTCGATGGCCTGCCACAGCCGTTCAGTGTCGGCAGTCGTGGTCAGTTCCCGTACGTCCTGGTAGACGGTCCCGCCGGACCACGCTGGATCCGTGGGAAGCGGATCCGACGGAGGGCGCGCACCCGCGGCCGGCTCCGCTGCCGGGCCCACGGCTGGAACCGCTGCCAGGCCCTCCGTCCAGGAGGACGACGAGGTCAGTTCAGGAGCCGCTGGCCCGCTGTGCGGCACGTTCGCGCCCTCCCGGGTTCTGACCAGTGCGAGCGCGACGGCGTGGTCGTAGCCAGTCAGGCCCCCTTCGGGGTCGTCGACGTAGGCGGCGATGTCGTGGTCGTGGCAGCGGACCTCGTGGATGAGCGACGACACGAGGGGAACGGCGATGCTGCGGGGCACCGGTGTGACCAGGTTGACCCACTGGGCGGACAGCCAGGGTGTGAGCAGCGGCACCGGCAGCACGACCCGCCGCGGCAGGTCCGCGATCGCGGCGTACCTGCGCATCATCTCCACATAGGTCAGGACATCGGGGCCTCCGATATCGAAGCCACGGTTGACCTCGGATGGCACCTGGTCGGCGGTACGAGTGAGGTAGTGCAGCACGTCGCGGATGGCGATCGGTTGCACCAGAGTATGTACCCACCGTGGCGTGACCATGACAGGTAGTCGTTCGGTGAGGTATCTGAGCATCTCGAAGCTGGTCGATCCAGAACCGATGATCACAGCCGCGCGCAGCACGACCGTCGGCACCCCGGAACCGAGCAGAATCTCGCCGACCTCGGCGCGGGAAGCGAGATGGTCGGACACCCGTTGCCCGGCGGTGCTGATCCCACCCAGATAGACGACCCGCCGTACCCCGGCCTCTCGGGCGGCATCCGCGACGGCGCGGGCGGCGGCGCGGTCGCGCTCGACGAAGTCGCGATGGTGCAGCGAGTGCACCAGGTAGTAGAGAACGTCCTGTCCGGACGCCGCGGCGGCGATCCGGCCGGCGTCGGTGACGTCCACTGTCGCAAGCTCCACGCGGTCATACCAGGGCGCTTCGGCCAGCTTGGCCGGGGTGCGGGCCGCCGCGCGCACGATATGTCCCGCGGCCAGCAGCTCGGGAACGAGCCGGCTACCGACGTAGCCCGTCGCCCCGACCACCACGCACCTCATGCTTTGGCGCTTCCCACTCTCAGCGCCTTCGACCCTCCGCCGCCGGCCGCGGCCCGGACGCCCGCACGCGAAACCCCGAGACCGCCCCCAGCCACGTCTCGCCCGCGCCGGGCAGAGGCAGGCCCAGGATCGTCAGGCTGACCGCGTCAGCGGCGGCGCGCTCCGCCTGACGATCCTTCGAAGGTGATGGGGGGCGAGTGAAGGGCGGTCAGGCCCAGAGCTGGCCTTCCAGGGCCGCCTCGGCTTCCTCGAGCGTGCCGGCGTAGGCGCCGGTGGACAGGTACTTCCAGCCGCCGTCGCAGACGATGAAGGCGATGTCGGCACGCTGGCCCTCCTTCACCGCCCGGTCCGCCTGGGCGAGCGCGGCGTGCAGGATCGCGCCGGTCGAGATGCCTGCGAAGATGCCCTCCTCGGCGACCAGCTCGCGGGTGCGCCGCAGTGCCTCCCGCGGGCCCACCGAGTACCGCGAGGTCAGCACCGTCGGGTCGTAGAGCTCCGGCACGAAGCCCTCGTCGATGTTGCGCAGGCCGTAGACCAGCTCGCCGTAGCGAGGCTCGGCGGCGACGACCGTGATGCCCGGGACGCGTTCCTTGAGGTAGCGGCCGGTGCCCATCAGCGTGCCGGTGGTGCCGAGGCCGGCGACGAAGTGGGTGATGCTCGGCAGGTCCTCGAGGATCTCCGGGCCGGTCGTCTCGTAGTGTGCCTGCGCGTTCGCCGGGTTGCCGTACTGGTAGAGCATCACCCAGTCGGGGTTCTCGGCGGCGAGGCGCTTGGCCACGGCGACCGCCTCGTTCGAGCCGCCCGCCGCTGGCGAGGGGATGATCTCGGCGCCCCACATCGTGAGCAGCTGGCGGCGCTCAACGGAGGTGTTCTCCGGCATGACACAGATCAGGCGGTAGCCCCGCTGGCGACAGACCATCGCCAGCGAGATCCCGGTGTTGCCGGACGTCGGCTCGAGGACGGTGGCGCCGGGGGCGAGGACGCCGCGCTTCTCCGCGTCCTGCACCATCCACAGCGCCGCCCGGTCCTTGATCGAGCCGGTCGGGTTGTCCTGCTCCAGCTTGGCCCAAAGCCGCACGTCCGCGGACGGCGACAGCCTCGGCAGGCCGACGAGCGGGGTACGGCCGACCGAGTTCACCAGGGAGTCGTAACGCATGATCTGCTACCGATCTGTGCCCGCCGGCCCGATCAGCCGCCGGCGACGGCGGGCAGGATGGTGACGCCGCCCAGAGTCGCCGGCATCATGGCGGAGCCGCCGGCGACGGCGGGCAGGATGGTGACGTCGTCGCCGTCGGAGAGCTTCGCGTCGAGGCCGCCGAGGAAGCGGACGTCCTCGTCGTTGATGTAGACGTTGACGAAGCGGTGCAGCTCACCGGCGCCCTCGCCGGAGACCAGGCGGCCGCGCAGCCCCGCGTGGCGGGTGTCGAGGTCGACGAACAGCGCGCCGAGGGTGTCTCCCGCGCCTTCCACGATCTTCGAGCCGCCGGTGTAGGTGCGCAGGATGGTCGGCACGCGGACCTGGACTGCCATGGTGTTCCTCGTCTCCCTCGGCTCACTCCCGCCGTCACCCGGTGGGGCGAGGCGCCGTGCCCGGCGGGTCCGGGCACGAAAATACGTGTCATGGGCTGGCGTCCATGCTCCGCTCGCGGCTGATCAGCCCAGCCAGCGCCGCGAGCGGTCTTCAGTGTTTCAGGGTTCGCAGCCTCCGGACGCGCACCGACCGACATGATCAGATCCTTGGCGGCCTCCGCACGGCCCTACCAGGAACACCGTCGGCGGTGCCAACGCTTCCCGCGCCCTGCGTGGCCTCGGCGGCATGCGCGACCGCGGCGACGGTCAGCGCGCGCTGCGACAGCGGGCGCTGGCCACGCGGAGCAGGTCGACATGCAGGCGGGCGACCAGGCGCAGCTCGGGAACGCCACCGGCCACCGCGGCGGATCGCCACATCGGGTGGTGGGGCGCAGTCATGTCAGCCATCGTTGCACAGATATGACGTCAGCACTATGACACCAACATCGAGAACATCGTTCAGACGATCTCGACGGGCTCTTCCGTGATGACACCATCGACGATCCGAAACGACCGGAACTCGGTGGCGTCGGGCTCCCGGGTCGAGGCCAGCACGTAATGCGCGCCTGGCTCCGAGGCGAACGACACATCCGTGCGGGACGGGTAGGCCTCGGTCGCGGTGTGCGAGTGGTAGATGACGACGGGCTCCTCGTCCAGGTCGTCCATCTCCCGCCAGACACGGAGCTGTTCCATCGAGTCGAACCGGTAGAACGTGGGCGAACGTTCGGCGTTCTCCATCGGAATGAACCGCGACGGAGTGTCGGAGCCGGCGGGGCCTGCGATCACTCCGCAGGCCTCGTCCGGGTGGTCACGCCGAGCATGGTCAACGATCGCCTGCTGGAGGGCGCGCTCAATTCGCAGCACATTGACCAAGCTACCTGTCGCTGTGCGCTACCCGTCGCCGAACAGGGCGCGGACGAGGTTGTCGACGAGGGTGGTCAGCAGCTCGTACATCTCGATGAACGGGACGCGCGGGTCGTCGGCCGCCAGCTCGCCGAGCTCGTCGAGATAGTTCTCGTCGGTGATGCCCAGCCGGGTGCCGAGCACCAGGCGCAGATCGTTCAGCGTGGTCAGCCAGTCCTGGGCGGCGTCCTGGTCGAGTACCAGCACCTCGCCAGGCCCCGGCAGAGTCGCGAGCACCCGGCGGGCGGCGGCCCGTTTGTGGCCCAGGGCGTCGTCGGTGCGGCGGCGGCGGAAGTCCCCGGAGGCCAGCGGATCGTCCGGGTAGGGGTCGGGCAGCAGCCGAGCCAGCGCCGGGTCCTCCGGCGGCGGCGGCGCCGTGTCGCGCAGGCCGACGAGTGCCTCCAGCGGGTCGTCGACCGGCGGCGGCTCGAGCATCCCGTCGATCAGCCGCACGAGCTCGGCGAGGATCGCGCCCTCCCAGCGGGGCAGGCGAACCTCCACGCCCTTGCCGGTCCTGCGGAAGCAGTCTGGGGACCTGTAGAAGAACCCGCGCGCCACGTCCTCGTCCCCATCCAACGGTCTGCCCCGGATCTGGGGCGCATCGAGCTCCACGGGCCGGCTGTACCGGCTGGTACCGCTAGTCCTGTATTACGGTCGCCCACAGACCATAGGTGTGCAGGCGGGCGGCGTCGCGTTCCATCTCGTCGCGGCTGCCGCTGGTCACGGAGGCTCTGCCCTTGTGATGGACGTCGAGCATGAGCTTGCGCGCCGTCGCCTTGTCGTAGCCGAACAGCTTCTGGAAGACGTACGTCACGTACGACATCAGGTTGATCGGGTCGTTCCAGACGACCGTGACCCAGGGCCGGTCGTCGCTGAGCGCCTCGTCGAGCTCCTCGACCTCGACGGGCGAGACGGTAGTGGCTGTCGTCACCACCCCATTGTTACGCACTCGGTCGCCACCTTCTCGCCAGGCGGTCGCGCGGCGAAGATGGTCGCAGCAACCCGTCGACACAACCTGGCCACCACAAGTGACGGCGCATCAGCGCAGCGTAAACACAACCACCGCCCGACGCCTGACCAGCCCAGCCCCGGTCAAACACGCCAACCCCCGAAACCAGCCCGGGAGGGCGCCCTAGCGCCCGACCAGGCCGCGCCCGGCCGGGGTTCCTGCCGGATCGACGGAGTCGATCTGGCAGGTCTGGGGCGCGGAGCGTCCGGCCGCGGGACGGCCGCACTCGGTCGCCACCTTCTCGCCAGGCGGTCGCGCGGCTCAGACGGAGCGGCGCAGGAGCGGAGGATAGAGCGCGGTGGCGCTGCCGCGGCGGTAGAGCTGGGCCGGGCGGCCGCCGCCGGGGGGCGAGCTGACCGCGCCGACGGGGACGACGAAGTCCGGCGTGCTGAGGACCTTGCGGCGGAAGTTGGGCGGGTCGAGACTCACCGCCCAGGCGGCCTCGTAGACCCGGCGCAGATCGGCGAGCGTGAACGGCTCCTCGCAGAACGCCGCCGCCATCGGCGTGTACTCGAGCTTGCTGCGGGCCCGTTCCACCCCGTCGGCGACGATGCGCGGATGGTCGAAGGCCAGTGTCGGGCCTTCCGGCGAGTCCAGGTCCTCGACCGGCCACCACCGGGCCTGCTGCCCGCGGCGGCCCGGCTCCGGCTGCGGCAGGTTCGGCAGCAGCGCCAGGTATGCGACGCTAACCACCCTGGTGCGTGGGTCGCGCAGCGGGTCGCCGTAGGTGTAGAGCTGCTCCAGGTGGCCCGCGGTGGTCACGCCCGTTTCTTCGGCGAGCTGGCGGCGCGCCGAGGAGTCAAGGTCCTCGTCGGCGCCCACGAAGCCGCCTGGCAGCGCCCAGTAGTCCTGAAACGGGGGCTCGTCGCGCTGGATGACCAGCACGCACAGCCGCCCCGCCCGCAGCGTCAGCAGCACGATGTCGACGGTGACGCTGAGGCTCGGCGGACCTGCCGGCCGCCGCGGCACCTCCTGGCCGCGCGACGTTCCCGGACCGGTGGCGCCGCCTTCGCCGCGGGTCGTCGCTGGGCTCACAGGTCCAGCTTCTCGCACGGGTGTGACACGGCCCCAGCGGCCATGCACCGGCCGCTCGGCGTCTCGCCGGGGAACGGTCGTCTCCTTGTCGTCGTCTCCCTGAGGTCCTTTCCCTGCAGTCCCGGTCGCCTCGCTAGGGGGTCGGGACGGCGCTGATGACCGGCAGGCAGGGGTGGCCGAAGGTGACGGAGCGCGCCTGGGCGGGCAGGTCCGCGATCGCGGCCCGGTGGTGTTCGCGGGCGCGGCGCAGCCCTGCGATCCCCGTCATCGTCTCGTCCACGACGGCGCCGGCGCGCACGAGTGGCACAAGCAGCGGCCGGTCGCGCCCGAGGCCGCCCAGCGGGCTGGGGACAGTCTCGGCAGTCTCGGCGCGCTCGGCGCGCTCGGCGGGCTCGACGTCTCGGATCGCTGACCGGCTCCGCCCGTCCGGCGGGGTCCCCGGGTCTGATCCGGTGGGGACCCTGCCGCCGACCGTGACAGCCCGCGTCGCGGACGGCGCCGGCGAGATCGGCCAGAGTGGTGGCGGCGCGAGCGCGGGGGCGGCGCCCTGGGCCGGGCCGTCCGCCGGGGGGCGCCACTCGGCACCGCTGCCGCCGGGGCGGTAGCCGACCGGCACCACCAGGTCCACGACGGCGACTCCGCCGGCGTCGTGCCGGCGCAGCACCTCCTTGCGGCCACCGCGGGTCGCCTTGCCGACGGAGGTCTTGGCCACCGGGCGGCCGTCGACCTCGACCAGCTTGTAGACGAAGCCGGCGGTGGGCGCGCCGGAGCCGGTGACCAGGCTCGTGCCCACTCCGTAGCCGGCCGCGGGGACGCCGGCGAGCCGGGCGATCCCGTGCTCGTCGAGGTCGCCGGTGACGATGATCCTGGTGCCGGTGGCGCCGAGCGCGTCGAGCTGGGCGCGGGCCGCGCGCACGCCGGCGGCCAGGTCGCCGCTGTCGATGCGCACCGCTCCCAGGCCGGGGCCGGCGGCGGCGACCGCCGCTTCGATGCCCTCGGGCGTGTCGTAGGTGTCGACGAGCAGGGTGGTGCCCGGGCCGAGGGTGGCGACCTGGGCGTCGAATGCGGCCCGCTCGGTCTCGTGGACGAGCGTGAAGGCGTGCGCGGCGGTGCCCGCCGTGGGCACGCCCCAGCGTCTGGCCGCCTCCAGGTTCGACGTGGCGGCGAAGCCGACGAGGTAGGCGGCTCGCGCGGCGGCGACCGCGGCTTCCTCGTGGGTGCGCCGGGAGCCCATCTCGATGAGCGGCCGGTCGCCCGCGGCCTGCACCATCCGCGCGCCAGCGGCGGCGATGGCACTGTCGTGGTTGAGCACCGACAGCGTCAGGGTCTCCAGCAGCACGCACTCGGCGAAGGTGCCCTCGACCACCAGCACCGGCGTGCCCGGCAGGTAAGGCTCACCTTCGGCAAAGCCGTGGATATCGCCGGTGAAGCGATAACTGGTGAGCCAGTCGGCAGTGGCCTCGTCAATGGTGCCGTCGCCGACGAGGAGGCTCAGTTCGTCGGAGCCGAACCGGAAGTCGGCGATCGCGGCGAGGAGCCGGCCGATGCCGGCGACGACACCGTACCGGCGGCCGGCGGGCAGCGACCGGGTGAACACCTCGAAGGTCGCCTGCCGGTACGCGGCACCTGATTTGAGCGCCGCGCGGAGCATCGTCAGCTCGTAATGATCTGTAAGCAGCGCCGTGGACATCCGAACCAGGGTAGGTATCCGCGCGCCGCAACGCGCGGGAAAGGTCCAAAGACTGGGCGCCAAGTACCCCCTTGTTCAGGGCGGCGGGCGCGGGGCGTCATCAGCACAGAAGGGCCATGACCGGGCGGCCTGGGGTGACGGTGCCCACCCGGCACCGATGGCGGAATCCTTGTCGTCGCAGGCGTCCGTGCCCTGGCCAGGAACGACGGTTCGCCGGAGCACACAGGGAGATCACACCCGACGCGGGCCGGTCGCACCGAAAGCCGGGCGGGATCGGGCAGGCTGGGACGTGCGCGGGCTCACCGGACGTGCGCTGATGAATTGGTCACTTCATGTGGCGGCCGGCGCTCGTGTCGTCGGGGTCCCGGACTGCCGAACCGCCACCAGCACCCGGCGAAGCGGTCCGGGGATGACGCGATCGTCCGCCAGGGGTGGCATGGGATCGTGGAGACCGTGCACGGCAACTATGCAGGGGTATTTCTGGTCGTCGTCGGCGGAGCGCTGTTCGCCCTGTTGGTACTGGGCGGCCGGGCCGGAAGAAGCCTCGCGCGGGAGGTCTGGGGCCGCATGGGTCTCCTGCGCTGGGTGGCGGTGGCCATCGTGGTCGTCGTCTTCCTGGACCTCGCGGACGGCATCCCGAACAGATAGCGCCCAATAGCAACAAAAGAACAACGGAATACGAAGAAGTCGACGGGATATCACCGGTAGCCGGGCGGGAACGGCCGCCGTAGGCGTAGGCCTTCGGAACCCGAGCAAATTTTCATGAGCTTGGTCACCGACAGTCAGCCGGGGCGCCGCCACGCGAGCAACCCGTCCGCCCAACTCAGCCACAGGAAGTGACGGCGCATCAGCGCTGGCGTCAACGCGACCACCCCGCTGGCCCCTGATAGCACCAGCCCCGGTCGAGAACGCCAGCCCCGTGACCAGGCCCGGGAGGGCCCCTAGGGGCCCGACCAGGCGGCGCCCGGCTGAAGGCGCTCCGCGCCTGCCGCCAGGCGCCGCCGTACGAATTGTGCCGATGCGCCCATGGATGCCCGACTAGTTAGGCTTACATCCTGTAACCCAGCTACGACCCGAGAGGACACCGGGTGACCGGTCAGACCTGGCTGTGGACATCGCCGCCGCCTACCCCTGCCCCCGTCGGAGTCGGCCAGCTGCTTCGCGCCTACCGCCAGGCGCACGGTCTGACTCAGCAGCAGCTCGCCGACCAGCTGGGATTCGACCAGTCCTATGTCTCCAAGGTCGAAAGCGGCCGGCGCGCCATCCATGACATCTCGACGCTGCGGCATATCGCCCGCCACCTCGACCTCGCGCCAGAGGACGTCGGCCTCGCCCCCGGAACGCTCGCCGACCGGCGCCGCGACGCCGCCCGGGACGTGTTCGCCGAGCAGGCGGCCGCCAGCCAGCGCTCCTGGCGGGTCACCCGCGACACCCTCAACCGCAACCGAATCAAGCTGGCCAAGGCCGCGGCCGGACTGTACCCGGACACCTACCGGCTCTTCTCCGGCCTGTTGGCCCGGCCGGGCTGGATCTGGCCACGCCCCCTCGACATCGACGAGGTAGGACTGCGCTGGGCCGACGACGTCCCCGAGCCGGTCCTCACCGGCGGCGAGCCGCAGACCGACGGTGCCCGCCCGCTGATCGCCGACGGCGGCCCCTACGTGCGCTACCAGCGCTACACCCGCGCCATGCGCGACCTGGATCGGCCGACCCTGTTCGAGAACCGGTTGAGCTTCCGCCTGCTCGACATCGCCGGCGCCTCGGCCACCCCGGGCACCGTCGCCGGTCCCGGTCCCGGTCCCGGTCCCGGTCCCGGGGCCTGGGCCAGGGACGACTCCGGCGGCCGCCCCATGCTCTCGTTCGGCCACACCACCTACTTCGACGCCGTGGACGTCTGCGAGACGGTGGCGCACGAGACCGCGGCCGCGATGATGTCCGGCGGTCTCGCCTGGTCGTCGCTGCCGTTCCGCCGCCACGTCGGCGACCCGTTCGACCTCTCCAGCCGGCCGGTGCTGCCGTCCATCAACACGCTGACCGTCCGGGCCGACCGCGACTCGGCCAGCTTCCTGCTGCATCGGCGCAGCGCCGGCTCGGTGGCGACCGCGGGCGGCGTCTACCACGTCATCCCAGCCGGGGTCTTCCAGCCGTCGGGCATCACGCCCGGCCACCACCGGGCCGACTTCGACCTCTGGCGCAACATCATGCGCGAGCTGTCCGAGGAACTGCTGGGCAACACCGAGCACGACGGCAACTCGTCCACACCGATCGACTACGAGGCGGACGAGCCGTTCCGCGCCTTCGACGAGGCGCGCCGGGACGGCCGGGCGCGGGTGTACTCCTTCGGAGTCGGCATTGACGCGCTGACGCTGTTCGCCGAGATCCTCACGGTCGTCGTCATCGACGCGGACACCTTCGACAGCCTGTTCGCGGAGATGGTGCACAGCAACGCCGAGGGCAGTGTCGTCGCCGCCGGGCCGCACCGCACCGTCGCCGAGGGCATCCCGTTCACCTACACCACCATGCGCCGGCTGGTCGACAGCGAGCCGCTCGCCCCGGCCGCCGCCGCCTGCCTCGAGCTCGCCTGGCGCCACCGTGAGCTGCTGCTGCCGGGGCTTCGGCTTCGAGCGGCGTCCTGAGTGAGCCTGCTGCGTCCATCGGAATCCGGGGCAGACGGCACATCAGCGGCAACCAGCGGCCGAGCGGGCATACTGGCGGCGCGCGGGGGAAGCCCACGGGTCCTGGTCACCGGTGCCGGCGGGTTCATCGGGGGCGTCGTCGCCGACCTGCTCGCGGCCCACGGCCACCAGGTCACCGCGCTGGTGCACCGCGACGAGCCGGCGCGCAAGCCGCCGGCGCTGCGACCTGGCATCGAGATCGTCGCGGCCGACCTGCTCGACGCGCGCTCGCTCGAAAGAGCCCGGCTGGACCGAGGGTTCGACGGCGTCTGCCACCTCGCGGCGCTGACGAGGGTGCGCCAGTCCCGCGCCGAGCCGCTGCGGTACTTCGAGACCAACGTGACCGGCACCGTCAACCTGCTTGCCGTGCTCGACCGCGGCGTCGCGGCCGGTGGCCCGCCGCCGGTCGTGGTTTTCGGCTCGACAGGGACCGTCTACGGCGACCCCGGCTCCGCCCCGGTCCCCGAGACCCGGCCGGCCAAGCCGGTGCATCCGTACGGCGCCTCGAAGCTCGCGGCCGAGTACGCGATCACGCACCAGGCGGCGACCGGCCGGATCGGCGCGGCCGTGCTCCGCTCCTTCAACGTGTCCGGCGGCGTGCCCGGGCACGTCGACCTGGACGCGACCAGGATCATCCCGGCCGCGCTCCTCGTCGCCGCCGGCGGGCGGGACACCTTCCGGATCAACGGCGACGGGCGGGCGCTGCGGGAATACGTGCACGTGCGTGACGTCGCCGAGGCCTACGCCCTGGCGCTGGCGGCCGTCCCGCCCGGCGAGCGGCGCATCTACAACGTCGGCAGCGGGACCGGCGTGTCGGTCAACGACGTGCTCGCCGCGGTGGAGCGGGTCACCGGGCGCCCGGTACGGCGGGAGTTCGGCCCGCCGGTGGCCGAGCCGCGGGCGCTTGTGGTCGACAGCAGGCGGATCCGGGCCGAGCTGGGCTGGCAGCCCCGCTACTCGGCGCTGGATCAGATCATCGCCGACGCGTGGCGCTGCTCCCTCCCTTCGGACGCCCTGGACCACGCGGGCCCCGGAGCTGCGCCAGCCTGGACGGCCGATCGGACACCTACGCCGATGTGAGAAGTACCGCAGCGCTATGCCGCGGGGGCCTTGGACCCGGCTGGAGTGGTCGCCGGAACCTGGAAAGGTCTGTGACGTCACGACGGAAGCGGGGCCCATGACCGAATGCCTCGGGATGCATGAGGAGAGCCATGCGCCAGCGCCTGCCGCCCGAGTGAGCCGGCCTTACCACGTCTACGACCACGAGGGCGAGCACCTCGGCTCCTTCACGGCCTGGGAGACCGCCCACGAGTGGGCCCACCTACAGGTAGTGGTGGGCTCGCTGCCCGCGCCCCTCGAAGTCGAGGACAGCGGCCGGCAGGCTCGCCGCCACGTGTGGGCCGACCGCTGCCTGCCCGTCGCCTCCCCGGCCGACGTCACCGACCTGGCTGGCACCACCGATCTGGCCGACGCCACCGACCTGGCCGACGCCACCGACCTGCCCGAGACCGCCGACCCGGCCGACGCCACTCACCCGGCCGTGACCGCCAGTCGGGCCGGCGCCACCGCGGAGACCACCGACGCGAGCACGCCGCTGACGGAGAACACCGCTTTCGGCTTCGCCCCGACACACCCCCGCCGGCCAACCTGACAGTAGACGTTTCACGTCCGTCCCCGCGAACCGTTCGTTCACGGACGGTCACCCGATGGCCCCTCAATCGGCTCGCGCGGCGTCGCATTGACGACCGATACCTGCGAAGGCGCAGGTCGGCGACCGGGGCAGTCGTGTGCGCGATTCTGTTTGGCCACCCCCATGGGCACACCTCGCCACCTCCGCACACTAATCTGGCGTCTAACGGCTGGCGATCTCCTCCGCGCGCGTGTCCCACGTGCCGCGGCACGGGTCGCCTTGGCGGAAACCGGCGGGTACCCCGCCTGACTTCAAGATGAACACGTTCCTGGGGGAACAAAGTGGACGAACAGAGCGCTGGCGCGGCGGAGTCGCGGACCACCTCGCGGCTGGTGGTGGACGTCGTCCGGGCGCTGCGGGGATGGGTGGTCATCGCGGCGGGCGCTGTCCTGCTGCTCAGCTGCTACCTGGGGGTCTCCGGCGAGACGGACCCGGGGCTTCAACTGCCCTTCGTGGTCTCCGGCGGGTTCGGCGGGCTGGCACTCGTGCTGGTCGGCTGCGCCCTGCTCATCGCCGACCGCCTGGAGTCGACGCGGTCCGGCCGCACCGCGGCTGGCCAGGCCGGCCAGGCGCGCCTCGCCGCGCAGGTCGACGATCTGCACGCGCTGGTGGTCACCGCGGCGAACGCCGCCCCGGCCGCTCCCGCGGGCGTCGCCACCGTGCCGGCTCCGGCCGGGCCGGTCGGGCCGGCCACCCAGTCAGTGGAGCAGCCCGTCGCGGCCGACGACACCTCGGTCTACGCGGTGCCGGGTGGGCGTACCTTCCACCGGCCCGGGTGCGAGCTGCTGGCGGGCAAGGCGGCGCAGCGAGTCGAGGCGTCCCAGGTCGCCGGGCGCGGTCTGTCGCCGTGCTCGGTCTGTGCGCCGATCCTGGTCGGCTAACCGATGGTCAGCGTCGACCTGGCGATCGCCGGCCTCGCCATCGGCGCGATCGCCGCGCTGTCCGGCATCGGCCTGCTGGTCACCTACCGGACCAACGGCGTCCTGAACCTCGCCCAGGGCGGCATCGCCACCCTGGTCGCCTACGTCTACCGGCAGATGACGGTCGAGTGGGGCCTGCCCAAGTCGCTGTCGGCCGTGATCGCGATCGCCTTCCTCTCGCCACTGCTCGGCGTGCTGCTGGAGCGGTTCGTCTTCCGGCCGCTGGCTCGCCGCCGGGCGTCCGCGGCCGAGTCGCTGGTCGCAGGCCTCGGCGTCATGGTGCTCATGCTCGGCATGTGCGCCGGCATCTGGGGCCTCGGCTCCAAGAGCGACACCCCGGCGCTGTTCCCGAACGACTCGGTCGGGATCAGCGGGCACCGCATCGGCGTGGACACGATCAGCACGCTCGCCCTCATCGTCATCTTCTGCGTCGCGCTCGGGCTGGTGCAGAACCGCACCAAGTTCGGCCGGCAGATGCGGGCCGTCGTCGACGACCGTCAGCTAGCCGAGCTGTCCTCGGTGCCGGCCGACCGGGTCGCCGCCGTCGGCTGGGCGTTCGGCACCACGCTCGCCGGGTTCACCGGCGTGCTGCTCGCGCCCAAGCTGCAGCTCTCGCCGTACGGGCTCTCGCTGGTGGTACTGGAGACGTTCGCGGTGGTCGTCGCCGCCCGCCTCGCCAGCCTGCCGGTGGCCGTGCTCGCTGGCCTCGCGATCGGCATCCTGCAGAGCGAGCTGACCCAGTTCAAGGTCACCGGCCGGTTCGAGGACGTCTACCGGTCGCTCGAGTCGAACCTCTACGTCGTCGTCCTCCTGGTACTGCTGCTCGCGATCCCGAAACTGCAGGAGCTGGGTGACGCCGGCTCGGCCGGCCGGCTGTCCAGCCGCGGCGCGCAGGACGCGGCCGGGACGGTCGAGGAACGCAGCAAGGACCTGGTGTGGAAGCTCGCGGGCTTCGTCATGCTGCTCACCCCGCTGCTGTTCGGGGCCGCCGACCTGCGTTCGGCCTTCGACGTCCCCGCCATCGCCCTGATCATGCTCTCACTGGTCATCGTCACCGGCTACAGCGGACAGGTGTCACTCGGTGTCGCCGGCTACGCCGGCCTCGGCGCGCTGTTCTCGCTGAAGCTCGCGAACGGGGACTTCCTCGGCCTGCCGAAGATGCCCGGACTGCTCGCGATCCTCGTCGGCGCGATCCTCGTCGCCCCGGTCGGTCTGATCACCGGCTACCCGGCGATCCGCCGCCGAGGCCTCACGCTCGCCCTGACCACCTTCGCCGTCGGCGGCGTCGTCAGCCACTTCGTCTTCGACCAGCCCAGTCTCTCCAGCGGCCTCTACGTCCAGCCGCTGTACCTGGGCAACTGGATGCTCAACGACAAGGCGTTCTACATCGTCGAGCTGATCGGCCTGGGCCTCGGCCTGCTCGCGGTGCGCAACCTGCACCGGGGCCGGCTCGGCCGGGCGCTGCTCGCGGTCCGGGACAACAGCGGCGGCGCGGCGGCGGTCGGCGTCGACGTGCGCAACCTCAAGCTGATCGCGTTCACCATGTCCTCGGTGGTCGCGGGCCTCGGCGGCGCACTACTGACCCTCGGATCGTCGTCGTTCTCGTCGACGACCTACCAGCCGATCCAGAGCCTGCTGTGGTTCACCGCGGTCGTCGTGTTCGGCGCCGACAGCGCGATCGGCGCGATCATCGGGGCCTCCCTGATCGTCGCGCTCGACACGCTCGCACCATCCGGATCGTCGACGCTGGCGATCGGCATCCTCGCCCTCTCGCTCGGCTGGCTGCCCGGCGGACTCGCCTCCGCGGTCCGCGGCCTCATCCGGTTCGTGGCGCAGCGCCTGGCGGACCAGTTCGTGGACCCCGCGGACCTGGTGGCCCGTCCGCTGCCGCGGACCCCAGCCCAGGCGGGTCTCGGCTCGGCCGGAACGGCCATCCCACGCCCCACGGCCGCGCCGGGCGCCGCAGCCTCGTCAGCGGCCGCCGGGACCGTCTGGCCACGCGGTGGCATCTCACGGGGCGCCAGCCCTGTCGCCGCCGCCAATCCCGCCGGCCTCCTCGCCGCCGAACAGGTCGCCGCCGAGCGCGGGCTCGCCCTCACCCCGTTCGGCCGGAGCCTGCTGGGCATGTTCGGCGCCGGGGCCACCGGGCCCGGTGCCGCGATCCCGGGACCGGCTGGCCAGCTCGACCCCACCGACGCCGACCCGCCCGCCACTCGGACCGGGGGCTGGGTTCCGGTCGTGTCGGGCAGCAACCACACGAACGGAGGCCTGCGGTGAGCCGCCCCGAACTGCGCGCCGTCGGCCTCGTCCGCCGCTACGGCGGGCTCACCGCGGTCGACCACGTCGACATGACCGCGCCCCCCGGCCTGATCACCGGCCTGATCGGGCCGAACGGCGCCGGCAAGTCGACCCTGTTCAGCCTGCTCACCGGCGTCGAACAGCCCGACGGCGGCGCCGTGATGCTCGGCCACCGCAACATCACCAAGCTGCGGCCCGACCAGCGCTCCCGGCTCGGCCTGGTGCAGACCTTCCAGCTGCCGTCGCTGTTCACCAGCATGACCGTCCGGGACAACCTGCTGGTCGGCGTCGAGAACCGGCGCCGTGACTACGCCGGTGGCCTGTTCGGCCGCGGCGTGCGCGGCAACCCCCGCCACGACGAGCTCGTCGACGAGATGCTGGCCTCGCTTGGCCTGACCGACCTGGCAGGCGTGGTCACCAGCTCGCTGCCGACCGGCGCGCTGCGGCTGGCCGAATGCGCCAGGGCGCTGTGCACCCAGCCGGACGTCCTGCTGCTCGACGAGCCGGCCAGCGGCCTCGACGCCGCCGAGACCGACCGGTTCTCCCAGCTGCTGCGCCGGATCGCCGACCTCGGCGTGGCGATCGTCCTCGTCGACCACGACGTCGACCTGGTGTTCACCGTGTGTGACCAGGTCTACGCGATGGTCGGCGGCAGGGTCGTCGCCCAGGGCGCGCCGGCCGCGGTGCGGGCCGACCCGACCGTCCAGTCCGTTTACCTCGCGCAGGGATCGATGGCCACATGACCACCCCCTACTCCTCGGCCGACGCCATCGCGGCCGGCTCGTCCGCAGGTGCCCTCGCGGCCGCGGCGGCGGCGACGCGCCGGGCCGGCGCCCCGACGGCCGACGGCATCGAGCTGCGGCTCACCGGCGCCCGCGCCGGCTACGGCGCCGTCGAGGTGCTGCACGGCCTGGACATGCTCATCCCGTCCGGCAAGGTGACCGCGCTGCTCGGCGTCAACGGCGCCGGCAAGAGCACGACGCTGCGGGTGCTCGCGGGCCTGGTGCCGCTGCGCAGCGGCACGCTGACCTGGCGAGGGCAGGCCATCACCAAGATGTCCGCGCTCGACCGGGCCCGGCGCGGCCTCATGCTGGTGCCGGACGAACGGGCCGTGTTCGCGAGCCTGTCGGTGCGCGACAACCTGCTCGTCGTCGCCGAGGCCACCGGGCACCCGGACATCACCCCGGCGCTGGAAGCCTTCCCGAAGCTGCGCGACCGGCTGCCCCAGCGGGCCGGCTCGATGTCCGGCGGTGAGCGGCGGATGCTGGCGCTGGCCCGCGCGCTGCTCGCGCAGCCGTCCGTGCTGATGGTGGACGAGCTCTCGCTCGGCCTGTCGCCAAAGGTGGCGGCCGAGCTGTTCGAATGGCTCGCGACCGTCGCCGCCACCGGCACCACGGTCATCCTCGCCGACCAGTACACCGACGCCGCCCTCGGCATGGCCGACCTCGCCTACGTCCTGCACCGCGGCGAACGCTCCTTCGTCGGCGACCCCGCGGAACTCGCGCGTAGCTGAGTTTCTGGTCCGCTGTGTTTCTTGGTCCGCTCCGTCCGGGCGCGGCGCTGCGCGGCCGTCCTCGCCTGGCGGCGCGGAGGTAGCCCGCGAGCCGCCAGGCGAGCGGGCTGCCGGAGCGCCGTGTCCGGACGGAGCGGACCAAGAAACAACCTTCCAGCTTGTTTGGGCTCACGAACGCCGAGGGGCGCTCACCCAGCAACCGCCGGGTAAGCGCCCTTCGCGTCGTTCATCGTTCGAGCCTGGACCCGTGCCTCGAAAGGCCCGTCGTCAGCTGCGGGTGCGGCCGGTCAGGCAGCCGAGAAGCTGTAGAGCGGGACGTTGAAGCAGTTCTTGGCCATGTCGTCGGTCTGCGACGTCCAGCCGGCCTTGCCGGTCGGGGCCGAGTTGGTCCAGCGCGCCACGTTCAGGCAGGCGTTGTCGGTCGCCGGCGGTGGCTGGCGGACCTTGAAGTTGCGCGGGATGAGCAGCCCGCCCGCGTCATAGGTCGTCGTCGCCATGTAGTTGTCGACGCACTTGCGGGTCAGGTCCGCGCCGCAGGACTTCATCGCGTCGGTCAGCCACATCGCCGAGAGGTAGCCCTCGAACATCCACATGTTCATCTTGGCGACGCTGCCTGGGAAGTACTTCGCGATGGCGTCCCGGTATGCCTTGACCCCCGCGATGCTCACGTTGTTGTAGTTCTCGGACAGGCTGATCGCGTAAAGGTTGTTCAGGCAGGTCGGCGTGAACTTGTAGGCCTCACCGGCGGTGTCCGTCCAGCTCTGGGTGGTGGTGACCTTCGCCTTGAGCGGCATGTTCTGCGACTGGATCGACTGGCACAGCGAGACGTTGGCGTCGGAGGTCAGCGCGTCGAAGACCAGGTCGGTGTTGTTGCGCTTCATGTCGAGCACCGCCGCGTCCCAGTTCGGGAGGCCGAGGTTGATCGACTCTTTGAGGACCTTGTAGCCCTCCTTCTCCAGGCCCAGCGCGACCGAGTCGGCGTACTGCTTGGACGGCCCGATGTCGAAGTACACGACAGCCGCCGTCTTGGCGCCGAGCTTCTCCTTGAACCAGCGGTAGTTCGCCGTCGTGGAGTACAGCTTGCCGTCGTAGCCGGGCGCCTTGCCGTCCCGCGGGTAGCCGAAGCCGCCGTAGATCGAGTACAGGTGCGGGTACTGGTAGTAGGCCGTGCCGGAGACCGGCTCGCCGCCGACGTCGGGAACGCCCTTCTGGCTGACGTACGGCGCGCCCGCGTAGTCGAACGAGGTCGTGCCGGCGAAGGCGAAGACCTTGTCGTCGTCGATCAGCTTGTGGACGCACTCGACGTTGCCGTCGCCGCTGCCCTTGTCGTCACAGGTCTTGGCGGTGACAGTCCGGCCATTGACCCCGCCGGCGTCGTTCAGCGCCTTGAAGTAGGCCTGCGCGCCGATGAGCGACGCCGAGAAGGTGTCCGGGCCGAGGCCACTGGTCTGGCCCGCCATCACGCCGACCTTGATGTCGGACGCGGTGACGCCGGTGTCGGACGCGGTGTTGGCGGACGTCCCCTGCGTGCTGCCGCCGGTGCTGTTTCCCGTGCCGCCGCCAGCGTCGTGGACCCGGCTGCCACAGGCAGCCAGGGCCAGCGACGACAACGCCACAGCGGCGACGAGCGCTCGGGCTCGGATGGACATGCTCTCCCCTGGTGAGTTCCGTAACGCTGCCACGCTATTCCCGCGCTGACAGTCCGCAGGCTGCGGCCGGCGGGGCCGGCTCACACCTGCGCACCGCACAGAAGTCCCGCGGGCAGGCAGCGGGCCGTCTCACGACGGCCGGCCGGTCTGGCGCGGCTAACGCAGCGGCAGCAACCGCCGCCACCACGGACGGCGGTTGCCGGAGGCCGATGCTGGTTGATCTGGCTCGGTCGACGTTTCGGCATCCTCGATGTCGCTGTCGTCGCTGTCGTCGGCGCCCGCGCCCGTCGAGTCCGGCTCCGCGACAAGCTCCGCCTCGGCCACCGCGCCGTCGGCGACGGGCTCCGCCTCGGCGTCGGCCACCGGCTCGGCGTCGGCCACCGGCTCGGCGTCGGCGGCCGGCTCGGCGTCGACGGCCGGCTCGGCGTGGGCGGCCGGTGGCTGCGCGGCTGGCTCCGGTGCGGCCGTGGCTTCCGGCTCGGCCGGCTCGGCCGCACTCACCACCGGTTCCGGCTCATCAGCCGCGGGCTGCGGCTCATCGGTGGTCATCGGCACGTCGTCGCCGCCCGACTCCGCGTCGCCGGAGGCCGCCGGAACGGCCGACGCGGCCTCCTCCTCCGCGGGCACAGGCGCAGGCGCCTCGTCGTCGCCGGGGTTGCGAGCCGCAGGGATACCGGGAACGTCATCCGGCCCCTGGCGCGCGGCCGGGATCCGCGGCGGGGCGACCGCCTCCGTGCCGGCCGGCTCCGCGTCTGCCGCATCCGTGTCGACTACGTCTGCGTCGACCACGTCCGTGTCGGCTGTGAGCGCCTCAGCGGCCGCGGGCGCGATGGCGTCCTGCGTCCCAGGGGTGCTCGTGCCGGCCGGCGTCTCGGCACCGACCGCGGTCCGATTAACGATCTTGCCGTCAGGACCGACGGCTCGCACCAGCCGTCCCTGCTCGGCGAGCTTGCGACACGCGTTGTTGACAGAGCTGCGGCTGGCACCGACTGCCTCCGCGAGCCTGCCGTCGTCCAAACCGGCCGGCACCCCGGCCAGATGGCCGAGAATCCGGTCCGCAACAGTAGCCACGAAGCGGACGCTATACGTTATCCGCGCCTCACCGACAAGCGGGGTGTAACTGTCGGCGCGGCGTGCTCATCCTGCCGCGCGCCGCCCACCCGCCCATGCCCGTCCGCCAGAAAACCGCCACCCTACGTCATCGGCGCGCGACGGCCAGGCAGCGAGAAGCCACCTTGGGCGCCTACCCGTGTTCGGTTCGCCACCCGCGCGCCCGGCCGGCGACGACGGCCGGTCCGCGCGTCCTGCTGGCGGGGCAGGCGATCCTCCACCCGCACCGAGGTGCCCGTCCGGCAGCCGACACCGAGGCGTTCAGTCCAGGTGGAGAGCGTCCTCTTCCGGCGCCGGTGGCCACGCCACCCGGTCACTGAGGTCGCGCACCCGACGCCCGGTCAGCGCCCCGCCGCCGAGGCCACCGTCGTCCTCCGCGACCAGTCCGACCAGGCGCGAGCTGCCGGTGTCCTCACCGAACGGGCGGTTGAGCCCCTCGATGTCGTCGTCCAGCACCGGGCCCGACTCGGAGCGCTCCGCCTCCAGGTAGGGGTCGACGTCCGGGATCTCCTGGGCCAGCTGGTCGTCCAGCGAGGCGCCCGCCAGCCGCTCGGCGGCCGTCGGGCGCTGCCGGGTCTCGGCGCTCGGCCGGTCCGGGGCATCCCAGCTGTCGTCGAGAGGGTCCAGGCCCGCGTCGGTGTCACCCAGGTCGTCGCTGTCCAGGCTTTCCTCGACGGTCAGCGGAAGCTCATCGAGAAAACCGGACGAGGCGGACCCGTCCTGCACGTAGTCGGCGGGCTCGGTCATTGTTGCCTCCCGGTGGGTCTGGGTCGGGGCCCCGGCGGAGTTCCCCCGCTCACTCGGGTGTTGCGCACTCGGTGCCTGCTTCGCCCGTTCCCGGCGTTGACCACAGTAATCGGCCTCGCCCGATACCCGGCCTGCGCATGGGCGGCGCCCTCGGGACCCGCTCCGGTAGATGGCTCGCCACGACAGCCACATCCACAGCCACGATCGACGGCGGAGACCTCTGGACGGACCGCGGACGATTGAGAACCCGGTCGGCGGGAAACCGACGAGGTGTCAGGCTGCCGGCGCCCCCGCCGCACGGTCATCGGTCGTCGTCAACGACTGCCCGGTGCCGGCCGGATCGTCGTGGGCCGACGGGTCCGCGGGACCAGGCCGGGCGGTCGCGTCCTGGGCCGGCTGGGCCTCGAGGAGAAGACGCCCATCGGACAGGACCGCGACGCGGTCAGCCACCGCGGACGCCTCGCCCGCCGACCGAGTCGCGTACAACAGCGTGATCCCCAGCTGGCGATGAAGCACTCGCAGGTCGTCGGCGAGCCGGACCCGCAGGTCCTCGTCGTCCACCATGGCTAGCGGCTCGTCGAGGACGAGGACCCGCGGGCGCAGGACGAGCGCCCTGGCGATCGCCACCCGTTGCTGGTGCGCCGGCGAGAGCTGCGGCGGCCGGCGGCGGGCGTAGTCACCCATCCGGACCAGCTCCAGGGCCTCGCGGACGCGACGAGCCGCGGCGGCCTGGCCGGCCGGGGTCGCCGGTGCCCGCCCGCGCAGCTCGGGCGCGCCGCCGCGCAGGCCGAAGGCGACGTTGGCCGCGACGTCGAGGAAGGGAAAGAGACTGTAACGCCCGAACACGGCGGCGACGTGGCGGCGCAGCGCTGGCAGGTCGGCGGCCTCGGCCCCGTCCAGGAGCACGTGTCCCTCGGTCGGGGTGTCGAGACCCGCGACCAGGCGCAACACCGTCGTCTTGCCGGCCCCGGCGGGACCGACCAGGGCGAGCGACTCGCCGGGGGCGACGGTGAGGTCGATGCCGGACACGGCAGCGGTTGCGCTGACCACGGATGCCTGGGCGTCCGCGTCCTGCACCGGATCCCGCGTCGGCGAAGGCGGGACCGACCAGTGATGTGTCAGCCCAATTAGGCGCACCTCGCTAGCCCATCGGCCCACGCCCTGCATCACGCTCACCCCCAGGGGTTCCCTGCGCTACCGCCCGAACTGTAGCGAAGTCAGCCAAGCCGCCGGATCGAGCCGTCTCGGCGAGCAAATAGGGCGATCAACCGTCGTGGCTTCATGCCAATCCAGCCGATCCAGCCACCCGCGGGCATGGCAGGTTGTCGGCACTCGACAGTCGCCGCAAGGCGGCCAACATCAAACGTCGACCTCGGACGTCGGAGCCCCCGACAACGGCCGGTCGACGACCGGTTGGTTGGCTGGCCGGTTGGCCGGCAAGTTGGCTCGCTGGCAAGTTGGCTCGCTGGCAAGTTGGCTCGCTGGCTCGCTGGCTCGCTGGCTCGCTGGCTCGCTGGCTACGAATGCAGCCAGACCCCGACGGGCCCTGGGATGTTGCGCACGATCCAGAAGGCGACGACCAGCACCGGAATCGCCTTGTACAGCCACACGGGCATCCGCGGCAGCCGCACCTGCGGGCCACCCAGCAGGCGGGTCATGGAGACCAACCAGCCGATCACCAGATACGGGGCGGCGGCGATCAGCAGGATGTTGTAGTTCGCCGCGTGCCCGAGGTGGCCGTGCAGCAGCTGGTGCAGGCCCCGCATCGAGCCGCAGCCGGGGCAGTCCAGGCCCGTCACCAGCTTGAACGGGCAGGTCGGGTAGTGCCCCGGCTCGGCGGGGTCGACCGCGTAGATCATCGTCGAGCCCGCCACCGCGAGCACCGCCACGCCCACATAGCCCGCGAGCCGAGCACGGCGCGACCAGCGACGCCCCGACCATCCGGGAAGAGCCGCGCCGCCGCCCAGTCTCGGCACCGACGCATCGACGCCGACCAGCCCGGCCGTCGCGGCGGCCCTGGTAGGCAGGACGGGCACGGGCGGCTCAGACCCTTCGGACGACGGCGCGGGGTGCGGCGAGGTCGAGGGGCCGGGCGGGTCCGCCAGACTCATACTGACCAGCGTAGACCGACGCGGAGAGGACACGAAGGTGACGGACCGGGCCGACGAGACATCCGCGGACGAGACATCCGCGGCAGTGGGCCGGCCGGTGCCGCCGTACGCGGCCACGGACGATTCCGGCGCCGCCGACGGGCCAGGCTATGCCGGCCTCGCGACGTTCTGCGGCCGTCCGTGGTGCGAGACCGAGGCCGAAATGCTCGCCCGCCACCCGGACGTGGCCGTCGTCGGCGCCCCGTTCGACATCTCCACGACCCACCGGCCGGGCGCCCGGTTCGGCCCCCGGGCGCTGCGCGCGCAGGCCTACGACCCGGGCACCTACCACCTCGACCTCGGTATCGAGATCTTCGACTGGCTGAACGTCGTCGACGCGGGCGACGCGCACTGCCCGCACGGCCTCACCGAGGCCTCGCACGCGAACATCCGCGCCAAGGTCCACGAGGTCGCCCGGGCGGGCATCTTCCCGCTGATAGTGGGCGGCGACCACTCGATCACCTGGCCGGCGGCGACGGCGGTGGCGGAGGCGGTCGGCTGGGGCGAGCTGGGCCTGCTGCACTTCGACGCGCACGCCGACACGGCCGACATCATCGACGGCAACCTGGCCTCGCACGGCACCCCGATGCGCCGGCTGATCGAGTCGGGGGCGGTCCGCGGCCGCAACTTCGTCCAGGTCGGGCTGCGCGGTTACTGGCCACCACCGGACGTCTTCGAATGGATGCAGGACAACGGCCTGCGCTGGCACCTGATGCACGAGGTCTGGGACCGCGGCTCGCGCGCCGTGATCGCCGATGCGATCGCCGAAGCGGTCGACGGCTGCAAGGCGCTGTATCTCTCGGTCGACATCGACGTTCTCGACCCCGGTTTCGCACCCGGCACCGGCACCCCGGAGCCTGGCGGGATGAACCCCGCGGACCTGCTGCGCGCCGTCCGCCAGATCGCCCTGGACACCCCGATCGTCGCCGCCGACATCGTCGAGGTCTCGCCGCCCTACGACCACGCCGACACGACGATCAACAGCGCACACCGCGTCGCCATGGAGATCTTCGCCGCGCTCGCCCACCGCCGCCGCACCGCCGCCGGCGGCACCCCCGACCTCCCAGGAACCGCGCCCGCATGAGGACGGCCGAGGACACGGCGGGCGCGCACGGGCACCCGGCACAAGCCGCGAACTATGGCAGACAGGCAAGCCAATTCGGTTGCCGGTCTGCCACGGTTCGCGGTTGTCGGGTCCGGCGGGGTCAGCGGCATCCAGCGAGTGGCAGGCGGTGGCGGTGGTCGTCACGTCCTCGTCCAACGCGATCTCCACGTCCCCGAACCGGTCCGCCTACACCGCCGCCAAGCGTGGCCTGGTCGGGATGGTGCAGTCGGCGGCCCACGATTACGCCGCCGACGGGATCCGGATCAACCTAGCGCTCGCCTCGGACGACTTCCCCTACATGACCGCCGCCCAGATGGTCATTGATGGCGGCAAGACCGCCTACGCCTGACGACGCGGCACACCGCCGGGCCAGCCGGGCTGCCCGGGCTGGCTGGGCTGGCTGGGCTGGCTGGGCTGGCTGGGAGCAGCCGACTAACGACGTCCCAGCGCGTAGCAGGCGATGGCGGCGGTGGCGGCGACGTTGAGGGAGTCGACGCCGGCGGCCATCGGGATGCGGACGCGGCGGGTGGCGGCGGCCTGCGTGGCGGCCGACAGGCCCTCGCCCTCGGTGCCGAGCAGGACGGCGACGCGCGCGTCGGGCGCGGGCCGCAGCGCCGCGAGGTCGGTGGCGTCGGCGGCCGGCGTGAGAGCGAACAGCTCGAAACCGCGGTCGGTGAGCGTGGCGAGGCTCGCCGGCCAGGGGTCGAGGCGGGCGTAGGGCACCGCGAAGACCTCGCCCATCGAGACGCGGACCGACCGCCGGTACAGCGGGTCCGCGCACCGCGGGCTGAGCAGGATGGCGTCCATCCCGAGACCGGCCGCCGACCGGAAGATCGCCCCCAGGTTGGTGTGCGAGACCAGGTCCTCGAGGACGAGGACCCGCAATGCCCACGACAGCAGCTCGGCCGGGTCACGCGCCGGGTGACGCGCCATCGCGGCGAGGGCGCCGCGATGGACCTCGAAGCCGGTGATCTCGGCAAGGACGTCCGGTCCGGCGAGGTAGACGGGTACATCCGGCCCGATTTCAGCGGGGACAGCGTCCAGGCGAGCAGGCGACACCAGCACGGACCGCGGCCGATAGCCGGCGTGCAGCGCCCGCTGGATCACCCGCTCGCCCTCGGCGATGAACATCCCCTCGGCGGGTTCCTTGAGGCGGCGCAGGGCGACGTCGGTGAGGGCGACGTAGTCGGCCACGCGCGGGTCGCCCGGCTCGTCGACCGGCACGATCGTCAGCGCCGCCGGGACCGACGCTCCTGCTGAGGAGGCCGAGGAGGCCGAGGGCCGCCGGCTGCTTGCCGTCATCCGGACGAAACCCCAGGCCAGCAGAATCGGCCCACATGACCGCGCACCCAGACTCCCTCTCCCCCGCCGCCCCGAATGGCCGGCCGGCCGACCTGCTGGTGGCCGGAGCCGAGCTGGTCGCGACCGTCGACGCCGAGCGTCGTGAACTGCCCGGCGGCTGGGTGGCGATCACCGACGGGCTGGTGAGCGGTGTAGGCGCGGCCGCCGACGAGCTGCCGCCGGCGAGCCGGGTACTGCGCGCCGATGGCTGCCTGGTCACCCCGGGGCTGGTCAACACCCACCATCACATCTACCAGAACCTCACCAGAGCCTTCGCCCCGTCCCTGCACGGCACGCTCTTCCAGTGGCTGACCACGCTCTACCCGCTGTGGGCCCGACTGGACGAGGAGGCCGTGCACGTCTCGGCCTACGTCGGGCTCACCGAGCTCGCCCTCGGCGGCTGCACGACCACGACGGACCACCTCTACGTCCACCCGAAGGGCGGCGGTGACCTGATCTCGGCGGAGATCGCCGCCGCCCGCGAGCTGGGCATGCGCTTCCATCCGACACGCGGCTCGATGTCGCTGTCGCAGAAGGACGGAGGGCTGCCGCCGGACTCCGTCGTCCAGGACGCCGACGAGATCCTCGCCGAGTCGGCCCGGCTGGTCGCGGCGCACCACGACCCGGGGCACGGCGCGATGGTGCGGGTCGCGCTCGCGCCCTGTTCGCCGTTCTCGGTCAGCCCCGAGCTGATGAAGGCGACCGCCGAGCTGGCGGAGAGTCTCGACGTCCGGCTGCACACCCATCTGGCCGAGGACCCGGAAGAGGACGAGTACTGCCTCTCGGTCTACGGCCGCCGGCCCATCGACCACTTCGCCGAAGTCGGCTGGGGCGGCGACCGGGCCTGGGTGGCGCACTGCATCTGCCCGAACGACGAGGAGGTCGCCCGGCTCGGCGCCTGGGGCACCGGGGTGGCGCACTGCCCGAGCAGCAACATGATCCTGGGCGGCGGGCTCGCGCCGATCCGCGAGTTCCGCGCTGCCGGGGTGCCGGTGGGCCTGGGCTGCGACGGGTCGAGCTCGGCGGACTCGGCGTCGCTGTGGATGGAGGCCCGCAACGCGATGCTGCTCGGCCGGCTGCGGCACGGTTCGGCGTCGATGTCGGCCCGGGACGCCCTCGAGATCGCGACGCGCGGCGGGGCGGGCTGTCTGGGGCGGGTCGGCGAGATCGGCGAGCTTTCCGTCGGGGCGGTAGGTGATCTGGTGGTCTGGCCGCTGACTGGGATCGCGTTCGCCGGCGCCCTGTCCGACCCGGTCGAGGCCTGGCTGCGCTGCGGCCCGGTGGCGGCCCGGCACACCGTGGTCGCGGGCCGGCTGGTCGTCGAGGACGGGCTGCCGACGCACCCGGCGGTGGACGAGATGCTGGGCCGCCACCGGACGATCGCCGCCGGCATCCAGTCTGCCGTCGAGGACTCGGGCCCCCTCCCGGCCGCCACGACCCACGCCTGACGGCCGCGCTGGCAGCCGGCAGCGGGCAGCGGACAGCGGACAGCGGACAGCCTGACGGAAGTCTGACCGTGTCTGACGCACCCCGCCCGCGCCGGGACTCGGCTCATGCCGAAGGACGCCGTGAGACCTCGCCACCCTCGACGGCGCGCCTACTTCGAGCTGCGCCTCCGCGCCATCGGCGCCTGAGAAGGGAGCATGACCTGTGGGGGCGAAGACGCCGGTTCGGACCCCCACAGGTCAGGAGCAGGCAAGATCCTTCTAGCCGCGGAGGCGCTGCGATGGAGCTGAGTACGACACCGGGCGCAGGGGGGACGGCGGGTCCGGGCAGCACGGAGCCGCTGGACCTGGCCACCGCGCTGGATCTGCTGCCGAAGGTGGAGCTGCACTGCCACGTCGAGGGCACGATGCGGCCGGGAACGGTCCTCGAGCTGGCCCGACGGCACGGGTTGGCGCTGCCGACCGAAAACCTGGACGAGCTGTACTCGTACGGCTCGTTGAACGAGTTCCTGTCGATCTTCTGGCTGGTGCAGTCGACGCTGGGCGGACGCGACGACTGGGCCCGGCTCGGCTATGAAAGCGTCGTCGACGCCGCCGCGCACGGCCGGGTCTACGCGGAGATGTTCTTCACCCCGGCCCGGCATCTGGACTCCGGGCAGCGGATGGCCGACATCGTCGCCGGCCTCGCCGACGGGATCGCCGCGGCCGAGGCGGAGACCGGGGCTCAGGCGATGCTCATCGCGGACATAGACCGGGCGTTCGGCCCGGCGCCCGGTCTGCAGATGGTGACAGAGCTGGGTGAGCTGCGGCGCTCGGGCGTGCCGGGCATCGAACGGGTGCTCGGCGTCGGGATGGACTCCACTGAACTCGGCGTCGACCCGAAATCATTTATCGAGGCCTACCGGGCAGCGGCCGGCTTCGGCTTCCGGCTGACCGGGCATCAGGGCGAGAATTCTCCGCCGTCGGCAATCGCCGAGGTCATCGATGTCCTCGGCGCCGAACGCATCGATCACGGGCTTTCCCTGGTGGATGACCCGGAGCTTGTCCGACGGTTCGCCGCCGAGCGGATCCCGCTCACCGTCTGCCCAAACTCCAACATCCGGATCGCCAACGCGTTCCCGACGCTTACCGAGCACCCCTATCCGACAATGCGGGCCGCCGGCCTGCTCGCCACGCTCAACACCGACGACCCCGCGATGACCAACCTCGACCTCGGCTACGAGTACGCCTCGGTCGCCGAAGCCTTCGACTACACGTTCGACGACATGGTCGCCATCGCCCTCGACGGCGTCGAAGCCACCTGGCTGGACCCCGACGCCAAGCGCACCCTGCGCATCCGCGTCACCTCCGAGGCTGCCGCCCTATCGAGCCGCATTGCTTGACTACGCACCGAGACAGGCCTCGATAGCAGCTGAACAGCGGGCCTGAACGGAAACCCCAGCGTTCGACGAGGTTCATCCACGAGGACGCGGTGGGGGTGTGATGTGGGCGGAACCCGGGATGGTGGGTCAGCCAGTTTTTCACGGCTGGGTCTTGTCAGTGACACACTGACGGACCAGTTGGTGCAACGCACCTCCACCACCGAGGCTCCGATCAGAACGGACTTTCAGACAGGTCCCGAACGGCCCCGAAGTACCCCCTCCCACCGCGATCTCACCTGACTGTCATCCTCGCGATCGATCCAACTGAATACGCTACGACCAGGAAAGGCTATTCCGACGTCCGTGAAAGCGAGCCGCATCCACCATTCACCAACCAGCAGCATGTATTCATGCGCCCCATGGTCCTGGACCAGGTCCGAGAATTTTTCAGCCGTACTCGAGGCGCCCAGAAAATTGCCGCTCGCACAATGCTGGAGCCATTCCACCAGCAAAGGATCGGCGCAATCCGAATGATAGCCTGACGCCTCGATCTCGGCGAAGCTTCTCCTGGCTTCTTCCAGAACCCTCTCCGCCGGCGCGCTTCCGACCATCGACAGAGCGAGACGCGACCTGGAGCGTCCGATCGACACCGCATTTCCGAAACGCTCACTCATTTCCATGGACGATCTGGCCAGTAGTCGACCGCGGGACGGGTCGAAGAAAATTGCCGCCCAGGCTTCGTCGATGAGCATCAGAGCTGCCGCGGCATCCAGTCCGCCTCGCTCGGCATGATCGCGAGCAACACGGAACTCAATCTCCGCCTCGTCGAATCGGCCGCTGGCTAGCAGGATATGACCCTTCAAGTTCCGTGAGAACCGAAACAAACTTTCGTCTGGATGAGGAAGCTCTACCCATCGCGCCGCCTCATCAAAACGTCCTCGACGCTCGTCCAGCACCGCCAGCCAGGAGGCTGCCCGATCGCTCAGCGGTCCTTGAGACTGTGCGATGGGTGCCAGTTTTTGCTCAGCCTCGCTGTCTCGATTTCCTCGGACCATCACCTCGGCGAGCATGAGATCTACCCGTTCACGGGCGTGGGGTGCGAGGCTTTCGGAAGACGTCGCGTCTCTCATGAAGGATTCGGCGGCAGCCAGTTGTCCGACGCCTCGGCGGTACATACCGATGAAAGCACTACGCAAGGGGAGGAAATTGGTCGATGGCAACGGAAGAGATTCTAGGTAGTCGAAAGCCTCCCACTTCCCTAAGCCGACCAAGACGGTGCCGAGGTCCACGAGCCAGGACAGTTCGAGATCGAAAAAAGTTCCAAGGATGCAGGTCTGAATAAAGCACTCGGTCAACCTGCTCATGTTTCGCTCCGCCGGGTCAAGATCACCGCGCGAAGAAAATTCTAGATACTGAGCTACCCCCGCGGCTGCCTGCTGCCACTCGGCACCGGACCAAGGGTCCTCGGATACCACATCGTACTCACGAACGGAGTCGCGTAGCGTGTCGTGCAGCGAATACGGCAGCCATCCTTGACGATCACTCCGGACGAAGCTACGTCTTAGGAAACGCTGGATAGCGGCATCGGTGATATTTGGCACGGCAGCCTTCAAGAGGTTGCGGTCGAAGGCTTTGACCAAGGCTGCGGCGCGCAATAGCCGACGTTCGTCAGCATTCAGATCCCGAACGACTCGAACCACGAGTTGGGGTAGAGTAGTTCCGAAATTCTGCGGATCTGGAGTGCCTTCGACGAGCATCTCATCGTAGTGCTCTGCCGATAGCTCAAGATAGAGCGGCAGCCCCTCCGCGGCGGCGGTGATCCGTTGCCGGATTTCATCGGGAATCGCCGGTCGGCTCGGATCATCGTGCTCAGTGAGTCGCGTCCGAAGATATTCATCGGCGTCGCCGGGGCTGAGGCCCCCCACCAAGAACTGCGCACCGCTCGTCTCGGAGTCCAGCGCCGGCCACCTACCTGGGCCGGCATATTTTACAGTCGCGACTCGCGCCGGAGAACTCCAGTCAAGGCGATTTCGGCCGCTCATGACAAACAGGACGTTCGGCATCAGATATATCAGACGATTTACGGTGCCTTCCAAGCCTCCCAGCTCGGCCCTGCGTTCTTGAACGGCCTCCCAGGTGTCGAGAAATACGACGGCCGCAGCAGCCGAACTCCTTTGGTGATTGGCAAGATCCCAAGATATCAGCGACGGGAGAAACGGCCTGACCTTTTCCGGAGACGTCTCATCGATCAACGGTTGAAAATAGGGACAGTGTTGGAGCACCCGCTTCTCGTTCAGGCGTTTGATCACCCCGTCCTTCAGAAGGTTGCCGAGGCGCCAAGCCGTGCCGACGAGCCCGAACCCGCCGACAAGCGTGTCGAGGGTGCTTTGAATCTGTTCGGCCAATCCAATGTCGGCGCTCAGTCGACCAAGGCTCGAGCGGCGGCTCAGGAACTCGCCGAGCGGTTCACCCGGATGCATTCGCTCCCAATAGGTTGCAAATGCCAGATCGAAGGCCGGAAATTGCGGGATGACCTGGCCGAAGCTGGCTCGCAACCTGAGCAGCATTATCTCGACGTCCACCGCCGAAAGTTCGGCGAAATCGATGCGCGCGGAAATCAGTCGTTCAAACGAGCCTGCTTCACCCGAAGTAAATGTCCGCTGCAACTCTTTGGAAAGAGTCGTCTTGCCAATTCCACCCATACCATAGTAGACCAGCAGGTTCCTTCGAGGAATGGCTGGCGACTCTACGAGCCTCATGGGTTCGTCACCCACCCAATGAAGCTGACCCAATGTGGCCACGAAAGCAGCCTTCTCGGCCTGTCTATTCGTGAATACATCGTGGGCCGCAATGGCAGACGACGAAGGAATGCTGAACAACCGCTCGAGATCCATCTGTTTTCCTCCGGCCGGGCGCTCGGATCAGTCTAGCCTGACTGGGTAGCGACCTCGCCGAAACCGCCAAAACTAGGATCGAGTCTGGCGCAGAGTGAAGATGCCCACCCATGGCAGCACGCCGACGCCCAGCTGGGAACCACTCTGATCCGGCCCCGCCCGCCGACGCTGCTGCTGCCCGCTACACAGCGTTTTGGCCACCCGTGAAACAGGTGCGCTTTCTCGGGCGCTACTGAACGCCCAGATGTACTGAAACGATCTTCGAGGCAGTCACGGTACGGTAGCCAACGCCTCGGATCCCGAGAAACGCGGGAGCTGCCGCGCCGCACAGACTCCAGTCAGGTACCCGACGACACGCCACCGTCGACCGCCTCGCGGCCTCGGACGTCGAAACCTTCATCAGCATGTGCTTGACCGGCGCCACCACTTGCACCTTGGCTGAGAGGTACTCGATCAGCCCGCTCACCAGGTCCACCTGGCACGTTTATGAGGCCGGCGCGAAAAATGGTCGCGATCGCCTTCCAGGTGGCGTCCTGACGGCGCGATCGACCAATCGGGCCGGTTTGACTCTCAACACCTCGTGAACCGTCGGCCGTGCCTCCCCCCGAAGCACGGAATCACGGCCGTAAGTCCTCAGGCATGATGAGCCCATCAACGTGAGCGTCGGTGCGAAGCAGCGTCGCGATACCCGTTACCGGCCGCCGAGCTTGGTGACGACGGCGCGGTCGAGGTCGGCGGCCGCGAGGCCCGGGTCGTCGAGCAGACCCGCGTCGAGGGCCCGCAGGACGTGGCCGGCCAGGGCCCGGGCGGTCGCCGGCTCGTCGGCCACCGCGCCAGCGAAACGAGCCTCCGCGTAGGCGGACAGTCGTGCGAGCGCGGCCGGCAGGCCCGTGAGCAGGTTCGCGGCCACGGCGGCGTGCCGGCTCACCAGCTGGGCCGGATGCAGGTCCCAGCCCTGGTAAAGGCCGCGCCGCCAGGCCCTGCTCACCAGCCCGGCGTGGCGGCGCCAAGCCGCGTGCACCGCCTCGGACGAGCCGACGGGCAGCAGGTTGGACGAGCCGTCGGCGACCCGGATTCCGGTGCCGGCGGTCACCAGCTGCATAAGCGTCGTCGCGTGCTCGACCGCCGGGTGGTCGCTGGCCTGGTGCTCGGCGGCGATCCCGAGCGCGGCCGAGTAGTCGTAGGTGCCGACGTGCAGCCCGGTGACCCGGCCACGGCCGGCCTCGACGAGCTCGGGCAGGGCCAGCACCGCGGCCGGGGTCTCGATCTGCAGCTCGACGGCTGGCGGGCGCAGGTCGATCCGGGGCACCAGCTCGTCGAGCACGGTGAGAAAGACGCTGACCTGCTCGGGCGCACTCACCTTCGGCAGGGTGATCACCAGGCCGGGCGGGCCGCCGTCGTCACCCGCGAGCGCGGTGAGGAACAGGTCGAGGCTGCGCAGCCCGCGGTCGCGCACGGCCGGGTCCAGCGACTTGGGCCGCAGCCCGTAGCTGGCCGGCAGTGCGCCGGCGGCCGCGGCGGCCCGCAGCGCCTCGGCGGCCGTGACGGCGTGCTCGTCCTCCACCTCGTCCGGCCGGATGCCGTAGCCGTCTTCCAGGTCGACCCGCAGGTCCTGGATAGGTTCCAGCGACAAGGTGCGCAGCACATGGGCGTACACCCGGTCGGCCAGCGCGGGATCGGTCTCCTCGATCGGCGTCGCTCCGGAACCCGCCGTCCCGCGGCCCGTCATCGCCGCAGGACCGGTCATTGCACGGCCCGTCATCGCATGGCCGGTCATCGCCGCATGGCCTGTCCAGGCGCCGAGGCCGGTCGCGTCGGCGAGCTGCGTCGGCGACCCTGCATGTTCCGCGAGCGCCGCGCGCGCACTTTCACCCCATTCGAGCACCACGTCGGGATGAAGCCGTTCCGCCGACACGTAGCAGGTGTGCACCGGCTGGCGGGTGCCCGGGTCGCCGGGATGGCGGGCTGCGAGTGCCGCGTCGACCGGCCCGAGCGGCGCCGTCAGCCGAGCAAGCAGGTGTTCAGACAGAATGGGCACACCATTCAGTCTCGCTCGCCGCGGCCTCCCGTTCCTGCCGAAACTGGCCAGAGCCTGCCGGCCAGCGCTGGGCACCGGGCAAACCGCCGCCCAAGACACCACCGGCCGCCACCAGTCGCGATCGGCGCGGTCGGCGCGATCGGCGCAGTCAGCTGCCTCGGTAGGACGACATGCTGTAAGGAGCCAGCAGGAGCGGGACGTGGTGGTGCGCCGCCGGATCGTCGATGACGAAGGTGATAGTCACCTCAGGGAAGAAGGTCGAGCGCTCCGCTGTGTCGAACACCAGCCGCCACCGCCCCGCCCCGTCCGCGGGAAGAGACGCGATCCGACCGTCAGCGTCCGTGACGGCCTCGGCAACCAGCCTCCAGCCCCGGGGCGATCCGTCGAAACCGAGAATGATCTTCTCTAGGCGGACAGCGACCCCGGTGGCGGGCCGGCCGACCCCGGTGTCGAGGACATGTGTGGACAGCGACATCTGGGCCTCACGACTCACAGCGGGCGGGCAGCGACCACAAGCAACCGACACCTGAGTGGTACCGGAAGGTGACGGATTGGGCATACCCCGCCGATAGGACAGTGGGCAGGAAAAGCGTGCCAGACGGGACAGGTGACCTGCGCGGCACCACCGTCGACCGTACCTGACCTGCCGATCGATGCGCCCTTTGGGTCGCCGGATGCGCCGTTAGGCCGCCCGCTTTCGGCGGACGGCGTCGTCGACGCGGCCCGCCCGCCGGCGAATGCGCCCCGCGGAAGTGCCTCGACCAGCGCCCCGCCCGGCGCCCCGCCCGGCGTCGCTCGTCACCGGCCGTCGACGGGCCGCCGCCCGGCGACCATCGTGCGCGTCGAGGCGACGCAGAGCGCCCGGAAGCACGAGCTGAACCTGGCGGGCCGCCTGATCGACGCGCTCGCCGACGGTTCGCTCGGCGGGCGCCCGCCGAGCGGGAGGCGTCCGGATGGCCGGCTGGCGGTGCTGGTTGCGCCAGCTGTAGGAGAGCCCGGGAAAGCCGTGACAGAAGACCACGAGGGGCCCCTCCCCCGCGGTCGCGACTCGGAGGGTTCCGTCAGGGACGGCCACATCGTCGTAGTCGAGCCTGGTCAGGGCCATATCGCTCCGTTCTGATCGTCAGTCGGCGGCGTGCTGCATCGCCTCGTCCACCTCGGCGAGGATGCCGCGCATCGCGGCCTCGGCCGCGGCCTGGTCACCGGCCTGCACCGCCTCGGCGACGTCGGCGTGCAGCCGGATCGCGGCGGGCTTCGGGCGGCTCGGCATGAGGTCGTGGCGGGTCCGCCCGGCCAGCACCTCGGCGACCATCCCGGAGAAGGCCGCCAGCATCTCGTTGCCCGACGCGGCCAGCAGGGTGGAGTGGAAGCGGATGTCCGCCTCCAGGTACGGCCCGAGCTCGCCGGACCGTCCGTGCACGGCCATGTCCATGACGGCGCGGGCCAGCTCGCCGCACTGCCGCGGCGTCGCGTGCGTCGCAGCGAGCCGCGCGGCGACCGGCTCCACGCCGCCGCGCAGCTCGGTGAGGGTCCGCAGCTGCTCCTCGCGGTCGGGGCCGTCGAGCCGCCAGCGGATGACCCGCGGGTCGTGGACCTGCCAGTGCTCCCGCGGGGCGACCGTCACGCCGACCCGCCGCTTGCTCGTCACCAACCCCATCGACTCCAGCACCCGGACGGCCTCGCGGACCACGGTGCGGGAGACCCCGAACCGAGCAACGAGCTCCTCGGTGAGCACCGTGCGACCAGGCTCGAGCCCCCCGCCGGTCACGAGCAGCCCGAGCTGGTCGAGCACGTCGCCGTGCAGGGACTCCTTCGACACCGTCACGCCTCAATCATCACACTCGGGCGCGTCGTCGCACCGCTAATTCGTACGATCTAACGCGATGGGTTGCTTAGGTACTATTTTTGAGGCACCCTCGTGACGTCCGTCACCGACCGACGCCCGAGAGGACAGCGACATGCCCCTCCCCGCCCAGAGCACCATCCCGCCCCTGGTCACCGTCATGGGGGTGTCCGGCTCAGGCAAGACCACCGTCGGGGCGGCGCTCGCCCAGCGCCTGCGCGTGCCCTTCGCCGACGGGGACGACTTCCATCCGCAGGCCAACGTCACGAAGATGGCGGCGGGGACACCCCTCACCGACACCGACCGCCTTCCCTGGCTGCGCGCGCTCGCCGCGTGGCTGGCGGCGCACGACGGCACCGGTGGCGTGCTGAGCTGTTCGGCGTTACGCCGCGGCTACCGCGACCTGCTGCGTTCGGGCGCCGCGCGGACCACCTTCGTGCACCTCGACGGCCTCCCCGAGGTCGTCGCGCGGCGGGTCGAGGGCAGGCCGGGACACTTCATGCCCGCCTCGCTCGTCGAGTCGCAGTTCGCCACCCTCGAACCCCTGGCCGCCGACGAGCGCGGGATCACCGTGGACCTCGACCAGCCGGTCGACGTCCTGGTCGAGGCCTGCGCCGGCGCCCTCCGGACCGCGGCGGTGTCGGCATGAGCACCATCGTCCTCGCCGCGGACGCCGCGACCCCCACCGCGTCGGGCGGCAGGCTGATCGCCGCGGCGCTGATCGGCATCGCCGTGCTCGTCGTGCTCATCACCCGCTTCAAGGTCCATCCCTTCCTCAGTCTGACGATCGGCTCGCTCGTCGTCGCCGGGATCGCCGGGATGCCGGCGGCCGAGTCGGTCACCAGTTTCACCAAGGGCTTCGGCAGCACCGCGGCGAGCGTCGGCACGCTGATCGCGCTCGGGGCGATGTTCGGCAAGCTGCTGGCGGACTCGGGCGGCGCCGACCGAATCGTCGACACCCTGGTCGGCCGGTCGAGCCCGCGCACACTGCCGTGGGCTATGGCCGCGGTGGGCGCGCTGATCGGCCTGCCGATGTTCTTCGAGATCGGCCTGGTCCTGCTGATGCCGGTGATCTTCCTCGTCGCCCGCCGCTCGGGGCTGTCGCTGATCAGGGTCGGCATCCCGGCGCTGGCGGGCCTCTCGGCGATGCACGGACTGGTGCCGCCGCACCCCGGTCCGCTGGTCGCGATCGACGCGCTCGGTGCGAACCTGGGCATCACGCTGCTGTTCGGGGTGATCGTCGCCGTCCCGACGGTGGCGATCGCGGGTCCGCTGTTCGCCCGCTTCGCCGCCCGGTGGGTCGAGGTCGTGCCGCCCGCCCTGTTCGAGGCCTCCGACGGGCCGACGGAGCCCACGGGGGGCGTGGGCAGCGGCGGCACCCGCACCGAGGTCCGCGGGCCCACCTTCGCGACGACCCTCGCGACGGTCCTGCTGCCCGTGGTGCTGATGATGGGCAAGGCGCTGGCGGACATCTTCCTGGCCGAGGACGCCCCCATGCGCCACAGGCTGGACTTCGTGGGCACCCCGCTGATCGCGCTGCTCCTCGCGGTGCTCGTCGGGATGGTGACGCTCGGGCGGGGGATGGGGCTGGCCGACGTCGGCCGCTCGGTGGAGACGGCGCTGCCGCCGATCGCCGGGATCCTGCTCATCGTCGCCGCCGGCGGCGGGTTCAAGCAGGTCCTGGTCGACACCCAGATCGGTAAGCTGATTGCGGGATGGGTCGCCGGGAGCGGGGTCTCCGTGCTGGTCCTGGCGTGGGGCGTCGCCGTGCTGATCCGGCTGGCGACGGGCTCGGCCACCGTCGCGACGGTCACCGCGTCGGGCATCCTGGCGCCGCTCGTCGGCACCCTTGACACGGCCACCACCTCGCTGCTGGTGCTCGCGATCGGGGCGGGCTCGCTCTTCTTCTCGCACGTCAACGACGCCGGGTTCTGGCTGGTCAAGGAGTACTTCGGGCTGACGGTCGGGCAGAACCTGAAGACGTGGTCGGTGATGGAGACCCTGATCTCCGTGGCGGGGCTGGCCTTCGTGCTGCTGCTCGGGCTGGTCGTCTGAGGCGTCGGATCAGGACCGGTTCGGAACACCCTCCGCCGTCAGGAACCGGTCACCAGCCGGTGCAGCCGCATCGCTGTGATCTCGGCCTGCTGGCCGGCGGCGACGCGCAGCTCGCTGGCCGCGTCGTTGTCCAGGCGCTCACGCAGCAGGGTCAGCATCTCCGCGGCGGTCCGGCCCGCGGCCCGGATGAGGAAGATGTAGCCGAAACGCTCCTCGTAGGCCTCGTTGCCCTCGGCCATCGCGGCCCGGAGCTCGGCGCTGGCGGAGTCCATCGCCGCCTGCTCGCGGCGCGGCGCGTCGAGCCCGACGACGGTCGCGCGCGCCGACGTCGGCGCGGCCGAGGGGACGGTCGGCCGCTCGCCGATCCGCGGGTGCGCGGTGAACGCCTCGAGCCACGCCGGCTCCGGCAGCCGCCACCACTCCTGCTCGGCGACGGCGAGCAGCTCGTCGAGCGTGCCGAACGGGCGACGGGCGACGACGGCGTCCGCCCAGTCCTCCGACCCGCAGCAGGCCAGCAGCTCCTCCTTCGCCGCACCGGGCGAGAGCGCGTCCAGCCAGCGCATCGCCAGCGCCTGGCGGCCCGGCTCGGTCGGCGCGCCGAGCAGGCGCAGCCGGGCCAGGCCGCCGTCGGGGATCGCGTCGACCCGCACGTGGGTCGCCTCCACCGGGACCTCCAGGTCGAACAGGTGCCGGGTGTTCGGCTGGGTCCTGGTCGGCGGCAGCATCGGGCGCCATTCGGTGATCGCCGAGACGTCGTCGGAGAACGACAGGCCGGGCGCGTGGGCGGCCCAGAGCGCGACGGCCCGCGGCGCGTTCCCGCGGAAGTGCCGGGTGTCGACCTCGGCCCGCACGACCCGGGCGGCCGTCGCCAGCCGGACGACCGCCCAGTCGAAGCCGCCGTCGCGGCGCCGACGCGTCTCCCAGCCCTCCCCCATCACCCGGGCCTCGCCGGAGGCGTTGAGGTTGTGCCGATCGCCGTAGTGCATGTCGCTGGCCGCGACCACCACGCCGCCCAGGTAGGTGGCGGCGAGGTCGGAGGTCACCCGGTCGAGCAGCCGTGGGTCGGGCACCACCTCGCCGTGGGCGCGCAGCCGGGCCACGCCGCCGTCCGGGTAGATCGTGAGACGCAGGTGGGTGATCCGGAACCGACCGGGCGCCTCGACGGGCAGAACGTTGACCGAGTCCGCGTTCACCGGGGTGCGCGGCACGAGGGTCACCCACTGCACCGACTCGTCGAGCAGCTCCTCCGGCGACGGGTAGCCGCCGACCGTGGCACCCTGGATCTCCACGGCCTCCGGCGAATTGCCGGTGAAGTGCGTGGTATCGACGGTGACGGCGTGCACGATGCCGGGCACGCCGAGGCGCACCACCGCCCAGTCCGCTCCCGGCAGCACCCGGCGCCGCCGGGTCTCCCAGCCGTCGGTCCAAGAGCCGCGCTCAGTGAACACCCCCGGCCGCACGATCGGCGGCTCCGGCAGGAGCATCCGCTCGGCGAACGCGAAGAACTCGTCGTTGACGGCCACCACCGAGCCGCCCAGCCGCGCACCGGCGAGGTCGACGAGATTGGTGAGGTCAGGCGCGTCAGCCATCTGGAGCTTTCCTCCCCGCGCCCCGGCAGCCTTCTCCGGTGGCGCGTGCTCGTCGTGTTTCTGGACGTAGATCAGTAACCCCTGGTCGAGCGAAGCTCGACTCCGAGGGTCCGGGGTCGCCCCCGGAGCAGACATTGCGGACTGCGGGAAGCCGTCCGAAGGGCGGCGATACCGGGTCGGCCGGCTCGTCAGCCAGCTCGGGCAAGGAGGAGGCCGCGCGGGGGGCGGCCACCGTCGACCCGCTGGCCACGTAGGTAGGTCGCGTGGACCACACCGTCCAACGTCCGTCCAGCGTAGGGGCTCAAAGGATGGCGATGGGCCAACGTTGCGACGTCCACCACAGCGGAACTTTCTGGGTCGAAGACGACAAGGTCCGCATCGGCGCCCACAGCGATTCGGCCCTTGTGGACAAGTCCGGCATGGTCGGCGGGCCCGGTCGCCACCCAGCGGGCGAGCTCGGCCAGGCCGTGGCCACGCCGGCGGGCGCCGGTCCAGACCGCGCGCGGGCCGAGCTGGACGGACGCGATGCCGCCCCAGGCGGTGCCGAAGTCGCCGGTGTCGACCGACTTGACGTCCGGGCTCGCCGGCGAGTGGTCGGAGACGACGCCGACGAACAGCCCCTCGGCAAGGCCGTCCCACAACCGTTCCAGGTTGGGCCGCTCCCGGATCGGCGGCGCGCACTTGAACTCGGTCGCGCCGTCCGGGACCTCCTCGGCGACGAAGCTCAGGTAGTGCGGGCAGGTCTCGACGGTCAGCGGCAGCCCCTCGGTCCGGGCGGCGAGCACGTCGTCGAGCGCCCCGGCCGCCGCCAGGTGCAGCACGTGCAGCCGGGCGCCGGTCCCGGCGGCGAGCGCTGCGAGCGCGGCGACGGCCTCCGTCTCGGCGGCCGGCGGCCGGGAGCGCAGCCAGCTCTCGAACGCCCGGCCGGCGGCCGGCGGCGCGGAGTCGAGGACGGAGGGTGACTCCGCGTGGACGACCGTGAGCGCGCCGAGCCGGGCGGTGTGCTTCGCCGCGGCGGCCAGCTCCGCCATCGAGACGTGCGGGAACTCCTCGACCCCGGACGGGGCGAGGAACGCCTTGAAGCCGAACACGCCGGCGTCGTGCAGCTCGGCGAGGTCGCGGACGTTGTTCGCGTCGCCTCCGATGATCCCGCCCCAGAAGCCGACGTCGACCGAGATCTGCCCGGCGGCCGCGGCGCGCTTGGCCTCGAGCGCGGCCACCGACGTCGTCGGCGGGATCGAGTTCAACGGCATGTCGATGATCGTCGTCACGCCGCCGGCGGCCGCCGCCCTGGTCGCGGTCGCGAAGCCCTCCCAGTGCGTCCGGCCCGGCTCGTTGACGTGCACGTGCGCGTCGACGGCCCCGGGAAGCAGAGCCAGGTCGCCCAGGTCGGCGACCGCGGCGTCCGGGCCGATCTCGTCCGGGCCCGTGATCGCGGTGATCCGTCCACCGGCGACGTGCACGGCAGCGGCGATCACTCCGTCCGGCGTCACCACCCGCCGGGAGCGCACCACCTCCACCCGCTCGGGCAGCGTGCTCGCCGGTGTGCCCTGCTCAGTCGTCATCGTCGCCTCGCCCGGGGTCGTCGTGGGTCAGGGAAGCGTCGGTCACGCAAGCGGCGGAGGCGGCCGGCGGCAGCGTCACCAGGTCCGCCGGGCGGACGGGGACGCGGCGCAGGTCGCGGCCGACGGCGGCCCGGATCGCCGCGACGACCGCCGGCGTCGCCGTGCCGGTGGGCGCCTCGCCGACGCCCTTCACCCCGTAGGGCGCGTCCGGCTGCGGGTAGGTGACCGCGACGAAGTCCAGGTCGGGCACGTCGGCGATCGTCGGCAGCAGGTAGTCGTGGAACGTCGGGTTGACCACGACGCCGTCGACGGTGACCAGCTCCTCCATCACCGCGAGCCCCATGCCCTGCGCGGTGCCGCCCTCGACCTGGCCGCGCAGCGACAGCGGATTCAGCACCGTCCCACAGTCCTGCGCCAGGCCCAGCGAGACCACCCGGACCAGCCCGAGGTCGAGGTCGACGTCGACGACCGCGCGGTGCGCCGCCGCGGCGTAGGCGACGTGCGCGTCGCCCTGCCCGCGTTCGTCTAGCGCCTCGGTGCGCCGGTGATGGTGGGTGTACTCGGCCTCCACCGGCCCGTCGGCAAGCGCCTCGGCAAGCGGGATCCGCACGCCGACCTCGGGCCCGATGATCTCCCCCGCGCGCAGGCTGAGCACCCGGCGAGGTGACTCGACCACCGACGGCGGCAGGCCCAGCGAGCGCGCGACCCTGCTGAGCAGCCGGTCGGCGACGGCGGCGCAGGCGCCGCGCACCGCGCCGCCGCTCATCCACGTCTGCCGGGACGCGCTGGTGGAGCCGGCGCTGCCGACGGCGGTGTCCGCGGGGGCGAGCACCACCTGTTCGACGGCCAGCTCGGTGCGCGCGATCTGCCCGGCGATCGTGACGAAGCCCTGCCCGACCTCGGCGCAGGCGGTGTGCACCCAGGCCCGCGGGATGCCGTCCGGGCCCAGCTCCAGGCGTGCCCGCGCCATCGACGAGTCATCGAAGCCCTCGGAGAACAGGAGGTTCTTGATGCCGAGCGCGTAGCCGACCCCGCGGCGCACCCGCGCCGGGTCGGCGGCTGCCGGCCGGCCGCCCGGCAGCGCGAGGCCGCTCGCCACACCGGGGCTGGCCGGGTCGAGCGGCGGCGGAAGGGGGCGGGACGCGACCAGCTCGATCAGCTCGCGGGCCGGCATCGGGCCGGGAATCGGCGTCCCCATCGGCAGGATGTCGCCGGCGGCGAGCGCGTTGCGGGCCCGCAGCTCGACCGGGTCCATCCCGAGCCGGTCGGCGAGCCGGTCCATCTGCGCCTCGTGCCCGAACGTCACCTGAGGCACGCCGAAGCCACGCATCGCGCCGCACGGCGGGTTGTTCGTCCGGACCGAGGCGCCGTAGAGGTGGGCGTTCGGGACGCGGTACGGCCCGGCGGCGTGGGTGACCGCGTTCGAGATCACCGCCCGCGAGCTCGACGCGTACGCCCCCCCGTCCAAAATCACCCTGGCCTGCACGGCGACCAGGTCGCCGTCGCGGGTGGCCGAGTGCCGGAACCACATCCGCGCCGGGTGGCGGTGCGGATGGCCGAGGAAGCTCTCGACGCGGTCGTACGCGATCCGCACCGGCGCACCGGTCGCGAGCGCCAGCAGCGCGCCGTGAACCTGCAGGGTGACGTCCTCGCGCCCGCCGAACGCACCGCCGACGCCGCCGAGGGTGAGCCGCACCAGCTCCTCCGGCAGCCCCAGGCAGGCGGCCATCTGCTCCCGGTCCGAGTGCAGCCACTGGGTCGCCACGACCATGTCGACGCCGCCGTCGGCGGCCGGGGTGACCAGCGCCGCCTCCGGGGCGAGGAACGCCTGGTCCTGCATGCCGAAGACGTAGCTGTCCTCGACGACCACGTCGCCGACGAGATCGGGATCCGCGCCGTGGCGGATGTCGATCTGCCGGTAGATGTTGGGATGGCCGGAGTCGGCGAACGCGCCGCCGGGCCCGTAGCCGGGGCTGCCCGGGTGCAGCGGCTCGGCGCCGGGGACGATCGCCAGCTCCGGGTCGGTGACAGGAGGCAGCGGCTCGTACTCGACCTGGATCGCGGCGAGCGCCCGGTTGGCGGTCCGGGTGTCGACGGCGGCGACGGCGGCGACCGGCTCGCCGTGGTACCGGGCCTCGGTCGCCGCGAACACCGGCTGGTCGGGGCCGATCAGCCCAAAGGTGGCGACGCCGGGCACGTCCGCGGCCGTCACGACGGCCGCGACGCCGGGGATCTGCAGCGCGGCGGAGGTGTCGACCGCGCGGACCCTGGCGCGCGCGTGCGGGCTGCGCAGCGTGCGGGCGTGCAGCATCCCCGGCAGGGCCAGGTCTCCGGCGTAGGCGAAGGTGCCGGTCACCTTGGCAGGCCCGTCCGGCCGCAGCGACGACACCCCGATCGGGTCCCGTCCCGGCTCCGGCAGGTCCGCGCTCACCGCTCCTGCGTCCCGTCGGCCGCTGCCAGGAGGTCAGCCCGCACGGCCCTGACCGCGGCGAGGATCCGGCCGTATCCGGTGCAGCGGCAGATGTTGCCGGCCAGCGCCTCGCGGATCTCGTCGTCGCTCGCGTCCGGCCGCCGGTCCAGCAGGTCGGTGACGGCGACGACGAAACCGGGCGTGCAGAAGCCGCACTGCACGGCACCGTGGCGCAGGAACGCGGCCTGCACCGCGATCGCCAGCCCGTCGGGCGGCAGGCCGGCGAGCGTGGTCACCCGGGCGTCGGCGGCGTCGGCGGCGAGCGTCGCGCAGGCGGCCACCAGCCGGCCGTCGAGCAGCACCGAGCAGGATCCGCAGCGTCCCTGCTCACAGCCGTCCTTGACGCTGGTGATCCCGAGCCGCTCGCGCAGCACGGTCAGCAGGGAGTCGCCGAGCCAGGCGCCCGTCACGGTCCGCAGGGTGCCGTCGACGTGCAGGTGGAACGCCTGGGCGACCGGCGCGTCCTCGGCGTCCTCGGCGGCGTGGCCGCCGGTCTGGGCGCCGATGTGGTCGCCGATGTGGTCGCCGGCGTCGGCGTAGCGGGCCGCGCTCCCGCGACCGAGCACCCGCCGGGCAGGCAGGTCCGCGTCCGATCCGGCGGCCTCGTGCCTTCCCGTGACCGTCACCAGCTCCGTCCTTCCGGCCCGTCCGCCTTCACCTGCTCCGCCTTTGGCGGCACCGCCTTTGGCAGCTCCGCCTTTGGCAGCTCCGCCTTTGGCAGCTCCGCCTTCGCCCGTTCGGCCTTCGCGCTGTCAGCCTTCGCGCTGTCAGCCTTCGCGCCCTTGGCCGTCATCGTCAGGCACCGGGCAAGTGCCCGCTCGGCCAGGACGCCGACCGCGTGCCACCGGTAGGCCGCCGGGTCGCGCGGCCCCTCCGGCAGCTGGGACGGCGCGGCGCTGGCCGCGGCCGCGACCAGCGCGCCGAACCTGCGCGCCAGCTCGGCCCGGGCCGCCTCGTCCCGGCCGTCGGACATCCCGGCGGGCGCCATGTCCTGCTGACCGGCGGCGTCTCGCCATGATCGCGCGATGTCGGACCAGTCGATCTCGGCCGTCGCGAACGCCTCGGCTTCCTCGGCGCGCAGCGGGGTCGTGGCGACGCCGCCGACGGCGCACCTGACCTGGCCGCCGGCCACGTCGATGACCAGGGCGCAGGACACCAGCGCCGGGTAGGCGGCCTGCCGGCCACCGATCTTGAGAAACGCCTGCGGACCGCGGGGAGGTGGCATTCGGACGGCGGTCACGATCTCACCGCGGCGGCGGCCGGGGGCGAGCGCGAGGAAATCCGCCAGCCCGGTGGTGCGCGGTCCGCGACGGGCCGAGCAGGTCAGCACGTCGGCGTCGGCGGCGGTGAGGAAGGTCAGCAGGTCGCCCCGGGGGTTGGCCGAGCCGAGCGCGCCGCCGACCGTGCCGGCGTTACGGATCTGGGCCGAGCCGACCGCCCTGGCGGTCGCGACGAGCCCAGGTGCCGGCGCCCAGTCGACTAGCTCGGCGTAGGTGACACCTGCACCGATCGTCAGGGCGTCCGCGCTCACGCCCCGGGCGCGCAGCTCGAGGACGCGGCGCAGCGCCACGATCGCGCGCGGCCGGCGGGTGCCGGCCCGCATCGCCGGCACCAGGTCCGTGCCGCCCGCGAGCAGCTCCGCGTCACCGACCTCGGCCAGCACCCGCACGGCCTCGCCTACCGTGCTCGGCCGGTGCAGCACGGCCGTGCCTGGCCTCCGCGACCCGGCCGCGCCCGGCCGATACGGCACAGCCGCGCCCGGCCGATACGGCACAGCCGCGCCGGGCCGATACGGCACAGCCGTGGGGCCTGTCACCTGACCGCCTCCCGCCCTATCACTGTCCGTAAGCATGCGCGTAGCCCACGCCGCCGGCAGCCGGTGGCCGGCCGACGTTCTCCCACACCGGGGCCAGGTCTCTGGCCAGCACGAACGGTACGAATGGCGCCTACCGTCACGAGCCGTTCGCCCGTATCTCTGGTCCACTCCATGCGGACAATCGACGATAGGACCCGCAGGTTACGAGCGTGTTCAGTGCAGCGCCGCGTATGTGCGCGGCGGTCGACCGCTGGGAGTGCTCACAGCGTGTTACGTCACTGAACGCCGGTTAGGCGTCCGGGCGGCCCAGGACGGTGGATGATGTGCGGAAGGCCTAGCGGAGCCAAGAGGAACGGAAGGCTCTGTGAAATCAGGGCGAGGGCGATGACCGGGCGAGGAGGCAGGGGGGCGTGTCGCGCCGTCTGACGAACACGGATCTCGCGCTGCGGCACGGCTGGCACCCGGTGGCCCTCGTCAGCGAGCTCGGCGACGAACCGCTCGGCGTACGCCTGCTCGGCGAGCCCTGGGTGATCGCCCGGCTGAACGGCGTCGTCACCGCCTTCGAGGACCGCTGCCCGCACCGGCTCGCGCCACTGTCTGCGGGCCGGGTCGACGGAGAGACGTTGGTCTGCCCGTATCACGGCTGGCGGTTCGCCGCCGGCGGCGACTGCGTGGCCGTGCCCGCGCTCGGCCCCGGCGTGCCGGCCCCGCGGCGCGCCCGCGCGACGGCCGCCTGGGGCGTGACCGAACGCCACGGCCTGGTCTGGCTCGCCCCGGACGAGCCGTTCTCCGAGATCATGAACCTCCCGGAGGAGACGGACGACGCCTTCGGCTCGGTATGGCTGGTGCCGGCGCGCACTACCGCCGCGGCCGGCCTGCTCGCCGACAACTTCCTCGACACGGCGCACTTCCCCTTCGTGCATGCGGGCACGATCGGCGCCGGCGAGGACATGATCGTGCCGCCGTACCGCGTCGACGCCGACGGGGACGGCTTCTGCGTCACGATGGAGCAGGAGGTCGCCAACCCGGAGGACCCGGGGGTGGCTGCGGGGATCCGCCCGTTGATCCAGCGCCGGGTGTCCACCTACGTGTACCGCCCGCCGTTCATGCTGCGGCTGCGCCTCGAGTACCCGGAGGCCGGGATCACCAGCACGATCCACTTCTGCCTGCAGCCCGAGGACGACGACGCGACCAGGGTCTACACCCGCCTGCTGCGTGACGACCTCGGCGGCGACGAGGCACGGATGGCCGAGGTGGCCCGCTTCGAGCAGGCGATCCTGGACGAGGACCTGGCGCTGCAGGAGAAGTTCACCATCGACGGCCTGCCGCTGATCAGCGGCGACGGGGAGCTGGCCGAGGAGGTCAGCATCCGGGCCGACGCCGCCGGGGTGGCGCTGCGCCGGGTACTCGCCGCGTTCGTGACCCGCGCCGGCCGTTACGCCCGCCGCCCCGGGCCGGCCGCAGGCGACACCGACGGCCGCTACACCAGGTCACCACGCCGGCCGCCGACCCGCGCCGGCCGGTGATCCGGCCGACCGGCCGGCCGCTGACTCGACTAGCAGGCGTTTAGCCGACAGTGGGGAAGCGCTTCGCGGAGGACTGATCTTCTCTACCATATTGCCGTGCGAAGCACTGAGGAGACACCTGGCCGCGAGCCCGGGGGATACGCGCCTGTGACCGGCGTCGTCGACGTGACCGGCCGGGTGGTACCCGGAGCCAGCTGGGACGATCTCGACCCTGTCGAGTTCGACCGGCTGCGTCGCCTCATCGGTGCCTACCGGGAGAAGGCCGACGAGCGGCTCGCCGCGCTGGACGATCTCCCCCTCGCACGCGAGCTCGGTGTCGTGCGCGTCGTGTCCGCCGAGGACGGCGCGCAGGGCGAGGACGACGCCGGGCCGGCCGGTGGCGAGCGGGTGGAGATCCTGCTCGCCGGCCTGCTGCTGTTCGGCCGGCCGGAGTCGCTGCGCCGCTTCGCGCCCACCCACGAGGCCGCCATCCAGGTCTTCGACCGGATCGACGGGCTCGCGACCGGTACCAACATGTTCCTGCGCTGGCCGCTGCTGCGGCTGGTCGAGGAGTTCCTGGCCCGGTTCCGGGCGTTGAACCCCATGCGGGAGGTGCGCTTCGACCTGGTCAGGATGCGGGTTCCGGTGTACTCCGAGAGCGCGTTCCGGGAGGCGCTGGCGAACGCGCTCATCCACCGCGACTACACCGCCCCCGGCGCGGTGCACGTGCAGTGGTCGAGCGACCAGATCGTCGTCTCCAACCCGTCCGGCCTCCCGGCCGGCATCACCGTCGAAAGCCTGCTGACGGCCCCGCCGAGCCCACGCAACCCGCTGCTCGCGGACGCGTTCCGCCGTGCCGGCATCGTCACCCGCACCGGGCGGGGCATCAGTCACATCTGGCGCGAGCAGCTGCGGCACGGGCACGCCCCGCCCGACCACGGCCGCAGCGGCGAGCACGCCGTCGTCGTGGTGCTCCCCGGGGGCCGGCCCGACCTGGGCTTCGCCCGCTTCGTGCTGAGCCACGAGCTCGGCGGCCAGCCGCTCTCACTCCCCGACCTGCAGATCATCACCAGGATGCGCCGGCACCCACGGCTACGCACCGAGGAGGTCGCGCAGATGCTCGCGGTCTCCAAGACCGAGGCGCGCCGTGCGCTGTTCCGGATGGTGCGCGCGGGCCTGGTCGACATCCAGGACGCGTCGAGCCCACGGCGCTCCTGGACGTTGTCGAGCTACACCCGGCGGGCGCTGCGGGAGTCCGCCGAGGCCGTCGCCGCCGCCGAGGCGCTCGCCCGCGAGCCGGTCGCCGGCGCCGCCGCAGCCTCCTCGGCGGAGCCGCCCGCGGACGAGCCACCGGCCGAGGCAGCCAGTTAGCGGAGGCCGCCAGCCAACGGCGCCTTCCCCGCCGACCGGCGAGAAAGACGTTCCGGTCAGGGCTTCACGTGTAGCGAGGTACCGAGGTCGGCGAGGGTCTGGAGCGGGTTGCCGAGCCGGCAGCCGATGGCTGCGGCGGCCGCGTCGGCGGCGGCCAGCTGGCCGTCGACCGCCTCCCAGGGCGCGTCGCTGACGACACCGGCCACCGGCAGCGGGCAGGCAGCCTGCACCCAGCCGCGATCGACGACGACGAAGCCGCCGCCCATGCCTTCCAGCGCCCGGGCGGCCGTGAGCATGTCGGCGTCGTTCGTGCCGACGAGCAGGAGGTCACCGGGCGGTTCGGTGATCGTGACGCCAACGGCACCGCTGGTGAGCCCGACGCCGCGTACCAGGCCGACGCGCACCGGCTCGTGGCCGCCGGAGCGGTCCACCAGGGCCACCTTGAGCAGGTCACGCTCGGGATCCGCGACGAGCCGGCCGTCGCGGGCGGTGGGCTCGACCCGCACGTACCGCGGCGACGGCTCACCCGCCGGGAGCACCGCGGTGGGCTGCCGTTCGGACAGTGGGTTTTCGGACAGCACGTGTTCGGGCAGCACGCGTTCGGGCAGCGTCGGAGCGATCGCCGGCGCCCCGGGAACGACGGCCAGGCCGGGCAACAGCCCCGGCAGGTCGGGCTGACGCTGCGGGACCACCGGAGCGGACAACGGTGACACGATCTCCACGGCCAGCGGCAGCGGCGCGGGGCGGCCCGGCCACCGTGGCGCGGCGAACGAGCCGACGTGCAGGTTCGCCGGCAGCCGCACGATGTCCATCGCCCAGCTCGGAACGACGTCCGGGTTGTCGAACAGCGGCTTGCCCAGGCCGGCCGCGATCCGGCCGCCCGCGACGACGAGGTCCGGCGGCTCGATGCCGCCGACCTGGGAGACGATCAGCAGGTCGGCCAGATGCGCCGGGGTGATCGACCCAACGACATGATCGAGGCCGTGCCGGCGCGCCGGCGCCAGGGTCGCGCGCCGGACCGCCTCCGCCGCCGGCATTCCCGCCACCACCGCGGCACGGACCGCGCAGGCCAGCTGCCCGTAGCCGACCAGGTTGGCAAGCGTGCGGTGCGCCCCGGCCCGCTCCGTCGGCAGCAGGTCCGCCGCGGCTGGGCCGGCGGCACCGGGACGGCGCGCCAGCACCCGAAGCGGGGTGCCGGTCGCGGTCGCGAGCCCCGCGCCGCGCGGGCCGCAGCGCGCGACGAGCCCAGACGGGTCGGTCAGCACCGTCACCGTGCCGCGCGGCACCAGCAGCCGCGCCGCCTCCCCCGGCAGCAGCAGCGTCCGTTCTGGGCGCACGTGGGCGTCGACGAAGGCGGGGAGCAGGTAACGGCCCGAGGCATCGAGCGAGCGCCGGCCGGCGAGCGCACCCGGCTTGGTCACGGCCGCGATGAACCGGCCGACGATGGCGACGTCGCGCCGCAGCATCTCGCCTGTCTGCACGACGACGACAGTTCCGCTGTGGACCAGCAGATCCGCGTCCTCCTCGCCGATGGCGACCCGCCGGAGCCGGGCCAGCTCCCCGTCGCTCGGCGCCAACCGGTTCCCACCGACCACGCCGGGCGCGCCGGGCACGCCGCCGGCGGCGCGGACCCCGGCCGCGACGCCCGGCTCGACCGCCGGTCCCACGACCAGGCCAGAGCCCGGCCATCCGGCCGCGAGCCGGGCAGGGGTGGACGCGCTCACGTGGGTCCTCCGGTCAGCCACCGGCATGCCGCGAATGGCCGCCGCCACCGCCATTGTCGCAGGCAAGCACGGCACAGTCACTGATTGCCGCCTAGCATTAAGTGCGCCGAAACATGACCGTCACACAGGGACTGAATGAGCCGGTACCGGCAAACTCAGGGCCGGACTCCGGTGACCACTCCGCAGACGCCGAGATTTCGTACACGGCACCCGCACGTCCCGAAACTTCGTTGTTACGCGACGGAAGCTCTACCGCCCCGAAAGGCGCGGTCACTTCGCAGCCGCTCCCCGTCCTTCCCCGCCGTCACTTTCCTCGGGACGGCGCCGGGCCGTAACGGGCGAGGACGATGGTCTCGATGATGCCGACGATGCCGTAGAGGATGACGCTGACCGCGGTGATGACGATGACCGCGGCCCACACACCGCCGTAGTTGAAGGTCTGCTGAGCACGCTGGATGTAGTAGCCCAACGCCTCGCCGGTCGCGAGCCACTCGGCCAGCAGCGCCCCGATGATGGCGCCCGGAACGGCGATTCGCGCGGAGGCAAACAGCGACGGCAATGCGCTCGGTATGGCTACCTTGCGCAACACCGTGAACGCCGAGCCGCCATACGCGGTAACCAGGTCCGAGGCGGCGCGGGGCGTCGAGCGCAGACCGAAGACGATGTTCACCAGCGACGGGAAGAACACCACGATTCCCGCGATGACGGTCACCCCGGCGAGGTCCCGGCCGAACACCAGCGTGATGATCGGCGTCATCGCGACCAGCGGCACGGACCGCAGCACCATCGCTATCGGCATGAGCGACTGCTCGATCGGCCGGAACAGCACGAACAGCACCGCCACGACGACGGCCGCGGCCGTCCCCGCGATGTAGCCGGCCAGGGCGTCGCCGAGCGTCAGCATCAGGTTGTGGAAGATGGTGTGCCGGTTCTCGGGCGCCTTGGGCATCGTGAACAGGTAGTGGTAGACGTCCGTCGGCGACTTCGCCACCAGCGGGCTGAGGTCGAAGATCTTAATGAACCCGTACCAGAGGACCAGGATCACGACGACCGACGCCAGCATGGACCCGAGGGTCCGGCCGAGCCGGGTCAGCGCCGTGACGAGGATCAACGAGCCAGGCGCGCGCTCCTCGACCGGGGGCGCGACGGCCGTTGCCCGAGTGGTTCCTGCCTCAGGCGAGGCAGCGGTCTCCGATGAGGCAGCGGCCGTGGTCACGATCCACCTCCGACGTTCCCGCGGGGCGCCCAGGGCGTGAGCAGCCGGGCGATCAGCGAGGTCAGGCCGTATCCGGCACCGGCGATGGCCGAGGCGATGAGCGCGAGCGCCCAGGTGCGAGGCACGTTGAACGCCGTCTGGGAGGCGATCATCGTGATGCCGATACCTCTGTCGGCGCCCAGGTACTCGCCGATGATCGCACCCAGCACCGCCGCCGGCGGGGCGATCTGCAGGCCAGTGAAGGTGCTCGGCAGCGCCGCGCGCAGCCGGACGTAGCGCAGCTGCGCGAACCGGCCGCCGCCGCTGGCCCGGATCACGTCGAGGGTCGTCTGGTCCGCGGAGCGCAGGCCGACGAGCGTCCCGATCAGCGTCGTGAAGAATACCGAGATCCCGGCGAGCGCCGCCTGCGGGGTGGTGCCGTCGAACACCGTGGTGAGGATCGGGCCGATCGCGATGATCGGCAGGCAGTACGACGCGACCCCGATCTGCAGGACGATCCGGTCCACCACCGGAATCCCGAAGCAGACGACGGCGAGCCCGATCGCGAGGCCGTTGCCGATCAGATAGCCCTTGAGCGCCGTCCACACGGTCGCCCCCACTGGGCCCGACCACAGGTGCCGGTCGATCCACAGCTGCTTGAGGACCTCCCACGGCGTCGGCACGGCACCGCCATGCTCGAACACGGTCACCGCGAGCACCCACCACAGGGCGATCACCATGGCGGTGCCGATCAGGCCGCCCAGCCACGGCGGTGCGCCGCTCGAACGAGCGCGGTCAGCGCCGCCCCGCTGGCCGGGCCCGCCGCCCGCCGCGCCGACGATGGCGCCGGCAGGCGTGTCCTGAATCGTGGTCATCCGTTCCCCACCACCGTCACGTCCTTACCGCCGTCACGACCACGGTCATGCCGCCCGCGCGCCGTCATCGTCCTTGCCGGCGAACAGCAGGCTCGACAGCTCGTCGTGCAGCTCGTGGAACGCGTGGGTGCGCAGCATCTCCGGAGTACGCGGCCGCGGGAGGTCGATGTCGACGATCGCCGCGATCCGCCCCGGACGGGGGCTCATCACTGCGACCTTGTCAGACAGGATGACCGCCTCCGGGATCGAGTGCGTGACCAGCAGGGTGGTCGTCGCCCGCTCGGTCCAGATCCTCAGCAGCTCGAAGTTCAAGCGTTGGCGGGTCATGTCGTCCAACGCGCCGAACGGCTCGTCGAGCAGCAGGACCTTGGGCTCCACGACCAGTGCACGGGCGATCGCCACCCGCTGACGCATACCGCCCGACAGCTGCGCCGGACGGGCTTTCTCGAAGCCGGTGAGACCGACCAGCGCGATCAGGTCGGCAATCACCTTCTTGTCCGCCCTGACGCCGCTGACCTCCAGCGGCAGCCGGATGTTCGCCTCGACCGACCGCCACGGCAGCAGCGCCGCGTCCTGGAAGGCGATCCCAAGATGATGGTTGCGGCGGGCGGCCGACGGCGGCTCCCCGTGGACCAGCACCTCACCCTGCGTCGGCGCATCCAGATCAGCGAGGATCCGCAGGACGGTCGACTTCCCGCAGCCGGAAGGCCCGATCAGAGTAAGGAACGAGCCCTCCGTCGTGGACAGGTTCACGTTGTCCAGGGCCACGACGGAGCGGCGGCCGAGGCGGAACTCCTTGCGCAGGCCCGCCACGCTCACCCCGGAACCCGGAGCCGGCCCGGCGGCGGCCGGCGCCGGGGCAGCCGCCTCCTTGCCGAGCGTGACTCCCACTTCGTCGGCGTCGGCGTCGGGGGCGGCCTGGGGCGAGGGCGTGGCGGAAGCGGTCATGTCAGGGCTCCTTGTTTCTGGTTCGCTCCGTCCGGGCGGCGCGCTCCGGCCCCTTCCCTCGCTTCGCTTCGGGAAGGGACCTCCGCGCGCCGTCCTCCTCCGCTGTGACATTGGTCCGCTCCGTGCGGGCAGCGCGCTACGGCCTCGTGCTCGCTTCGCTCCCACGAGACCTCCGCGCGCTGTCCTCCTCCGCGGACGTGCCCTCCGGCGACCTCCGCTGCGGCCCAACCACGACCTCCGAAATCGGCTTCGCCGATTCCGCAGGGACCCCGTCGCTTCGCTCGTGGCCGGGCCTGCGCGGAGGCACGCCTCCGGGCCAGCTCGGTTGCGTCGCGCTTGAACGTCACGAACCGAACCGACCCTCGCGGGCGGGGCTTGGACAGCGCACGGCTGGTGTGCAGGTCCGACACCGCCCGCGGGGCGGGGGTCAGAGCGGAAGCTTGATCAAGTCGGGGTTCTCCTTGTAGATCTCGTCGATGATGCTGGTGTCGAAGAGCTGCTCGGCGGTGATGTCGACCTTGGCCAGCTTCAGCGTCGCGATGTTCTCCTCGATGAGCGTCGGCGTGATCGTGAACAGGCCATTCGCCTTGGTGTCGGCGGTGAGCAGCAGCCCGTTCTGGGCCTTCGACTCCAGTGTCTGCTCCGCGCCGTCGAGGCCCTGGTCCTTTCCGTAGATCTCGGCGGCGTACTTCGCGCCCAGCGCCGGATCCTTGATCGAGTCGGACCAGCCCTTGATCTCGGCGATCAGGAAGGCCTTGATCTTGTCCTTCTGGCTCTTGAGGGTGTCGTCCGTGACCATGTAGGTCTCGGACACCAGCGGGTACTTGAAGTCCGCGAGCAGGAACGTGAAGGTGTCGACGCCCTTCACCTTCAGCAGGTTCGGCTCGTTGGTGACGAAGGAGAACCAGGCGTCGACCTGCCCGGTGGTCAGCGGCGTCGGGTCGAACTCGACCGGAACCTTCTCGATCTTCGAGGCGTCGATGCCGTTCGCGGTGAGGAACGCGGTCCAGACGGACTCGTTGGTCGCCTGCACGCCGATCTTCTTGCCGATCATGTCCTGCGGCGTCTTGATCGGCTTGTCCGCCAGCGACATGATCGCGAACGGGTTCTTCTGGTACTGGGCGCCAATGATCTTCAGAGGCGCACCCTGGACGATCGCGTTGCCCGTGATGTCCGGCGCCGAGATGCCGATGAACGCCTTGCCGGTCGCCACGTCGGTGTCCTGCGGGGTGGCGCTCGGACCACCGGCGATCAGGTTGACCTTGGAGAAGCCGGCCGCCTTGTAGTAGCCCTTCTGGTCGGCGATGTACGCGCCGGCGAACTCGACGTTCTTGATCCAGGAGAGCCGGTAGTCCAGCGTGCCGAACGAGGCCGCGCCACCACTGCTGGCCCCCGCTGCCGCACCCGAGTCGCTGTCGTCGTCGCCGCACGCGGCAAGCAGGCTGCTCCCACCGAACGCCAGCGCGGCAGCACCCGCCGTGACGCCGGCACCCCGCCGCAGGAAGCTGCGCCTATCGAATCCAGTTGTCACCGAACCCCCATCGCGTCGCCCCGGGGCTGAGATCCCCACCGATCCCCACCGCCGGCCCATCCGGCCCGCCCGGGCGGTTCCCCGGAACTTAGAAAGCGGTCGTATCGCACCGATCGCCCCGATGTGAACAGCGAGTAACTCCCACCGGTTGTGACGAACGTGGCGGGCCGGACGCGTCCCCGCCGGTCAGCCCCAACCCACCCAGCGCATACCAACTGTGCTCAAGCATCCCGCCTGGCCACGCATCGTGACAAATATTGATCATCCCGCAGTAACCACCGGCCAGTTGGAGCGACGCGCCAGGAGGAGGTGTTACGCCACTGTCATCTGCCGGCCCTAGGTTTGGCGCCGTGCTGTTGAGCCCGCATGAACAGGAACGGCTGCTGATCCACGTCGCGGCCAACCTCGCGAAGGAGCGGCGGGCCCGCGGCCTGCGGCTCAACTACCCGGAAGCAGTCGCGCTCCTGACCTCGTTCCTGCTCGAGGGCGCGCGCGACGGCCGCACCGTGGCCGAGCTGATGGCCGCCGGACGCACGGTCCTGACCAGGGACGACGTCCTGGACGGCATCCCCGAGATGCTGGCCGAGGTCCAGGTCGAGGCGACCTTCCCGGACGGGACGAAGCTCGTGACGGTCCACCACCCAATCCCGTGATGAGAAGCACCGGTTCTGGGGCGCGGCAGGTGGCTCGGGCGGGAAGGTTTGACATTGGTCCGCTGCGGCCCAACCACGCCGCTTCGCTCGTGGCCGGGCCTCCGCGGAGGCACGCCTCCGGGCCAGCGTGGGTGCGTTGCGCTTGTACGTTGCGAGCCCAGTCGTATGCGGTGCAGGGCTACTACCCCTTCAAGCAGGAGTTCGGTTCGTGACGTACCAGCGGCACGCAACCGAGCTGGGCGCGGAGGCGGCCTCCGCAGTGGTTCCAGCACGAGCGAAGCGACGTGCTGGAACCACGGAGGAGGCCGCCGGAGCGCCCGTTCGCGCAGGAGGACGGCGCGTAGCGCCCGCGTCCGGAGCCTGCGGAGGACGCGGGCGATGCGCGCCGCCCGCACGGAGCGAACCAATGTCAAACCTTCCCGCCCGAGCCAACCACCCCGAGCAACACCGATCCCGCACAGCGACCCGAGCGCACGCACCTACTCCAGCCCGTGACGGTATGAACCTGACCTGGAGCAACCGGATGGCGATCATTCCCGGCGAGGTCCTGCACGATGACGACCCGATCGAGATCAACCCGGGGCGGCCGGTCCGGACGTTGCTGGTCCGCAACGCCGGGGACCGGCCGGTGCAGGTCGGGTCGCACTACCACTTCGCCGCGGCGAATCCGGCGCTCGAGTTCGACCGGGCGGCCGCCTGGGGGCACCGGCTCGCCGTGCCCGCGGGCACGGCGGTCCGCTTCGAGCCGGGAATCGAACGCGAGGTGACCCTGGTGCCGCTCGCCGGCGCGCGCGACGTGCCCGGCCTGCGCCTGGAGTGGGCCGGCAGGCTTGACGAACGCGACGCGACGCCGACGGCCTGATTCACCGGTAGCGAAGAAACAGCCGAGCAGAGCAGCGAAGTAGCAGAGCAGAGAGGTCGGACATGGCCACGCTGGACCGGTCGCGGTACGCCGCGCTGTATGGACCTACGGTCGGTGACCGGGTCCGGCTCGCCGACACCGACCTGTTCATCGAGGTCACCGAGGACCTCAGCCGCGGGCCGGGCGGCGCCGGCACCGGTGACGAGGCGGTGTTCGGCGGCGGCAAGGTCATCCGCGAGTCGATGGGGCAGGCGCGGGCCACCCGCGCAGAGGGTGCGCCGGATCTGGTCATCACCGGCGCGATCGTGCTCGACCATTGGGGCGTGGTGAAGGCCGACGTCGGCGTCCGCGACGGCCGCATCGTGGCCCTCGGCAAGGCGGGCAACCCGGACACCATGGACGGCGTCCATCCGGACCTGGTGATCGGCCCAGGCACCGAGATCATCGCCGGCAACGGCAAGATCATGACGGCCGGCGCGATCGACTGCCACGTCCACTTCATCTGCCCGCAGCAGGTCCCCGAGGCGCTGGGCGCCGGCATCACCACGCTGATCGGCGGCGGCACCGGCCCGGCCGAGGGTACCAAGGCGACGACGGTGACCCCCGGCGGCTGGAACCTGGCCAGGATGCTGTCCGCGATGGACGACTGGCCGGTCAACGTCCTGCTGCTCGGCAAGGGCAACACCACGAGCGAGGCGTCGCTCTGGGAGCAGCTGCGGGCTGGCGCCGCCGCGTTCAAGCTGCACGAGGACTGGGGCACCACGCCGGCCGTGATCGACGCCTCGCTGCGCGTCGCGGACGCCGCCGGGGTGCAGGTCGCGCTGCACTCGGACACGCTCAACGAGGCGGGTTACGTCGAGAGCACGCTGGCTGCGATCGCCGGCCGGGCGATCCACGCGTACCACACCGAAGGCGCCGGCGGCGGCCACGCGCCGGACATCATCACCGTCGCCGCGATCTCGAACGTGCTGCCGTCATCGACGAACCCGACCCGCCCGCACACCGTCAACACCCTCGATGAGCACCTCGACATGCTGATGGTCTGCCATCACCTGAACCCGTCGATCCCCGAGGACCTCGCCTTCGCCGAGAGCCGGATCCGGCCGTCGACGATCGCCGCCGAGGACTTCCTGCACGACATGGGTGCGATCTCGATGATCGGCTCGGACTCGCAGGCGATGGGCCGGATCGGCGAGGTCGTGCTGCGCACCTGGCAGACCGCGCACGCGATGAAGCGGCGTCGGGGCGCCTTGCCCGGCGACGGCCGGGCCGACAACCTGCGCGCCCAGCGCTACGTCGCCAAATACACGATCTGCCCGGCCGTCGCGCACGGCATGGACGGCGAGATCGGGTCGGTGGAGGCGGGCAAGCTCGCCGACCTGGTGCTCTACGAGCCCGCGTTCTTCGGCGTCCGCCCGTCGGTCGTCATCAAGGGCGGCCTCATCGCCTGGGCCGCGATGGGCGACGCCAACGCTTCGATCCCGACCCCGCAGCCGATCCTGCCCCGCCCGATGTTCGGCGCGGCGCGCGGGCCCGCGGCTGCCGGATCGCTCACCTTCGTCGCCCCCGCGGCGATCGAGGCCGGCCTGGCCGAGAAGCTCCAGCTGGCCACCCCGATGGTCCCGATCCTCGACGTCCGGTCCCGCGGCAAGGCCGACATGCCCGGCAACACCGCTACCCCGGACATCCGCGTCGACCCGGACACCTTCACCGTCACCATCGACGGCGAGGCCATCGAGCCAGACCCGGTCCGGGAGCTCCCGATGGCCCAGCGCTACTTCCTCTTCTGACCGTTTCTCTTCTGACGCCCTGTACTCGTGCGTACCTGTCAGTAGGTGCAGCCGGGCGCGGCCGGGGCGGCCGGGGTGGCGGGGGTGGCGGGGATGTTCGGCGTGGCGCCGCCGGCCGGGGTGACCGGGGCGCCGTCCGCGCCCGTCAGCGCCGGCGCCACCACCTCGGTGAACTCCGAGCCGAGAATGAGGTGGATTCCGTCGACGGTCGGGTCGGAGCGCAGGATGGAGCCGGTGACGGCGGCCTGCACGGTACGCGCGGCTTCCTCCTTGCCTGTGCCGTAGAGCACCCGAGACGTGGTGTAGGTCAGGGAGTCCGCGTTGCCGACGACGGACGCCTTGAAGCCCTTGGCCACGAGGTCGCCGGTCACGTCGCCCGCGAGCCCGGACCGGTGCGAGCCGTTGTAGACGAGGACGCTCACCTGTGACGCCGGGACGGTCACCGGGCCGGGCGGCGGCTCGGTCGTCGGGGCCGCCGTGTCCTCGACGCCGTCGACGTGACCACCGAGCGGCGTGACGATCCTCGCCAGGTCGACCGGGTTGTAGAACTGCACGGACGTCGCCACGCCGTGCAGCATGATGTTGCCCGAGTCGCCGATGCCGCCCTCGGCCTCGGTGGGTGGATGGGTCGGCAAGGTCACCGGGTGGATCGCACCGCCCCGCATCTGGGTGGCCAGGTCCTTCAGGTCCGTGACGCTGGTCCCGTCGTCGAGCGTGAGGGCCGCCGTGGCCGTGGAGAGCAGGCCCTGCAGTTTGATCGGGTTGGTCAGCACGTCGCCCGTGGTCGCCTTGTGGAACACGGCGCCGATGAACTGCTGCTGACGCTTGATGCGGTCGATGTCCCCGTTCGGCAGGCCGTGGCGCTGGCGGACGAACGCCAGGCCCTGCTCGCCGTTGACATGCACCGTCCCCGGCCCGCCGCGCCAGCCGCTCATCGGGTCGTTGGTGTTCGTACTGGTCCGCGTCCTGCCTCTGTCGTCCTTGAAGGTCTCCTTGGCCGACGACTGCAGGACGCAGACGTCGACGCCGCCGATCGCGTCCGTGATCGCCTTGAAGCCCGCGAGGTCCATCGACACGTAGTGGTTGACCCGCATGCCAGTCAGGTTCTCGATCATTTTGGCCAGCAGCGACGGCCCGCCGTCCGAGATCGCCGAGTTGAACTTGTCCTTGTGCGCCGCGTGGTGCTTGCCAGCCGCGTCGGTGTACGCGGGAACCGTCACATAGGTGTCGCGGGGGAACGACACCATCGTCGCGTTCCCGTCCTCGGCGATGTGGACGAGGATCGTCGTGTCCGAGCGTTGGCCGGGGGTGTCGCCGTACTCGCCGTCCGTGCCCGCACGGCTGTCCGTGCCGACCAGTAGGTAGTTCGTCTCGCCGTGCTTCCCGTCGGGCCGGTTGTCGCCCAGGTCGAGCCCGATGTGGTTCACGTTGCCGTTGGCGTAGGTGAGCTCCACCCAGCCCACGAGGCTCACCAGCAGCACCAGCGCCGAAAGCACCCCGAGAAACCCGCGTACCACCCGGCGTGCGCCCCGGTTGCCTCGGCGACCGTCCAGGCGGGGGTTCATGCCTGGAGGAAGCGATGCCCCGGCCAACGCTGACCGCCTTTCCTGCCGCCGCTCTCGCGGGTCCTGTTCGGCAGGGAGATGATAATTCGCCCTATACCCGACCGAATACCCACCCCAACCTCAACACCCGCCGGAACCACGTCATCTGGCCAACTGTGTTGCTGGTCCGCTCCGTGCGGGCGCTGTGACATTGGTCCGCTCCGTGCGGGCGCGGCGCTCCGGCCCCGTGCTCGCTTCGCTTCGCACGGGACCTCCGCGCCGCGTCCTCCTCCGCGGACGTGCCCTCCGGCGACCTCCGCTGCGGC